>Ga0209167_10001235_pt1 | contig 15399 bp, 10 predicted proteins | sample Coa_R1_9_FD_187154 | JGI IMG/M metagenome (GOLD analysis project Ga0209167, IMG submission 187154) | Surface soil microbial communities from Centralia Pennsylvania, which are recovering from an underground coalmine fire - Coalmine... | ecosystem: Environmental > Terrestrial > Soil >... | reverse complement strand
CAGCACCGGCTCGTGAATGAAATCGACGCCGAAGCGGGGCGCGTGCGAGCCCGAAACATGACTCACCACATAACGAAATTGATATTTCTCCTGATTGCGCGCCACCGGAAACGCCGTGATCGGCGTGGCGAACTGATTGTCGCCGAACGTTTCGAAGCCCGAAATCGTGCTGAACGTCGCGCTGAACGGAAACGCCAGCGCATAGCCCAGATCCGAATTGCGCGATTCGGTGTGATGGAGTCCGCTCGCGCCAAAAACGAACGAGCCCTCCCATGTGGGACTGAACGTAAACTGGTTGCTCACCGCGAGGTTCAGATACTTCGAATAAGAACTCGCCCCAGTGGAAGCCAAAGTAGCCTGCTGGACCAAATCGTTCCTGGTCGTGTACTGATCCACCGAGCCGCGAACGAACCACTGCGAGCGGCTCGACTGCGACCAATCCAGACGCAGCGAACCAAGGATGTCTCGGAACGGCACCGGCGCGGTTTGCGGGACATCGATTGAGCTCACGCCAGGCAAGAATCCCTGCGAAGCGAGCGCATCCAGCGCGTTGAATTCCACCACACTCGATGGACTGTACGCGATGCTGGCGTTCTCGTGAACGTATTCGAGCGAGGAAAAAAACCAGAGCTTCCCCTTCTGGATCGGCCCTCCCAGCGTGCCCTCATAATTCTGCCGGCTGAACGGTTGTTTGGGATCGGGCGCGGGGTTGTCGATGGGAAACCGCGCGTTCAGCGCGGACGCCCGCACGTAGACACCCGCGCCGCCGTGAAAGTCGTTCGTGCCGCGCTTCGTCGTGATGACCACCGAGCCGCCCGTCGTGCCTCCCGTGCTCGCGCTTTCCATCGACGTGCTCACCGCGAATTCCTGGATTGCATCGGGCGAGAAATTCTGCAGGAATCCGCCGACGTAATCGTCCGAATTGTCGGCGCCGTCGACGGTCAGCTTGTCGTTCAAGCCGGAGCTTCCGCCAAACGACACTGCGGTGATGCGCGCCTTCGTGGGATCGGACGGCTCAACCGGCTCTGTTCCCGGAACCAGGTACGCAATGTTTGCAAAACTTCTGCTCGCCAGCGGGATGGTTCTCAGATCCTGTGCGGTCACCACGCCCTGGTTCACGGTATTCGTGATATCCATCGGCTGCGTCGTGATCGACGACGCCTGGCCTTGCACGCGCACTTGTTGCTGCACGCCCGCCGGTTGCAGGCTGACTTTGATTTGCCGAACCGAGCTGACCTGGACCGTCACGTCCGAACTTGCCTTGGAAAAACCGGTCGCGCTCACGGTCACAACGTATGCGCCGGGAAGCAGGTCGTCCACGCGGAACGCGCCGTCCTTGTTGCTCGTCGCGTCGCGCTCGAAGGGGAACTCGGCCGAATGAACCGTGATCTTCGCGAACGGGATTCGCGCCCCGCTCGCATCTTCCACCGTACCCGCAAGGCTGCCCCGAAAATTCTGCGCCTGACAAAGCGCGGCGAACATGACGATTCCGATCAGCATGACGCTGAGATGCCGTCTCTTCACAATGCCGCCGCCTGAACAGAATAGGAATGTCATTCTTGCGAGCCGAAGAAGAGTACCCGACGCGGCGAGCTACTACCACAGGTCGTAATTCGAAGTGTCGCAGCGCGTCACATTTCCGGTGTTCGGACGCGCGAAAAAAAACAGGGGGCGGTTTATTTAGAGGGGGAAAAGCGGGTCGTTGCGGCGGTTCCTCGAAAAGAGTGTTCGGCGCCTACTCGCGGGACCCAGGAGCGCCTGCAGTGGGCGACACGGCAGCGCTTGTGCCCGAATGATCGTCGGTGGCGAACCTCTGCTTGTTGAGCGACAGGCTGTTGATGTTGGTGAGGTACGCGGCTACGCCGCGATAGAGGCCCATGGCGATGCGCTCGCGCTGAACCGGTTTCCGCAGCAGGCGCTCGTCGTTCGGATTGCTGAGAAAGGAAATTTCAGCGAGCACCGATGGCATGTTCGCCCCGATCAGCACGATGAAAGGCGCGCGCTTCACTCCACGGTCGTGTTCGCTCGAACTGATCAGCTCCAGCCGGTGCGAAAGCGAATCCTGAATGTCCGTCGCCAGTTCTTTCGACTCCTCGATTTTGTCGTTGCGCGCGATCTTCTTGATCAGGTCTTGGAGGTCGTGCATCGACTCCTGCGAGTACGCGTTTTCGCGAGTCGCCGTTTCCATCGCTTCAGGCGACGCGGCGAAGTTCAAGTAGTAAGTCTCCACGCCTCGCGCGTAGCGATCGCGGCTCGAGTTCGCGTGAATCGAAATGAAGAGGTCGGCCTTCGCCTCGTTCGCGATGGCCGTGCGCTGTTCGAGCGGAATGAACGTGTCGTCCTTGCGCGTATAGATCACCTGTGCGCCGGGAAGTTTTTCCTCGATGATGTGGCCCAGGCGCAACGCCACATCCAGACACACGTCCTTCTCCATCAGGCCATGCGGACCGATCGTGCCCGTGTCATGCCCGCCGTGGCCCGCGTCGATCACGATGCGATTGATTTTCAAGCCGAGAACGCGCGTCAGCGAGCGCTCGCCGTCGCGCGTTGGCTGTGGCAGCGGCGGCGGCTTCACCTTGGCGCTCGCGCTGGCCGCCAATCGCGCCTCGGCTTTCTTGAGGCTGCTCACTGCCGAAGTGGAGGTTTCGACGGCCACGACTTCGTCCGCTTTCTGCGTCGCGGGTTGGGCCGGCGCATCCGCCGCTGCGTTGGAAGCCGGCTCAGGCGCCGCCTCGGCGCCCCGCAGATCGATCACCAGCCGATATGGCTTTCCGACCAGCCCGGCCGAATAGCTCTTGGCCCCGTCGGCGTTCAACACGATGCGCACCACGTTCGGCTGGTTCTGCCCGACGCGCACGGATGTCAGCAGGCCGCTCGGTAAGTCGATCGCCTTGCCTCGAATCTTCGGCCCCACTCGCGTCTTGTGCAGGTCGAAATAAATGCGGTCCGGCGCGTGCAAGTGCGCCGAATCGAACGTCACCGCGTCATTCAGCCGGACGATAATGCGGGAGTGATCGCCGACGTTCTTCGCCTCCACATATTCGACGGCGGCCCAGTTCCCTTGCGGATCTCGGGGCTGCACCAGGGGGCCCAGATCCGCGAATTCGGTGGCGGAAATCTGGAGGGCGTTCTGCACCGCAGGCGAAGGCCTCCTTTTACTCACGGACTTCGCAGGACCCGCTTCTTCCGCCGCGGGACCGTTATCGTCCTTCGCAACCTGCGCGGGTTGTTGCGTTGCCGCGCGAGCGGCCGCAATCTGCGCGAGCGCCTGGCGCGCGTCGCCCGACCGGTTGTTTTTCGGATAACGCTTCAGAAATTCCCGGAAGGTTGCTTCGGCCGCGTCGAGGTTTTTCTGGTCGTCCTTCTCGACTTGCGCGATTGCAAAGAGAGTTTCGCCGCGATACCGCGTGCCCGGATACTGCGCGACCAGGAACTTGTACATATTGATCGACGACTCGAAATACTTCCGATCGAAGAGGCGCCCCATCTCGCGGTACAGCTCGGCCTCCGCGATCAGGGAAGGCGTCACCTCCGGCGCCTGCGCCGAAATCAAATAGACCTTGTGGTACGCGTCAATCGTCTTCTTGTAATCGGCCACCCCGCGGTCCCGCGGCAGAAGCCCTTCCAGCATCGTTCGCATGCGCACGGCGCGCTCGAATTGCGTGCGCGGCGCCGATTCCTGGTCCGCGCGAGCGCGGCCCGGCAGGCAAAGGAACAGCGCAGCGAGGAGCAGGACAGAGTTTGCGAGCGCAAGCCCTGAAGTGGTTTCGCGTCTGAAGCGAAACGAAGTCGAAGTCCAGTGTTTCATTCGTTCGTAAAAACAGCCCGGCCCTGTGAATCGGTTTCCCGGCGGATTGGATTCCGAGGCGGAGTCCATACCGACGCCGGGTTACGACCTGAGCCAGGCCGGAAGTATGCGTTCTTTACCTTTCGCACGTACTGACGCGTCTCCCAAAATGGGGGGACGCCGCCGCTGCGATCGACGGCCCGTTCACCTGCATTATATGCCGCAAGTGATCTCGTCAAGTCGCCGTTGTACCGATCGAGCAACGTTTTCAGGTACGCGGTCCCGCCGTCGATGTTCTCGGCGGGGTCGAAAGGATTGCCGACGCCAAAACGTTCTGCCGTCCCGGGAATCAACTGCATTAAACCCATCGCTCCCTTGTTGGAGATCGCATGAGGATTCCATCCCGACTCCGTGCTGATCACAGCATCCACCAGCGCGGGGTCCAGATCGTGCCGCTGCGCTGCCTCGTCCACGATATGCGCGAGATGCGCCGGTGGCGCGACCCGTGAAGCGGATGTCGATGCCGGGTGCACAGCAGAACTCCCGCTATCGCTGTGCCGCGGCGACGAATCCTCGTTCGTGTAGACGAGCTTGCCCTGCCCGTCCACATAGGATGCAATCTGAGCGTGCGTGGGTATCGCTAGTGCGCCCCACACCACCCCCAGCAAGAGTACAACACTTGCCAGCACAGGGATTCCCCCAGATCGCGGAAAGGTTCGTAGACAGCCGAGCCGCCTTCGCACAATTCCTTCGCGCGAACCTCTGGGAACCTCTGAACCGTTGATGGAGTCCTTGCTCATTGGCCTTGGGAAGGCAGAAACGTTCGGGTTAAGGCCCTGAATGCGGCCTTAAACCCTACTTCCTGAACGAACCGAACACATTTCAGTCCCCGGCCTCGAGGTAAGGCCGCGGAACCTCCTAAAGCACCAGAAACATACCGTCGCCCTACGGAAGTAGTGCCAGGGCAGACCCGCCTGCAGCGGGCAGACCTGTGTGCCGCAGGTAGACTTCTGGCGCGATTGAATTATAGTGAGCCGGAGATAACGGGGTAAACAGTACGACCGGACAGTTGTGTCCTTTTTGCCATCCGCCGCAATCTGGCAGTGCCCCCGTGGCACGGACTGGTGGCGCGGGACTCTTGGGGCGCGTTTTCGAGGCTCCTGTTCGGGGATTCCACTAATAGTCCGACATATTGACTGTCAACATTATGGATGATATCTTCCCGTACATGACGACAACGGAACTCTGGTTCGAATACATCCCGATTCCTGCGCTGCTCCGTCACGCGCGCACCACCTACGGCGCGGCGATGCGCCGGGCACTGGCCGAGGCCGGATATGACGATATTCCGAAAAACGGACTCTACGTAATCGGAGGGCTGACCCTGGAGACGGGCGCCCTTCCGCTTGGGCAACTCATCGAAGAGCTGCGGATCTCCAAACAGTCGGCCAGCCAGCTCGTCGACACTCTGGTGGCACGCGGCTATTTGCAGCGCACGGAGGATCCCAGCGACCGGCGCAAACTAAGCATCACCCTGACTGAGCGCGGGCGAGACGCCGCGGCAACGCAGGCGGCCGCGGGCAAAAAAATCGATGAGGAACTGATCAATCGCGTAGGCCAGGAGAACGTCGATCGCACGCGACGCACGCTCGCGGCGTTGATCGAGCTGGGCCCACACGGCGAGCACCCGGCCGACGAAGACTGAACGTCGCACCTGGGCGGCGTCTACAGCATCCTTTCAATCATCGGATAGACGGCGCTCAACGCCTTCTCGATTCCTGCCGTATCCTTTCCGCCTGCTTCGGCAAGATCGGGCCGTCCGCCGCCGGAACCGCCCACCATCTTGGCGAGTTCCTGGACGATTTTCCCGGCGTGCAGCTTGGGGATCAGGTCCTTCGTGATTCCGCTGATGAGGGCCACTTTGCCGTCTTCGGCGCTTGCCAGCACCACCACGCCGGAGCCGAGTTTCTGACGAAGCACATCGACCATCTGACGGAGATTTTCGCGGTCGACGCCGGACACCTTGGCGGCAACGACCGAGACATCCTTCACCTTGCGTACCCCCTCCAGCAGATCCTGCGCTTGAGAGCCCGCCGATTTGCGCTTCAGGGCTTCCAGTTGTTTTTCGAGCTGGCGCGTGGACTCGAGCTGGCGCTCGATGGCGCCGATCAGGTCGTCCTCGCTCGAATTCAGCAGGCTCGCGGCGGAGCGGAGCGTCGTCAACGCTCGCTGGTACTCGGCGAGGCCGCGGTCGCCGGAAATGGCGTCGATGCGGCGGACGCCGGCGGCGCTGGACTGCTCGGCCGTAATTTTGAAGACGCCGATTTCGCCCGTGCGCGCGACGTGGGTCCCGCCGCACAGTTCCTTGCTGTAAAAACCTCGCGGCGAAGCCGAATCCGCGATCGTCACCACGCGAACATTCGCTTCGGGATACTTGTCGCCGAAGAAGGCGAGCGCGCCGGAGGCGAGCGCCTCGTCGATATTCATGATGTCCGTGCGCAATTCGAGGTTCTTCACGATTTCGTGGTTCACCTGCTGCTCGATTTCCGCGAGTTCGCTCGGATCAACCTGCGCGAAATGCGAGAAATCGAAGCGCAAATGATCGGGCGCTACCAGAGAGCCCGCCTGCTTGACGTGTGTGCCCAGAATATTGCGCAGCGCGGCGTGCATCAGGTGCGTCGCGGTGTGGTTGCGCATATCGCGCACGCGGCGCTCGGCATCGGCCACCACCGTGACGCGGTCGCCCACATGCAAATCTTCGTTCGCCACGATGCGATGCGCGATCAGCCCGCTGACGGGATAGTACGCGCTGCGCACGTCTGCTACCCGGAGCGATTCCGAATCGTTGTAAAACGCACCCGTGTCCGCAACCTGTCCGCCGGATTCGGCGTAGATCGTGGTGCGGTCCAGAATCACTTCTGCTTCGGCGCCGCGCGGAATTTCGTTCACCTGGCCTTCCTTGGTGATGATGGATTCCACGCGCGCGTCCCGCGTGCGCGTTCCAAAGTAAAAATCCGGCTCCGTCCTGTAGGTCTCGCGCAGCCTCGCATAGACAGGTCTCGCAACTTCCTTGTGCGCGCCCTTCCACGACGCCTTCGATTGCGCCCGCTGCTCCTCCATCGCCCGCTCGAATCCGGCCCAATCGACTTCAATACCTTCATCGCGCACCACATCTTCGATGAAATCGCGCGGGAGGCCATAGGTGTCATAGAGCTTGAAAGCCTCGGCACCTTCAATGGTCTTTCCGGCATTGCGAACATAGCTCACATCTCTTGGAGACGGAGCCCCACCCGGGAGCGCTCCGAGTTGGGCAGCTAAGAAGTCGTCGGAATGCGATTCCATCCAGCGCTTCTTATCGGCGATCTTCGCGTCGAGCTTCTCTAAACCAACATCGACGGTGCGGGTGAAACGACTTTCCTCTTCATCGAGGACGCGAGCGATCCGCTTCGCATGCTCTTCGAGGTTGGGATAAGCGGCGATCATCAGCTTGCGAACTTCGGCGGACATCACCGACAGAAAAGGCGACGGCGCGTTCAACATGCGCGAATGCCGCAACGCGCGGCGAATGACCTTGCGCAGAACGTAGCCGCGGCCTTCGTTCGAGGGAATTACGCCGTCCGAAATCAAAAACGTCGCGGCGCGTGAATGATCTGCAATCACCCTGAGTGAGCCGGCGCTCTTCTTGCCTTCCTCAAGTTCTTCTTCCCGCTGGAGATCGATGCCGCAGAGTCCGGCCGCGCGCTTCATCAGCGGGACGAAAAGATCTGTGTCGTAATTGCTGATTACGCCTTGCAGGACGGCGGCGGTTCGTTCGAGGCCCATCCCCGTATCCACCGAAGGCTTCGGCAGCGGATTGAGCTTCCCTTCCGCTTCACGATTGAACTGCATGAAAACAAGATTCCAGATTTCGACGTAGCGGCCGCATTCGCACGGGAATTTGCAATCGGCGTGGCCCTGGTCGGAGGCGGCTGGGCCCATATCGAAGAAGATTTCGCTGCACGGGCCACAGGGACCCGTCTCGCCCATTTGCCAGAAATTTTCTTTCAGGCCCGGGATTTCGAAAACGCGGTCCTTCGGCGCGCCGGTCTCGATCCAGAGCTTGGCGGCGTCATGATCGGGCTGGAGTTTCGTTCCTTTAGAGATTTCCGCACCGCCAAAGATGGTGAAATAGAGTTTGTCGACCGGAAGGCCAAACCACTGCGGTGAAGTGACCAGCTCCCAGGCGTAGGCGATGGCTTCCTTCTTGAAATAGTCGCCGAAGGAGAAGTTTCCCAGCATCTCGAAGAACGTGTGATGCCGGTTCGTGAAGCCCACGTTTTCGAGGTCGTTGTGCTTGCCGCCCGCGCGCACGCATTTCTGGCACGACGTGGCTTTGTTGTAGTCGCGCTGCTCGACGCCCAGGAAAACGTCCTTGAACTGATTCATTCCCGCGTTGGTGAAGAGCAGCGTGGGATCGTTCGTCGGGACGAGCGAGGAGCTGCGCACCGCGCGATGCCCACGCTCCTCGAAGAAGCGCAGGAAGGTGCTTCGAATTTCGTTTCCAGATAACCTGTTCACAATGCCGTTCATTATGGCAGAGCCCGGTGTCTACTGGCGAGCGTCACCATCATTCTGAACGCGAACAGTGGCCACCGCCGCGCTGAGGCTCCGCGTTGGCGTCTGGCGCGTGGAGTAGCGGCGGCCAGACGCCGACTTGCGCCGTTTCAACGCTACAAACGCCTGTTCGTGGACGCACCTCTACACGCGAATGGGCGACCGCTTTTCCACGGTTGCCGGCGAACTGAATGGCCTGAAAAACACGATTTTTGTATCGATTAGAAATTCAATTTGTATTGATACTAAAAGGCTTAGCGCGATTTCTGTTTGCAATAAATGCACAACAGAAATCGCGCAAATTGATTGCGCTTGGCGGGTGGGACGGACCTACACCCGTGAAAGGGCTAGCGCGAAGGCGCCGCGCCCGGCTCGAGAGGAGGAATTCGCTCGACGCGGGGAAAGTAAATTTCGAAGCTGGTGCCCTGGCCCGGCTCGCTTTCCACCCAGATAAAACCGCCGCTCTGTTTGACGATGCCGTAGACGGTCGCAAGTCCCAGGCCGGTGCCCTGCCCGAGAGTCTTTGTGGTGAAAAACGGCTCGAAGAGCCGGGCTTGCGTCCCTTTATCCATTCCGAAGCCGGTGTCGCTCACTGAGATCATGACGTAAGGGCCCGGCGTCATGGGGGCACGGCGCTGGGCCTCGTCTTCCGTCAATTCTTTGTTGAAGGTCTCGATGGTGAGACGCCCGCCTTTCGGCATCGCGTCGCGCGCGTTGAGCGAAAGATTGATGATCACCTGTTTGAGCTGGTGAACGTCGGCGAGCACTCGGCCCAGGCCCGGGCTCAAATGCAGGACGAGCTCGATTTCCGCTCCGAGCAGCCCGTCGAGCATCCTGCACGACTCGTAGACCACCTCGTTCAGGTCGAGCACCTTCGGCTCGAGCACCTGTTGGCGACCGAAGGCAAGGAGTTGACTGGTGAGCGCGGCCGCGCGCTTGGCGGCTTTCTTGATTTCCTCCACTTTGTGCCGCCACGCACAATCCTCGGCGGGAAACTGGTGAAGCAACAGGTCGCTGAATCCGATGATGACGGCGAGAAGATTATTGAAATCGTGGGCGAGGCCGGCGGACAACTGCCCGACGGCGTTCATTTTTTGCGATTTGCGCAGAGCCTCCTGAACCTGGCGAAGACCCTCTTCCGCCTTTTTTTGCTCGCTCAGGTCGCGAACGACGCTGACGAAGGCGGGCTCGGTGCCGCCCAGCGGGCGCAGCGAAATCTCGACGGGAATTGCCTCTCCGGTCTTGTGGATCGCGGTGCATTCCGTCGGCTTGGGTTCGAAGTCGGGGTGGCCCGCGACGAGATTGCGGATAAGCCGCCGGGTGATGCGATCGCGATCTCCGGACGCGATGAGGCGAAAAAGGCTTTGCCCGGTCAGTTCGCCGAGGGAATACCCGAACAAACTGAAAGCAGATTGATTGGCCGCGACGATGTTAGCCTGCTCATCGACAACGAATATGGCGTCCGGAGTTGCGTCCGCCATGGCGCGTTCGAGCGCCCGAGTCGGATGTTCCTGCGAGTTCTGCGTGATTTCGTTCGTATCCACCATAATTTCCAAGGACGGCGCCTGAGACTCCTCCCCCCTCCTGACTTGCCTGCATGTACGAACCGATCGGTTCGGCATCCCCTTAGGATGAGGCACGCGCGGCGGCCTGTCGTTGCGGAGAATCAATTCCTTGTTTGCGCGAGCGCAATGAGGGAAACACTTGCGTGAAGCGAAGAGAAGTGGAGTTACTCGATGTCGAAGGAAAGAAGGCGCTGCGGAGAACGCAGGAGGATGCTGCCGCGCTTTTTCTCGATGACGCCGCGCCGTTGCCAATCGCTGAGATAGCGGCTCGCGGTGAACAGGGTGACGTGGGCCATGCTGGCGAGCTCCTCGTTGGTGATTTCGATTTCCACTCCGCGAGAAACGGAGCGGCCGATGCCGTAGCAAAGGTCCACGACGGTCTGGCGGAGCCGGTGAGCCGCGCTGCGGCTGCTCAGGCTCATGTGAACGCAGAGCAGCCGCACGAAACCGTCGTAGGTTATGGTGAGTGCGTTCTCGAAGAGCCGCGGGAAGCGCGCAGTCAAGCTGCGCAGGCGGTCACGTTCCCACACGATTGCGGATCCGCTCTCCACCATCTCAACGCCGAGGAGAAAGGAGCGAGACTCGGGAACCATTGCGGCGAGGCCGAAGGAGTCGCCGGGCGTGATCCAATGAAGGATGACTTTGTCACCTTCATCGGAAATGGCGAAATATTGAGCGCGGCCGGATCGCAGCAGGCACAACCGGGACGCAGGATCGCCTGCGTGCTGGAGGACCTGCTTGGCGAAAAACCTGCGCAGCTTGCCGGCGGCAAGAACCTCGGCCCGCTGATTCGGCAGGAGACCTTCGAGAAACTTCGACTTCGCCTCGGGCTGCGCGACCAACGCGACTGCCGCTTTCATGCCCGTTACCCCTTTTGTTGAAAAAGTGATAACACGGATCGAACGCTGCCAGCAAGGAGAACCTTGAAGAGCATCCTGGGCCACGCAGGCGCCGGCGGCGAACGGCGACCGAAACTTCCTAAGGGGCATGCGGCGCAGAATTATCGGGCCAAGACAAGCATGGTGCAAGTCGCTTGACAAGTTGAAACCGACCAGCCATCTTTATTGGCTTTCCCTGGCGTGGCATTTTTGCCGGCGCGCGCGATGTGCGGCAGCCCGGCCGTGTGAGGCGGCGGCCAGTTCGCGCCGTTTGGAGAGAGTACAGTGCGAGTGCGTGTTTGCTTTCACGATCGCTGTTTCGACGGAGCCTGCTCCGCCGCGGTCTTCACGCGGTTTTATCGCGAGCGCGTGAACGCGAACGCGGAGTTTCTCTACACGGGAATGACGCACAAGGCGTCGCAGCCGTTCGAGGACGGACTGTTCGACGGCGACGAGAACGCGATCGTCGATTTCAAGTATTCGAGCTCGCCACAGTTGACGTGGTGGTTCGATCACCATCAGAGCGCGTTCCTCAAGCCCGAAGACGCGGAGCACTTCCGGCACGATCATTCCGGAAAAAAGTTTTATGATCCGACGTATAAGTCGTGCACGAAACTGCTGGCCACCGTGGCGGCGCAGAAGTTCGGGTTCGACGCGAAGCCGCTGGCGGAGCTGATTCACTGGGCAGACATCATCGACGGCGCGCAATTCGCGTCGCCGGAAGAAGCGGTGGGACTGGCGGAGCCGGCGATGAGACTGGCGCTGGTGATCGAGGCGGCGCCCGAGTCCAACCTGGTGCCAAAACTGATTCCCGAGCTGACGACGCGGACGCTGGCGGAGATGGTGGAATTGCCGCTGGTGAAGCAACACCTGGGGCCGTTGCTCGAACGCCATCGCCGATCGATGGATATTATGCGCGAGCGCGCGGATGCCCGCTCCGGCGTGATTTATTTCGACGTGAGCGATCTCGATCTCGAGGGCTACAACAAGTTCGTGCCGTACTTCCTGTACCCGGACGCGCTGTATTCGGTGGGCGTCAGCGCGTCGCCGACGCGAGCGAAAATTTCTGTAGGTACGAACCCGTGGAAAGCGGCGCCGGACGAGGTGAATCTCGCTTCGCTTTGCGAACAGCATGGAGGCGGAGGACACGCACGCGTGGCGGCGATTTCGTTAGGCCCGGGCGATCTGGTGAAGGCGCGTCACGTGGCGAAGGAAATTGCGGCCATACTGCGCAAGGTATCTGAGGCAAACGCGAGCGCGAGGCGTCCTACGCTGTAGCCGTCCGGATTTTCACTTCGATCGCGGGCGGGCGGAGGGCGCACCGGTTCACGCAGGTTTCGTGACTTTAGAAGTGGCGCCCGGAATTCGGGTTAAGCGCGGCTCGCTCGCTGAGCTTGCGACAATGACGCGATTTTCCGCCGTGTTATACTTTCTGAATTGTGGGCCGCTAGCTCAATTGGCAGAGCAGCTGACTCTTAATCAGCGGGTTGCAGGTTCAAGTCCTGCGCGGCCCACCACTTCTTCCGCATTATCTAAGACGCCCCGGGGATTCGCTCAAGGAGCGGAGTTGCTCGTTCGCCGAGCGGGACAGTTTGGCGAATGCTAGCGGAGGGCGGCGGAGGCTTTCCTCGCGATAAGGCCGTATCGTTTCCGCCGCGCAGCGGCTGCCAAGGAGTTCAACGCGGTTTTCGCCTCCGCTCCGTGGCCTGATTTCTTGTCGAGCTCGGCCAAGGAAAGACGCGTCTCGTATTCCATGCCGACGAATCCGTGAGCGCGCGTTTGTTTTAGAGCCTGCATCAGGAGTGCACGAGATGATTCCGGATGGTCGGAAACGAGCACAAGCCGCGCGGATGCAATCTCAAACTGAAGACGGACCAGAGTATTCTGGCTCTTGGCAACGAGGGGCTGAGCGCTCGCCACTTCGCGCTTCGCTTCCGCCAATTTCCCTTCGGACTGCAGCGCCTGGATGAGGGTGATGGTTGCGATGAGTTCGTCGTCGGCCTCAGATTCTGCGTGGCCGATTTTCCGGTTTCGACGCACTGGAAAACACTAGTTTGTTGAAAGCCTGAGTGTGAGCCTTTGCGGAAACTGAACGGAATTTTGCGCGGAATTGCGGTGGATTTTGCGCTGTTGCTGCGAGCCTCGATGCGGGCACCCCTTTGGGTGGATGATATGAAAGCACGACCGGCTCGCAATCGAGAACGAAATACAGGCCGACGCCCATCCACCCCCAACACACCGACAGGCCACCGGGGGCTAATGAGCCTCATTTTGCCGGGGCGCGTGTGGCCCCTCGGAAATATCACGATGGCGGCCCGAAACGACGGTCTGATTTTTGCTGACAACGATTTTGTCGGAGGGGGGTATTATTGCGCGCGGTACGGTACTACGTGTAAAAAAGGAGGAAACATATGCCTCGAAGCGTGACAATTGTTTACCGGATCGGCATCTGCTGCGCTCTGATGACCTTCGCCCTCCTAGTCACCAGCTCCGGCGTGCGCGCGCAGACTCAGAAGTGCTGCGCGACAAATAGCCCGGTGATCACAATAAATTGCTCGGCGCCAGGCTGTACAGGGCAGATCACGACGCATGGCTGCGGTGTTACTTGCGAAGGGTATTGGTACTATCTGTCCTATGCGGGCTGTTGCGCACACGTATACCAAATCTACATCACGAGCGAGAGCGATTGCCTTAACCCATTATGTGTTGCCCCGGAGAACGACGCCCAAAAATCGCCGCCTCCTAACGCGCCGTTGCTTTATTTGAAGGACTGCTCCGGTCACTACGTGGTCGCAAATCCCGAGAAGGAGACTACGGTTTCGGTGGCGCTGTAAGGAGAACTGGCATTGACATCAACCGTGAAGACGCGCTGGCGAAACGGGGCCGTTCTTGCTCTATCATTTGTCGGAGCTCCAATCTGTTCCACGGGGCAAGCCGTCTCGCGGTCCCATGCAGCGGCACAGCAGAGGCGTGAACTCCGGCAGGGCGAGAGCATCGCATTCTCGGCGCCACCGCCGGGCGCCATAGTTGCGGGCAGGAAATGCGACCCCGACGGAAACATCTACCTAGTGTATAGCGGCACGCCTGGAGAGATGTTGAGCAAGCCTCACGGCTCATGGGATCTGCCAATCACAAAGATATCCCTCGACTCGCACAACGCGCTTCAGTACAGCCTCCAGTCGTTCCCTGATTACGAGACACAGTACCGCGAGTCATTTAATGTGGACCGCTGGGGCAACGTCTACGGGCTCGTAACGGCGTTCCCGCGGACGATCGATCCGCAGGACTCGCATCGGCCCGATCATCTGATCGCAAAATTCAAAGATGACGGGACTGTGGACTCCACAGTGGTGTTGTCTAACCCGAGTGCCGGCCGGCTGGACCCAACTTCGTTCGACGTTTTCTCCGATGGTTCATTCCTTGTGACTGGAATCCTAGTCGCTTCCTCAGAAGGCAGCCAAAAGGCACTGAGACCTTTCACCGGAATCTTTGATCGCAGCGGCCGTTTGATCCGAGAACTCACGTTGCCCAACGACGTGGGACCGGATTCATCGGCCGGACAGCCGGAGACTGGCAAAGCAAGCAGTTCCAAGGCCTGGGGTCTTGAGATAGGGCAGGGGGCAATGATTAGCGGGCCCGACGGCAACGTCTACGTGCTTCGAGCTGCGGCGCCACCTCAACTTTATGGAATCTCCCCAGGAGGTGAAATCGTGCACCAAGTAAAAATTCCGCTCCCTGCGGAGGATCTAAGTCTGCTCGAGTTGAGCTTCGTGGATTCGAACACCCTGTTCGCTGAGTTTTCTCCTGTTGCGAGCAAGCCAGATGTGAAGGCTGACTTCGGAACTAGAATTGTCATCGGGCTTGTCGATCTGAGCACAGGTGAACTCAAGGTCGCGTATCGGATGCCTACCGGCATGTCCAATTTACTGCCGGGGTGCCCGACGGCGCGAAACGAGTTCTCGTTTATCGGGACCGGCAAAAACGGAAAGCTGGAAGTGCTCGAATTCAGTGATCGCTGAAACCGACCAAATCCGGGTATGTAAAGCCCATTTTATAGAAAACGGCTTGGGCGGGGCGCTCTTTTGAAACCAATTGGGTGGTTAGTCGCCTTGTGCTTATCCGGTTGCTTCAACACGCCCCAACCCGTTGGGGTCGCCCTCACCGGACTTGCTCACATATCGCGCTCTGCTGAGACAACCAGACAAGCATGAGTCGCCTTACCGGAAACTTGGTTTCGGAATTTTCGATTGAGAACTGGCCTTGGCAGTGTCTGCTGTGCGGCTGTACATCAGATGCCGCTGTGCTCGACGAGCTACCTGACTCGATTGCCGCGTGCCATCCACAGAGCCGTACCGAACAGGAGTTTGCGCTGGCCGTCATTCATTCGAGAGAGCGCCTTGGTAAAGGCACGTAGTTCATCGCGCTCTTCCCCGGCTGCGCCCCACCTGTCGCTCTCGTTCTGCGTCTTTGCCAGCTTTGGCTTTTCCGGTGGCCTGTTGCCCTCATAGAAGAACCGATACAACGGAATTTCCAGCGCCCTCGCGTATTTTCCCAGCGTGTCCACGCTTGGGACCGT
>Ga0209167_10001233_pt1 | contig 15404 bp, 16 predicted proteins | sample Coa_R1_9_FD_187154 | JGI IMG/M metagenome (GOLD analysis project Ga0209167, IMG submission 187154) | Surface soil microbial communities from Centralia Pennsylvania, which are recovering from an underground coalmine fire - Coalmine... | ecosystem: Environmental > Terrestrial > Soil >... | reverse complement strand
GATCAGGACGCGCTCACCGATGGAGTGCGTGTGCCCGAAGGCGACCGAACCCAGCCAGTCGATACCAATATGGATACGGTCCGTTTCGTAGCGGCCGGGGAGATCGAGATTCTTGCCGCGCGGGGCGCCACTGCCGACAAAGATGCTGCCGAAATTTTGGGCCAGCAGCGATGCCATGCTTTCGATGGGCGAGTTGTAACGAATCTCGACGCCCATGTTGAGGATGGCGTCGATCTCTTCCATCAAGACGCGCTCCGGCAGGCGGAACGACGGGATGTTGGTGCGCATCAGGCCGCCGGGCTTGTCGAGTTTCTCGAAGATGGTGACTTCGTAGCCGTGCGGCATGAGGTCGTTGGCGACGGCGAGCGAGGCGGGACCGGCGCCGATACAGGCGATGCGCTTTCCGTTTTTCGCGCGCGGGATGGGCGGGAGAAGATCCTGAATGTCGTCTCGCAGGTCGGCGGCTACACGCTTGAGGCGGCAGATGGCTACGGGCTTGGAACCGCCATTTTCCGGCAACCGTCCGCGGCGGCAGGCGGGTTCACAAGGACGGTCGCAGGTGCGGCCGAGAATGCCGGGGAAGACGTTCGACTCCCGATTGAGCATGTAGGCATCGGTGTACCTGCCCTGCGCTATGAGTCGGATGTATTCGGGGACGTTGGTGTGCGCCGGACAAGCCCACTGGCAGTCGACCACTCTATGAAAATAGTCGGGGTTGGCAGTGTCAGTGGGATGCATTTGGATGGTCGTTGACCTGGTGGGGCATTCTACTCCTTGTAAACACCTGAACGCACGAATGCTTTGCCTTCATTTTTGCACACGGCTTCGCCTGGACCGATGCTGGGTGATTTGGCATTCGCAAATTCAAACCCATTTTGCCGGATCGCAGACGACGAAAGACGATAATCTGCGCCACTGGGTGTCCAACAGATACAGAGAAGTTTCAGCCGATAAGAAAAAACGGGGCCCCTTTGCCAGTTTGGTTTCGCAGTCTGGCCTGCGGCAACACCATACGGGAGCTCCTGCCGCCTATTGTTTCGACATTCACGCGCGAAGGGCCTCGAGGACTACGCGGCTTAGTGCCCCGGAACATCATAGGTACGTCCGGGTTCTCGATTGGAAAGTAGCACACGAGTGCCAAAAAGCGGGTTGTAGTGGGGTGGAAAATCGTCTGCAAGTGCAGGCAGGCGTGGAGGTTCAGATTATTTTTGAAATCTGTGAACGGCTGAAGTGGGCTACGAGTAATTCATCTCGCTGTTGCGGGTGAGGGCCGACAGGAGAACGCGTTTTACGGTGCGCAGGCTGATCGGCTTCAGCAGATGGCCCGTTGCGCCGACGGCGTTTACCATGTCAATCAGCTGCTCGGTGTTATCGGCGGTCACCATGTAAACGGGAAGATCCGGATTCTTGTTGCGCAGCTCCTGAACGACTTCCAAGCCGTTCCGGCTGGAGAACGCTGTCAGGTGCAGGTCGCAAAAAACGAGATCCACGGGTTTGTTCCGGCAATGATCGAAAGCCCGGCTGGAATCTTCCGCTTCGAGGATCTCGGCATTCTGCAGGCCCGCCTGGGCGAGCATCACTTTGAACAGGCTGCGGAAAAAAGGGTCGTCGTCGACGATCACGACGCGCGCCTTCTCCCGCAGCCAGGGAGCGTGTCCGGATTCCATCAGAGCGTGCTGCGGTGGAAATGTACCGGGGTAACGTGCGACGTAGCGAACCGGGTCGAGGTTTGGGGTTTGCATGAAAATTTATCGGCCCTTTTGGGTGAAAGCTTTAGGCCCATTCGCGTTTTTCAGGAGCAATAAGAGGACGCGCCTGAAGCCGCGTGTCCCGAGATCCTGCCGAGTGAGCTTAACTCTCAGCTTCCAGCAGCGCCAGTATGCTGGAGATGAACGCCCGGATCAGCGTTCCGCGAACTGGCCGCGCCTCGCGGGAGTGAGATTCCGCTTCCCGCGCAAGATCCGTCAGCCCGCCGAGCCCGATGGACGATCCCATGCCCTTCCAGCGGTGCAGTGTTTTGAAAGTCAGATCGCCGCCGAGATCGAAATCCGGCAGCAATAACAGCGCGCGCGCCTCGCGCCTGGACTGGAAGATGAAGTCGCTCTTCAGCCGGGCTATCTCAGGGGAATCGACGAGCGCCGCCTCGCCGACGGGCTCCTGATTGCCCAAATGCCTCTCCCGGTATTCCCTCACCTGAGCCGCGAACGTCCGGGTATCGATAGGCTTGCCGATGTAACCATCGCATCCGGCGGCGCGCATCCGTTCTTCGTCGCCGCGCATGGCATAGGCGGTGAGCGCCACCACCACCAAATCGGAACAAGCGGGATTCCTCCGAATCCGGCGGGTCAGTTCCAGACCGTCCATCCCGGGAAGCTGGATATCGACCAGAGCGAGCGAAAACCGGACCGATGCCAGCAGATCGAGGGCGCGTTCGGCGCTCTCTGCTGTGTGCACGACCCATCCGGCGGACCTCAGAAGAAAGCCGGCCAGGCGGAGATTCTGCAGATTGTCGTCGACCAGCAACACCGGTTGGTCCAGTGCGGGCTGGTCCGGCGCACGCTGGGCTTGGTTCACTTGTGGAGCGTTCATGATCGAGAAACCTGGGTAACCCGCTCCAAATCCGGCCTCCACGACTCCGTCCACAGCTCCCTGATCATACGGGCGATGTCCAACCCGCGTTTATTGACGATTTTGTTCACGTGCCTTGAAAGGCTGTCGAACTCCCGGCCTGTGAGGTCGAGATTCGTCCAAACGACGATCGGGAGCGTGCGCGTCTCCGGAATCCGGCGCAGCCGCTCAATCAGGTTGAATCCGTCCAGGCGGGGCATCAGCAGGTCCACAATTACGACCGCTGGGCAGTGGCGCCCGATCTCTGCCAAACCGGACTCTCCGTCAAGACAGGCGGTAACCTCCAGGCCGGAGTCCTTCAGCAGGCCGGAGTCCTCCAGCGCCTTTTTGGCCAACCTTTGGGTGTTGACGTCATCGTCGATGATGAGGATGTGGCCTTTTTCGCGGGCGAACGGAAAGCGAGACTCAGGAGGTTCGGCGCAGTTGTCCGGCTCTGCCTCGGGTGCGAGCATTGCTGCGTGTGCGGGGAGTTCGAGGACGGTGGGAAGCATGACGCAGAAAGTACTGCCGACGCCCACCTGGCTTGAGACCGCAATCGTGCCGCCCTGCGCCTCCACCAGCTTTTTGGTCAACACCAGACCCAGGCCCGTGCCCTGCAGCCTTTTCGATTGGGCCAATTCCAATTGCTCGAATTCGTGGAAGAGACGCGTTTGGCCGTCTTCGGAGATGCCGATTCCCGTATCCTCAACCTCCAGCACGCAACGTCCGGTTCCGGCTGCCCGCGTACGCACCGTAACGCGGCCGCTGTCCGGCGTGAATTTTATGGCGTTCGTGAGCAGGTTGATCAGGATCTGCTTCGTTTTCTGACGGTCCAGCACGACGTACCGCACCCGCTCGTCCAGCTCGGACGAAACGCGAACTTTCTTTTCCAGCGCCGCCAGGATGCTTAATTCGTGGATTGTTTCTTCGATCAGCAGATCCAGGTCGAGCGGCTCGGGGTTCAGGACAAGATGCCCGGCGGCGATTTTCTCGAGATCGAGAATATCGTTGATCAAAGCGAGCAGGTGCCTGGCGCTGCGCAAGCTGTCGCCGAGAAATTCTTCCTGGATTTCGGTCAGAGGGCCCGCGCGCTTGTCGCAGATAACCTCGGTAAATCCGATGATGCTGTTGAGCGGGGTGCGCAGCTCATGGGACATATGAGCCAGAAACCGGGACTTGTGCGCCGACGCTTCCCGCATGCTTTTCAGCGCGTCCTCCAACTCTTCATTTCCGGCGGCCAGCCGACTGTTCCGGTCGACGAGGAGCGCGGATGCGCGCCGCATTCCGCTGAACACCCAAGCGGACAACAGCACGGCGAGGAGCGCCGCGGGCAAAGCAAGAATGTTCAGAGCCCGATCCAGCCGTTGGTCGGCGAGAAGTTGCCGATTCAGGTTAGGGAGCAGACTTCGATCGCGTGCCTTTCCATCCGTCGTGGGCGGAGCGTCCTGCCCCTTCGCCCTCGCCTCGATCGACGCCCTGAATATGCGGTCGGAATGTTGCTGTCTGCCGTCGATCACGATGTTGGCCAGGCTGAAGAAGACCAGTGCACAGGCCGGCAGTGCTATCGCAATTACGCTTCTGAGCCGGAATGGGACAGTCCTCGGGCTGTTCATCTGTCTACACTCATCTGTCTACACATGGATAGTGTCGGCAGGTTGGCAAGTTCTCTTTAGGCCGGATTTTGCGTTGCGGACACTGGGTGCAAAACCACGCCTGCCGCAAATCGCACCCAGATCCTTCGGGAGCACCCCTTAGTCTTCGCCTCGCGACGCCGGCCGAAATGCCGGCGACAGGGCGAAAACCCCGCCCCACACCGGATCCAATGAATTTTAAGTGGCATTGGGCACGGGGAAGGGTCCCGGCCCGGCAGGTGAGGGCGCCCGCGCCACCGGGCTTTATAATGAATGGTTGAAGTTCAACCCGTTTCGAAACGCTTCGGCTGGACGGAAAAGGAGCGCCAGACCCTTCTCCCTTTGGGCCACGCTGCGGTTTTCGATTGCCATCATTTTCGTCGCGCTGCTATTTGAAGCGGGATTCAATGCCCTGATTCCGCTGAGCATCCGTTTCTTTATCGACCGCGCTCTGCCGGCCCCGAGTCACGATCCGCTTTACATGATGCTGGGCGTTCTGGCGGGGGGCGCGGTCATCGCCGTCCTGGCCGGCCTGCTGCGCGATTTTTTGTCGGCACGGATACAAAGCCGGTCTCTGCGGGGTTTGCGGCAGGGCATGTTCGAGCGTCTGCAGCGCCTCTCGATGGCTTTCCACTCGCAGGCTGTTCATTCACAAATACGGACGTTCCACGGGCAATCGCGAACGGCGGAGCTCCTCGATCGCTTCTCGAGCGATTTTGCCGCCATCGAGAATACGCTCGCGCTGGCGGTACCGTGGGGCGCGTTGCCCGCAATCGAGTCCCTTCTCTGCACCGGGTTGATGCTGTGGCTGGATTGGCGCGCGGGACTTGTCGGGTTCCTGCTGTGGCCCTGGATCATTCTCGCGCCTCAGACCACTTCAGCCCACGTTCACAGAGCGAGCGAGGCATACAGGGAGGACGAAAAGCACGTTCTTGGGGTCTTGAAGGAGAATTTGTCCTCGCAGGCGATTATCCGGGCGTTCTCCCTGGAGCAAATGGGTCTCGCCGCGTTCCGCAAGCGGAATGACATTCTGTCGCGGAGCATGATGCGCGCCGGTCTGCTTTCCGCGTTCATCGACCGGTTTACCGGAACGGGCATTCTGGCGATCCACACCTTCCTTCTCGCGCTGAGCGCATGGCTGACTTTCGAAAAGCAGATGACCGCAGGCACGCTGATCGCCTTGCAGATGCTGGCCGTCACGCTGAGCAATTCGCTGCTGTTCATCGTTGAATATGTCCCGTCCATTTCGGTGGCGAGAGATGCCTGGCGCCGGATCGAGGAGATTATCAAAGCGCCGCAGGGAGTGACGGACCGGTCGGATGCGCGGTTTCTGCCGCCGCTGCAGACCGAGATCGTCTTTTCGCATGTGGATTTCAGCTACGACGGCGAGGGCAGTGCCCATAAAGCGCTCGCCGACATTAAAGCCCGCATCCCGCGCGGCGCCTATGTGGCGTTCGTCGGGCCCAGCGGTTCCGGCAAGAGCACGATACTGAATCTGCTGATGCGTTTTTACGACCCGGCGGCGGGCTTTATATCTGTAGACGGCCACGATCTGAGAGCCGTGACGCAGACGTCGCTGCGTGCCCACATGGGCATGGTGCTGCAGGAGAATTTCGTGTTCAACATGTCGGTAGGTGAGAACATCCGCCTGGGCAGGCCCGACGCGTCGGATGAGGCGATCCGGAACGCCGCCGTGGCGGCCGGCCTGCACGAATGGATCATGGCTCTTCCCATGGGCTACGCGACGCCGGCTGGCGAGCAGGGCGTGCGATTTTCATCCGTGCAGATGCAGAGGCTGGCGATTGCGCGCGCCATCCTGCGGGATCCGGAAATCCTGCTGCTGGATGAAGCCACATCGGCGCTCGATCAGGCGGACGAGGTCGCCGTCAACGAGACACTGCGGGCGGCGGCCCGGAGGCGCACCGTGGTATCGGTTACGCACCGGCTTTCCACGGTGGCGGACGCAGACCACATTTTCGTGTTCGACCGGGGCGAGATCGTGGAGCAGGGAAGCCATTATGAACTCCTGGCCGCGGACGGGCTCTATGCGAATCTCTGGCGCAAGCAGGCCGGCTTCACGTTTTCTGCGGACGGAAGGCACGTGGATGTGGATGCGCAGCGGTTGAAGGCTTTCCCGATTCTGGAAACTCTGGATGAAGAGAAGCTGGCCGAGCTGGCGCCGTTCTTCGCCACGGAAACATTTCAGCCGGGACGCGAGATTGTGCGGCAGAACGATCCGGGAGATAAGTTTTACATCATCGCGCGGGGCAAGGTCGAGGTGTGGCGGACCGAGGAGCAATCCGGTAATACGAAGCGGGTTGCCGTGCTGCAGGACGGCGACTTCTTCGGAGAGATTACGCTGATTACGGGATTTCCAAGGACGGCGACGGTGCGGGCTTTGACGGTCTGCACCTGCATTTCTCTCGGGCGCGGCCAATTCAATCGCATGATGGACCGTTTCCCGGAGTTGCAGCGACAGTTGTCCGAGATAGCGGTCCAGCGACTGCGGGAGTCCAGCAAGGCCATCGAAGCCAGCGCGCTTGCGGTTCTGTAAAAGAAGCGCCGACGAGGGCGTCGGCTGCGGACCGGGGGGTCCGCCCTACGGTTTGGCGGCTCGTATGAAGGCGCTCATGAATCTTCCGGCGATTTGGGGGGCGATTGCGTCCACATCGATACCCTGTCCGTCGAGGAATTGGCGCGCATCTTCGATGTCGTAAACGCGCGTGGGTTCGATTTCGATAGCGCCGAATCCAGCGGACGCCAGTTTGGCGCGGTATTCGGAAATCTCCATGGCGCCGGCCACGCACCCGATCCAAAGTTCGACGCTGCGGCGAATTTCGGGTGGAACCACACCGGGCACGGCGCCATCGACAACGACGTCGGATACCGCGAAACGGCCGCCCGGCTTGAGCACGCGAAAGGCCTCGTTCAGAACGCGGTCTTTATCGGCGGAAAGATTGATGACGCAATTCGAGATCACCACGTCGACCGAATCGGCGGGCAAGGGGATGTTTTCGATTTCGCCTTTCAGGAATTCGACGTTCTTTGCTCCGGCCTTGTGCTGATTCTCGCGGGCGAGGGCGAGCATTTCATCGGTCATATCGAGACCGAAAGCCTTTCCGGAGGGGCCGACGCGTTTTGCCGAGAGCAGGACATCGATGCCGCCGCCGGAGCCGAGGTCGAGTACGGTTTCGCCGGGTCGGAGATCGATCAGGGCCGTGGGATTGCCGCAGCCGAGCGATGCCCGGAGCGCTTCCTCCGGGATTTCGCCGGTTTGCGAAGCGGCGTAGAGATTGGACGTGATGGGATCGCAGCAGGACGGGCCGCAGCAAGGGGACTGCAGAGCGGCCTGGCCGTATTTTTCTTTCACGATGGTCCTGATGTCGGTGTTCATTTTGTCTCCTCAACTGCAAAGCCGGATGATGGCTTCGGGTTCGATGGCTTGATTGCGGGTGCAGCATTCCGCGTACAGGAACCCCAGCAGTTCGCTCAGGCCATCCGTATTGGCTGAGCAGCGCAGGAAAGTGCCTTCGCGGGTTACGGTCACGAGATCCTCGTGCTTCAGCTTTTCGAGGTGATGGGAAAGGGTGGAGTTGGGGATGTCGAGCTCGCTTGATATCTCGCCGACGACCAAGCCGCCGGGATGAGCGGACAGCAGGAGACGCATGATGCGGAGGCGGGGTTCGGTACCCATCGCCGCCAGCATGTCGGCGTAACGGGCTACATCTTCCGCCCTGGGCTTTTTCATACTTCCACAATAACAGAAATATGAAACTTGTCAAATCGCTTGTCTGATCTTATCCGCCGTTTCGCGCAGATGTGCTTCGCTGTCGTATTTGCGGCGCGGCCAGAAGAAGCCTTTCAAGCCGTCGCCTTTGCGGCGCGGGACGATGTGTATGTGCAGATGCGGGACGCTCTGGCTTACGCGGTTGTTCACAGCGATGAAGGTCCCTTCGGCTTCGAGGGCGCGCTCGACGGCGGATTCCAGTTTCTGCACGGCGTGGAACAGCGGTCCCACTTGTTCCGGCGGAAGGTCTGCCAGGGTTTCGATATGCGCGGCGGGTACCAATATAACGTGGCCGGGAAACAGCGGCCGGTGATCGAGAAAGGCCACGGCGTCCTCGCTGCGCCAGACAATTTCGGCAGGAATTTTGCCCGCGACAATATCGCAAAAGATACAGGACATCAGATAAAGCGATCGGCGAAATCTTCCAGCCGGTCGACGAGCACATCGGGGGGAAATTCGCGGAACGTTTCGGGTTGAAAGCCGTATGTCACGCCGCAGGACGCTACGCCGGCGTTGCGCGCGGTTTGAATATCCACCCAGGTATCGCCCACCATCCAGGTTTCGTCTGGTGGCGCTTCGGCTTCGGAACGCAGGGTGTCAATGCCGATCCGGTGCGGCTTCTTGTGTTCAAAACTGTTGCCGCCGTAGATTTGAAAAAACAGAGACGACACGCCGAGGCCTTCCATGATACGGCGGCTGATGCGGACCGGCTTGTTGGTGAGTATGGCGAGCCTGGCGCCGGCGAAATGGAGGCGGTGGAGAGACTCGAGCACACCGGGATAGAGCATCGTGTAATCGAGCGCGTGATGGCGGTAGTAATCGAGGAAATATTCGAGGGCGCGCTCGACCTCCCCGGTGGTTGCTTCCGGGCCCATGGCGCGCTGGACCAGGACGGGAGCGCCATTGCCGACGAAAGAGAAAATCTGTTCGGGGGGGAGCGGTCCGCGGCCTGCCTGGGCGCGCGTCGCGTTGGTGGCGTGCACGAGATCGAGCCGGGAATCGATCAGCGTTCCGTCCAGGTCGAAGATGAGAAGCGGCATTACGAAGCTTTGGGGCGGCGGCTGGCGGCTTTGGTTTTCCCCGTGGCGCGCTTAACAGGCTTGCGGCGGGGACGCTTGCCGTCGATTTTGTGCTCTACCATTTTTCGTTGCAGGGTGTTGCGGTGTATGCCGAGCAGTTTGGCCGCCTCGGACTGATTGGCGTTGGTGATGCGGAGCGCGCGTTCGATCATGCCCTTCTCGAGGATTTCGACAGCCTGTTCGAGGAAAAACCCGGTGCTCACCAAATGATCGAGGAGGGCGTCGAAGCGTTCTTTCATCAGTACCGGGTTCCTTGATTTTTTTCAACCAGCGATTTCGCCAGTGCATATTGTCTCAGAAAGGCCGCTTTGAGCTCCATGGGCGCGATGGCGACGAAAGCGCGCGACGCGTCCAATACATAGGGCGCAATGCGGGAGTGAAGCAGAGACGCTGCAACAGTTTTCGAATCGACTTCCGGGCCGAACGCCATATATGCGGTGAGAAGAGCGATGGCGACGACCAATCCGCGAAGGAGACCGAAAGCGGCGCCGAGAAGGCGGTCGAAAAACGAGAGCCCGATGGTGCGCAGAAAACGGCTCACGATCCATCCGAGCAACCATCCGAGCAGCAGGACGGCCAATACGACGAGGAGAAACCCGGCGAGATTCGCTATGCGCGGCGAGCTCACGTAGGGAATGAGCCAGGACCCTGCGAGGCCGTAAAACCACATTCCCAGAACGAGCGCGAGCAGCGCGGCGGCGAGGCCGATGACCTCGCGGGAGAAGCCTTTGCGCATGCTCAGCAGGGTCGAGATGAGGAGGATGGCGAGGAGGAGGTAATCGAGCCAGTTCATGACTTGCCTACAGAAAGGCCGCGCCTGTGAGGCGTGTGTAGGCATCGCGATATTTTTCGGCGGTTTTATCGATGACATCCTGGGGCAGGGAAGGCGCCGGGGGTTGTTTATTCCAGTCGAGCGTTTCGAGGTAGTCGCGCACGAATTGTTTGTCGAAGGATTTTTGCGGTCCGCCGGGCGAGTATTCGTCGCGCAGCCAAAAGCGGGAGGAATCGGGGGTGAGCACTTCGTCGGCCAGCAGCAGCTCACCCGATGGACGCTCGCCCGATACAGACCAGCCGAATTCGAATTTCGTATCGGCAAGAATGATGCCGCGCGATTCGGCATAGTCGGCGGCTTTGGTGTAGACGCGGAGGGTGAGATCGCGCAGGAGCGCGGCAGTCTGGCGGCCGATGATTTGTTCGGCGGCTTCGAGCGGGATGTTTTCGTCGTGGCCCGACTCGGCTTTGGTGGCGGGAGTGAAGATGGGCTCGGGCAGTTTCTGGCTCTCAAGCATTCCGGCGGGCAGAGGGATGCCGCAGATGGCGCCGGTCCTCTTATAATCCTTCCAGCCGGAGCCGGAGATGTAGCCGCGGGCCACGCACTCGATGGGCTCCATGCGGCAGCGTTGGACCAGCATGGATCGGCCTTCGAGTTGATCGCGATACGGGAGAAGTTCGGCGGGGTAAGCGTTAACGTCGGCGGTGATGACGTGGTTGGGGACGACAGAGCGCAGAAAATCGAACCAGTAAAGCGACATCTGCGTGAGGATGCGGCCCTTGCCCGGAATGCCCTGGGGCAGGATGCAGTCGAAGGCGGAGATGCGGTCGGTGGCGACGATCAGTAAGTTGCCGCCGATGGCATAAACGTCGCGGACTTTGCCGCTGGCCACCCGCTGGATGCCGGGCAGATCCGTGCTGGTGATAACGGGCGGCACTAAATTTTCACGTGGGTCGACTCGGGGTCGGTGACGAGGTGACTGTGGAAACGGCTATAGCCGAAATAAACGACGAAGCCGATCACGAGCCAGACGACGAGGCGAATCCATGTCATGACGTCCAGGAAGGCCATCATTCCGAAGCAGACCAGTATCCCCAGAATAGGAACAATGGGCACCAGCGGTGTTTTGTAGGGGCGGGGAAGATTCGGCTGCGTGCGGCGCATGACCATGACGCCCGCGCACACAATCACGAATGCGAGCAGGGTTCCGATGCTGGTCATGTTGCCGAGGCTGGAGATGGGGAGGAAGCCGGAGAAGAGGCTGACGAAGACCATCAGGAGGAGGTTCGAGCGCCAGGGCGTGCGGAATTTCGGGTGAATGTCGGAGAAGAGCTTCGGGAGCAGACCGTCGCGGGACATGGAGAAGAATACGCGACTCTGGCCCAGCAGCATGACGAGGATCACGGACGTGTAGCCGGCGAGAATGCCGACGATCACGCCGGTGGAGAGCCAGGCGTATTTCGTCTTGTTGATGGCGTCGTAAATGGCGGTGGGCGTCATGTCCTTATAGTTGACGATGCCGGACATCACGTATGCGAAGAGTACATAGAGGATGGTACAGATGGCGAGAGAACCGATGATGCCGATGGGCATGTCGCGCTTCGGGGTTTTCGCTTCCTGGGCGGCGGTGGAAACGGCGTCGAATCCGATGTAGGCGAAAAAGATCATGCCGGCGGCGCGCATGACGCCGCTCCAGCCGAAGTGTCCGGTTTCACCTGTGTTGGGGGGAAGAAACGGGACGTAATTGGCGCGATTGATATAAGCCCAGCCGAGTCCGATGACCAGGATGACGATGGTGACTTTGAGCGCTACGATGCACCCATTTACCCACGCGGATTCCGAGATGCCGATCATCAGGATGATCGAGATGGTCCAGATGATGAAGATGGCGGGAAGGTTCACGAAACCATGTCCGCCTCCCATCGCATCGAAGGGTGAGGCGGTGAGGCTCGCAGGCAGAGTGATGCCGAAGTGGCCGAGCAGCCGGACCAGGTAGCTCGACCAGCTTACCGAGACCGTCGCTGCGCCGACGGCATATTCGAGCACGAGGTCCCAGCCGATGATCCATGCGAGCAGTTCGCCCATGGTGGCGTAGGCGTAGGTATACGCGCTGCCGGCGATCGGAATCATGGTGGCGAATTCGCTGTAACACATACCCGCGAAGGCGCATCCGATGGCGGCGATCAGGAACGAGAAGACCACGGCGGGGCCGGCGTTATCGTGCGTGGCCACCGGAGTGATGGCGAACAGGCCCGCGCCGATGATGGCGCCGATGCCCAGCGCGACCAGATTCACGGGGCCGAGGGTCCGCTTCAGCTGATGCGTGCCGCCTTCGCTCTCGCGGAGAATGCGGGCGATCGGTTTGGTTGCCAACAGGCTCACGATTCAGTAACCCCTTTTTTTCGCCAGAGAAAATACACGGGCACTCCCAGCACTACCAGAATTAAGCCCCGTACCGTGAACGCAGGCTTGTTAATCAGCAGTAGAATTTCTATAACACCCGCTACCAGCATATACAGGGCAGGGAGGACCGGGTAGCCTGCGGCGCGGTAGGGACGTTCCATATCCGGGCGTGTGCGACGAAGTCGAAAAAGGCCCCCGATGGTCAGGATATAGAACAGCAGAACTGCAAAGATAACATAGTCGAGCAGGTCGTTGTACTGTCCGCTGAGCGTGAGCAGAATGGTCCACACGCACTGGATGGCGAGGGCGAAAACGGGCGTTCGGTGAACGGGGTCGAGCGTGCCCGCGCGGCGGAAAAACAGGTTGTCGCGCGCCATCGTGAAATAGACGCGCGCGCCGGACATGATCATGCCGTTGCAGCAGCCGAACGCGGAGACCATGATCGCGATGGCCATGAGTTTCGTGGCAACAGGCCCGAACATCACGGAGACGACGGCGGTGGCGACGCGGTCTTCTGGTGCAGTCTGGATCTGCGGCAGCGTGAGCACCGAGATATAGATGAAATTGCAGGCGATATAGAGGATGGACACCGTCCCTACGCCTAACCCGAGTGAGAGCGGCAGGTTTCGTTTCGGATTGCGGACTTCGCCTGCCGTGAAAGTCACGTTGTTCCATGCGTCGGAGGAGAAGAGCGGCCCGACCATGGCCGATCCGACGAGAGCCACGGTGGCCCAACTCCAACTCGCATTACGCCAGAAATCGTGAAAGTTGGCGGCGATGGCCTGCGGGTTGCGCCCCAGCAGGAAGCCGAGGCCGACCAGTCCGAGGAGCGATCCCACTTTCGCGAATGTGAAGATGTTCTGAACCAACGCGCCGGTGCGGACGCCGCGCGTGTTGACGAAGGTCAGGAGTATGAGGATCGCGCTGGCAAGGAGCTGTTGGGTGGTGAGGCCGAGCTTCCCTGAACCTATTAAATAATTGCTTGCGGAGATGGAGGGCAGGAAGACGCCCGCGTATTTGGCGAAGGCGACGGCTACGGCCGCGATAGTGCCGGTCTGGATGACGAGGAAGAGAGTCCAGCCGTAGAGGAAACCCCAGAGCGGTCCGAAGGCTTCGCGCAGGTAGACGTATTGGCCGCCCGCGTGGGGCATGGCGGCGGCGAGCTCTCCGTAGCTGAGGGCGGCGATGAGGGTGAGGGCCGCGCCGACGAGCCAGCAGAGGATGAGCAGGCCGGGGGATTTGACCTGGCGGGCGACATCGGCGCTGACGATGAATATGCCGGAGCCGATCATGGAGCCCATGACGAGCGTGGTGGCGGAGGTGAGGCCGAGGCCTTTGACGAAGCTCGCCTCGTCGAGATCGGCTCTGGGCTTTTCGGACGTCATTGGTTAATGTTTTCTGAGTATGGCAGGTCGGGTTGAGGCCATGGCTTGGGTTCGTTACGCAAGAACGCTTTTTTCCAAGGGCACAGGTTGCCGGGCGAGGCACTGGTAATTTTCCGATGTTAGGTTCGGTTCGTTTGGAAATCGGCATTTTTTTCTGTCAAAAGCAACTTGGGCTCGGATGAACACGGATAAGAACGGATAGGACAAGCGCGCGGCCCGGACGGATATATTCATGGCTGCATTATGCGCCCTGCGGTTAGCGATTTTTGACGGGTGAAATGGCGCGGAGATTGTTTTCAGCGGGTTGAGCGCGTGACTGTACCAGAACACGCAGGAAAGCCCGAGACCAAAATATGCTATCTGAGATAAATGAAGATCGTGAAAAAGGCCCATGTAGGAAAGGAATCGAGATGAGGAATGCGACGAGAAGCATGATGGACTACACGACTGGCGTAATGTAAAGTGCCCCTCTTGGCGTGACCCTTTGCCATCGGCAGACAACAGCGCCAGGCCCGACCGGTATTGACCTTCCTGAAACTCCTTCTGAAGCGCGAGGAACATTTGCGTGCGGGATGGAGCTGTGGCCACCATCGGCGGCTTCGTGGGCGACAGGGTTGGTGATGCGTCCTCCGGGCGGCGCGCCCATCAGCCGGAGGTCCCTCTGCATCTCCTGGTCTTCCATGATTTTCAGAAACGGCGATTGCTCAAGCTGGACGGCGAGTCCTTGCCGCAACGTGCCGTCGAAAACCGGGTCGCTGGTCTTATTTTCGAAATCGGCGAGGACAATGGTGTCTTTATCCGTGAGTTTCGGTGTGCTGTGCAGTGCGCGGTGGAAGTAGAAGTAGTCGGCCGCGAGGAGTACAAGCGCGGCAGCGGGGATAGTTACCTTCCGATATTTTGCAATGGCGGTTTCGGATGCGGGCCTGACGCTTAAGGTCGTGTCCCGCCTGAAACGCTGGAGGTCGGTGCGAACTTCCGAAGCGTGCTGGTAACGCAGGTTGCGATCCTTTTCGAGAAACTTGCCTATAATGCGATCCACTTCCGCGGGCAGGTCCGGATTTCAGGCGCACGGCTGGCACAGGAGAGCGGTTGAGAATGGAATGGAAAATCGCCCCCGAGCTTTCCCCGCGAAACGGCAGCGTGCCGGTAGCCATGTCATAAAGCACCACCCCGAACGAGAATAAATCCGTCCGTGAGTCGATATCTTTAGCGCGGACTTGTTCCGGCGACATGTACGGCACCGTCCAGGAATTCGTCCGTGGCGAAGGGGTCTCTGCGGACGATATCGTCGGCCAGGAACTTGAGGGACACGAACCGTCGCAGGCGAATGTCCTCAGCCTTGTAAACCACGCCCATTCCGCCGCCGCCCAACCTTTCGACGATGCGGTATGTGGGAGACGGTTTGACCGATCATTCCTTCGGTCTCGATCGTCGCGAACTCGCCAGACATCCTGTCCGCACGCGCCATCGAGGAACGGGGCGCGGAAAACCGGATCGCGTTCCAGCGCGGAATGGAAGATCGCTTCGATCCTCAGCCTCCGTTCCGGTGCCATTTCGGCCCGATTATAACTGCGATTTTAAAAATATCTTTTTGGACAGTTTTGCCGTGAGGTGGTCGCGGGGATTCAGTAGTACAATCAACCACCATGACATCCAGAAATCGTCAAAGTCGATGGCGAGCGTCGCTCTCCGCATTCTTGTGTGGAGTAGTCGCAGCTCTGATCATTGTTGCGTCACTCG
>Ga0209167_10001232_pt1 | contig 15406 bp, 11 predicted proteins | sample Coa_R1_9_FD_187154 | JGI IMG/M metagenome (GOLD analysis project Ga0209167, IMG submission 187154) | Surface soil microbial communities from Centralia Pennsylvania, which are recovering from an underground coalmine fire - Coalmine... | ecosystem: Environmental > Terrestrial > Soil >... | reverse complement strand
GGCGGCGCCATCGGCGTATCGCTGCTGGCGATCTGGCTCGCTGCCCGCCCGCCCAGCCCTGCCCGCCCGGGCGGGTACCCGAACGCCACGAACGTCGCCGCGCTGGTCAACGCCGGCTGGCTGCTGATCCTGAACATCGGGATCTGCGCAGCAGCGATCCAGCGCCTGGCCGCGGGCACCAGCCGCGTCGATGGCCTGCCGGTGCTGATCGTCAGCGCCGTCGCTGCGGCCGTCATGCTGGCCGGCGCGTTCGTGCTCGGCGGCGATCCCGGTGATGCTGACGGCGGGGAGGACCTGAATGTCAAGGCGGTCCTGCTCGACACCGCCGCGGATGCCGCCGCAGCGGCAGGCGTGGCGATCAGCGGCGCGATCATTGCCGGCACCGGCGGCTGGTACTGGCTCGACCCGGCCACCGCGCTGGTGATCGCAGTGATCGTTGGCTACCACGCCGTCAAGCTCACCCGCAAGATCACAGCGGCGCTTCGGTCACCGTGACCCGGGCCGGCCGTCCCAGCGGGCGACGGCGGCCGCGGCCCTGCGCCGGGCTGGGACCGGGCGCCGGCGAATGCGCCGGGGCCACAAACCGCTCCGCCGTGATGGCTGGGCCGCGAAACAACCGGCCACCTGGCGGGTAGCTGAGATCCGCCAGCGCCGGTGTGCGGACGGAACTACGCCTGAGGCCAACGGGCCGCCGGCTGCGATCGGCCGTCGCCACTGGCCCCGCAACGGCCGGTGGGCTAGCGTCCCAGTCATGACGTCACATCGTGGTCTTGCTGGTTATGTGCGGGCGGCGGCCATGTGCGCCGCCGTGGCTGGCCTGTCATCCGTGGTGATCCCATCCGCCGGCGCGGCCGTCGGTTCAGCGCGGACCGCCACCCGCCCCGGCGACTCGCAGCCGGCGTTGTCGTGGCGGCTGCTGAATACCGGTACCCAGGACCATTTCCGGGGCCTGTCGGTGGTGAGCCGGAAGGTGGCCTGGCTGGGCGGTTATAACGGGGTGGTGTTGCGGACTGTCGATGGCGGCCGGACGTGGATCAACGCCTCACCGGCCGGGACGTCGGCATTGCAGTTCCGCGACATCGAAGCCTTCAGCGCGACCCGGGCGGTGGCCATGGCCGCCGGAACCGGCACCGACTCCCGGCTGTACGTCACCGCCAACGGCGGCCGTACCTGGAGCCTGGCCTACCAGAACACCAGCCCGCAGGCATTCTTCGACTGCATGGCCTTCTTCAACCCCCGCCGCGGCCTGGTGCTCAGCGATCCGGTGGACGGCAAGTTCCGGATCCTGTCCACCCGCGACGGCGGGCGTAGCTGGGCTGTGCTGCCGACCGCGGGGATGCCTCCCGCGCTGTCCGGTGAGGCCGGGTTCGCCGCCAGCGGCGAATGCCTGACTACCTTTGGGCACGATGCGTGGTTCGGCTCCGGGGGCAGCACCGCCGCGCGCGTGTTCAGCTCCCGCGACGGCGGCCTGACCTGGCACGTGGCCACCACCCCCATCGTCACCGGCCCCACCGCCGGGGTGTTCGCACTGGCGTTCCGCACCCCACTGGCCGGTGTCGCGGTCGGCGGCGACTTCGCCAACCCGACCGCCGCTGCCCACACCGCGGCCTTGTCCTTCCTGGGCGGCCCGTGGTTCTCCCCGCCCTCAGGGCCAGCGGGCTACCGTTCCGGTGTTTCCTGGGTCCCGCATACCTCCGCCACGGTCGTCGCGGTCGGCCTGACCGGCTCCGACGTCTCCTTCGACGGCGGCCTGCACTGGCACACCTTCGATACCGGCCAGTTCGACACCGTCAGTTGCGCACCCGACGGCTCCTGCTGGGCCTCCGGAGACCTGGGCCGGGTCGCGATCCTGCAACACTGACACCGGCCAATTCTGGGAACGGCGACATTAGGCCTGACCCGGCGAGCGTGACCGCACGCAGGCCACTGACCTGGGCAGACATCGTCGCCCCCCGGCACCCTCAGCGGCTGTCAAGCGCTGAGGCGATGTCCGTGCTGCTGAAATCATCGCCTTTGAACAGCAGCGGTTCGCCGGTCTCCCTGGCCAGGGCATAAGCGAAGCAGGCACCGAAATCGAGCGAAGCCTTGCGGCCCCGAACCCTTTCCGTAGTCACGGTAGGCATCCCGGGCGATACGCGCCTGGGATGGCGTCACGGGTTCCACCCGGATACCGGCTTCCGCGATGAACTGGTCGAAGCGGCGTGACGCTACAGGATCGCGGGCACTGTCCACGACGATCGCCGCTTCCAGGTGATTAGCAGCCGACATCCGCAACTGCTCAGCCGTGTCGATCGCGTCAAGGTAGAGGTCCGCGTCTGTTTCCTGACGCAAGATGGCGATGACCGCGGAGGAATCCACCACTGTCATCCTGGCAGCCGCACCAGCCATCCCCTCCAGCAGTCGCCGGGCAACCTGATGTCCATCAACGCCACGTGCGGGCGCAGGTGCAGTTAGCAGCGGCTGACCAGCCTGAGACCAGAGCCAGCGGCCGGAAGACCGCCGAACGGTTGCCAGCGACAGCCGCAGAGAGGGATCCAGTTGCGGCTACGACCGGTAGGCTCGCGGCTGGCGCGGTGATGCCGTGCCGTGACATAGCGGATAGAGGACTTAGCTAATGGCAACAGGAACAGTGAAGTGGTTCAACGCCGACAAGGGCTTTGGTTTCATCGCCCCCGATGACGGGACGGCGGACGTGTTCGTCCACTTCTCCGCGATCGCGACTTCGGGCTACCGGTCGCTGGATGAGAACCAGAAGGTCGAGTTCGACACGACCCAGGGGCAGAAGGGACCGCAGGCGGAGAACGTCCGCCCAATCTGAGGCATCACGCCCCTTGCCGGCCGCCGGCATCAGGGCGTGAGCAAATTCCTGCGGGCCCGGATGCCGGTAACATCCGGGCCCGCAGCCAGGCATCTGCGGGCCGGGGTTAGGCCGCCTGGCCGGGGTTAGGCCGGCCTGCCAGCCAATTTTGCGGTAACGGTCCTGGCCAGGGGCCTGCTGCTGGTGTGCTTCGTGTGCGGTGGAGATTACTGGGAACAAACCATGCCGCCCGATGCGCATCCCACCCAGGAGGTGTCATGTCCGCTTGGTCACGCGCGCGGTCTGTGGCGGCCTTACTGCTGGCCGTTCCCCTGCTGGCCGGCTTGCCCGGCCGGGCCGCCGCCGCCAATGTGATTCCAGCCCAGTGGATAGCCAAAATCTACAGTGAAGGGCTCGGCCGCGCTCCCGATCAGGGCGCCTGGACCAACATGATCGCGTTCTTCCAGTCCAGCGGCTGCAGTGCCGCCACGCTGGCCCAGAAGGGTGAGCCGATCTACCTGTCGAGTGAGTTCTCCGGCCTGAACTATGACAACGCCGCCAAGCTGCTCGCCTTGTACCGTGGGGCGCTGGACCGGGAGCCGGACTCCAGCGGCTACAACTACTACCTGAACCTGCTGAACTCCGGCACGAGCTGGACCACGGTGGTGGATGACATCTTCACCAGCTCGGAGTTCACCAGCGACGCCGCCACGTTCTGCACCCAGGGACCGTACTACTTCGGTAACGGCACGGCGATCACCATCCCGCTCGGCCAGAGCTGCTCGGGCCAGTTCTGCTTCACCGGCGGCACCCAGCAGCAGCTTCAGACCATGCTGGACTCGGCGCCGTCCGGCACCACGGTCACACTGGCCCAGCAGGTGGTCGTCTCGATCACAACCCCCATCCAGGTTGGATCCCGGTGGGTGGGCCTCAACATCCCGTCCGGCGTCACGCTGACCACGGCCGGGCAGCCCGGCCCCAACCGGTACGCGGAGATGGGCCGGCTGGTCCGGGCGCCCGGCTTCGTGAACAATCCCAGCAACAGCAATGGCGCCGCGGTGGTCGAGGTGGAAAGCGGCGCCAAGCTGGAGAACGTGTGGGTGGACGGCCAGCGCGCCACCAACAGCACCCTCAACGGTGGCACGGTGAACGTGGAGACCGCCGGCGGTGCTGGCACCATCGCGTCGAACGACCGGCTGTCCGACTCGATCGGGTTCACCAACCTGCATGCGCTCGGCACGACCGAGGGCTTTCCGTGCTCTGGCACCACGATCACCGGGAACCTGTCCACCCAGTACGCCACCAACCACACCACGACCGGAGCCTGGTCCGACGGGCTGAGCGTGGCCTGCGAGAACGCCACGGTCACCGGGAACACGGTCATCGACGCGACCGACGTGGGCATCGTTTTGTTCCGCGCCTGCCCGGCCGACCAGAAATCCACGGTGTCGGGCAACACGATCCTGAACGCAGGCAACTCGGCGTTCGGCGGCATCGTGGCCGACCCACTCGACCAGCACAACCACGCGTGCAGCCCCAGCTTCAGTGGGTCATCCGTGACCGGCAACACGCTGTGGACCGGCCCCACCGCGGGCTACGGCATCGCGCTGTCGCTGGGCACGGCCGCCTGGTTCAGCGATTACAACACCGGCACCGGAGCATCGTTCACCAGCAACACCTTCACCGGGAACGCGACCGAGGCGCTGACGGTGAGCGGGATGCAGAACGTGACTGCGACGGGCAACACCCTTACCTGGACCTACGGGCAGTACACCAAGTCATGCCCCAAGGGGGAGATCGTCGTAGACCCACAGCGCGGGTCCGGCACGATCCAGCCACCCATCACCAACGCCACCGTCCTGACCTGCATCTGACCAGCGCCGGGTGTGCGGTCGGCGAAAGTTGCGCCGCACACCCGGCACGGGCAGCACCAGCCCCAGCCAGCCCGCCGCAGTGCGCCCACGTCATGACGCCGGGCGGGGCGGGCGGCTGGCTGTCGCCGCCCCGCCCGGCTAGGCCGGTGCCGTCTGGGTTACCGGTGCCACAAGACGCCGGAAGGCCAGGTAGGACTGCTCGCCGCTGGGGTCAGACGTCCAGCCCCAGTAGACCACGTACACTCGCGGCGCGTTCTGCACCGGGCCACCGTGGCTGATCAGGTTGCCCGAGCCCAGCCTGGGAACGGGGCCATGCGGTCGCGGCCGCAGCCGGTGCGGCGCCGCCAGGGACGGGGTTAACCGGAGCCCGCGGCCATGCCCAAGATCAGAGCCGCTGCGGTGGCGGCTACGGTCAAGCCGCGGATCACCACCAGGCGGGAGCGGTCGTGCGGACGGGTGCGCTGAGGCGCGGACCGGGGGCTTAACGCGCCGGTAATGCGGGTCCTGTCATTCACGTCATAACTCCTTTCGCGTGATCCGTCGATGCCGGTCAGGGATAGTTGACCGGGCTGCCGAGGCCGGTGACCAAGTCGTAGCCGGTACCCGCGGTGCAACTGGTGCCACAAGTGCCGTTGGTCCCGCTGGTGATGTCCCTGAGGTTCGTCTTGTACCCACCCGAATAGATGGCGGAGTCGCCTTGGAGCGCGGTGCTGCCCGCGGCCTGGCCGGCCGCCAGGATGCCCGCCCAGTTCGGTGCGCCGACGCTGGTGCCGCCGAGGGTGAACCAGCCTGCCTGGCCCTGGTCCTTGGTGCTGTCGAAGACGGACACGCCCGTGTTGGGGTTGGCGTCGAACGACACGTCGGGGATGCCCCGCTCGCTTCCGGTGAGTGCCGAGATCGTCGAAGCTCCGGACACCGGGCCGGTGTAGCTGGTCTGGTAGCCGGGGACCGGCTCGATGCCAGAGGCGCCACCGCCAGAGCCCGACCAGGCGGTCTCGCCGGTGAACCCGCCACATGAGGTGCCGCTGCAGCCGTTCAGCGTGGTCCCGCCGACCGCGATCAGGTTGGGTGAGGCGGCCGGGTACTGGGCACCGTGCCCGCTGTCTCCCGAGGAGGCGGTGTAGAACGTGCCGCTGTGCGTCATGTCGGAATCGAACGATGTCTCACTGCTGGACTCGCCACCACCCCAGCTCATCGACACCTCGGTGGCGCCGAGATTGTTCGCGGCCACCACCGCGCCGAACAGGTTGCTGTTGCTGTTGGAGGCGGCCTCAACCAGGACGATCTTGGCGCCAGGTGCCTCGGCGTGGGCCCACTCGATGTCGAGTGATTCTTCCAGCACCCATCCGGCGTTGACCTTCGGCGTACCCTGCGGGTCGGCCTGCTCGAAGCATGGCCCGCTCTGGGACAGCGACGTGCAGGCAGATAGCTGCGCGTACCCATACTGGGCGTTGAAAGTGTTCAGGTCGGACAGTGCATTGGGGTCGTGGAAGGCATCCACGATGGCGATGATCTGCCCTGCCCCAGCGCCTGAGCTTGGCGAGAGCCCGGACAGGTTGTAGACGGAGCTGATTGCTGAGGGTGGCAAGCCGGTGGGCGAGCTGCTTGACAGCATGGGCTTACCGTCCGCGAGCCGGCCGATTACCTTGATCTTGAGCGGCGGCGTCCCGAACCCGGGAAGCTGACCTAAGGGTGCCGCCAGCGCGGCGCTGCCAGTGGACAATCCTGCCGCAACGGTCAGCGCCGCTCCGGCCGTGAGCACCCTCATGCGGGTCGGCCAGTCCATCTCTGGCCTCCTTCCCTCACCATCAGGTGACGTGCGGTTTTCACGCATCGTCACGCCGTCGTATCGCCTCGTCAAGGACCGTTAGGTGCCGAAAAATGGTGTCACCTCATGCGTTTTGCGGATATTGATGGATCAGGGTGCCAAACCGTGTGGCGACAGTGACATCTGAAGCCGGTGCGCCACACGGTCCCGGTTGGCCGTATGGTTGTGCTTTGCCCTTGGCGGATCCTGCCCAGGACGGATGCCTTGCCCTGGGTGGGTGCTGGCGTCCTGCGCCAGGTAGTGAGGTTCCACAACGACGGCGAGCGGCTAGAGAGAACAGTGATGCACAGCCGGGTGCAGCCTGATGAACCCACCGGGCCGGCCGCCGCACAGGTGACCTGGCCGGTCCGGTCGGGCGCGGTGCCACCCCTTGCCGACGGGTTCAGCACCCGGCCGGAAACCGCGCCCAACCTCAACGCGGCGCTGGGACCGGGGGCCACGGTTGTGCTGGCGCCCGGCCCGGCCCATGGCGGAGGCGCTCAGGCCAAGGGTCACCCCTGGCCGGTGGGGAAGACCCAGCTCGCGGTGGCCGCCGCAGAGGGGCTGTTCCGGTCCGGCGGCATCGAGCTGCTGGTCTGGATCACGGCCACGTCCCGGGCGTCGGTGCTGGCGGGTTACGTAGAGGCATCCATAGCGGCGCTGGGCGTCCCGCCGGCCGGCGACAGCGAGTCGGTGGCCATGAGATTCGTGCGGTGGCTGGGGGAAACCAGGCGGCGGTGGCTGATGGTCTTCGACGACCTCACCGACGCGGCTCACCTGAAGGGGCTCTGGCCCGAGGGCCCGGCCGGCACGGTCCTGGTCACCACCGCCGACGTGGCGGCCGTGCCCGGCTCGCGGCACACGGTGATCCCGGTGGACGTGTTCAGCACCCGGGAGGCGCTCAACTACCTGATGGGCCGGCTCACCGCGGATCCGGACCAGCGGCTGGGCGGTATCGATCTCATCGAGAAGCTTGGCTGCGATCCGCTGGCTCTCGCCCAGGCCACCGCGGTGATCAGCAGCTCGACGCAGTCATGCCGGGATTATCAGGACCGGTTTACGCAGCGGCAGATGCAGCTCACCGGGCAGGACGGCAGCCAGCCACCGCCGGCCATGGTCACCTGGACGCTGTGCGTGGACCGGGCCGACGAGCTTGCCGGCGGGCATACCGCCCAGTTCCTGCTGCTGCTCGCCGCGCTGCTCGACGGGCACGAGATTCCCGGTACCTTCTTCGTGGCCCAGGCCACCCGCGACTACCTGGCCCACAGCGGTGGCGCCCAGCAGGTGGACCCGCAGCGCGCCTGGAACGATGTGGTCACCCTGGAGCGGGTCGGCCTGCTCAGCATTCACCCGGGAAGCTCGCGGGCGGTGCGGATCAGCGCACTGGTGCAGGAGGCCGTCCGCGCGATGATCCCGGAGCAGGTGCTCGACCGGGCGGTGCGGGTGGCCGCCGCCGCGCTGCTGGAGATCTGGCCCGAGCAGGAACCGCTGGCGTGGCTGGGCGGTGACCTGCGGTCATGCGCGGCGAGCCTGCAGCGCATCGCCGGGGAGGCGCTGTGGTCGGGTGGCTGCCATCCGCTGCTGCTGCGCGCCGGGCAGAGCCTGGACAACGCCCGGTTGACCGGGCCGGCCATGGCTTATTGGTCCGGGCTGGCCGCGACCAGTGAGCGGATCCTGGGCGCCGACCACCCGGATACTCTCCAGTTGATGCAACGGCTGGCCACGGCCTACCTGGCGGCGGGACGGCCGGAACAGGCGGTCCCTGCTTTCCAGCGGGCCCTGGCCGACAGCGCCCGGGCTCTCGGGCCCCAGCATCCAGCGATCACCGGGCTGCGGATCGATCTCGGCCGGGCACTGGTGGCGGCGGGCGAGCCGCGGGACGCGGTCACCGTGCTCGGCGAGGTCGCTGCCGGGTGGGAACGCATCCACGGCCGGGACAACCCAGGCACACTGCGCGCGTGGGACGATTACGCGGCCGCGTGCATGGCCGCGGAGCAGTTCAGCGAAGCGGTCCAGTCGTACCGCCGCACGCTGGCTGAACGCGAGCGCGTCCAGGGCGCCCGGCATCCGGACACGATCACTGCCCGCCAGAATCTGGCCGACGCCTGTCTTGCCGATGGCCAGGTCAAGCAGGCGCTGAACCAGCACAAGCAAGCCGTGGCGGACCGGGAAAAGGCAGTCGGCCGCGACCACCCAGACGCCCTGACCGCCCGCAGCAGACTGGCCTCCGCCTGCTTCCAGGCCGGCCGGACGACTTCCGCACTGCAGATGTTCGAGCAGGTGCGCGCCGATTCCGAGCGGGTCCTGGGGGCCGATCACCCGGACACCCTCGCCCGGTGCGCCACCCTGGCAGACATCTACGACTCCGTGGGCATGCTGACCGATATGAAGAAGCTGCTGGAGGACACCGCCGAGCGCTGTGAGCGAGTGCTGCTGCCCGGTGACCCGTTAACCCAGGCGGTGCGACAGAGCCTGGCCCGCATCGCGGGAAGGTGACCGGTCAGTAGCTTGACGGCTTCCGCGTGATCGTCACCAGGTCCGCCAACTGAGCCGGGGCGGCCGCCAAGGCCGGCTGGTTCAAAAGCCTGTGCGTCCCGGGCGATCGGTACCCGCTCTTGATCTCATCCCGGTATGGTTCTAGTTTGCGTTAACCACTTACAAATGATTCCGGCGCTAAGGCGGGCATCGGATGAGGGTCATCGACCTGACACAGAGCATGACCGACGATATGCCGTTAATGGCGGGCATCAGCCCGCCAAGGTTTCGCGACCTGGCCGAAGTGGCCACCGACGGGTATGCGATGTCGGAGTACACGTTCGTCAACCACACCGGCACGCACGTCGATGCGCCCGCCCACCAGATCGCGGGAGGCAGCACGCTGGACGATATCCCGCTCGACCATCTGGTCACCGAGGCGCTGACCATCGATCTGAGCGCGCACGAACCTGGCGCCGTGGGGCTGGACGCGCTGGGCCGCTATTTACCACAGGTGCGCCGCAACGACATCGTCCTGCTGCGCTCGGGCAATGCGCGGAACTGGGGCACAGAGGCCTACTGGCACGGCTGGTGCTACCCGGACGCGGCCGCGGCGAAGGCGCTGATCGATGCGGGCGTGGCCGGCGTCGGCTTCGACGGGCCGTCCGCGGATCCGATCGACAGCACCGATTACGAGCTGCACCACGTGTGGCTGTCGGCCGGCGCGATAATCCTGGAAAACCTCGCCGCGCTCGACCAACTGCCGGCCCGCTGCCAGATCGTGGTCGCGCCGCTCAAAGTCAAGGCGGCCAACGGCGGACCCGCGCGGGTCTTCGCCCTGCTCGACTGATCCTTCATCTATCCCAAGCCACTACCCCAAGCGGAGAGAAAACGGCCATGGCCAAAGCAAGGTGGACACAAGTCGGCGAGCTGCGGCACGGCGTGCTCGGCAGCGCCGATGCCATCGCTCAGTCGCTGGCTCTGCTGGCGCTGACCTTCGCGGTGTCCGCGGCGCCCGCCTCGGCCGCGGTGAGCGCCGGCGCCGCCGTACCCGCCGCCTACGTGATCGCCGGCATCGGCAGCCTGTGCCTGGCCTCGGTGATCGTGCGCTTCACCCGCCGGATCGCGCACGCGGGCGGCCTGTACGCGTACACCGTGCGTGGCCTGGGCCCGCAGGCCGGTTTCATCGGCGGCTGGATGTACGCGATCGCCTTCGCGATCGGCATCTCGTTCGTGCTGATCATCTCGGCGGACTTCCTGTCCGCCGTGCTCACCGCCAACACCAGCATTCATCTCGGCTGGTTCCCGCTGTACCTCATCCTGCTCGCGCTGATCCTGCTGATCGCCTTGACCGACGTCAGGGTCTCGATGCGAGTGCAGCTCGTCTTCGCCGTGATCGGCGTGCTCACGATCGTCGTGCTGTCGCTGATCATCGTGGCCAAGGGCGGCGCGCACGGGCTGACCTGGCGGCCGTTCGACCTGAACCTGGCACCCAGCACGCACGGCCTGTTCCTGGCGGTGATCCTGGCCTTCACCGGATACATCGGCTTCGAAGCGGCCGCGGTGCTCGGCGAGGAGGCCGCCGAGCCGCGGCGGGTCATCCCCCGCGCCATCCTCGGCACGGTCATCCTGGCCACCGTGTACTTCGTCTTCACCACCTGGGCCCAGGCGATCGGCTACGGCGTGTCCGGGGCCGGCCGGTGGGCGGCCGACCCCACCGCACTGGCCACCCTGTCCGACCGCTATGTCGGGCACTGGTTCAGCATCCTGGTGGACATCGTCGTGGTGGTGGACAGCTTCGTGGCCGCACTGGCGGGGGTAAACCTGACCGCGCGCACGATGTTCGCGATGGGCCGGGACGGCGGCATCCCGCGGATGTTCGCCGCGACCACCCCCCGCTTCCGCAGCCCCTACGTCGGCATCGGGGTGTCGGTGGCGCTGACGCTCGTGCTCGGCGCGACGCTCGGCCGGCACTACGGCGTCATCAACTACTTCGGGCTGATGGCCACGACCGGTTCGATCGGCATCCTTTTCGCCTACGTCCTGGTCGCCCTGGCCGGCATGGTCTTCTTCTGGAGGGCCCGCAGCGCCGGGGCCTACAACTGGCTGCTGGACGTCGTGCTGCCGCTGATCGCGGTGGCCGTCTGCGGCTACGCCATCTATGCGTCGATCTTCCCGCGCCCGCCCGCGCCGATCAGCTACTCGCTGTGGATCGCGCTGGGCTGCCTCGTGGCCGGCCTGATAGTCGTTCTCGCCCTGGTGTACACCTGGCCGGAGCGGGTCCGCGCGTTCGGCCGGGCCTTCGACGCCAGCAGTCACTGACCGGTACAGGGTATGGCTCAACGTTTGGTGCGCGTCCTTGGCGGCTGCCGCGGTCATGACGCTGACTTGGCGTCCGTTATGACGCCAAGTCAGCGGCTCGTGCTGATCAGCGCCCGATGCCCTGGCGGTCAAGCATGGCTGCGGCTGGTTCGAGTTTGACGAGGGCGGTCAGACTGGATACGTGGGCAGGCCGATCCGGGTACCACTGCGGGTGCTGTTCGCATGCCTCGCGGTGACCCTGGTGGCGCCCGCTGCGGCCGTGATCGGCATGGCCGGTCTATCGGCAGCCAGCGGCTACCTGATCGGGCAGGCAGATGACAGCCTGCAGGCCTGCGCCAGCAGCATGCGCAGCCACGGTCTGGTAGCCCAGCCCAGCTCCAGCCCGGTGCCGCCCGGGGTATGCGGCACCCAGTTGCGCAGCGTGAGCGGGCAGTTGCTGGCTCCGGCAAGTCCCGGCGCCGCCGGCCCGCTGATCCCGGCCAGTGGCCCCTGGCTCGCGGCGCACCTGGCCCGGCCGGTCACCGTGCCGGGCGCGGGGGCCAGCGGGCGCTGGCGTGTGGTCATCGAGGCCGTTCGTTACCAGCCGCAGCACATCCTGTATGTGTACGGGCCCGATGACGTACGGTACGTGATCAGCAGGCTGACAGGACACGGTGCCAGCGGCATGCTCGCCATCATGACGCGCCTGGCCGGCACCGGGCCGGCCGCAGCACGCTACACCGCCACGGCCGGCGCCGTGCTCGTCATGCTGGCGACCGCGGCACTCGCCTGCACGCGGGCGATCCTGCGGCCCTCGCGCGGGGCTGCCGAGCTCACGCAAAGCGCCGGGCAGACCGCGGCGGCGGCGCGCAGGCCGGCGGCTGAGGTGTCCGAGCGGCTGGCCGAGGTGCTCCTGGCACTGCGCCGGCCGGTCAGCATCGTGCACGGGTTCGCGCACTACTGCCGGCAGCACGGCAAACCATCCCCGGCCGACGTTGAGTTTGACCGGATGCTGCGCCGCGTAGCCGATGCGGCCGCGCGGATGGAGATGCTGATCGAAGCACTGCACGCGCTCTCACTTGGCGGACCCACCGGGCCGGATCCCGGCCCGTACCCGGCTGACCCTGGCCACCTCACCACCGGAGAAACGGGCTGACTAACACGGAGCATGACTCTTGATCCGCAGTCCTGGTCCCGCCTGGAAGCTCACAGCCACCGCAACCAGTGACGGCCGGCAGCCCGTGACTGGATGGGACGTTGGTCCCCCGGACCGGGTGCCAAGGTCCCTGATCTGCCGGGTCCTGGTTCGGGCATGCTGCGGCGAGGACAGGCGGTGAGGACCATGACGATGCTGGTGGGCCCGGGTGCACCCGGGAATGAGGCTGGGTCTGCCGGACCCGAACCGATCTCGGTGGAGCTGGCGGGATACCTGATACGGATGGCGGCCCGGGCGCCGTCGCTGCACAACACGCAGCCGTGGCGGTTCCGGATCAGCGGGCAGGCGGTCGAGGTGTACGCCGACCCCAGGCGCAAGCTCCACACCGATCCGCTGGGCAGGCAACTGCTGATCAGCTGCGGTGCCGCGCTGTTCGGCCTGCGGCTGGCCGTCCGCTCGCTGGGCCGCCAGCCTGTCGTCACGCTGTTCCCCGAGCCTGGCTCGCTGTCCCTGCTGGCCCGGGTGAGGCTCGGTGCGGCCGTGCCGGTGACGGCCGCCGAGCACACTGTGCTGGCGGCGGTCCCGCACCGGTACACCCACCGCGGCCCGTTCCAGCCCGGGCCGCTGCCGGCGGGCTTGCTGGCCCGGTTGCAGCACGATGCGGTGGCCGAGGGCGCGACGCTGGCCATCGTTGACACCGAACGCGCCTACCGGAAGCTTGCGGCCATCCTGGCCGGCACGCATCGCAGGCAAGACCTCGACCCGGTGGCACGAGCCGAGATGCGGCGGTGGACCCGGAACCGGGCCAGCGCGGCTCGTGACGGGGTGCCGGCCTATGCGTTCCCCGCTGGTTCTGCCCGCCAGGCCGGGCGGCTGCCGCAGCGCGACTTCGACCTGGGCCGCGGCCTCGGACTGCCGGCCAGTGAACAGACATCCCACGACAGGCCAGGCGCCGCTGTCAAGGGACCGCAGGGCGCGGCAGACCTGGGCCACGCCACGACGGCCGTGCTGCTCACCGCGGGTGACAGCCGGGAGGACTGGCTGCGGGCAGGCCAGGCGCTCAACCGGCTGCTGCTGGAGGCCGCCAGCCGTTGGTGCTTTGCCAGCCTGCACTCCCAGCCGCTGGAAGCAGCAGCCATCCGGGCGCTGATCACCGGCAGCCTCGCATTGCCCGGGCACCCGCAGATGCTGCTGCAACTCGGTGCCGCCCGCACCACGCGGGCCACCCCCCGCCGCCCCGCCGCGGACCTGATCGACCCCTGAAGCGCCCACGGCATGCGTTTACGCGCGGACAGCGCGCAGGCTCAGCCGTTGATGGCGGCGGTGAGGACGCGGCGGAACTCGACCGACACCCGGTCGGCCCTGGTGTGCAGTTCGGCGGCGATGTCGAGCGGGAACTCCAGGCCGGACAGTGCCCGCCGCTGCAGGTCCAGGTCTTCCTCGAGGATCGACATTTCATACTTCACGGTGCTTTCAGCCTGCTCGGGATCGCTCATTCCCGGGCCGGTCGCCGTCTGGTACACCCGGCAGAAGCGCTCGTCTTCGGGCTGCGCGGTGAAGGTGAGGAACAGCCACCCTCCGGCGTCCAGGAACTCCAGCAGCAAGGTCGCGGTCAGCGGAGCCTGGAACCGGTAGGTCATCCGGCGGCGCTGAACCGCCGGGCGCGTACCGTCCCGCACCGCTGGGTCGGTGAGGTTGGTGAACGTGTGCTCGCGGACGGCCGTGAACGACAGGCCGCGGCGGTCGACCTCTGCCCGCGGGATGGGTTCCGGGCCGGCCCCGCCGATCGTGGCCGCGTGGACGAACGGAAAGTGCGCCTCGTCGAGGAAGTTGTCAATCAGAAGCGCCGCATTGGCCTCCACCCGGACGACCGGGAGGACCACCGTCGCGATGCCGTCACCAGCGAGCGGCACCCCTGGGTGCAGTTCCGGTATGGGAGCGCGCGGGGGCGCCGGTGCCAGCCACACCACGCCGTCCTGCTCGGTGACCTCGGCCGGGCGGCGCAGCGTGGCCCGCTCCGGGATCGCCGCGGTGTCCTCCAGCGCCGGGATAGCCACGCACCTGCCCTCCCGGGTGAATCGCCAGCCGTGGTAGGCACACTGCAGTGTGCCGCCGGTGATCTGCCCGGCGGACAGGCGCGCCCTGCGATGCGGACATGCGTCGGCGAACGCCGCGATGCCGTCGCCGAAGCGGGCCAGCGCCCAGCCCTGACCGCCCAGGCGGACCGCGACGGGCTCCACGCCCACCTCGGCGGACAGCGCTACGGGATGCCAGAACTGGGTGAGCGCCGGATGCGCATTAGTGAACTCCTCAGCTGCCATGTTCCCCATCGTCGCGCACTCGCATGTCCGCCGCACCGGCAGACGTGGAGATTGCTCCTTCGCACCGTGGGGCCGAGCCGGCCGGGCGGCAAGCCAAGTGGAGGTGCAAGTTCCGGTCACGAGGCCCAGCCATGGCGACCAGATGACAGCCCCTGTTAAACCGCGGTCCTGGGCCCGTCTGAGAGCACGAGCAGTCGCCGGTCGTTAACCTCGATCTGTTGCCGGTCCATCTTCATGGAGTGATCGCCGGGCACAGATAGTCACCGGCTGATGTTTCGTGCGCCCAGCGGCACGTGGACGCCATACATGACAGCGCCCCCGGGAGCGTGTGCTCACGAGGGCGTGCCGTGGCCGGTGCGCTGGTCGCCTCACGGCGAAAGGCGCAACATGGCTCCAGCCGGACGGTATTCCATGAAGGCAGTGGTTAGAGCCCGGGGGACACTAACGCACCGGCAGGGTGATGAACACGGGGCCGGCCAGTGTTATTCCGGCCGCGGATGCGGCAGGGTCTTGATGGCGCGGCGCTCGTCCGTCGCACGGTGTCCCTCGGCGGCACGGCCGAGCGGCGACGGGGGGCAGAGTCAGGCCGAACACCTTGCCCAGGTCGATGATGCGGTTCTCGATGAGGTCGCTGGCAATGCCTCCCCCGCACCCCTCGCCCGGGCCGCCAATCAG
>Ga0209167_10001229_pt1 | contig 15411 bp, 14 predicted proteins | sample Coa_R1_9_FD_187154 | JGI IMG/M metagenome (GOLD analysis project Ga0209167, IMG submission 187154) | Surface soil microbial communities from Centralia Pennsylvania, which are recovering from an underground coalmine fire - Coalmine... | ecosystem: Environmental > Terrestrial > Soil >... | reverse complement strand
TGGGGCGTGCGGCACTTGGCGCCGGCCGCGCGAGCGGGCCACCGCCGGCGCCCGGCGCGTGGCGCCTGGCGCCTCAGCCGGCGTAGATCTGGATCTCGCGCAGCTCCTTCAGGCGGTCGCGCAGCGCCGCCGCCTCCTCGAACTCGAGGCGCTTGGCAGCCGAGCGCATCTCTTTCTCGAGCTTGGAGATGCGCTCGGCGAGCGGCAGCTCCCGGCCCTCCGCCACGTCGAGCAGCGGCGTCGGACCCACCGAGTAGTAGTCGAGGTTGCTCATCGCCACCAGCGGGCTGTGGATGTCCTTGAGCACCGTCCGCGGCTCGATGCCCATCCGCAGGTTGTAGTCCTGCTGTTTGTGCCGGCGGCGCTCGGTCTCGTCGATCGCCCGCCGCATCGAGTCGGTGTGATGGTCGGCGTAGAACACCACCCGGCCGTTGAGGTTGCGGGCGGCGCGCCCGGCGGTCTGGATCAGCGACGTGCCACTGCGCAGGAAACCCTCCTTGTCGGCGTCGAGGATCGCCACCACCGACACCTCCGGCAGATCCAACCCCTCGCGCAGCAGGTTGATGCCGACCAGCACGTCGAACTCGCCGCGCCGCAGCGCGGTGACGATCTCAACCCGTTCGAGGGTCTCGACGTCGCTGTGGAGGTAGCGCACCTTGATGCCGAGCTCGGCCAGGTACTGGGTCAGCTCCTCGGCCATGCGCTTGGTCAGGGTGGTCACCAGCACCCGCTCGCGGCGCTCCACCGCCTTGCGCACCTCCCCCACCAGGTCGTCCACCTGCCCCTGGGCGGGGCGCACCTCGATCACCGGGTCGAGCAGGCCGGTCGGCCGGATCAGCTGCTCGACCACCACGCCGCCGGTGCGCTGTAGCTCCCACGGCGCCGGCGTGGCCGAGACGTAGATGCGCTGGCCGACGCGAGCGTCGAACTCCGCGAAGTCGAGCGGCCGGTTGTCGAGCGCCGAGGGCAGGCGGAAGCCGAAATCGACCAGCGTCTGCTTGCGCGAGCGGTCGCCGAAGTACATGCCGCGCACCTGCGGGATGGTCTGGTGGCTCTCGTCCACCACCAGCAGCAGGTCGTCGGGAAAGTAGTCGAACAGCGTCGGCGGCGGCTCGCCCGGCTCCCGCCCCGAGAGGTGCCGCGAATAGTTCTCGATGCCGTGGCAGTAGCCGATCTCCTTGAGCATCTCGAGGTCGAAGCGGGTACGCTGCTCGAGCCGCTGGCGTTCGAGGAGCTTGCCTTCCGCCTCGAGCACCGCCAGCCGCTCGCCGAGCTCGGCCTGGATGGTGACGATCGCCCGCTCCAGGCGCTCGCGCGGCGTCACGTAGTGGGTCTTGGGGTAGAGCGCCAGCTTGTCGACCTCGGCGATGGTGTCACCGCGCAGCACGTCGAAGCGGGTGATGCGCTCGATCTCGTCGCCGAAATACTCGACGCGGATGCCCTGCTCCTCGTAGGCGGGCAGGATCTCGAGGACGTCGCCGCGCACCCGGAAGCTGCCGTGATGGAGGTCGAGCTGGGTGCGCTGGTACTGCATCTCGACCAGCCGCCGGAGCACCCGGTCGAGCCCCTCGGTGGCGCCGCGCTCGAAGAACTGCAACATACCGAAGAAGGCCTCGGGCGAGCCGAGGCCGTAGATGCAGGAGACCGAGGCGACGATCAGCACGTCGCGGCGCTCGAACAGCGCCTTGGTGGCGCGCAGCCGCAGGCGGTCGATCTCCTCATTGATGGTGGTCTCTTTCTCGATGTAGGTGTCGGTCTGCGGCACGTACGCTTCAGGCTGGTAGTAGTCGTAGTAGGAGACGAAATACTCGACCGCGTTGTCGGGGAAGAAGCTCCTGAACTCCTGGAAGAGCTGCGCGGCCAGGATCTTGTTGTGCGACAGCACCAGCGTCGGCCGGTTGACCGCCTCGATGACCTTGGCGATGGTGAAGGTCTTGCCCGAGCCGGTCACTCCGAGCAGCACCTGCTCGCGGTCGCCGCGCCGCAGACCCGCGGCGAGCTCGACGATGGCCGCCGGCTGGTCGCCCTGCGGCTCGAAACCCGAGACGATGCGGAAGTCGCCCATGCCGTCCTTCCAACCAGCCGCGACCGGTGATTTCTTCCTCGGGGGGCCCGGGGCGAGCGACCGCCCGGCGTTCAGGCGGCGGTCGGCCAGCGATCAGGCGGCGATCGGCCCGGTCACGGCGGCCGGCGCGGCCGGCATGGAACGAGGTGGCGCCGCCGGGCCGGCGCGCGGGCCGGAACCGGGGGACGCCGGCGGCGGTGGCGCGGGCGCGATAGCCGGTGGCGACGACGAGGGAGGGGACGGGGGCGCGCCGCCCGGCGTGGGGGCGGTTCCGGTACCGGGAGCGGCCGGCGGCGCCGGCGGCGGGTGGGAGAGCGCCTCGAGCGCCTCGGTGAGCTCGCGCACCTCCTGGTGGGTGAGCGGCGCCTGGGAGCGGTTCAGCGCCATGATCTCGCCTTGCACGCGCTGCAGGGTGGCGAGGTCCGTCTGGTCGCCGCCGATGGAGCGGCCGGCGGACTCGAACGCCTGGTGCAGGCGCCGGCGCTCGGCCGGCGTGGCGTCGGCAGGCAGCCGCGGCGTCATGCTCGCCTCGGTCATGCGGAACACCCAGCGGAAGATGGCCGGCGCCTCGAACCGGATGACCAGGAGGCCCGCGCCCGCAAGCAGGATCAGCAGGCCGCAGCCGATCAGCAGCGGCTTGCTACAGCCGGGCCCGTCGCGCGGCACCTGGACGGCCGCGGGGTTGAACGGCGAGACGGGCGTCGTCGAAGGGTCCGCCACGGGACTGGTCTTGTATCACACCCTGCGGCCGCCCTGCCGCCGGGCCGCTATAATGGCCCCATGCAGGACGAGCCGAGAGAGCGCCGCCGACCGGCGCCCGGGGTGCGGCCGCGCCGGTGGCGCTGGTTCCGCTGGACCTGGCCGCTGGCCGTGGCGGTGCTGGTCGGCAGCACCGTCGGGGTGAGCGTCGCCGCTCTCATCCACGTGCCGCAGGTCGGCGCGCTGGCCACCTTCACTCCCAACCTGGTCACCCAGCTCCTGGCCGTCGACGGCAGCGTCTTCGCCTCCTTCGCGCGCGAGCGCCGCATGATGCTCAAGGAGGGCGAGATCCCGCCGCTGATCGAGCAGGCGCTGCTCGCCTCCGAGGACAGCAACTTCTTCCAGCACGGCGGCATCGACGCCATGGGCATCGCCCGCGCGGCGCTCGACGACCTGCGCGCCGGGCGGATGAAGGAAGGCGGCTCGACCATCTCGATGCAGCTGGCGCGCACGCTGTTCCTGAGCCGCGAGCGCAAATGGCGGCGCAAGATCGAGGAGTCGCTGCTGGCCGTCGAGCTGGAAAAGAACTTCAGCAAGCAGCAGATCATCACCCTCTACCTCAACCTGGTCAACCTCGGCCACGGCAACTACGGCATCGAGGCGGCGTCGCGCTACTACTTCGGCAAACCGGCCAAGGCGGTGACGCTGCCCGAGGCGGCGACCCTGATCGGCATCATCCCGGCGCCCAGCCGCTACAGCCCCTACCGCGAGCCGGACCTGGTGCTGCGCCAGCGCAACCGGGTGCTGCGGCGCATGCTGAGCGACCGCTTCATCACCGCCGAAGCCTGCGACAAGGCGGTGGCGCAACCCGTGCTGGTGGCCTCGCAACAGCCGGAAGAGAGCTTCGCCCCCTACTTCGGCGAGGAGATCCGCAAGTACCTCGAGGCCACCTACGGCGCCAACATGCTCTACGAGGGCGGCCTGCAGCTGCAAACCACGCTCGATCCGCGGATCCAGCGCGCCGCCGAGCAGGCGGTCCGCGCCGGCCTGCTGCACGTCGATCACCGCCGCGGCTGGGGCGGCCCGGTCGCTCAGCTCGACGGCAACGCCTTCGACACCGAGAACCTGCCTGCCGCCTTCGTTCAGGGGCACCCCGTGCCCGGCCGCTGGTACCAGGGCGTGGTGCTTTCGGCGGACCGCGCCGTCGCCCACGTGCGCATCGGCAAGCAGGAGTTCACGCTCGACGCCAAGGGCATGGCCTGGACCGGCCACGCCCATCCCGGCGACCTGCTGCGCCGCGGCATGGTGGCCTGGTTCCGCTTCGAGGTGCCGGAGGTCAAGGCCGCCAAACCGGTCAAGAACAAGCAGGGGGAGGCGGCCGCGCCGCCGGCGGCCGGCCCGGGCCTGCGGCTGATGCTCGAGCAGGAGCCGCGCATGGAGGCCGCCGGCCTGGTGATCGAGTCGCGCACCGGCGCCATCCGCGCCATGGTCGGCGGCTGGGACTTCGCGCGCAACCGCTTCAACCGCATCACCCAGGCGCGCCGGCAGGTGGGCTCGGCGTTCAAGCCCTTCGTCTATGGCGCCGCCCTCGAGCAGGGATGGACGCCGGCCGACACCCTGCTGGACGCGCCCACCTCGTTCATCGGCGCCGACGGCAAGCTCAGCTACCACCCCGAGAACTACTACCACAAGCACTACGGCATCGTGACCCTGCGCCGCGCGCTCGAGCAGTCGATCAACGTGCCGGCGGTCAAGCTGCTGGACCTGGTCGGCGGCGTCAAGGTGGTCTCGTTCGCCCACCGCTGCGGCATCCGCACGCCGCTGCCGACCTGGCCCAGCATCGCGCTGGGCTCGGCCGACCTGACGCCGCTCGAGCTCGCCGCCTCCTACGCCTCGATCGCCAACCAGGGCACCCATATCGAGCCCTACATGATCGAGCGCATCTCGTCGCCGGACGGCCAGGTGCTCGAGCAGCACTTCCCCACCGCCTACACCGCCACCGATCCCGCGGTCGCCTACGTGCTGACCCACATGCTTGAAGGGGTCATCGACCGCGGCACCGCCTATGCCGTCAACGACCTGCCGCTCGATCTCGCCGGCAAGACCGGCACCACCGACGACTTCACCGACGCCTGGTTCGTGGGCTTCTCCCCCCGCTACACGATCCTCACCTGGATCGGCTACGACCTGAAGCGCTCGCTGGGGCAGGGGATGAGCGGGGCGGTGGCGGCGCTGCCGATGTGGCGCGGCATCGTCGAGGGCGGCCTGAAGGACGGCTGGCTCCAGAAGGGCGAGACCTTCTCGGCGCCGCCGGGAGTGGTCTTCCGCGACGTCGATTACTACACCGGCCTGCTCGCCGGCACCGGCAGCCCCAAGGTGGTCAAGGAGGCCTTCGTCGCCGGGACCGAGCCCGCCCGCGAGTACAGCGCCCGCTGGTCCACGATCACCACCCTCCCCTGGTACCAGCAGCGCCCCTTCTACATCCCGAAGGAGGGAGAGAAGATGCCGCAGACGGGCGCACCGCCGGTGCCCGGCGCCAAACCCCCCGCGCTGCCGCCGAACCCGCCGCCGGGCGGCGAAGGCAACTGACCGCCGGCGGTAGGGTCCTGGCCCACCTTACGCCGGTTCAGTGCGCCGCTTTGGCGGCCGGGTTCAGTGCGCCGCTTTGGCGGCCGGGTTCAGTGCGCCGCTTGGCGGCGACGAATTCGTCGACGTTGTGCTCGAGTACCGACAGCGGCACGGCGCCGCTGCCGAGGACGACGTCGTGGAACTCGCGGACGTCGAAGCCCTGTCCCAGGGCCTTCTCGGCTCGCTGCCGCAACTGCTTGATCTTGAGCTCTCCCAGCTTGTAGGCGAGGGCTTGGCCGGGCCAGGAGATGTAGCGGTCGGTCTCGGTCTCGACCTCGTGCAGCGGCAGGGCGGTGTGCGAAGCCAGGTAGTCGATGGCCTGCCGGCGGGTCCACCCCTGGGTATGGATACCGGTGTCGACGACCAGGCGGCAGGCCCGCCACATCTCGTAGGTGAGGCGGCCGAAGTTGCTGTAGGGATCGGTGTAGAAGCCCATCTCCAGGCCGAGCCACTCGGAATAGAGCCCCCACCCCTCGCCGAACGCCGAGAGGTAGGAGTAGCGGCGGAACGCGGGCAGACCGGCGAGCTCCTGACTCAGCGCGATCTGCAGATGGTGGCCCGGCACCGCCTCGTGGAGCGTGAGGGCCTCGAGGTTGTAGAGCGGCCGGGTCTCGGGCTTGTAGGTGTTGACCCAGTAGACCCCGGGCTGGGTGCTGCCGGCCGGCGCCTGGACGTAGCGCCCGGCGGTGAACTTGGGGGCCAGGTGGTCGGGGACGGGCTTCACGGTGTAGGGCAGGCGCGGCAGGGTCTTGAACTCCGCCGGCAGCTTGCCGTCGATCTGCTTGGCGATCCAGGCCGCGTCCTTGAGCAGCTCCTCGCCGCTCTTGGGGTAGAAGCGCGGATCGGTGCGCAGCATCTCGACGAAGGCGGCGAAGTCGCCCTTGAAGCCCACCTGCCGGATGACCGCCTGCATCTCGCCGGCAATGCGCTCGACCTCGGCCAGACCGGTGCGGTGGATCTCCTCCGGCGACAGCTCGAGGGTGGTGAAATGGCGGATCTGCTGGGCGTAGAAGGCGCGGCCGTCGGGCAGGTCCGCGGCGGCGATGGTGGCGCGGGCGTGCGGCAGGTACTCGGCGCGATAGAAGTCCAGGAACCGCCGGTAGCCGGCGACCACGCCGTCGAGGATCGCACCGCGGGCCTCCTGGCGCAGGCGCTCGCGGTCGGCCTCCGGCATGGTCGCCGGAAAGCGCTCGAACGGCTGGTAGAAGACACTGCGGGCCGGATCGTCGACGACGTGGGCGGCGATGGTCCGCTCGTAGCCGTCGAGCGTCACCCTGGGGACGGTGAAGCCGCGCCGGATGCCCATCCGCATCAGCTCGATCTGCTCGCCGACGTAGCGCGGCCAGGCGCGCAGGCGGCTCAGGTAGTTCTCGTAGTCCCTGGCGTCGGCGAACGGCATCTCGTCCGGCAGCATGGCGAAGCCGCTGTGGAAACCCGAGTCGGCGTTGAACGGCATCTGATAGGCGCCCAACTCGAAATCGGCGATCCGGTCCTGCAGCTGGGCGCGCCAGATCTCGGCATTGACGGCGTCGGCGGCGCTGAGCCGCGAGCGGTCGATCGCCGCCAGCTCGCCGAGCAGCGCCTGTTGCGCCTGGTGGCGACGGGCGAGATCGCCATAGGTGACCGCCGGCAGCAGGGCGTCGTACTCGTGCCGGCCCACCGCGGTGGCGAGCAGCGGGTTGTCGCGCAGCCGCATCTCCCATTCGCGGTCGAACAGCCCATGCAACCGGGCCGTCTCGTCGCCGGCGCCGGCAACGGCCGCACCGGCGCCAGCGGATCCGGCGACGCCGGACCTCGGCACCACGCAAAGCAGGCACAGCAGGCACAACAGGCAGGCGGCGGCGGACAGGCGCGGCGTGCGCGGGGTACGCATGATGGGACGGCCTCCTCTCCGGTGGTGAGATTGCGCCGGGCTCGCGGCCGCGGCCTTCCCGCTCAGTCCACGATCCAGCCGTCGAGCAGGCGGATGATGCGGTCGCCGTACTCGGCGTTCTTCTCCGAGTGGGTGACCTGGACGATGGTGGTGCCCTCGTCGTTGAGCTTCTTGAACAGCCGCATGATCTCCTCGGCCTGGGAGGTGTGCAGGTTGCCGGTGGGCTCGTCGGCGAGCAGCACCTTGGGATTGCCGATCACCGCCCTGGCGACGCCGACCAGCTGCTGCTGGCCGCCGGAGAGCTGCGACGGGAAGAGGTCCTTCTTGCCGACGATCTGGAAGCGGTCGAGCGCGTCGGCGACCAGAGCCTGGCGGTCTGCCTTCTTGATGTCCTTGTAGGACAGCGGCAGATCGAGGTTCTCGGCGACGGTCAGGCTGTCGAGCAGGTGGTAGGCCTGGAAGACGAAGCCGATGTTCTGCTTCGCGATCAGCGCCCGCTGCTTCGGCTTCAGGCGATGAATCGGCTCGCCGAGCAGCTCGTACTCGCCGACCCAGGCGGCGTCGAGCATGCCGAGGATCGACAGCAGGGTCGTCTTGCCGGAGCCCGACGGGCCCATGATGGTCACGAACTCTCCCTCCCGGACCTCCAGATTGATGCGGCGCAGCACATAGCTGGCGCCGCCCTGCGCGGACGGATAGGACTTCTCGAGGTTGTGTACGCGGATCATGGTCGCAGGTCTCGTCTCTCCGGGCCGGCCGCGGCGGCCGCCCTGATCGTAGGTGGTCCGGTCGTCTCCCTAGCTGCCATGGTAACGGAACCAGATGCGCAGCAGGGTGAGGACGACGAAGGCCGCGCTCAGGCCGCCGAGCAGCCAGGGCGCCGCCGCTCCGACCGGGCGGCCGGCCAGACGGCGGTTGTAGAACAGCAGGGCGGCCGCCGGGGCCAGTGGCAGGAAGTAGCGCCCCTGCAGCCCGTCGACGAAATCGGCCCCGAGCCGCGTCCAGAGCACGTATTGCGACAGGCTGAGGAGCAGCATGGTGGCGGCCGTCACCGCCGCCGCGACCCACCGCTGCCAGACCGCGAGCGCCAGCCCCGCGTCGCCGCCGGTGAGGGCCGCCGCCAGCAGCAGCAGGCCCCAGATCGCCATCGCCGGACGGGGCAAGGGAGTGTCCAGCCAGCCGAAGTTGCCGATGAAGCCGGCGGCGTAGCGCAGCCCATGGTGCAGATAGTCGACCGCCGCCAGGCCGGCGAAGCGCAACGGCGCGCCCAGCGCCTGGCGCAGCTGCATCATCGGCTGCAGACCCGGGCGCGGCGGCCCGTGGGCGACGTACCCGCGCGTCACCCACCAGCTCAGCCCGGCGCCGGCGGCCGCGGCGGCGGCGCCGCCTGCCCACAGCGCGGCGGTGCGGCGCGCCGAGCCCAGCACCGACGGCGGCACCACGAAGATCAGCAGGTCGAGCAGGAAATAGACCCCCTTGGCGGCGGCGAGCGCGAAGGCGCCGGCGAGCAGCCAGGCGGCCTGCCTGGCAGTTGCGGCGCTCCACGCCGGGCCACCGGCGGGGCTGCCGGGAGCCTCGGCCGCAGCGCCGGCAACGCCCTCGCCGGCCGCGTCGCCGCCCGGCGGCGAGCGCCGCAGGGCCAGCGACAGCAGGCAGCTCACCAGCAGCAGCGCCAGCGCGTTGGTGAGCGCGTCGGCGGCGGCCGAGCTGCGCTCGAACATGGCCATCGGCGTCAGCGCCAGCAGCGCCAGCAGCCAGCGCTGCGCCGGGGCGAAACGCACCGCGGCCCAGGAAACGGCGAGCGCCGCCGCCAGGTTGCCGAGCCGCGCCAGGTAGAGCAGCGCCAGCGGCCCGAGCGCCAGCAGGCGGCCGGCGGCGACGGCGGCGGCGGCCGGCAGGTAGGCGACCGGCGCGTAGGGGCTGAGCAGGCCCGCTGGCACGAACACGCGGCGCTCCGGCGCCAGCGGCAGCCGCCAGGCGGCCGCCAGCAGGCCGGGCGGCAGGCGGCGATCGGGGTGCCCCGCGACCTCGCCGACCCGGCTCAGCTCGACGAGCCGCGGCAGGCTCGCCGGCAGCCAGAAGCCGATGGCGCCGTCCGGCCCCGGCTGGGCGGCGGCGGCCGCCGCGACCTGGTAGACGTGGAAGAAATGGGCCGGCTCGTCGGGCACCTCGAACGGCGGCGTCACGAAGGCCAGCAGCAGGCCGCCGGCGAGGCCGAGCGCCAGCACCAGGCGGTCGGGGGTGGTTCGCCCCGGCCAGCCCGGGCCGCTCAGGAGGCTCCGGGCGCCGCCGGCTTGAACCCGATCAGGCCGAAGTCCTGGCAGCCGTAGAGCAGCTCGTCGAGGTGATCGCGCAGCCGGTTGGCGGCGTCGGCCAGCTGCCGCTGCTCGGCAGGCAGGCGGGCGAGGTCGATCTCCGGCAGCCGCTCGTCCGCCGGAAACGGCCGCAGGTCCAGCCGTTCCACCGGGTCGAAGCCGGCGAGCTCGTAGAGCAGCCGCAGGCTCTCGGGATGGACCGGGCGCACGTGGGTCGGGTCGAGCCAGAAGTTGCGTGCCGCCACCACCAGCGACAGCGGGCTCGGCGTCTCGAGGATCAGCACGCCGCCCGGGCGCAGCGCCCGCCAGGCCAGCCGCACCAGGCGGTCGAGCTCGCCGATCGGCAGGTGCTCGACGACGTGGAACGACAGCACCGCGCCGAGGCTGGCGACCGGCGCCGCGGCCAGCGCCGCGAACAGGTCGCCCTGGCTGGCGTCGAGGCCGCGCTCGCGGCAGGCCGCCACCATGCGGGCGCTGCCGTCCACGCCGCGCGCCGCGATGCCGTGGTCGCGCAGCAGCGCCAGCGCCTCGCCCCGGCCGCAGCCGAGGTCAAGCGCAGGGCCCCCGGCCGTCAGATAGGGGAGGTAGGCGGCGATACGGCCACGGATCTCTTCCTCGGTGCCACGGTAGCGCCGCTCGAGCTCGAAATAGGCGTGCTCCTCGCGCGCCTGCGCCAGGTCGTCCACGGCAGCGGCGGTCGTCTGGCCACCAGCGGTCGCCTGGCTGCCAGCGGGAGTCGCACCGCCCTCCCCCGCCGGCGTCTCCACCCGCGCCAGGGCAGCGCCGAGGCTGCCGAGCAGGTCCCGCACCTCGCGGCGATAGCGGTCGAGCTTCTGGTCGGCGCGCGCGAACAGCGCGTCGTTGTGGCGCATCAGCTCCTCGATGCCCTCGGCGTGCAGGGTCTCGAGGTAGGCGATGCGCTGGTCGTCGCGCCGCCGCACCTGCTGGGTGTCGCGCAGGTGCTCGAGCAGGATGACGTTGAAGATGCGCTGGCGGTCCCAGAGGTCGTTGAGCGGCACCTTGACCAGCGGCCGCAGCAGCCGTTTCCAGGCGACCAGGACGCGGCCGAGCAGGCCGCGGTGACTGCGGACGGGGAACTCGCGGTCCTCCTTCCACAGCCAGTGCCAGTCGGCCAGCTCGCGCGTCGGCTCGATCAGGAAATCGTCGATCCGCGGTGCGCGGCGCCCGGCGTGCGCCGTCGGCGGGGACGCCGGCGCCGGCGCCTCCTCGGGCAGTTGCGGCGCCTGCCCACCGCCGGTGCCGGTCACCGCGCCTAGCTTCCCGGACGGTCGACCGTGCGGGACACTAGTCCTCCCGCACCACCGTGACGGTGACCTCGGCGATGACCTCCGGGTGCAGCTCGATGCGCACCTTGTGGTCGCCCAGGGTCTTGATGCCACCCTCGAGGTCGATGCGCCGGCGATCGGTCGCGAACCCCTTGCGCTCGAGCAGCTCGGCCACCTCGCTGGCGGTCACCGAGCCATAGAGGGTATCGGTCTCGCCGACGCGCTTGGAGATCTCGAGACGCAGGTCGCCCATCTTCGCCGCAACGCCCTCGGCGGCGGCGCGCTCCTGGGCGTGGCGGGCGTCGATCTTGGTGCGCTGCTGCTCGAAGGAGATGACGTTGGCGTGCGTCGCCTCGAGCGCCAGGCCTTGAGGCAGCAGGTAGTTGCGCCCATAGCCCGGCTTCACCTCGACGAGCTCGCCGCGCTTGCCGAGGTGGCGCTGGTCGCTGAGCAGGATCACTTTCACGGCAGGCCCCCTCCTAATCGGTGGTGAACGGGATCAGCGCCAGGTGCCGCGCCCGCTTGATCGCACATTGCAGGAGGCGCTGGTGCCGGGCGCAGGTGCCCGAGATCCGGCGCGGCAGGATCTTGGAGCGCTCGGGGATGAACTGCTGCAGGAGCTTGACGTCCTTGAAGTCCACGTAGTCGATCTTGTCCGCGCAGAACTTGCAGACCTTGCGGCGGCGATAGAAGACCTTCCTCGGTCGGGCCATGGGCTAGGCCTCCCCCGCCGTCGCCGCCGGTCCTGCCGGGTGACCCGGAGCGGCGGTGCCGCCGGCCTCGCCGGGGCCGGCGCCGGCCGGCGTGTCGCCGCGCTGCGCCGTCTTGGGATGGCGCGAGGCGGCCCGCTTGAGGTCCTCGTCGGTGCGCACCGTCAGGTAGCGCAGGATCTTGTCGTTCTGGCGCATCCGGTGCTCGACCTCGGGCAGCGAGGTCTTGCCGCCCTCGCTCTCGACGCCGAGCAGGACGTACTTGCCCTCGTTGAGCTTGGCGATCGGATACGCCAGCTTGCGCCGGCCCCAGCTCTCCTCCTTGACCACCTGGGAGCCGCCGGCGGTGATCATCTGCTTGTATTCCTGGGTCATGGCAACCACGTCCTCGTCGGCGACCCGTGGATCGACGAGAAACACCAACTCGTATGTGCGCATGTGGATCGAGGACCTCCCTATGGCCTGGATCAGTCCCGCTTCGCGCGGAACAGAGAGGAACGAACGCGCCGGAGGCGCGACGATCAAACCATCGCCCGAGCGCGACGATCAACCCATCGCCAAGGCGCGACGAGCGGCCGATCATATAGGACCGGCGCGGCCTTGGCAAGTGCGGCGCGACGCGGGTAGTGGTGCATTAGCGGGGTGCTGGCTCGGAGCAGCCGGCGCGGGCGGCCCATGGTGCGGGGTCAGCGGGGCCGGAAGGCCAGCACCGCGCCCCACTCGATCCCCTGGAAGGATCGGGCGCCGTCGCACACGGCCGAGATGTACTCCGCCTCATCCATCAGGCCGGAGCCCCGCACCGCCAGCTCGTAGCGCTCGCCCGGCACCAAGCGGAACCCGCCGGCCGCGACCAGCACCCACCCCTTGCCGGGCAGACGCGGCGGACGGTAGGTGGGGCCGATGGACTCCATGTCCGGAGCCTACCACCCCGCACCGTCTCTGCAAGCGCTGTAGAATCCCCCTAAGTGCGGCCAGGCTCGGCCAGGCCAGCCGCGCATCTACCGCCAGCCGGCGGAAGCACCAGCGGGGGGTGACATGGGCGAGCGGACGCAGGGCTACCTTAAGGACTACTGGAAGGAAGTCAGCCGCAGCGCGTGGTGGGCAGCGCGGCATTTCGAGTCTCATGTGTGGTGGGAGATCGGCAAGCTGATGACCCTCTTGCTGGTCGCCCTGGTTGCTCCGTCTGTTGCTGCGGTGGCTGGCGACCCGCGGGCAGGGTTAGAGGTTCTTGCGGTTGAGATCGCGCTTATCATTCTTTGGTACCTTCTCATTGTTACGCCGCCACGATTGCACAGAGCTGCTGTCCTTAAGGCTCGGGAGGCGGCAGAAGAAAATGCGAATCTCCACGCAGAACTCGCTAGGCGCCCTAAGCGCGAAGAGAGTGCACCCGCTGCGGCTCAACCCTTGGCGCGCGAGGACAGCGTTGAGCTTTTTCGCCAAGTGTTTTTCAACCACTTTCTGCCGGCAATTGATTGCGCAGGCTCATGCCTCAGGAAAATAATTGCGCTGGCGAGGTCTGAGCATGGAACGGCGCCCGCAATGGCAGCGCTTCTGGACGAGTTTATCCTGGAACGATTCTCTCAGGAGAGAGATATATTCAGTCGCGCAGCTGGTGCAGCGTTACCGGGGAAGCTCTCACTCCTGGCATTTGGCGAGCTACAGGCCAACTTCGAGACTCTTACGTGGCGCTACAACAGTGTTGTCAAGTGGATCAGAATCACAAGTGGCGATATCCTTGGAGTCCAGTGGATCGAGTCAGCGGAATATCGCGAACTATACTCACGCCACAAAAAGTTTGTTGATGAACTGAGAGATATTAAGATCCGCAATGACCTTAAACGGACCACATCCTACCTCGAAACTATCGAGCAACAACTTGCTGCGCCGCCGCCAGCAAATCCGCCATCGCCCACGGTTTCCGAGTAATGCCGGCCGCCATCGCCGGAGTCATCCTGATGCTCCTGTGCATCCGGCAGAAGTTGTAATAGGCGAAGTAGAGCGCCAGCGCCGCGCGCAGGTTGGCCCGCTTGCGGCTGAACCCGTTCGACAACCGCGTCATCCGCCGAAGGTGGCCGCGAAGCGTCCAGTTAGAACGCTCGATATGTGACGTGCAGATCCGCGCTTCGTCCGGGTCGCCGGCAACGGCAATCTTCTCGGCGTCTATGAGGCGCGGCGGGGCGTAGCGTCTCTGTTCCTCTCCGCCCTCCGCGCCAAACTCCTTGACCAGCTGCGCGTAGTCAACGCGCGAGCCGAAGTTGTACTCGACCGCATCCGGGTAGGTGTTGAGTCCGTCCGTGGTCAACTGGAAGCTGCCGGCCGTGGCCGCGCGCAGCTTCTCCATGAAATCATGCGTGTCCCAGGAGTTGCGCCGGCCGAGGTGCCAAGCCAGGACGAGCTTCGATTGCCGGTCCAAGCCGATGAAGCAAAAAGCGTCGCCGGCGTCCGGGTCCTGGATATTCTTCCTTGTTTTAGTGCCTTCCTTACAGCGCACATAGCCCCATACCTCGTCCGCTTGAACGTCCTGGACGGGCACGTCCTTGATGCGCTCGATGAGCATCCGCTCGCAGCCGGCGCCGACCTGGGCGAGCAGCCGGAGGATGGTCCGCTTCTCGACGCCGGTAACCCTCTCGATCGCGCGCACGGCACACCCCTCGGTCAACAGGTGCAGGACCAGCTCGGCCTTCTCGACCGGCAGGCGCATCACGCCGAGAGGGCGCGCCGGCCGCTCAGCGAACCGCTTGCTGCACGTCAGGCAGCGGAAGCGCTGGTTACCGCAGCGGTCGCGTCCGTTCTTCTTGGCGGGGGCCTGGCAGGCTTGGCATTGCATGGCGGCTCTCCTTCGAGCCCGCCGAGCCGTGCCATAATCACCTTGCAGGGGTCCGTTGGCTACGGCTGGCGGATCTGGCCCCGGCGAGAGTTCGTAGCTCTTGTCGGGGCTGTTTGGTTTCAGGGTGTTTCGCTCTCCTTCGACACTAGAGTTATTGTAGGGTAAATAACCCTGCAAGTAAAGAGGCAAATCAGGGAATCTTGCGCTTGACGGAGCGGCGTTTCTCGGCCTACACTAACGGCATGGCTAGACCCAAAGCCGAGCAGACCCAATCCGTCTCCCTTCGTCTCCGCATGTTCCCCGAGCAGGAAGCGCTGATCCGCCAAGCGGCCGGCCTGGCGGGGATCAGCATCTCGGCCTGGATCAGGGAGCGGTTGGTGCGCGCTGCCCGGCGCGAGGTTAGCCAGGGCGCGCGGTATCAACCGGCGGGGAAGGCAGGGGAGCAGTAGCCCGAGCTGCCAGCGATAGGGTGGGTGAGGGCCAGCGTAGGCGTTTCGCACGTCGAACCCCCTTCCTGGGGTTGCGGCGCGGACCGCCCGAGAGGTACACTTCTAGCGCAGAGAGCCCAGACGGTCCGTGTCAGGGTTCACGAAATCGGCGAGCGTGCGACCGCTCGCCGATTTGCTTTTGTACCGCGTATCCCTCCATCTCTGCAAGCCAAAAACAACGCTGGATTCTCACTATAGAGAAAATATAAGTAGTTGATTCCGTGACACTTAGAGTTACTGTCAATTGCGCCATAGGGTATCGCTCTCCAAGAGGTAATCGGCTACTCCTTCGGGTCGGGTCTGAGAATCAGTTCGAGTGTGTACAGGGCGAGTTGAAGACTGGTCCTCAGTTGCCACAGGAGCTTTCGCTCCATCGCCTCACGGCGTACGCCCCTGCCATCCGCGACCTTGAGCTTATCGGCCAGGCGGCGAGCGACGGATTCATGCTTTGGGGGTTGCGACGGATTCAAGCCCTGGACGTACGCGAGGGCGGCGCGGAAGTAGCCCCACCGGGGGTGAG
>Ga0209167_10001228_pt1 | contig 15418 bp, 10 predicted proteins | sample Coa_R1_9_FD_187154 | JGI IMG/M metagenome (GOLD analysis project Ga0209167, IMG submission 187154) | Surface soil microbial communities from Centralia Pennsylvania, which are recovering from an underground coalmine fire - Coalmine... | ecosystem: Environmental > Terrestrial > Soil >... | reverse complement strand
GCCGGCGAGCTGCGTCACGTCCGCCCGCGACAGGCCGAGGGCGCGCGCGGCGGCCAGGTAATTCTCCGCCACGTAACCGCCGAAGTACGCTGGATCATCCGAATTCACCGTGACACACAGGCCGCGTTCCAGCAGACGCTTGAGGTTGTGATCCTGCATGCGCGCAAACACCCCGAGCTTCACGTTCGACAGCGGGCAGACGGTGAGCGGCATGCGCTCGCGCGCCAGGCGCGCGACCAGCGCGTCGTCCTCCTCGCAGCGTACACCGTGATCGACACGGCGCACATGCAGCAGGTCCAGGGCCTCGCTGATGTACTGAGGCGGCCCCTCCTCCCCGGCATGCGCGACCGTGAGGAACCCCGCACCGCGCGCGCGGGCGAACACCGCCGCGAACTTCGCCGGCGGGTTGCCGGCTTCCGCGGAATCCAGACCGACCGCGGCGATAAGTTCCTGGTAAGGGAGCGCTGCTTCCAGCGTCGCCATCGCGTCCGCGGCGCTCAGGTGCCGCAGAAAGCACAGGATGAGGCGATGGGTTATCCCAAGACGCGCCTGTCCCTCGGTCAGGCCGCCGTCGATCCCGCGAATAACGGCATCCAGCGGCACCCCGCGTGCCGTATGCGTCTGCGGATCGAAGAACACTTCCGTGTGCACGACGCCGTCCGCGTGTGCGCGCTCGAGGTAAGCTGAGGTGAGTGCGTGGAAATCACTTTCATCGCGCAGCACCGCGGCGCCCGCGTAGTAGACATCCAGAAAGGACTGCAGGTTGTCGAAGCGATACGCCTCGCGCAGCGCATCGACGGACGGGTAGCGCAGCGGCAGCCCGTGCTTGCGTGCGAGCTCGAACACCATCTCGGGCTCCAGCGTCCCCTCGATGTGCAGATGCAGCTCCGCTTTCGGAATGCCGCGGATGAAGGCCTCACTCGGCGTCATGTCGCGGACAACCTAGCATGAAACGTGGACCGCGCACGATCCGCGGCATAACCTAGCGGGCAATGCCTGTTGGAACTGAACTGCGCGCCCACCGCGGCGCCGTGCTGCATTTTCGCTCTGACCCCGGTGCGCACTCCGATCCGGCGAGCTTTGAGTTCTTCGATGATGGTCTGCTGGTCGTGGCCGCTGGCCACATCACCGCCCTGGGTCCAGCACGGGAACTGCTGCCCGGGTTGCCGCGGGACACCGCGGTCATCTCCCATGGGGATAACATCCTCATTCCGGGCTTTGTCGACACGCACGTCCACTATCCGCAGACCGACATCATCGCCTCCGGCGGCGGGGCGCTGTTCGACTGGCTGCAGGACTACACATACCCGACGGAGGCGGCGTTCGCGCAACCGGCGCACGCGCGCAGCGTCGCGGAATTCTTCCTGGACGAGCTGCTGCGCAATGGCACGACGACCGCGATGGTGTTCTGCACCGTGCATCGCGGCTCGGTTGAGGAATTCTTCCAGGCAGCCGCCGTGCGCGAGCTGCGCCTGGTCGCCGGCAAGGTCCTCATGGATCGAAACTGCCCGGAAAATCTGCGCGACACGCTGCAGTCCGGCGAGCGCGACTCCCGTGAGCTGATCGGGCGCTGGCACGACCAGGGACGCCTCAAGTACGCGATCACGCCCCGCTTTGCGGTGACCTCCTCGGAAGGGCAGCTTGCAAGCGCCGGCCGCCTGGCGCGCGAATTCCCGGATAGCCTCATTCAGAGTCACCTGGCAGAAAACCTTGCCGAAGTCGCCTGGGTAAAGCAGCTCTTCCCGCAGGCGCGCAGTTACCTCGACGTCTACGATCGCTTTGGCCTGTTGCGCGAGCGGGCGGTGTATGCGCATTGCATCCATCTTGACGCCACCGATCGCGCCCGCATGGCGCAGGCGGGAGCCGCGGCTGCCTTCTGCCCCTCTTCCAACCTGCAGCTCGGGAGCGGCCTCTTTGACCTTTCCGCCGCCGACGCCGCCGGTATGCGCTTCGCGATGGGAACGGATGTTGGCGCCGGCAGCAGTTTCTGCATGCTGCGCACGCTCGCGGCTGCCTATCAGGTCGCGCAGCTCTCGCAACAGGTACTGCCGGCGCTGCGCGCGTTCTATCTGGCGACACTCGGGGGGGCGCGCGCGTTGGGACTTGAGGACAAAGTGGGGAGCCTTGCGGTCGGCAACGAAGCGGACTTCATCGTCCTGGATCTGAAGCCAACGCCACTGATTGCGCGCCGCACAGCACAGGCGCGCACGCTCGCGGAAAAGCTGTTGGTTCTCATGACACTAGGCGATGAACGCGCCGTGTCGCAAACCTATGTCCTTGGCCGGTTACAATGCCCGCCACCGCACCGGGCGCACGATTCCTCAGGAGTCCACGCATGATGATCACCGCCTGCCGCCCGCGGCGCGCGTTGGCCGCGCTGCTCGCCATCACGACGCTCCTTGCCGTGTTCGCGCCGTCCGGTTGTCCCGCCTCCGCTGCCGACAGCGCCGTGCGACGCAAGGTGATCATTGACCAGGACGCCTTCGGCCCCGCGGGATCGAACCTGCAGGCAATCCTGCTGCTGCTGCAGGCGAAGGATGTCGAGGTTCTCGGCATCACCATCCCGAGCGGCGACGGCTGGCGTGACGAGGAGGTGAGCCACACCCTGCGCCTGCTCGAGATTGCGCAGCGCACGGAGGTTCCCGTCTACCCCGGAGCGGTTTTCCCGCTGGTCAACACCCAGGCCAGGACCAGGCGCTGGGAGGAGCTGTACGGCAGACTCTTTTATAAGGGTTGCTGGACCGAGACCTGGCCGAGCGAGGGTGCCGTGCGCCGCACGCCCTACCACGCCGACCCGTATCTGGTGCCGGCCTCGCCTGCCGGTGAGCCGCGGATCAAGGCGCAGCTCGAGAGCGCGGCCAGCTTTCTCATCCGCGCGGTGCACCAGTTCCCGGGCCAGGTGACCATCATCGCCGCCGGTCCCCTGACCAACCTCGCGCTGGCTTCGCGCCTGGACCCGCAATTCTCCGGGCTCGTGAAGGAGCTGGTTTTCATGGGCGGCAGCTTCAATCCCATGCCCGCCGACAACCCCTTTGCCGCCGAGTACGTGAATGCAACGCGGCGTGAATTCAACATGCGCTTCGATCCGGAGGCAGCCTCAATCGTCCTGCACGAGACGTGGAAGAAAATCACCGAGGTGCCCATCGATCCGACGACCAGGACCTTCTTCAAGCCGGAGTTCATCCGCGATGTCGCCACGGGGCGTGCACCCTTTGATGTCTACCTGGGCAAGTTCGGCCAGTCGTATCCGATGTGGGACGAGCTGACCGTCGCGGTGTGGCTCGATCCCTCGATCGTCACCAGCGCGAAGAATCTCCTTGTGGACGTGGACACCAGCTTCACCGCCGGCTACGGCAGCACGCTCAGCTGGGCAGACGGCGAGGGTCCGGGCACTGGCGAGCGGCCGGTTACTGTAGTACTAGACGTGGACGTGCCGAAGCTCGAGCGCCTGGTGATCGGGTTGCTGAAGGCGCCCACGCCGCCGCATTAGCGCCGGTTGGGCCAGCGCGCAGGGCGCACGTGGCCGCGCAAGCGTTGCGAAATCGCCACGCCTCTGTGCAGATGCGGCACTGCGCTTGAATCCTTGCGACGCCGGTCCGCGAGCACTGCGGCTGAACTCGCATGTGTCAAAAATCCAACGTCGTGTGTCCGGATTATTTCGCGAGACTTCTTGATAACAATATTGTAAGAATGAATTGCAGACTAAATCGGATCGTGACCGCCAGGGAGTTAAAAAATGAAGTTCTTGCCGCTGATTGCGGCCGCAGCGACGCTTGCGGCCGGAACAAATCTCACCGTTGCCCAGGACAAACCCGCCGATAACGCGAGCGCGACCGCGTCCGAGGGCACACTCGGAGAAGTCATCATCACCGGCACCCGTCGCAAAGACCGTACTGTGGCCGAGTCATCGGCGCCGATCGACGTGCTGAGCGGCGCGGATCTCTCGGTTCAGTCGACCGGCAACATGCTCGACACGCTGTCGAACATGGTGCCTTCGTTCATCGTCGGACAGAACTCCATCTCCGACGCGTCGAGTTTCGTGCGCTCGCCGTCGCTGCGCGGCCTGCCTGCGGATGAGATGCTGGTGATGCTGGACGGTAAACGCATGAACCGTTCGGCCCTGGTGCAGGTTTTCCAGGGCGGCGAAACCGAACTGGCGTTTGGGTCACAGGGACCGGATCTCGCCTCGATCCCGGCCATCGCCGTCAAGTCATTGGAAATTCTGCGCGACGGCGCTTCGGCGCAATACGGATCGGACGCGATCGCGGGCGTTCTCAATTACCAGTTCCGCGACAACTCGTCCGGGATTGAGGTGACGGGCCGTTACGGCGAGTATTTCCCGGGCCGTGGTTTCTCGCGCGACGGGGATGACGGGCAGGTTGCCGCGAACATCGGATTGCCGCTGGGCGGCCAGGGGTTCGTCAATCTCAGCGTGGAATGGGACAGGAACCAACAGACCAACCGCGGTGTGACGCGGCCGTCAGCGTTGGCGTTCGCCGAGGACTTCCCGAACCTGGCGCCTGAGTTGCCACACTACCCGGGGCCCGTGCAGCAGTGGGGCACGCCGCCGGTCGATGCCGTCAAGGCGGTGCTCAACGGAGGCCTGAAGATCGACAACGGCGACCAGCTCTACTTCTTCGCGAACTACGCTGATCTCATGGCTAACGAGAGCTTCAACTACCGCCTGCCGAAGACGGTGACGGACACGACGGGCGCCGTCTTTGGCAACCACCCGGCGTTCAACAACATCTTCCTCGATGCCTGCAACCCGGCCACCATGACCGGCTGCCCGGCCGGCGGTTTCATCAATGACGCCAACACGTTCAACTTCAGCAGCTTCTATCCGGCTGGGTTTACGCCGCGGTTTTACGGCACTACCGTGCAATTCTTCGGCGCCCTGGGCTACAAGGGCACGACCGCCGGCGGCGTCTCCTACGACTTCTCTGGCACAACCGCCCAGAACTCCCTCGCGGTTTCCCTGAAGGACACCATCAACCCGTCGCTGGGACCCCTGTCACCGGAGAGCTTTGACGACGGGAAGTTCGTGCAGAAGGAAACGAACTTCAATCTTGATCTGAGCTACCCCTGGGCGGTTGCCGGATTTGCGAGCCCGATCTCGGTTGCGGGAGGCTTGGAATGGCGCGACGAGGTCTACCAGCAGATCCTGGGTGACCCGGCGTCGTTCGCGATTGGCCCCTATACTGTCCAGCCGCTATACAACTGCGCCGGCAATGCCTGCACGCCGGCGATGAGCGGCGGCAAACAGATCGTCGCGACCCAGTCGACCTCGTCAAACGGCTATGGCGGCATCGCCAACTCCATCGACGCCGGACAGGTGAGCTACGCCGCGTACGTGGACCTCGAGGCGGATGTGTTGAAGAACCTGACGCTGGGTATCGCCGGGCGCTACGAGGACTACGCTTCGTTTGGCTCGACGACGCTTGGCAAGCTCCAGGCGCGCTTCAAGGCGACAGACTGGCTGTCGCTGCGTGGCACGGCGAGTACCGGATTCCATGCCCCGACGCCGGGTCAGTCCAACGTACAAACGCTGAGCACGACGTTCCTCCCCGGTACCGCGACCCAGGCTCAAATCGACACCGTCCCGGTGACCAGCGCGATCGCCAAGTACTACGGTGCCACGGCACTCAGACCGGAGGAATCCACGAACTACAGCGGCGGTATCGTCCTGACGCCGATCGAGAATCTGCTCGTGACCCTGGATGGCTACAGCATCGATGTTCGCCACCGCATCGGCATCTCGCAGCAGTTCACCGTAACGCAGGCCGACATCGTCAACCTCCCCGAACTCCAGAGTATTGGCGCCGGCGGTCAGGTGCAGTACTTCACCAACGGCTTCAGCACCAAGACGAAGGGTCTGGACCTGGTGGGAACCTACCTGTTCCATCTCGGCGCGGGGAGCCTGGCGACGACGCTCGCGTACAACTACAACAAGACCGACGTCACTTCGTTTGACCCGACCGTCATCAGCCAGTCACGGATCATCGACATCGAGCACTACGCGCCTAACAACCGGGTCAACATGAACCTGGAATACCACCTGGACAAGTTCATCGCGGCCGTGCACGAGAACTACTACGGTACCTACCGCGACCAGAACGATTATCCCGGGCAGCTGTTCTCGGCGAAGTACACCACCGACCTGGATCTGTCCTACCTGGTTTGGAACAACATCACGGTGGCCATCGGCGGCCGCAACATCTTCAACGCCTACCCGGACAAGATCGCCAACAGCCCCTTCAACACGGTCTACGCGCAAACAGGCGGCCTGGTCGACGGCGAAGTCTACCCGCGTACCGGCGGGCCGTTTGGCTACAACGGTGCGTTCTGGTACCTGCGACTTGACGCGAAGTTCTAAGATCGCCGTTCGCAAGTGATTCACTCCCGCTGCAGGCGCAACCTGCAGCGGGAGTGAGCCCTTGGGGCGCTTGTGCCGCAAAGTAGCCTTGTGAATTACACGTTGCGACTGGCAACCCTGGACGACGTGCCGGCAATCCGTGAGCTGATTGCGCGCTCTGCACACGGGCTGGCAGCGGCGGACTACACGCGCGAGCAGCTCGACGCCGCACTGACGGGCGCTTTCGGCGTCGATACCGCGCTCATCCGCGACGGGACACTCTTCGTCGCAGAAACGCCAGCCCGGGAGGTCGTCGCCTGCGGGGGCTGGGGCCGGCGGCGCACCCTGTTTGGCAGCGACGCCCGTGCCGAACGGGACGAGACCCTGCTCGATCCACAATCCGATCCGGCCAGGATCAGGGCATTCTTCGTCGACCCGGCGCACGCCCGTCACGGGATCGGGCGCGCGCTGCTCGCGCGTTGCGAAGCGGACGCGCTGCGAGCCGGATTCTCATGCTTCGAGACGATGGCAACGCTGCCAGGCATGCGGCTCTACGGACAGTGCGGCTATGTCCCGCAGCCGGCGATTGACTATCCGCTGCCGGGCGGGCTCACCATCCGCTTCGTGCCGATGCGCAAGACTGCGCGGCCCGCGCTGTGAGCATTTCTACTGGCTTGCGAGTTCAACACTGCGCGGCGCGGCCAGGCCGCCGTAGCGCGTGTCGAGTCCGCCCAGCAGTCGCTTCGCGGCAGCCGTGTCACCCCGCGTGAATGCAGCTTCCACCTGCTGCAGATCGCGGCTCAGCTGAGCGGCGATGCGTGCGCGGCAATCGGCAAGCCGGGCCGGCGAGGTTGCCGCGTGCCTGAGCAAGGCATCCAGTGCGCGGGCGAAAGCTGATGCATCCGCTGGCTCATGGCCCACGCGCGGCTCACTCTGCGTGTCCACGTCGAATACACACCATTTCTCCAGCGACTGACGGCTGTGCGCATCATCAACCAGGTGCGCCTCGTCACGTTCACCGGTGACATACACGAGCCGCATCGAGTCCTGAAACTGCTGGAACAGGTCCGCGGGCGGCAGCGGCACATCCGCGTTGCCGATCGGATCGCTGCCGGCGTTGAGCAGCACGCCGTGAAAGAGCTCGGGATATCCGAGCGCGAGCCGCAGGGCGACGCGTGAGCCACCGGAGAAGCCGCCGATATAGACGCGTTGCGGATCGACGGCGTATTGCGCCATCACGTTGCGTGCCGCGAGTAATGCCAACGGCTCACGGCGTTCCACGGCGCTGGCGTCGTTACCTGATCTGGCGGCACTGACCAGAATCATGTCATGGCGATCCAGGGCCGGAATCCATTGCGCGGGCACCTCTGCCCGCGGCCAGGGCGGCACAAATACCAGCAGCGAATAGCGGCGCCGGCGCGAATCGGGGGGCACGTAGATGGAAAACCGCTCACCCGCCAGATCGACCGGCTGGCCGCGCAGAGTCTTACCCGCGTGCGCCGCCTCCTGCGTGGCTCGCAGTGCGCTCAACGGACTAGCCATTCGCCGTACCAGCTCCTGGGTGCTCGCGAGCTCGGAGTACTCGCTGAACACCACGTCGGTCTGCAACCCCGGCGCGACGGATTGTGAGTTGGCAGGCGACGCCAGCAGCGCGGTTAACCCGGCGCTGAGCACAAGCGTGCGAGGTGAGACCACGAGTGGCAGGGCGCGCGACCAGGTCTTCAGCCGTTGCGAAACAGGAAGCTGTAGGCATTGAGGGCCGGTACGCCGCCGAGGTGGGCGTACAGGACCTTTGATCCCGGCGCAAACTCCCGGCGGCGAACCATGTCGATCATGCCGTGCATGGACTTGCCCTCGTAGACCGGGTCTGTCAGCACGCCTTCCTGGCGTGCGCACAGGCGAATGGCTTGCATCGTGCCCTCGTTGGGCAGGCCATAAGCAGGCCCGCCATAGCGAGGGTCGAGCACTACATCCTGGTCGCAGATCTCGCGTCCCAGGTCGACCAGTCGCGCGGTGTTCTGTGCGATGCGCAGAATCTGCGCCCTGGTTTTCGCCGGCGTGGCCGAGGCATCGATGCCGATTACCCGTTCGGCACGGCCGTCGGCAGCGAAGCCAACCAGCATCCCGGCCTGGGTGCTGCCGGTGACCGAACAGACCACGATGTAATCGAATTTGAAACCGAGTTCAGCCTCCTGGGCCCGCACTTCTTCGGCAAAACCGACGAACCCCAAGCCACCCAGTGGATGCTCGGAGCAGCCCGCCGGAATCGCAAACGGCTTGCCGCCGGCGCGGCGAACTTCCTCCATGGCGAGCTCCCAGCTCGGACGGATGCCGATGTCGAAGCCGGCAGCGTCCATGCGGACCTCGGCGCCCAGGATGCGCGACATCTGGATGTTGCCGACGCGGTCATACACCGCGTCGGCGTAATTGACCCAGTTTTCCTGCACCAGCACACACTTCATTCCCAGGTGGGCCGCGACCGCGGCGACCTGTCGCGTCTGGTTCGACTGGATGCCGCCGATGGACACCAGCGTGTCGCAACTCTGGGCCAGCGCCTCGGGAATCAGGTACTCGAGCTTGCGTGTCTTGTTGCCGCCGAACGCCAGGCCGCTATTGCAGTCCTCACGCTTGGCGTAGAGGTCGACTGTGCCGCCAAGATGCGCGCTCAGTCGCTTCAGGGGCTGGATCGGCGTGGGCCCGAAGGTGAGCGGATGTCGCGGGAAGCGCTTCAGATTCATGGCAGTGCTCAGAACGTGCGACGCGGCAGCCTACTCGCCGTAGGGCACCCAGATGTTCTTCACCTGGCAGGCGTGATCCAGGTACCAGCGCCCCTGCGTTCCGGGTCCGCTGAAAAAATCGATCTCGCGGCCCTCGTTGGTCCAGATCTGCTTGAGGTTGCCGGCCGAAAGTTGCTTGGCCGTGGCACACAGCTCCCGGGTGCCGTAGCACCAGAGCGCGTCCAGGTCGTCATGCTCGGCGAGCACCTTTACAAGCTCGCCGGGCCGGCCGGTCACCATGTTGATGACACCGGCAGGCACATCGCTCGCGTCGAATAGCTGGTAGAGGTCCCCGGCGATCAGGGGATAGTGCTCTGAGGGTACGGCCACGACGGTGTTGCCGCAGGCGACCAGCGGGGCCACCAGCGACACGAACCCGAGGAGCGGCGCGTGCTGCGGACAGATCACCCCCGCGGTGCCAAGCGCCTCGTTCATGGCCATGGCAATGTTGCGGCCGGGCGGGGAGTGCACCACGCCTTCGTACTTGTCGGCCCAGGCAGCATACCCAAACAACCGTTCGACACCGTGCCTCACTTCCGCCGCCGCCTGCTTAGGCCCGACCGCCAGCGCCAGTCGCGCGGTGATGTCCTTGCCGCGCTGCGAAAGGTTTTCGGCCGCGTAATAGAGAATCTGCGCGCGGTTGTGCGTGCTCGTCGTGCCCCACTTTTCCGCGCGCCGCGCTGCCTCGACGGCATTGCGGATGTCCTTACGGTTGCCGAGCGGCGCCTCGCCAAGAAGCACGCCCTTCACGCTGCGACACTCGAAGCTGTAGCCCGAATCCGGGCGCACCTGCTTGCCGCCGATGTACTGCTTGACCGTGCGATCGATCCCGGCACGCATCCCGTGCTTGCCGTCCTTGCGATCTGGCTTGCCCCGGGGTTCCGCGGCGCTGGCGCGCAGCAGTGGCGCTTTGCGGAACCATGTCGGCTCGAGGTACTCGCGCATCCCTTCCCCACCGCCTTCGCGGCCGAAGCCGCTTTCACGGTAACCCCCAAAGCCGCACGCGGCGTCGAACAGGTTGGTGCTGTTCACCCACACGACGCCCGCCTTGATTCCCGCGGCCACCTGCAGGGCGAGATTGATGCTCTCGCTCCACACGCTGGCCGCAAGTCCGTAGGCGGTGTTGTTGGCGAGCTCGACTGCCTCTCCCGGTGTCCTGAACGTCATCGCCGCGAGCACCGGCCCGAAGATCTCCTGCTGCGCCAGCACCGACGTCGGATGGACATCGGTGAAGAGCGTGGGCGGGTAGTACAGGCCGCGTTCCGGCATCGGCAGCTGCGGCTGCCAGCAGGAAGCACCCTCGGCGACGCCCTGCGCCACGAGTCCCTCGATGCGCTGCAGCTGCACCGGGGCGACGATCGCGCCGATGTCGGTCGCCTTGTCGAGCGGCGACCCGACCCGCAACTTCGCCATACGCACCTTGAGCTTGTGCGTCAGCCGCTCGGCGATGCTCTCCTGCATCAGCAGGCGCGAGCCGGCGCAGCACACCTGCCCTTGGTTGAGCCAGATGCCATCAACCAGCCCCTCCACCGCACTATCCAGATCCGCGTCCTCGAATACCACGTACGGGGACTTACCGCCCAGTTCCAGCGACAGCTTCTTGTGCGAGTCTGCAGTCGCCCGGCGGATCGCGCGCCCGACCTCGGTGGAACCGGTGAAGGCGATCTTGTTCACGCCTGGGTGCGCCACCAGTGCCTCGCCGGTCGTGCCGTCGCCGGTGATGATGTTCACGACGCCCGCCGGCAGGCCGACCTCGGTGCACAGTTCCCCGAAAGCGAGCGCGGTGAGCGGGGTGAATTCGGCGGGCTTGAGCACCACGGTGTTGCCGGCGGCAAGCGCGGGCGCGATCTTCCACGCCAGCATCAGCAGCGGAAAATTCCACGGAATAATCTGCCCGACGACGCCGCACGCCTCGTGGCCCGGAAATTCCTGCGCCAGGAGCTGCGCCCAGCCGGCGTGATAATAAAAGTGCCGCGCCACCAGCGGAATATCGATGTCGCGGCTTTCCCGGATCGGCTTGCCGTTATCGATGCTCTCGAGCACCGCGAGCCGCCGCGAGTGCTTCTGCACCTGCCGCGCGAGCGCGTAGAGAAAACGGGCGCGCGCATGGGGGGCAAGTGCCCGCCAGGGACGCAGCGCCGCGCGCGCGGACTTCACGGCCGCGTCCACATCCGCCGCGCTGCCGAACGCTACCTCCGCGATCTTCTCCCCGTTGGAAGGATCGCGGCTCTCGAAGTACTTGCCCTCCGCGGGCGCCCGCCAGCGCCCGCCGATGAAATGCCGGAAGCGGCGCTGGTGCTGCGTGAGCCAGGCGAGCGATGCCGCCGGGTCTTCCGGTGCAGCCCCGTAGTCCAGTGAGCGGAATTTCTCGGCGAGGGTCGTGTTGGGCATAGGTCAGGCCAGTGGCTGACGATAGGCGGCGGCGTAGCGTCCGCTGCCGTGAAAGGATAGTTGCCGCTCGATATCGCTGAGCATGCTGCTCGCGCCGAGCCGGAACAAGTGCGGGCTCAGCCAGGCAGGCCCGAGCTCCTCTTTCATCAGCGTCAGCCAGTCGAGCGACTGTTTCGCGGTGCGAATGCCGCCGGCGGGCTTGAAGCCCACCGTCATGCCGACGCGCTCCGCGTATTCGCGTATGGCGCGTGTCATCACCAGGCCCACCGGCAGCGTAGCATTGACCGTTTCCTTACCCGTGGAGGTCTTGATGAAGTCGGCCCCCGCCATCATGGCGACCAGACTCGCCCTGCCGACGTTGCGCAGCGTCGCCAGGTCCCCGGTCCCGAGGATGACCTTGCAATGCGCAGTGCCGCACGCCGCCTTGAACGCCCGTACCTCATCGTAGAGTCGCTGCCAGGCGGCGCCGAACACGTGCGCGCGGGTCACAACGACGTCGATTTCCTGGGCACCCGCCTCGAGCGAGCTGCGAACTTCCGCCAGGCGCTCCTCGAAGGCATTCAGTCCCGCCGGAAATCCCGTGGACACGGCGGCGACCTTGATATTCGTTCCTTCCAGGGCGCGCCGGGCGGTTGCCACGAACAGGTGATACACGCATACGGCCGCCACCTGCACCGGCAGGTCCTCAACCCCCAGCTGCGCTTTGACCTCCTCGGTCAGGGGGCTGCGCGCCTTGGCGCACAGTCGCCGCACGCGCTCGTGCGTGTCGTCCCCGGAAAGAGTCGTCAGATCCATGCAGGTAATAGCCTTCAGGAGCCACGCGATCTGCCAGTCCTTCTTGACCGTGCGCCGGGTAACGAGCGTGGCGGCGCGACGCTCCACGGCGCTGGTGTTGACGCGCACCTCATCGATCCATTCAAGATTCAGCGGTACGCCGGGATTGGCCGGCGCGTCCACTACGCGCAGCTCAACCCGGCTTTCGGGTGCCTCGCGGCGCGGCTGTGCAGACCTGCCCATGCGGCTCCTCTATAAAGTGCGCGCCAGCACAATGAGCGCCAGGCCGCTTAAGAAACAGGCGAACATCGCCGTCAGCAGCTTCGGCGTTCCGGCCGGAGCGGTGCGAAACTCCTTCCAGATGAACACGCCCCAGAACGCCGCCACCATGGTCGCACCCTGGCCCAGCCCGTAGGAAATCGCAAAGCCCGCGCGGCCCGAGGCGATGAGATTCAGCGACATGCCGACGCCCCAGATGACGCCGCCGAGTATGCCCGTGAGGTGGGTGTTGAAACCACCCTTGAAGTAGTCCGCAAACTCCACCGGGGTGCCGATGAAAGGCTTCCTCATCGCGAACGTGTTCCAGATGAAACTGCTGAGGAACACGCCCACCGCGAACACAAACACCGCCGCGTACGGCCCCATCTTGCCGATCTCGGCGTGCACGGGGTCCGCGTACATCGCGGCGGCGACGAAGCGGTAGAACATGCCCATGAAAATCCCGCACGCGACCGACAGCACGAGTCCCCTGGTGCTGACTCCGGTCGCCCCGCCCGCGAGGCGCCGGTAAGCCACCGCGTCAAGAACAATCGCCAGCGTAACCAGCACCACCCCACCCGCCAGCAGCGCGCCGTTGCCGACCGGGGCGGCAAGATAGTTCACGATCACGCCGATCAGGAGCGCAAGGCCGATGCCCACCGGGAAAGCCACTGCCATGCCGGCGATCTCGATCGCCGCAACCAGGAGAATGTTTGCGAGGTTGAAAATGGCGCCGCCGATGAGCGCCGAACCGATGCTGGCGCCCGAGGCCTGCGACAGGTCGGGCAGGAAGGCGCGGCCCTCACTGCCTGAACTGCCGAGCGTCAGCCCGAGCACCAGGGTGAGGAGCAGCACCCCCAGGGTGTAATCCCAGTAGAAAAGCTCGAAGCGCCAGCCCGAGCTGGCGAGCTTGCGGGTATTCGCCCACGAACCCCAGCAGAACATGGTGATCACACACAAGACGACGCCCAGGGAATAGCTATGCACGACGAACATGGGGTGGATCCTGTTGAGTTGCTTCGGTTGCTACCGGGCTTCGCTGTGCCGCCGGGTCCATTGCCCCTCGAAGTCGGCGCGCTGCGGAAATGATTTCTGCGTGCCGACGCCAGTGGTGGACATCGCGGCATAGAGATTGGCGCGCGCGATGGCGTCCTTCTCGGCCAGGCCCTCGGCGAGGAACACCGCGAGGCTGCCGATGAACGCATCCCCGGCGCCGCTCGTGTCCACGGCCGCGACGGGAAACGCCGGCACGTGCGTACTGCCGGCAGCGCTCGCCAGCAGCGCGCCGCGCGCACCGAGGGTGAGCACCACGCGCTGAAAGCCCCTGGCGAGGAGCCCCGCAGCGCACGCCGCAGCCTCCGCGGGTGTGCGCACCGGCTGGCCGGTAATGAGCTCCGCCTCGGTCTCATTGGGAATGAAATAGTCCGCGCCGTTGAGACTGGCGAGGTCCGCTGGCAGCGCCGGGGCCGGGTTGACGATGCAGCGGATCTTGTTGGCGCGCGCGAAGCGCACCGTGTAGTAAATGGTCTCGAGCGGGATCTCGAACTGCAGGATGATGGTGTCCACGCGTCGCAGCGCGTCGGCCGCCGCGTCCACATCCGCCGGAGTAAGCCGATCATTCGCGCCCTTCACCACGATGATGCGATTCTGGCCGTTCGCTTCGACGAAAATCGGCGCCACCCCGGTCGACACGCCTTCGATGATCCGCACGTGGGCCGTATCGATGCCAAAGGAGGCGAAATTCCGCACCGTCGCCTCACCGAAAAGGTCGCTGCCCACCTTGGCGACCATCAGCACTTCCGCGCCGCACAGCCGTGCCGCCACCGCCTGGTTGGCGCCCTTGCCGCCAAACCCGAGGTCGAAGCTCTTGCCAAAGAGTGTCTCGCCGGGCCGCGGAAATACATCGGTGAAGGTTGTCAGATCCGTATTGGCGCTGCCGACGACGGCAATGCGGGCTGCATGGGCCATTTAGTTCCTCCTGACCGAGTCGCGCTCGATGAGCGCCACATCGAAAATCGTGGGGCGGCTGGCAATCTTCTCACCTGACATGCGCTGCTGCATCAACTGCACCGCCTTCGCCCCAATGGCGCCAACCGGTTGCGCGACGGTCGTCAGGCGCGGTGTCACCACGTCCGTCCAGCTGATGTTGTCAAAACCGGTGATGGATAGGTCCTGCGGTACGCGCACGCCACTTTCCGCCAGACAGCGGATCGCGCTGATGGCAATCAGGTCGTTGCCCGCAACAATCAGTGTCGCCTTACCGCGCCGCTGCAGTGCTTGCACGGCTTGCGCGTTGAGAATCCCGTCGAAACCAACCACCACCTCCCAGGCGACTTTGATGTCGCGCGGAAAGGCCTCGACAAAACCGTCGCGCCGTTGTCGGGCGCTGGCGAGATTCTGTGGCCCGGACAAGAGCCCGACGTACCGGTGCCCCATGCGCAAGGCGTAGTCCGCCAGGAGCCGCCCCCCCATCAGGTAGTCCGAATGCACCACCGGGAAGCCCGGGCGCGGACGATCGATCAGGACCACCGGCCGGGCGGCGTTGTGCAGGCAGGGCGGCAGGCGCGGCCCGACTGGACACCAGATGATCCCGTCCACCGCGTGCTGCATGAGCAGCGCGAAGCCGTCCGCTTCCCCCGCGGCGCTGCCCTGGCTGTCGACGAGACAGACCAGCAGCCCGAGGCTGCGTGCTGTGTTCTCAACGGCTTGCGCGAGTTCTGGAAAAAATGGATTAGTCAGATCGGGGAGTACCAGGCCAATCGCGCGCGTGCGCCCGGTGCGCATGGACTGCGCGGCACGATTGGGTCGGTAGCCCATTCTTTTGGCGGCACGCAACACTTTCTGGCGGGTCACGCGCCCGACG
>Ga0209167_10001227_pt1 | contig 15421 bp, 20 predicted proteins | sample Coa_R1_9_FD_187154 | JGI IMG/M metagenome (GOLD analysis project Ga0209167, IMG submission 187154) | Surface soil microbial communities from Centralia Pennsylvania, which are recovering from an underground coalmine fire - Coalmine... | ecosystem: Environmental > Terrestrial > Soil >... | reverse complement strand
AAACAGAGAAAATCCCCTCCATGTCAAAATACAATCTCCCGAGGGAGGAGTCGATAAAGAATCGTTTATCCTCTGCGATCAAATACGTACAGTGTCGCGTAAACGCTTTAAGAGCAAGGGACTGGGGAGTGTTACGCAATTGACTCTTCGTGCAATTGAACATATATTAGCGATTTTAATTAACATATAAGCCTTGGCGAAGAATCTCATGATTTTGACCACCTTGGCTTACAGCTACTTCGGGCAGCCTTCCGTCTTCGTTAAAACTATGGCGGACAAGTCCGTTAAAGAGACTGGCGTCCCTTGATCGATTATTTTAGAACCCTACTACGCCAGAGGCTACGAAGGGCAAGCTGGAGGACAAGTTTTGATTTATTATCTACTGAGCCGTTTATTGATAAGGTCATTTAGGCTAATGCCTTTTTGTGATGCCTCAAGGGCAAGCTGCGCGTGAAGCTCTGGTGACATGCGAACATTCAGCTTACCGGAGAACGTTTTTTCTGGTTTTTCACCTTGCTCTTTGCACCATGCAAGATAGTCTTCGACGGATTCCTTAAATGCTTTTTGCAAGCTAGCTACAGTGGTTCCTTGAAAAGTGATAATATCCTTTAAGCCAATGACTTCTCCATGAAATAATTTTGCTTCATCATCATAGGTGACGTGACCCAAATAACCTTTATATTTCATCATGGTGAATTCCTGCATTTATTAAAAATTTTCGTACTGATATAAGAGCACCCTTGTCAGTTATGTTTTTCGGATGAGGTCTATGAAATACCGCTCTTACACTATTAAGCTTGATACGTACTCGTGAACCACTACCTTCTGAAATTTCTGCACCAAACCCGTGGAACAATGTTTCTATGTCAGACCATTTTATGTCAGATCTCATGGGAGTCTCAAAGATATGTTCCAATATTTTACGTTGCAATTCTCTCATTGTTTTTATGGTACTTGAAAATGGTACCATCCTTTGGTGCATAGGTCAAGGATGTGAAAAATGATAGATGTCCCTTGATCAATTATTTTAGAACTGGAAGTATACCAATAGAGGCTACGAAGACTATCGGAGATATGCATAAAACCCTGTTAAATAGCAACTTATATTGCTTTTTCCGCATAAACCCATACAATGAAAACATGATCTTTAAAAACTTTAAAATAGCACAATACCTCATTGAGAATCGCATGAAATTCACCCGACAATTTTTCATTACCTTCATCTGTCTTAACACGTTCACCAACTTCGAGTGCGGACTTGCTATGGATACAATTTCTTGCACCCAGATGACTCATGCATCAAAAGATACTCAAACCGGTACTGTCATTCTTCTTGATGAAGTTATAACGTATATACGTAACTTACTCAGTGCTGCAACATACCTGCAAGCCGCAAAACTAATGAAATTTCGTCGAGTATGCAAATTATGGAATGATTCACTCACCAATGATTTTATAAAACAACGGATGGCAATGCATCTCATACCTTTAGAGCAAACCAATTATGATGACTATATTACCAAACTCGCTCAGGCTATCGCAGGTCGGGGGCTTGGTTCCCGCGTAGCAGAATTTTGCCTGTGCAAACTCTGGTCATATCCTAACCCAAGTATAAAAAGAGAGGCTTTTTGCAGAGCTCTAACTGCCGTTTTTTGCCGCAAGAAGCGTAAGAACGAAATATCCTATAATAATATTGATCGTAAGCTCATTATTGATTACAAATTAATGAAAGTATTGCGTAATATTTTTGCTCATGTAAGTTCACACGTGTTCATGTACTTCAATATTCAACATATACCCGATTATAGGCATACAGCAACAAGCGTACTGGATTTGTGTCTTAATGCTCGTTATACAAAGGCAGAATATAAAGATGAACTCTTGCTACTACTACGTTCCAGAGGACTCGATATTTCTGATCAGATTATTCTAGGTTCTGCGAACATAACTTTGTCTGAACCATATTAAAGCTTCAGCAAAAGAAGTTTCATACGGTTATACTTCTCGCAACAATATTCATAAGCGCAATTTACCACAGCCGTTTTTTAGCAAACGCGCGACCGGCACCAGACTTCATGTATTTTTCAAATTCAAAAGCTTTTTCTTGAGTATCAAAAGCGAAGTACATGATCAATTCCCATGGCCTATCAACTTTTGTATGAGTGGAACCACCAGAATTGTGCGTCTCAAGACGTTGTGCCAAATCATTCGTACAACCAATATATTTCCTGAGAGGATTTTTTTGAGATTTGATGAGATATACGTAGTGCAATATTTTAGCTTTTTATCGGGGTCAGCCCAGCCGTCGTTAAAACTATGGCGGACAAGTCCGTTAAAGAAACTGGCCTTTCTCCTTCGCTCTTCGAGCTATGGCAAACAGGGCCAGCTGACTTGTCCGACATAGCCTCGTGCGAAGTTGGAAGCCTTGGCGAAAGCTGGCGTCCCTTGATCGATTATTTTAGAACTGGGGAACCTGTTTATGGACTGGAAAACCGTCTATCTCTTGATAATGAGCACTCACAGATGCTTTAAAACAAAAGATGTATTACCAATCATATGGTGCACAATTACCATCACATACTGACTCATCATTTGTGCCCTGTATTTGTACATGATCTACAGCGGCATTTTTTTCTATTATTTCTTGGGCAATTGTCTGCATTTTCTTGAGTATGGTGCGTACTTCTGGATAGTAAGTCCAATCACCGAGCACCTTCTTTTGAGCACTCATTTCATGCCATTCGTACGCATTAAAATTTACTTTTGCCAATGCATTATGCAACGGTACAAATAATGCCTCAAGTTGATCCTTTAAAGCTTTATCTGTTTTTGCAGATGACATTATGTTTTGGTATGCCTCTTGAGAAGCAAATAAACGTTCCAAGCAGGTCACTCTGTCTAGCTTGTACATAAGACTATACATTCTGGGTGAATGAAAGTTTGTATCTCTATAATGCTTTATTCCCGCTACAAGACTCGATCTGTGTTTTGCTGTCCACAGTCGCACATCACTGATGGCCTGTAATAGAACACGCTCTGGATCACAGGAGTTTGCGTCATTACAGTCGCGAGCATATATTGGAACTAGTGCGGTAAATACCGCTAAAAATAGTATTGATTTAAATGAGCTTTTCATAAAATTAACCCCACATTTTAAGGCTACGATAGGTCTTTATTCACTATGTATAAGGATACAGATATCTGACAAATTGTCAATGATGGCGCAGGGGAGGTATCCTGCCGACAACTCAGGCAGCCAACCTTGAATTGCAGAATTATGGGCTAAAATAGCAAGATTTTTTCTGAATTTCGGTTTGGTCAAAATTGACAAATAGAATATGGGTCATTGATTAATACGCCATATATGTTATTCTGGTTTTATCTATGGAAGGATGTTATATGAAAAAATTACTATTTTTTGCCTGTTTTCTTGCTATTTTTGCCCAGCTGCGGCCTATGCACCCTGATGATTTGAGAGACACTATTATTATATCGCTCCAATCTGATCTAAAAACTCTAGAAATCCCTGTGCAGTCACAAGAACCTCACATTAAGAACAAAGTATCTTTTGCTTTTGGTACATTCAAAAAAGGGGTAGGTTCTTTATATAGAAAAGCTAAGGCCGCTCTTATGCGTACCCATGCAGGATTTCATATAAGTCGTTTCTATAATAAAATGATACATGGATCTTCTTTTACCTTTCATCAGATCGCTGGTGACCCCGTAGATCAAGGTTTAAAAACTATTCATTATGGCGACATCTGTATTACCTATGATGCATCAGGAGCTATCCACGCTATCAATGACGGTAAAAAAACGCCACTCGTACTCGGCGGCATTCCTGACAGTCAAAATCATATTGAACAGTTAAAAAAAGCTTTTCCCGGCACCGCTCCTCATATGCGTTTTGTGGGAATATTTACTCTCAATGAACGTTGGGAATGTGATGCGTCCGGATTGTCTAAATTGGTAAAAAATAATAATCAGCTCATTCAGTTTACCTATAACACTCCAGATTTTGGTGCGCCACTCCTTATTGACTTAATTCGTGCGGTACATGATCTTGAAAACCGCGATAATTGCGATCTGCAGGTAGCGCTTGTTCATTGCAAAGCGGGCCGCGGTCGAAGCGCAACCATTGTGGGTGCCTACCTGGCCCACATCATCCAAAAAGCAGGTGCCTATACAACCGCTGATCAGATAGAAACATATCTTCAGTCCCGTCGACCGCAAGTTAGCATAAATAAGCAACAGAAAAAGATTCTTACCCTGTTTATCACTGAATTACGTCATGCAGGAACGTTTGAAGCTCTGTATGCAAAATATAAAACAGCAGTGGAACTTCGAGAACAAGAGTTAAAGGTATAAAAAGAACGAGTTGCAGGATTACTAATTTTATGGAATAAATCAGCCCGGAAGTTCACTTCTTTAAGTTCATGGAAGCTTTTTATTGGCAGGCAAAACAACAGATGAACGTCGACGTGCGTATAGACATGATCAATACTAAATTTCATTAACTAAACACGCTATTTTTCCACGTCCTGCGAATCTCGAATCTTGCCCTTGCCACCAGATAAGAAATTTTCTGCTGAACGTACCTTTTTGCCGGTCTGTTTTTCTATGTCTCGGCGCGTTCTCCCGGCTACTGCACCGCCTACCTTGGCATCACTTCTTAATTTTTGTATACCTATGGAATTCTTTTCTTTGGTAATTTGCGTGGTAGTTGCTTCGCCAAGCATAGTGATAATCAGCTCAAGATCAGTCATATGATCACGTAGATTTTCTCGTTCAAGACCCTTGATCTTTTTATACTCAGCTACTTTGACACAAAAGGCTTCCTGCATAATATCATTGGTTAATATCGCATAATCTTTGGGATTTCTGACGCCTCGCTCGGCCCATTCGTCTGTTAAACTATGACGCACCGATATACCGCGCATTCTTTTATCAATCCACGTCTTATCATAGCCCTTTTTCTCGTAGAGACCCTTGGCTCTATCCATCGCTAATTCAGGATTTTCAATTTCATCTATTCGTTCTTTACCAACTTTTGCCAACCAACGCTTGAAGGGCTCTGCTTTGGGGGAAGGAATAGACTGGATAATACGAAATATACCTTCGGTGCTTGCGCAGTCCGTTTCGCGTTTTTTACCATCGGGGGCTGTCAATTTCAACCCGTGACAAAATGTCACGACTTCACTGCCCTCTGCAGCCAATCGTTGTTTCAGCTTTCTCCAGTAAGCCCCAGAATCAGTACTCTCGGTCAATACCGCGCATACATCAATGACAGAAAAGTACCATTCGTTGTTGAATAAAATTCTACGGATTTGTGCTTCATTGAAAACTGCTATTTTCGTTATTTCATGAGTAGACATAGATCCCCTTAGACAAGGATAACAACACGAGACATACGCTCATTGTAGCACATAATTGGCGGGCTTGATATCAGTAATAATCCACAAAAAGCGTAAAAACTAGCAGAGCCAATCAACGCAACATCCGGAGTCTCAACAAAGGAGGAAGCCGTGGCGAAGAATCCTATGATTTTTGCCCGTCTTCGTCTGTTTTCGCTTTCAGCTTCATCAGACTACTTCGGGCAGTCTTCGTTTCTGGTTATTAATATCAAGATGTTAAATATTGTTTCCTTAAGGGCGCCGGCCAGACGAAGCTTTATGCGAAGGAAATTCGTCGTATTTTCAATGGAGCCGGTCCAACCTACGTTTATCCGGGCCTACCGGCTCGGCAAACTTCGGCGGGCAGCTTTCCGTCTTCGTTAAAACTACGTCGGACTTCGTCGCTTGTAATAATGATTTTTTCTTTTTATATCAATCCGTTAAAAAAACTGGCGGAGCCAGACGAAGCCTTGGCGAAGACTGGCGTCCCTTGATCGATTATTTTAGAACTGGAAGTATACCAATTGAAGCGACCATAGGCTACCAGTTGAGTGTATAAAACCCTTTTAAATAGCCACTTATATTGATTTTTCTGCGTAAAACCATAGAATGGGAATATGATCTTTATAATGACTCATAAGGAAATCTCCATGAAAAAAATCTCTATGTTACTCTGTGCGGCGTTGATTACGGCTAGCGTAGCTCAAGGATATGCATACAATGAAGCTGCAACAGCTCAGCTATTAGAATTCCTCAGCGCACCGCGTGATGATCATCGTGACAATAAAGACGAGGCTCTTCGGGCAGCTCGTGAAGCTATGGCTCAGTTCATTACTCTTATCGAGAATGGCGCCAATCCAAACATCATTCTTCCAGATGGTCGCGAACTCCCCCTATTAACCTCGGTAGTCGTTTTGGATTTTTTTGGCGTAATAGCCCAAACCCCAAATCGGGTACCTCAAGAAAACGACCTAACACCAGCAGAGGTGCAGGAGTTTATTGCAGCTACGCATCGCATAATCAGGTTATTGCTTGATCATGGGGCAAATCCAAATACATGTACCAATGATGGCCAGACTGCATTATTTTGCGCATGCTCTCCTGAAGTAGCCAGATTATTAATCGATTATGGTGCTGACCGATCGCTACAAGATAACCAAGGTCACACGGCATTACAGCGTTGTGAAACTGGCCGGCTGTCTCTACTCGAAAATATAGCCCAAGGCAAAGTGGGTGGATTTCCATTTGGTTTAAGTATTGATACCCAGCGTAATTTGGTTGCACATGCTGACGCTGTCATTGAGGTGCTCAAAACCTACAGGATTGATTAACTTTTTGGTCTCTTGAAGGTTGCGATAATATACCCCGTGTTGGAGCCTGAAAACAATGAGTATCGCACCAAGCTTGAAAAAGTTACCAGCTCCCAACCATCCGCAGTAATGGCGTTAATTTTTTCGTCGAAGTTTTGGATGTTTATCTTGCTTACAAAGAAACCCTCTACTGGTAATTTGAACGTTTTATATTCCCAAGTCATATCATGCCCCTCTACAATAAAATTTTCTTGGTTTGCGTATCTTTTTGCACACTGGAATTTTTGGTGTGAGCGTTTTGCACCTCATGATTTGGCGCGAGAAGTTTTTGTAGCTCAGCTGGAGTGATTATTCTGAGATTATGAGTTTCATCAAAAAGTAAGATCGCCTCTCCAGTAACGTTTTTATCGAACTTGAGCGAATCTTTTATGCCAACTCCCTTAGCACCTTCTGGTCGCGGACCTTGCATTCTGATACCTGTATACTCATTGAGCCCAAAACTACGCATGCTATCGTTGCGAACTGGATGCACCTCAGAAGTACCATCAGAAACTTCGGCATGTGCTTCTTGATCTGAGCCGCTTATATTAATAATGGTTATATTTTGTGGATAGGCTATCACACCACACACAACACCCACTGTTAAACTGAGACATATAATCTTTTGCATCCCTACCACCCCTTACATAATAGAACCTTTTGATTTCTCCCCCAACCATAAGCTTAATAGCCAGACCTGCTCGAAATCAATATTAGTAAGATCAGACTACACCACGCCTGATTAGCGGATATTTAACGATTTTTTTGGACTAAGAGACGATCCCCACACTCATATTCAAACTTTTGGATAGCTTGATTTGTAGACATATCAACGACATTCAGTGTGAACTTCTTCTCAGTCCCAAGAATGATCAGTTTTTTCACTGTTTGCCCCGGCTCGATAACGAGTTGGTCTTGTAACATTAACTTGTTTAGAGCAGCCTCTAATCTTTTATTTGATCCTGTCAGTAGCCACCAACCACCAAATGCAACAAGGCCTGAAAACAGATTCAGCCCTATAAATTTGTTAACGTATGAAGGATTTTTGCTAAAAATGGACACCTTATCCTTGAAAAAAAGATTCATCCATACTGTCATTTTAGAAGTCGCAGCAACCTTTTGGTAATCGCGTGCAAAATCAGAGTATAAAAATCCATTACACAATGCTGCCAGCATAAGCAACATGCTTCCTGTGCGTAGGATAGGGCTACGTTTATAATAATTGATGAATAGCTTCTTATTTTTCTGGGTGCTGTTACTTGATTGGTTAATAACTTGCTGGGCGCTATCAGTGGTATTGGTAATTGTAACCCATACTGGGACAAGGCCTTTTGCTTTGAAGACATTTTCGATATGCAAAATTTCTTGAAGGGGGTTACCCTTGCTATCTTTGTACATATCAAGCGCGATGTTCTCTGTACATACTGCAGCTTTAATTGAGATATTATTTTTTTGTGTTTCATCTGCCCGAGCTGCTATTGGAAGCAATAAGCAGAGGGCTATATTACGCAATTGCATCTTGTTCCTTCGAAACCGCTATGGAGTTAATTTGAAGGTAATACAAAAGGGATTGTAAACGCTTAATAAGCTCTACTACCTCTTTTTTGGCTGTTTCCACTTTTTTCATCATCATGGCATCTTGACGAACAAACATCGCGGTGCGTGCACGAATAAGCCGCTTATTCAATACATCTTCTTGAGCTGATAATGATTCTATTGCCTGTGGAATAGACGCAAGTAATCGTGCCCCTAAAATGGTCCCTAGAAGGCTGTTATTTTTATCTTGGAAACTAAATGCAGCATCATACTCCAGATGCATCTTTGACAATAGTTTATCTGTCTGAGCAAGCATTTGCTCATCTTCACGCATATCTTTATGTTTGCACCATATAAATGGTCCGCATACGAGAGCGGTTACAGCCACTAGTTTTATACATGAGGCAGTAAATTTGTCAGCATATATGCGATGTGGCATCGAAGAAATCAGGAGGCCCACTGTAAGTATATATTTGATACTCAGATTACTGTTGTTCATCATTTTTTACCTCATCCAGGTTTGTTTCAGTTTTTTGCTCATCATCCTCAGCATCTTCTTTTTGTTCCACCGCTTTCTTATAGAGCGAATGAAAACATGCGGCAAAAATTGAGGTCCCAATAACAGCCCACACGCGGTAATCCGCTAGCAAACACAGAGGACTCCACTTGAGTTTACAACGCTTGCTGAAGCCATGCATGGAAGATTCATAATTATGAAAGATCGTTGTAAAGTGCCATGGGGATTTTCGATCTTCATCATAAATTTCATCACAGAGAGTTGTTAAAAAATTGGAATACGGTTTGCTTGCAATAGCTTTTTGCACTGCATTTTCTGGCCACGCATTATCTAACAAAGTCACCACAGATTGCTCACTTCCATTGAATGACATTCTTAAATTTAGATCGAGTTTATCGCACTTTATAAGCTCTTTGAGTCCAAGGCGTACTTGGGCACAACCTTTTTGTGGTGTATTGTAAATTAGTTGACTGACTGCACTTACAAGTAGTTCCTGGAATAAAGAAGTATTGTCGGCAATTTTTCTCAGATCCGCCTTTGAATTAGTTAACGTTTTTATGTATCCATTCAGCTCATCGCTATTCGCATTGTAGAGTAAGACCTTCACCCGTCTCCAATCACACTGATTGATGGCCTGCTCCATACCGAGCGCCATGTCGCCTACTGCGAATAAAAGAACTAAAAACATCTTTTTCATAAAATACTCCAAATATTAGAAACTCCTAAAACCGCTGGATTTTGCCCATTAATAGGGCCTTCTTATGGATTAAGATAATGGAAATCGGGGCATATAGCAAAAGCCCGAGTGAAGTTTTCAGGCAGAAATGATCAAGTTGGGGTAAGCCCCTACCTATATTCCAGGTTAAACACCCTAATTATTCAGTATTATGCCCGTGAAATAAGCTCGATCTCTGATAGGTGCCTAACTATTCAAATTGACAGATAGGATAATCGTATACATTTATTATCGTATATGGTACAATGATCGTACCATGAAAGGAATTCTGACGATGAAAAGATTACTGATTATATCCAGTATTTTAGCTATTTCTGGGGCAACCCATGCAATGGATCAGGGACAGGCCCTGATGGACGCTATCAATCGATCTGACCTGGAAGGTGTAAAAAATAGTCTTAACCAAGGCTTCATTAACGTCTGTCAAAAAATTGGTACCCAGAGCCCTCTTGAAGCAGCCTGCAAACTCAAAGATTCCAACCCCGTGAACAATACTACTATTGTAAGCAAGGCACTCATTGATTATGCCCTTGATCATGTTGTTGAAATAACAGATGAGCAGGGTAAACGTCAGGGCGACCACGTTGAACAAAGAAACTTCGTAGTAAGAGAGAATATAAGGGCTTTTATAAAACTAATGGCACAATGCCGTATTGATTATGAAGAAATTTTCAGAAGAATCATCTGTACATGCGCCGCTCAAAAACGTACAGCCGCCCAACTTATAGAACTGCTTGGTAATTACCATGTTTTTCGCGGGGAACCAAATAGTTTATTAAGGGAATTCAATATATCCAAAGGATCTCTGAAAAATTGTACAGATCTAATAGCCGATTTGATTGAAAACTATTCAGCAACTGGTATCTACTTCGACGATCGCGGCATGATAACATACTGGGTTTCTATATGCATAGAGTATGGAGCTCCTGTCGATACCCCCAATAAATCAGGGTTTACACCTCTTCAACTAGCAGTACAAGCGAAGGAATATTGGCCTTATCTGATACCGCTCTTGTTAACATATGGTGAAGATCCAAATCGAACATTTATCCATAATGGTAAGGAATATACAGCAATAACATTTGTAGAAACACTACCCAAAGATTCGACTAAAGCATATGTTTTGAAATATTTGAAAAAAGAGGTGCCACTAGATCTACCATCAGATCTACCATCAAGCGAGACACGATCATTTGCCACTAATTTCAGCAAAATTTTTGCCTCTTACAAGACGTGGGTTGGAATGGCATGTTTGTATCTTGGCATTAAGTGTTATAAGCGAGTAACAAGCGGGTATGCTGCAAAATATGAGCAGAATATGCTCATCAATGAAGCAGGAGCAGAAATTACCATGACCGATGACGAAGATAACGACACCAAAATAGCTGCCGGTGACAGCAATACCACTGAGCTACCCAAAGAAACAGATAGCCTTGTAGTGAAATTTAGTGATGCGAGTAAGAATACCGCCAAAGATTTAAACATCGATCTGGGCCAATATGAAGACGATCTCGATGATTATTTCATCAATATCACGATCCGACCGACGCGCTGGTATGAGCGACTATTTATAAAGACCACGCTCACATATTCCGTGAGCTGGAAACAAAAACCGGCACCGCAACAAGCAAAATAATACACGCTATAATTTGGCACCCAGCGCAGATAATTCTTTTCTAGCCCGTCGTATTACTCCACTCAACTCCCTTTTAATGCATGCCGTAACCGTCGAATAGCCATCCACCTACGTTAGCTCGTTCTTCGTAGTTTTAGCGAAGGAAAAACTACTGTGGACACGGCCATTTTAGCATTTTTGAAACATTGCGTTACCAAAATCTTTTTTTAGCGAATGCTGATCCCGACCCTGATTTAAGGTACTTTTCAAAAGCAGTTGCCTTGAGCTTATCTGCAAATCCCAAGAACATAACCAATTCCCATGGTTTATCATTGCACGTGTATTTTGAACCACCGGAATTGTGAGTTTCAAGCCGTTGCTTGAGGTTCTCAGTATTACCAACATAGGTTTTATCGGGCGATGAGATCGATCTAATTAGATATACGTAGTGCATAATATTGGGTTCACTATCGTACTGGCCATGCCGCCCGCCTACGCATAAAGCTTCGGCGCGCAACCTTCGCTCTTGCTATCAATGATTATCTAAAATTATTACCTCTTGGCGCTGGCCGTGCCAACCGAAGCTCCGAAGGAGCGAAGATTGGCGTCCCTTGATCGATTATTTTAGAACTGGCTTGCCAGGCGTAGCTTGCCGAGCTTGAATGCCCGGATAAGCGAAGACTGGTGGGGCTGTAGATCAATCACTATTAGCCAGCCTGTATTGCGTGTGATACTCATGAAAAATAACTCATTTCACCATTATGACGAGCCAGTATGTGATCACGGTGTATCAGTACTGGCCCATCAGCAAGTCAATACGCCGCTGGAGACGGCGATTGATTCTTTTACTGATTTAAGATGCGAAGCGATGATCGAGTTCAATCAAAATATAAATCCAAATTAGGAGCTTTCAGTGTCCTTTCAATATCCTTTTCTCTGATAATTTTTTCGTATGCGAGGGCTTGCGCTTCATCCCCTGCTTCTCTACGAAAATATGCTTTGCCCTCATAAGCATCTGAGTTTTCCGGATCAGTGGCCATTGCCAAATCACAAAAATGCTCTGCTTGTGCGTAATCTTTTGCATCAAAGGCCCCCACAGAAAGACCTATCAACAGGTCAGATAAGAATTGCTTCTTTAATATTGGATAATCTTCTAATTCATGTTCACTGAGGCACATAAGTTCATCAACTGCCCCAGGAAACAGTGAATCTGCGAAATCTAGTTGGAGTAATTGATGTTTTTTAAGACAAGCACCTAGTTTCGCCGATCTTTTTTCAACCTCATCATATAACTCTTCCGTGTTCTGAAAATAAATGTATTCATCGGTATATACAGAGTTGGCATATAAGGCAAAAATGAGTAGTGCTGTTTTTTTCATAGTCATCCTATTGTTTCAATTATAAATTGACCATTTTCATGCTTAATAACAACTTCTTTTGGCTTTTTTTCGCACACTTTTTCCTTCCAGTCATCTAGTAGTTGAATAAATTGTGCACGGGGTACTCTAAATCCATTTGCTCTAATTTCTTCAGTCATTGGCTCTGTACCATCAAAAAGGTATACGTGATTATCTTCTTCTTCCAATTCTGTTGCATTGCCCCCCACGTAATGAGTAAAACCGCTTCCTGGCATGTCTTTATCAGCTGCTGCCCATTCTCTAAACGTAGGCGAATAGCACCTAACATCACTTAATAAAAAACGTCCAAGAATACACATTCCTATATTCGAAGCATCTTGGTATGAATACCAATCATTACAATATTTTAAATGAACAAATTCCATAAAATGTCCCTTATTTCAATACGGGATAAGCTGTCGTTATTAACATATTCATCGTTATCCTAATGTTAGATTTTAAATGGTTTGTTAACATAATTTTCAGTCTTTTGTCTCAATAATGACCTCTTACTCAGCAACGAATTCCCAAATAACAAAACCTTCGCATAACTCCAATATACGTTCTATATAAAAAGCTAAGTCAAGCCCTTCCTCTTGGCAGTCAATACCCTTTTTCTTTTGGTATGGTTCTAATGGGTATAAAGAAACGTAATCCCCCGCAGAAGTACGGATAAGATCAATCTTGAAAATGATATTGTCCATATTTTTGACACATAAATCTGCTGCGAATCCAGAGTATACTATTTGCGTTATACGATCCGGCTCAGGCTCATATACCTGCCTTGTTTTCTCATCTATAAAAGTTAAGTTATATGTCTGTGCATTCTGCAGTATCGCAACAATATTGTCATACATAGCTCTTACTTGATCCGCGCGACCCAGCCCGGTCAGTATACTAATTTTTTTATTGTTCATTGTTATAGTCTCAATTACATATCATCAGTTTTTAATTCAAGCACGATAGAATTTTTGCATAATCTCAGTAATAGACGTATGTAGCGAGCCAGATGTATCATTCGGTTCTTATCTCTAAAATCAGCACGCCAAGGAACTCCAAATGCCCCTATTGAAATTTCTAAAAATCCATCACATGATTCAAAAAACCATAATAGAAAATTGGTATCTTGAAAAATAACATTCATAAATTTATCACCACTATCGGGATCTGTAGCCAAAAAAATATCAACAGCCTTTGCAAAGTCCACAACGGGATTTTCATCAGATATATACTGATAATATACAAAATCCATTGCCGCTCCCTCCTTCAAAACACGTAGAATATTGGCGGGAGAATATTTTACATCTAATTTAACATCTACAGAATATGTAATACTCATTATTATCCTTCAAAAATAGTGGCCATTAAATCGCACTAGTTTTTAATTCAAGCACGACAAAATCTTTGCATAATTGCAGCAATAGACGTATATAACGAGCCAAATTCACCATTCGAGTATTATCTCTAAAATCAGTACGCCACGGAGGGCCAAAGGCAACCATGGAAACTTTTAATTTTTCATCATCTGAGTTCAAAAATGAGATAAAAAAATTAGTGTCTTGAAAAACAATATTAATAAGCCTATCGTCACTATCAGAATCCGTAGACAAAAAGGTGTCAACAGCCTTTACGAGATCTGTAACAGGTTCGTTACTAGACATATACTGATAATATACAAAATCAATGGCTGTTCCTTCATGCAAAATATGTAACATATTGGCAGGAGAGTATTGTGCATCTAATTTAACGCGTGCTGTATATGTAATACTCATTATTATCCTTCAAAAAAGGTAATGCCTTTTTCTATAAACCACGTTTTCCAATCTTGTGGAATTGGCTGTTTCGAGTGTACTTCAAATAGTTTATTAAGTCCCTTAGCTATTGCCGATTGTTGGCCAAATTTACGTTTCATATCGCCTATATCGTCACCTACGATTTTTAACCAGTCAGACACCCCCGCCCAAGGCGGTGGCTTGATGGGTTGGGTCGCCTCAAAGGCGATTGGTTAACTTGTCTCTGTTAAAATCTTCCGAACTCGTCAGCATCTTCTTGTTCACGAATATACTTACGAACAGCGTCTAACTCGTAGCCAACTGTCGATACTGCATACCCACGCGCCCAAAAATTCTCGCCAACAAAATTCTTTTGCTTGCCCTAGAATCTCGCTATGGCAATCGCACTTTTTCCCTTTAAAAAACCAACTATTGAAGAAACCGCATATTTCGGCGGTATCTGTATGCACATGTGCACATGATCTGGCCTTAAATGCCCTTCAACTATAGTACAATCTTTCTGGCGTGCCAGCTCATGGAATATATCTCTCAAATGCCACACGCAAACTACCATACAGTGCATGCTTACGACGTTTGGGTATAAATACCAAATGATATTTGCAATCCCATTTAGAATGCGACAAACTATTATACATAAAATGTTCCTTTGGTGTTTTTTGATCCATCAAGTCCACCAGGGGAACATTTTATCTTATTTACTGCGCTTCCGCATCGCTCAAAGCTTTTCTAGTCTCACCAGTTAACCTGGTGGATTACCTTTTTCAGAACTTATTTACCATTTTTTTCTATTACAAAACCTGTCGCATAACTAAGATTTTGATTTTTAAAAAGAAGCTCTATTTGAATACTAAAAAGGGTTAATTTGTCCACTATTATCTCATGCATCTTTATTTTTACCACAATCGTTTTTTAGCAAAAGCTGACCCAGATCCCGATTTCAAATATTTCTCAAACGCAGTTGCCTTTAGTTTATCTTTAAAACCCAAGAACATAACCAATTCCCATGGTTTATCATTGCACGTGTATTTTGAACCACCGGAATTGTGAGTTTCAAGCCGTTGCTTGAGGTTCTCAGTATTACCAAC
>Ga0209167_10001225_pt1 | contig 15470 bp, 21 predicted proteins | sample Coa_R1_9_FD_187154 | JGI IMG/M metagenome (GOLD analysis project Ga0209167, IMG submission 187154) | Surface soil microbial communities from Centralia Pennsylvania, which are recovering from an underground coalmine fire - Coalmine... | ecosystem: Environmental > Terrestrial > Soil >... | reverse complement strand
TGAGCTTTGCGCGGTGAGCTACCTGGCGTGACGAAGTCGAGCTGGTAATCGGAGGATGATGTTTTATGAACATGACTGATCCTATCGCGGATATGCTTACTCGTATTCGCAATGCGGTTGCAGCGCGGCATAATCGCGTTTCGATCCCGGCTTCGAAAATGAAGCTGGCGATTGCGCGTGTCCTGAAGGACGAAGGCTATATCAAAGATATAGAAATCCTGAAGGACAACCCGCAGGGGACGATTCGCTTGACGCTGCGCTATGTTGATAAGAAGCCGGTGCTGACGCAGTTGAAACGTGTCAGCAAGCCTGGGCTGCGTGTGTATACCAAACGGGCAGTTATCCCCCGCGTTCGTGGCGGGCTGGGTATTGCCATACTTTCAACGCCCCAGGGTCTCATGACGGGCCACCGTGCCTACATGCAGGGCCTCGGCGGTGAAGTCGTTTGCTACGTCTGGTAGGCAGGAGGAATAAGATGTCTCGTATTGGACGCGCTCCAATCTCTGTGCCGCCAAAGGTGCAGGTGACCTGGACCGATGAGAACTATGTGACGGTCAAAGGTCCCAAAGGTGAATTGTCATGCCAGGTTAATCCTGACTTGACCTTGAAACTGGAAGATGGGACGCTGACTGTGTCACGCCCATCGGATAGTAAAAACCATAAATCCATCCATGGCCTCTATCGCAGCCTGGTCTACAATATGGTGGAAGGGGTCACGAAGGGCTATACCAAACAACTCGAAATTCATGGCGTCGGCTATCGCGCCGCGAAAGTGGGGGAGAACCTGGTTATCCAGGTGGGCTATTCCCACCCCGTCGAGGTGCAGCCGCCAGATGGCATATCTTTTAGCATTGATGGCGTAGACCCGGCCACCAAGGCGACGAGGTTGAGCGTCAGTGGCATTGATAAGCAACTGGTCGGTGAGATTGCCGCGCAAATCCGCCGTATTCGCAAGCCTGAACCCTACAAGGGCAAAGGTATTCGTTACACGGGTGAGGCGATCCGCCGCAAGGCCGGCAAAGCTGGAAAAGTCGGTGGTAAGAAGAAATGATTAAAAGATTTAACGCAAATAAAGCGCGGCTCAAGCGGCATCGCCGCATGAGAAGCCGCATGGAGGGCACTACGAATCGCCCGCGCTTAAGCGTCTTCCGCGGCGGCGCGCATATCTACGCCCAGGTCATCGACGATACGACGGGCCGGACGCTGGCCTCCGCCTCATCGCTGGATGAGACGCTGCGCAACTTTAAGCCTGCAAAGAAAGAGGCTCCTGCTGCGCAATCTGTTGGGGCAGGGCTTGCCTCGCCCGCAGAAGAAGCTCAGGCGATAGAAATGGCAGCCGAGGCCGCGCCCGTCAAGGGTAAGGGCGCAAAAGTGGAGAAGGCGCCCGCCAAAAGCGCGCAGTCACAAAAAGGCTCGCAGGGCAAGGGCGGCAAACCCGGTACTCAGAGCAAAACCGTGCTTCCCAGCGCGCAGAAGGGCGAGAAGAAGACGCCGGTAGAGGCCCTCGCCTTCATCGCGGACAACCGGAAAGTGGCGTTGGCGCGTGAAGTTGGCAAGCTGGTTGCCCGGCGCGCGAAAGAAAAGGGTGTCAGTCGGGTCGTCTTTGATCGTGGTGGCTACGCCTATCATGGGCGCGTGGCTGCGCTTGCAGAAGGCGCTCGTGAAGCAGGCCTGGAATTTTAGTTTTGTAGGGACCCGATTTATCGGGTCCGAGGAGAACAAGGTGATTAGATGCCAAGAATAGATGCGTCAAAACTGAATCTTGAAGAGACCGTCGTGCAGGTGCGCCGCGTTTCCAAAGTCGTCAAAGGCGGTCGCCGTTTTAGCATTCGCGCGCTCGTAGTTGTGGGAGATCACTTCGGCCATGTCGGTTTTGGCCTGGGCAAGGCCGCCGAGTATACCGAAGCTATCCGCAAGGGCGCCGAGGATGCTAAAAAGCACCTGATCGAGGTTCCACTGGTTGGCGCCACCATTCCATTCATGGTCAAACACCGCTTCGGCGCCTCAGAAGTGCTGCTCAAACCGGCTGCCCCGGGCACCGGGGTGATTGCTGGCGGGGCTGTGCGCGCTGTAGTTCAGGCCGCAGGTATCCGCGATATCCTCACCAAGTCACTGGGAAGCACCAACCCGGCCAATACCCTCCAGGCCTGCGTGGAGGGTCTGCGCGAACTGCGTTCCGCCGAAGCCGAGGCTGCGCTGCGCGGTAAGCTGGTTACTGAGATCGTTGGCAAGAAGCAAGCTGATCGCCTGACTATCGCAGCCGCCAACGCCGCCGAGCAAGCAGCCCAGGCGCGCGCCAGTCGCGAAGAGGAAGCGCGCGATAATCGACCCGGCTCTGGACGCGGCAGGGGTGGACGCGAAGGTGGCGATCGCGGCGACCGTCGCGGTGGTGGCAGCGGCGGTGATCGGCGCGGCGGTGGCGGTGGCGACCGTCGCGGTGGCCCTGGAAGGAGAAGTTAATGGCTAAATTGCGTGTAAAATACGTGAAAAGCGCGATTGGATATCCCAAAGATCAGAAGGCTACCATTCGCTCCCTGGGATTCCGCAAGCTACAACAGACGGTTGAACACGAAGATCATCCCGCTGTGCGTGGCATGATTAAAAAAGTGATTCACCTGGTACAGGTAGAGGAAGTAATACATGAAACTGTCTGATTTGCGACCAGCCCCTGGTTCGCACAAAACTGAGAAGCGAGTTGGTCGCGGACACGGTTCCGGTCGGGGTAAAACCGCTGGACGTGGCACCAAAGGCCAGAAAGCTCGCACCGGCGGAAAGATTCACCGCGCCTTTGATGGCGGTCAAACGCGCCTGTCCAAGCGCCTGCCCTTCCTGCGCGGTCTCGGCAACAGCAACTATGCTTTCCGCAAAAACTATACGATTGTGAATGTGGCCAGCCTGGCGCGCTTTGAAGCGGGCGCGCAGGTTACACCCGCGGAATTGGCCGCGAGCGGTTTGATGACCCTGGCTGATAGCAAAGGGTTAGTGAAGATTCTTGGCGATGGCGAACTCGACCATGCCCTGACCGTGCGCGCGCATAAGTTCTCGGAAAGCGCGCGCGCCAAAATCGAGGCCGCAGGTGGCGCTGTCGAGATCATTCCAACCAAAGTGTACGAGAAAACAAAGAGACGTAGGGACGAAAACGGGAAAAAAGTTCCCCCGCCGCAGAGACAGAACGTGTAGGGGCCAGATTTATCGCGCCCGGCATAGAGACGCGATTTATCGCATCCACTCATGCGTTCTATTCTGTAGGGACAAAGGGGGCGAGCGGTGTGGAGCGGGGGGCCTTGTGCTTGTCCTCGTTCTTCCCTGCCTCCGCTCTGGTATGAAAGGAGATTCCCATGTGGGAAAAACTGCGCAGTATCTGGACTGTTCCCGATCTACGCAAGAAGATTCTCTTCACCCTGGCGATGTTACTGGTTTTCCGCATCCTCGCCCATATCACTGTGCCTTTGACACATGCCGAACAGCAAAGCCTGCTGCAACTGTTTTCATCCACTAATAATCAAAGCCTGAGCCAGTTGCTCGGCCTGCTGGATGTTTTCTCAGGCGGCTCCTTGCAACAGTTCTCAGTGGTGGCTCTGGGCGTCTATCCTTATATCACAGCAACCATCGTCATGCAATTGTTGCAGCCCATCATTCCTGCATTGGACAATATGATGCGTGAGGGCGAAGCTGGTCGTATGCGTTTTAGCCAGATCACACGTATTGTAACTGTGCCGCTGGCATTCTTGCAGGCTATCGGCAGCGCGGCTCTTTTTGTGAAGTACAACGTCTTGACGAATTTCAACCTGTTTAATGGCAGCACCTGGTTGGAGTCCCTGGCTATCCTGCTCTCGCTGACGGCTGGCACCATGATCCTGGTCTGGCTCGGTGAGTTGATTACCGAAAAGGGCATCGGAAACGGTATCTCGCTCATCATCTTCGGTGGTATCGTGAGCCGCATTCCGGGTTTCATTCAGCAGGGCTATACTTCCACGACAACCAGTGGCATCGTCAGTGTCGCTATCTTCCTGATAATCGGTCTGATTACCATCCTGGGCATCGTCTATGTTTATCAGGGGCAGCGGCGCGTGCCTATTGAATATCCAACCAAGCGTATGGTTGGACGAGGCATGCTTGTGGGGACCGCGCAGCGCACCTATATTCCCATGCAGGTCAACAGCGCGGGCATGATCCCACTCATCTTCGCCCAGTCGATGCTGATCTTCCCATCAGTGCTCACGCAATACCTGGGGAACAGCAATACAAGCTGGTTGGCGTCGGCGTCACTGTGGATCTCTAACTACCTGATTAATCCGACGTTGTGGTGGTACTGGATCATCTTCTTTTTCCTGGTGGTGGCATTTACGTACTTTTACGCCTATGTGGTGTGGCAACAACAGAATATACCAGAAAACTTACAGAAGCAGGGCGCGCATATTCCTGGATACCGTCCCGGTGAGACCACTCGCAAATACCTGGACGATATCCTCAAGCGCATAACGCTGGGCGGCGCTTTATTCCTGGGCGTGGTCGCAATTCTGCCCTTTATTGCCAGGGTAGGAGGCAATCAGTTGCTGAGCAGCGCTGCTCTCCTGATCGTCGTGGGGGTGGTGCTGGATACTGTCAGGCAAGTCGAAGCTCAGATGGTCATGCGTAACTATTCGGGCTTCCTCAGTTAAGTCAGTTAGAGACTCAGCGTTGAGTCTTTGCACTGCCGGAGGTAAAACGTGAACTTAACCCTGATTGGCGCGCAGGGGTCAGGTAAGGGTACCCAGGCCGAATTGCTCTCGGTTGCGCTCGGCCTGCCCCATGTTGCCAGTGGCAACCTGTTTCGCAAAGAGGCAGATGAGAAGACCGAGTTAGGACTTAGAGCCAAAGCCTATACGGATCGTGGGGAACTGGTCCCCGACGATGTCACGGTTGCCATGGTGCTCCGTCGTCTAGAAATGCCGGATTGCGCCCCTGGTGTGATACTCGATGGCTTTCCACGCACCATCGCGCAAGCACAGGTTCTCGATGCGGGCTTACGGGGGGTCGGAAAACAGATTGACCTGGCGTTCTACCTGGAAGTTCCGCGCGCGGAACTGCTGGAAAGGCTCTCAGGCCGCTATATCTGTAAGGCAAATCAGCACGTTTACAACGTCAATTCGTCCCCGCCAAAGGTGTCGGGAGTGTGCGATATCGATGGGAGTCCTCTGTACCAGCGCCCTGACGACACGGGCGAAGCAGTGCAGCGGCGACTGGATATCTTTTTCAGCGAGACCATTCATTTGCTTGACTACTACCGCAATCAGGGAAAGCTGGTGAAGATAAACGGCAATCAGCCTATCGAGCAGGTTCGGACCTCGCTGCTGGAAGCCATCCGTAATGGATGAATTCAGGGCGGAGATACTATGGCGATCATATTGAAGTCGAAGAGTGAGATAGAGAGCATTCGCCAGACCGGGCGAATCGTGGCCGAGATACTGGCTGAACTGCGCACAGCAGTGCGACCAGGCATCACCACCGCCGGCCTGGATGCTCTCGCGGCGGCGGCCCTGAGGCAACGCGGCGCGCATTCTAGCTCTTTGGGCTATATGTATGACGGTCATCGTTACCCGGCATCGTTCTGTACGTCTGTAAACGATGAAGTCGTGCATAGTATTCCCGGCAGTCGCGTCCTGCAGGAAGGGGATATCATCACCCTCGACCTGGCTGCTGTCTACGATGGCTGGCACGCGGACGCGGCCATCACTGTTCCTGTGGGTAGGGTATCGGTGGAGGCGCAGCGCCTGATCCACGTAACGCAAAATGCGCTCGACCGCGGTATCGCGGCTGCGCGGGCGGCTAACCGCCTGCAGGATATCAGCCGGGCGGTGCAAAACTATGTGGAAGGTGCGGGGTTCTCAGTGGTGCGCAATTATGGTGGTCATGGCGTGGGTCGCGCCATGCATGAAGACCCGGCGGGCATTCTCAATTATGTCTTGTCAGGATATGATAATCCATTGCTGCGGCCAGGCATGGTCATTGCCATCGAACCTATGGTCAACATGGGGGCCAAAGAAACGCGAGTGCTCGACGATCATTGGACCGTCGTCACGCTCGATGGCAGCTATGCAGCACATTTTGAGCACACCGTAGCGATTACCGGCGGAGATGCAGATATCCTGACGCTCTAACGCGGAGTTCAAAGGGGCGCAGCCCCTTTGCGGGGTGTGGGGTGTCCCCACATATCCCCAATTTATGGGGGTGGGGGAGGGAGAAAATTCCCTCTCGACAAAGTTGAATAGGTGTGTTATAATTCACAGTTGGCTGCAGCAGTGACCAACTGCTGCACCGTTTTATCTCGCAATCATCACTGAAACAGTTCTCGTTAGAGAAAGGATGCTATGCCAAAGAAGGATGAAATTGAAGTCGAGGGCAAAGTTCTCGAAGCCCTCCCCAATGCCATGTTTAAGGTCGAATTAGATGAACATCACCAGGTGCTGGCTGTCCTCTCAGGGCGTATTCGTATGAATTTTGTGCGCATCGTGCCAGGGGACAAGGTGAAAGTTGTGTTGTCACCCTACGACCTTACCCGAGGTCGTATCACATGGCGTGTGAAATCGTGAGGTTGGTGGTCTCCTCTCTTTCACTCTTCCAATCCTTCTAATGAGCATCGTGTGACGGATCGCGGACAGGGAAGTAGAAACGGCGTAACCACTCGTTCTTCGTACTTTATTATCTCTCGCGAGCATTTGAATTTTTGCGCAACCATGAGGAGGGCAATTCGTGAAAGTACGCGCATCGGTGAAACCACGCTGCGAGCACTGCAAGGTGATTCGGCGCAATCGCGTGGTCATGATTATCTGTAGTAAAGACCCAAAGCATAAACAGAAGCAGGGGTAGGGGCCCGATTTATCGCGCCCACCTGTGCTGGAGGGAAAGATGGCTAGAATTGCCGGCGTTGACATTCCACGTGATAAGCGTGTGGAGATTTCGCTGACATACATCTTCGGGATCGGCCTGACGACAAGCAAGAAGATCCTGGAGCGAGCACGCGTAAACCCGGATACGCGCGTGAAGAATTTGACGGAAGAAGAGGTCAACCGCCTGCGCGAACTGATTGATCGCGAGTATAAGGTGGAAGGCGACCTGCGCCGCGAAGTGGACATGAACATCAAGCGGCTTATCGAAATCGGCTGTTATCGTGGCATGCGCCATCGCCGCAATCTTCCAGTGCGGGGGCAGCGCACACGCACCAATGCGCGCACACGTCGCGGCCCGAAAAGAACAGTGGCCGGCAAGAAAAGAGCAACCGCTAAGAAGTAACGCCGGAGAGGAATTGCATAAGTATGGCAGAAGGCACCAGAGACAAAAAGAAACCAACGGGCAAGCCCAGGCGGCGTGAACGCAAGTCGATTCCGCGTGGGCAGGCGCACATTCAGGCAACCTTTAATAACACCATAGTCACCTTGACCGACCCCAATGGCAACGTCATCGCCTGGGGCAGCGCCGGTGGGCAGGGCTTCAAAGGTTCGCGTAAGAGTACGCCGTATGCCGCGCAGGTCACCGCTGAAACGGCGGCACGCAAGGCAATGGAGCATGGTCTGAAACAGATCGAAGTGTATGTGAAAGGCCCAGGCTCCGGTCGTGAGGCGGCCATTCGCTCATTGCAGGCGGCCGGACTCAATATCACTTCGATTACAGATGTAACACCTATTCCGCACAATGGCTGCCGACCGCCTAAGCGGCGTCGCGTTTAAACCGTGATGTGCGTGTGAGGAGGAGTCACTAAATGGCGCGTTATACCGGCCCCGTCTGCAAATTGTGCAGGCGCGAGGGGGTAAAACTGTTTCTCAAAGGCGACAAGTGCATGATGAAATGCACCCTTGAACGCCGCAATACTCGTCCCGGACAACACGGGACGGGCCGTTCGCGTAAACCATCGGGCTATGCCCTGCAGTTGCGCGAAAAGCAGAAGGTGCGCCGCACCTACGGCTTGCTGGAGCGCCAGTTCCGCAAGCATTTCGATACCGCCGCGCGGCGGCCCGGACGAACCAGTGAGAACCTCTTGCAGATCCTTGAGATGCGCCTGGATAACCTGGTCTACCGTCTCGGCTTTGGCGATTCGCGCGCGCAGGCCCGCCAGTTGGTCAATCACGGACATTTTGCCGTAAATGGACGTAAAACGGACATTGCCTCATTTATTGTAAAACCAAATGATGTGATTTCTGTACGTGAGCGGAGCAAAGGACTCGAGTACTTCAAAACTCGCGCATTGATGTTGGCTCAGAAAGGCGTTCCCGCCTGGCTGCAACTGGATACAAATGCTATGAGTGGTCGTGTCATGTCGTTGCCTTCACGCACAGAGCTCGAACTACCCTTTGACGAACAGATGGTTGTTGAATATTATCAGCGATAACTGGCGGATGGGTACAGATAAACTCTGTAGGGGCCCGATTTATCGCGCCCGAAAAGGAAAGAAAGGCAGGTTGGACCTTGCTAGATATTACTCTGCCTCGCATTAAAAATACTAAAACACAAGGAAACTATGCGAGCTATGATATTGAGCCTTTAGAGGCGGGGTATGGCATGACTCTGGGCAATGCGCTGCGGCGCGTCTTGCTCTCCTCGCTGCCTGGTGCGGCGGTGACCTCTATTCGCATTGATGGCGTACAGCATGAATTTCAGGACGTTTCCAACGTCACAGAGGATGTGACCGAGATCGTCTTGAATGTCAAAAAGTTGCGCCTGCGCTCCTTTTCGGATCATCCGGTATCAATGCGCCTGGAGGTCAGTGGTGAGCGGGTCGTGACTGCTGCGGATATTATGGCTCCCAGCACTGTGGAGATCGTCAATCCCGACCTCTATATCGCCACTCTGGATAATGACGAGGCTCGCCTTGAGATGGAACTGGTCGTCGAGACCGGCAAAGGCTATGTGCCTGCCGACTCTAAAGAAGACCAGCCCATCGGGGTGATCCCCGTCGATGCCATTTATACACCCGTGCAAAAGGTCAATTATACTGTTGAACACACCCGCGTCGGGCAGATAACTAACTACGATAAAATTGTTCTTGAAATGTGGACTGATGGTACTGTCACGCCTGACGAGGCTTTGCGACAGAGCGCCGATATCCTGGTACGCCACTTCTCCCAGTTAGCCAACTATCGCGCGATTCTGATCGAGCCGGAGAAGGCCCCGTTGAGCAGTATGCCCATACCGTCTAAGATTTACGAGACCCCCATCGAGGAACTCGATCTGTCGGTACGCGCCTACAATTGTCTCAAGCGTAGCAACATCACCAAGGTTGGCCAGGTGCTTTCGATGAATGAAGACGACCTGCTAGGGGTGCGCAACTTCGGAGAGAAGAGTCTACAGGAACTACGTGAAAAACTGCTGTTGCGCAACTTCCTGCCGAATCCGCGTACCAGCAGCTTTGGGGCCGACCTGGACGGCGACCACGAAATGGAGGAATAAGTTGAGGCACCGAGTTGCCGGTAATCGGATGAGTATGCCTGAGCCACGCCGACGCTCTGCGCGTCGCAACATGATGGCAGGTCTCTTCCGCTATGACCGTATTAAAACTACCGAGGCGCGCGCCCGCGCCATTCGCGGTGAAGCTGAAAAATTGATCTCGATTGCCGTCAAAGGGCAAACAGCCGCTCGCGAGTACCTGGCTTCTGTCATCTCTGATGAAGAGAAGGCGGCGGCTATACTGGCATTTGCGCGCAAGGGCCGTTTCTCGCTCGATAAAGAGGTCTTTTCCAACGAGGAGCGCGCAGAAATACCCCTGCCGCCTCTGACGGATAAGGGACGTAGATTTGCGCAGAAGAAGCTCAAGGATCGCCGTGAAGAACTGCTGCGCATCATCTCGAACGAAGATGAGGCAGCAACGGCTCTGGAGGCTGCATACCGCGCGATGGTGATCGAGCTGCATGCCCGCCGCCAGATTTTGAAGTCGCTGCCGGATGAGCTGGTCGTCAAAAAGATTTTTGACGAACTCGCTCCACGCTATGCCGGGCGTCCTGGTGGCTTTACACGCATCACCAAGCTTGGTCGGCGCCTGGGAGACGCTTCTGAGATGGCGCAGATCTCCCTGGTGTAGGGAAAGGGGCGTGATTGCGGTCGCCCTCGTCCATAGAATGATGAAATTCGCGTGTGGCATTGAGTACGACGGTACCGGCTATCATGGCTTCCAGCGGCAGCCAGAAGCGCACGGGCCAACTATACAGGGAACCCTGGAAACGGCTATTGCCCGTATCTCTGGCAAGATGGCCGTTGTGCATGGCGCGGGCCGCACCGATGCCGGTGTGCATGCCAGTGGGCAGGTAATCCACTTCAGCAGCGAGGCCAGCCTGACGCCGCGGCAGTGGATACGCGCTCTGAATGCCGTCTTGCCGGAGAGCGTGGCGGCGCGCTGGATATGCCAGGTTCCTGATAGCTTTCATGCCCGCTACAGCGCGTCGAGCCGTTCCTATCGCTATACGATCTGGAATGAGACGGCGAAGAAACCGCTGCTCGCGCGCTATAGCTACCATCACCCATACGCGCTGGCAGTGGATTTGATGGACGAGGCGTGTCGTCTCTTACCGGGACGCAAAGACTTTGGAGCATTTGGGCGCAGCCCTGATGATACTAACCCTTTGAAACCGGGGCCGCATTCGCGCGTGCGCAGCATGTTCGAGGCTGCTTGTCAGCGTCAAAATGCACTTATCTATTGTGATTTTACAGCGGACGCCTTTCTCACGGGGATGGTTCGCAGAATGGTTGGAACGCTTTTGCTCGTAGGACAGAAACGGCTGGGTCTCGATGAATTCGCCGCGATTGTGCAACGAGCTGAGAAGACGCACCCTGGTTCAGCGGCTCCCTCACACGGGCTATGTCTGGTAGGGGTTACGTATCCTGACGGATTATTACAAATGGAGAAAACGGACAATGATGAAGACATATAGCGCGAAGGCCGCTGAACTACAACCGCAGTGGTATATCATCGATGCGGAGGGCCAGGTTCTAGGCCGCCTGGCATCGCAGATCGCGCAAATTTTGCGCGGCAAGCACAAACCGACGTTTACGCCGCATATGCTCTGCGGAGATTTTGTCGTAGTTATCAACGCCGACAAAATCGCAGTAACTGGCAGACGCCTGGATCAGAAAGTGTATTATCGCCATAGCCAGTATCCCGGCGGCTTGAAGAAAACGACTCTGCGCCAGACCCTGGAGGGCAAATTCCCTGAGCGCGCCTTGCAGCACGCTGTGCGCGGCATGGTGATGCATAATCGCCTCGGCGCGGATATCATGTCGCGCCTCAAGATTTATGCCGGCCCGGAACATCCGCACCAGGCTCAGAAGCCCATCCCCTGGACTGGCCCTGAGACGTTGTTGAAGCAGCAGCAAGCTGCGCGGGGCGCGGCGAGCGCAGCGGAAGAGTAAAGAAGAGGAGAATCTACAGTGGTCGATACCATTAAAGGCGAGTACTACTATGGCATGGGACGCCGCAAGACGGCTGTTGCCCGCGTGCGTCTCTTCCCCAACGGCGATGGCAGCATTGTCGTCAATGGCAAAAGCGCGCGCCAGTACTTCGGTCAGCGCGAGTCCGTTGCCGCTACACTGGTTGCCCCGCTGCGCCTGCTCGAACTGGGAGATGCCTACACTATGATCGTGCGTGTTGTCGGCGGCGGCACCAGCGGCCAGGCGGGCGCGATTCGCCATGGCGTCGCGCGCGCACTCCTGCGCGTCAACCCCGAATGGAAACAGACGCTTCGCAAAGCTGGTTTCCTCACACGCGACCCGCGCATGAAGGAACGCAAGAAACCCGGCCTCAAGCGCGCTCGCAAGGCCCCACAGTACACGAAACGCTAATCGTTTCGCAATCCCAATAATTCGTAGGGGCGCGATCTATCGCGCCCTATTCATTATCTTCACAATTGTGGCACCGAAGCGTACACGGGCGTACACCACTGGACGCGATACTCAGGCTTGCGCCCTCGCACCACGTCGAAGTAGAGCTTTTGCAGAGCGCTGCTGATTGGACCAATGTTGCCATCTCCTACAGTGCGGTGATCGACCTTCACGACGGGCGCAATCTGCGCGCCCGTACCGCACAGGAAGATCTCGTCTGCTATGTAGAGTTCGGTGCGATCGATCTGGCGTTCGCGTGTAATGCGCCCAAGCTCGCGCACGGCAAGTTGCATCATCGTGTCGCGGGTGACGCCGAGCAAGATATTCTCGGTTGCCGCAGGGGTGACGAGTTCACCATTGATGACCAGGAAGATGTTTTCCGCGCTGCCCTCTGAGACATGTCCATCGTGCGTCAGCATGATGGCCTCGTCGAAGCCGTTCTGTAGGGCCTCGCTCTTGGCAAAAGCCGAATTGACGTAAGAGCCCGTAATCTTGGCGCGCGCGGGAATAGCGTTATCATCGATACGCCGCCACGAGGAAACACCACAGTGCAGACCGCCGGTATCAATATAGTTGCCCAGGGGTTCTGACGTGAGGAGGAAGCGATCCTCAAGCCCGTGCAAGCGCACGCCGATGTTCTGATCGGCTTTGTATGCAACGGGCCGCAGGTATATATTCTGTTTCTGTTCATTGCGCCTGACCAGCTCGACGGTGATTTCTACCAGCTGATCTTCTGTGTAAGGGAGCGAGATTTGTAAGATTTTACAGGATTGTAGGAAGCGTTTGTAATGTTCATGGAGCCGGAACAGGTAGATTTGCTGGTCTTCCTCATTCCAGTAGCCACGAATGCCTTCAAAGCAGCCGGTTCCATAGGAAAAACCGTGCGTGCGTATAGAGATAACACCGCGATCGACGGGTACAAACTCGCCGTTCATGAAAAGTTGTTTCGAGTCCATTTTTCCTCCTGCTCGCCGTTGAACAGTACGATTGTCTCATCTCATTATAGTCTGTCGCGGGGCGGTTGTCGAGAGTCAATTACGCGCATTACCAACAGGCCAATGTGAATAATGCCAACAATCGAGCGTACTTTTAGTAAGTATATCTCCTGCTTGCCTCTACCGTCGGCAAAGAGATACAATACTCTGCAAGAATACCCTTGCATCTTGTCAGAGTTGATAGGATGACCCACAAGGACTTACCTCCTTTGCAGTTACTCCAGTTAGCTTCAAACGGAAAGCGAGGCGATTCGTGAGTCGACAATCGTTATTTCATCGTTTTAGACGCGCAAAACGTTCCTCCGCGATTCTGGTTATTTTGAGCGTACTCGTGCTCATCCTGACAGCTTGTGGTGGTAGCGCTGCCACAGTGTCCACGCATGGCCCAACTCCCACTCTGGCAACCAGCCAGGTACTCACCTTCCCCAATGTCGGCACGGTAGATATTGCCGTAATGGACCCTGCTCAGGGGCCAGATGCCAACTCTGCCATTGCGGTAGGCATGGTCTACAGCGGCCTGGTGAAATTTGACAAGAATCTGAACGTGGTGCCGGACCAGGCTAACTGGTCTATTTCGTCTGACCGCAAGACCTATACCTTCACCTTGAAACCTAACATCACTTTCTCGGATGGCACGCCGGTCACCGCACAGACCTACATTTACACACTTACCCGCGCGCTGCTGCCCGCTGTCAAATCACCCATCGCGACCTTCTTCCTGGGGAATATTGTGGGAGCCAATGATGTCGCCAATGGTAAGTCAAAGACGCTGAAAGGCGTGCAGGCTCTCAATGACACCACCCTGCAAATTACGCTGACGCAGCCCACCGACTATTTTCTGGACATCATGGCGAATTCGATTGCGTTTCCCCTCAATCAGAAGGTGATCGACCAGTATGGAGAAGCAAACTGGCCGAATCAAGTGGCTGGCAATGGTGTGGGAACTGGCCCATTCATGGTCAAAGCGTGGGATCATAATGTGAAAATGGTGTTCGTTCCCAACCCACACTGGTATGGCGCGAAGACAAGGCTGAAGGAAGTCGATATGCTTTTCGTCAATGATCCCTCCACCGCATTCAGAGCCTACCAGGCCGGACAGTATGCCTTTGATTGGAATATCACTCCCCAGGACCTGATTATTGCCAAAAACATTGTTGGCTACACCAGCCAGTCATTGTTGCAGACCGACCTGCTTTTCTTCGATAATACCAAACCGCCGTTCAACAATATAGCGGTCCGCCAGGCCTTCGCCTACGCGATTGATAAAACCACGCTGGTTAACTCTATTTTCAAAGGTGGAGCAATACCTGCCCCAACTATCATTCCGCCAGGCATGCCTGGCTACCAGCCAGATTATCCGGGATTGCAGTTCGATAAAGCCAAAGCGTTGTCACTCCTGCAGTCAGTCTATCCTGATGTCACTAAAGTGCCCCCTATAACCTTTTCGTATCCCAACTCACAGGTCTCTCCACTCGAAGCGCAGGTGCTGCAAAATATGTGGCAGAGCGCGCTGGGCATCCAGGTCCGGCTGAACTCCGTGGAACTGAACGCCTACAATCAGGAAACGGAAACTCAACCACCTGTGATACAGTTCGGTTTCACGCAGTGGACGGCTGACTATCCTGATCCGTATGACTGGCTCGCGCTGAATCTACTTTCAACAGCCAGTAACAATAGCGGCGACTGGAAGAATCCTCAGTTCGATCAGATTGTTCAAGAGGCCGAGCAGACCACCGGCCAGGCGCGCATCCAACTTTACAACCAGGCCGAGCAGCTCGCCATCACTGATGTTGGCTGGCTGCCGGTCGATCACGAGGCCATGGCAGCCGTTATTCCCTCCTGGGTGCATGGGGTCAGTCTGAACAATACCGGGCTATACTTTGGCGACTGGTCAGGTGTCTACTTATCGCAGCACTGACTCGCCTTGAAAGTCGCCCACGATAAATGATATACTTTGAGTAATGCACCAGAGTGAAGTTTTCAGGGCGACCGCAAAGGTCGCCCCTACTATATCACGAAGTGCCATACGAAGCGTGTATAGGGTAGGGGCGACCAGGGCTTCTCTAAAGTCGAGCCAAAGGGATGGACAAGCAAACCAACATGGCGACCGCAAGGGTCGCCACTACGATACTACGTCTTCTGCCCGTTTTCGTCTATATCTATCGTTCTAGTGATGCCTGCAACTTCGCGGCGTTTTGTCTATGCAGGCGATATGTTTTGAAGCAATGACGCTTCTGTATGCAGTGTAGCAGGATGGCCTGTGATCGGCCAACTTTCTTTCAGGAGGTAAGTATCTATGGCGATTGAAATTGTGAACCCTTACGACGTTGCGGTCGCTCAATTTGATGAGGCGGCCGACCGGCTTGGCCTCTCGCAGGCCATGCGAGCTATTTTACGCAAACCTAAACGCGAACTCACTGTCAACTTCCCGGTGCGCATGGATAACGGCGATGTCGAAATGTTCACCGGCTACCGCGTGCAGCACAATATCAATCGCGGCCCTGCCAAAGGCGGCATCCGCTTCAGCCCTGAAGTTTCGCTCGATGAAGTGCGCGCGCTGGCTATGTGGATGACCTGGAAATGCGCTGTCGTCGGCATTCCTTTTGGAGGCGCGAAAGGCGGTGTGCTTTG
>Ga0209167_10001224_pt1 | contig 15474 bp, 12 predicted proteins | sample Coa_R1_9_FD_187154 | JGI IMG/M metagenome (GOLD analysis project Ga0209167, IMG submission 187154) | Surface soil microbial communities from Centralia Pennsylvania, which are recovering from an underground coalmine fire - Coalmine... | ecosystem: Environmental > Terrestrial > Soil >... | reverse complement strand
AATGGACCTTTTCCGTCCAGTGTCTGCAGGTCAATAGTTCCCTCGCTGGTAATAAGCATATCAGTATTTTGGAGAGCCTTGTCAAAACCTGTCAATTCGAGAAAAAATTCTATTCCCTGTACGAGTCTCGCTTTTAGATAAATATTTAATCCCGCAGATATTCCACCAGCCGCACCTCCATGGAGAAGTTTGTTCATATCCGATCCTGTCTGAACAAAGGAAACATCTCTCAATCGGGTAAGCGCGTTTTCCAAATGAATAACATCCTTCTCTGAAGCGCCTTTTTGAGGTCCAAATACAGACGCGGCTCCTTTTTCACCCAGCAGGAAGTTGTCAACGTCACAGAGAATAATGAATTCTGTATCAAAAATTCTTTTGTCGATACAGGACACATCAATGCTGTCCAGTTCAGTCAGGTCTTCAGGGAGGTCTGTCAATTCTTTTTTTGACTGGTCCAGGAAACGTGCTCCCATCGCCTTCAGGGCGCCGGAGCCTCCGTCAATAGTTGCACTGCCTCCGATACCCAGGATAATTTTCCTGGCTCCCTGATCTAAAGCAGCAAGGATTAATTCGCCACAACCAAAAGATGTTGCGTGCAGCGGATTAAGTTCTTTTTGTTTCAAAAGTTTTAATCCGGATATATCTGCCATTTCGATGACAGCTGTTTTGCCTTCATCGACGAAACCGATGGATGTTTTGATTGATCTTCCCAAAGGATCATTGGCATAAACGTCCATAAAAAAACCACCCAGATGCTGAACGATCAATGACGCCGTTCCATCACCCCCGTCTCCGACCGGAAAACATTCAGTGCTGCAGATTAGTCCGCTGTCCAGCAATCCTTCGCTAATCGTCTTAGCTGCATCGGGTGCAGTGAGACTATTCTTGAACGCATTGGGCGCAATAAGTATATGCATGAGTTAATTCATGAATAAAGGTAATGGCTAAGCAAATAAATCTGAATCCTGTAATTTTGGATAAGAAAACGAAACAGAATATGATCGCATTTTTAGGTACTGGTCTTTTGGGAGCCAATTTTACCCGCGCTCTGCTTAATAAAGGAGAGAAAGTAAATGTGTGGAACAGAACAGCTGACAAAGCAAAAGCATTGGAAACCTATGGAGCCAGAGCCTTCGAACAATTAACGGAAGCCGTAAGGGGAGCAAACCGCATTCACCTGACTGTATCAGATGATCAGGCCGTTGATGATGTATTGGAAAAAGCATCCGGCGGTTTTGCTCCTGGTGTAATAATCATAGATCACACCACCACTTCTGCACCCGGGGCGGCCAGACGTTCTGCGTATTGGAAAATGAAAGGTTTTACATATATACACGCGCCGGTTTTTATGGGACCACCGAATGCGCTGGAAGGTACCGGTGTGATGCTGATTTCAGGCGACCAGCAGGTTGTTAAAATCCTTGAACCTGAATTATCCCGCATGACCGGCAAATTATGGAACCTGGGGGAACAGCCGGAAAAAGCAGCTTCCATTAAGTTACTGGGTAATCTCTTTCACATTTGTCTCACGGGAGGAATTGCAGATATGCTTACGCTGGCGGATTCATTGAATATACAGGTTTCAGAAATTATGACTCTGCTTGAAACGCTCAACCCGAATGCTGTGGCTCAGGGCCGGATACGAAAAATCACCAGTAACACGTTTGATCAGCCTTCCTGGGAATTGAGCATGGCCCGTAAAGATGCCAGACTGATGATCGAACAAACAGACACCACGCGCAATACACTCATGGTTATTCCCGCCGTGGCTAAAAAGATGGACGCATGGCTGGAAAAAGGCCATGGAAAGGACGACTGGACGATCATTTCCAAAAACCCCGTATAAGCTTCAATGGTTCTACATTCACTTATACTTTTAACGGATTTTTAAAACAGCCAACAGAGCCCTCTTGCCATAAACAGAATATCTTCCGGTATGATTATTATCGGGATGATGCCTCATGAGTCATTCTGTAGATGTTTTGTTCGAACCAGTCCCAATAATTTAATTTTTCCGCCGGGTGCAACATTTATACTAATAGCTGCGTCTCATGGATATGCTACAATTTTCTTCGGAAAGGCTTTCGGTTTTATTTCTCCGGGGGCAGAACGATCATTTATCCACTTCCCCGGTATCAAGCAATGACCTTCGGGACGCCTGTTACAGGCATTTCATACGTAAATCGTTATTTAAATCGACTATGAAAGAAATAGCAAGAAACCTGGAAAAAACATTGATGGATTTCCTACACACTGATTTATTGTCGAAAAACTGGACTTATAAAGCAGGACCGAATAAATGGTCAAAGAAGGAGATCATAGGACATTTGATCGATAGCGCCCAGATAAATCTCCAGCGCTTTGTTAGATCTACTTATTCGGAAAACTTTACACTGACTTACGATCAGGTTGAATGGGTGGATGCGCAACATTATGTTTCGGCTGATATCGAAGAACTGCTTGAGCTTTGGCGCCTGTTGAACAGACAAATCATACGGGTTTTGGAAAACTATCCTACGCACAGACTACAGATTCAAAGCGATACGGGCAAAACGGGCGTATGTTATCTTACCGTGGAACTTCTCGCACAGGATTATGTAAATCACCTGAATCATCACCTGAAAGCGATAGAACTGGTTTAAAACTTCCGCGTTACTGATAATGATTATTTATCCATTCGCTCAGGGCCTGCACAAACGCTGAACTTCCCTGCATGACCCACTTGCCCATATAAATAGAAATAGTCATCGTGGGTTTTCCCGGCATTCGCAGAATAAAAGTGTTGGGCATACCGAACGCTGGTAACTTGCCAGACGGGGTCAACGTGCCGGAATAGGTCTGGCCTTCAGCTTCAATAGAAAAAGGTAACGGTCCGTTGTTATTCGTGGGTTTTCTGTAGTTCTCTGCCATAAAGCAAAAGTAGTCATTGAGTCAGATACACCGACCGGCTAAATGTTTGCTTTAAAAAGGAAATGGACAGGAAGCCTGTATGTTAACAGGTGACATCCACTAGGGTAGTTTGTATCCCTGTCGTGCCAGTAATTTCCAGCCGTCACTCTTTTTTATCCAAATCATCAGAATACCTATTTTAAGGTCCAGCGGAGCGCCATCCCTTGTACCTTTTATAGAACAGATATTCCGTACGATCGCTGCATCACCGGTAACGGTTGTTGTCTGATTTGCATTCTCTATCTGAAAGAATTTCACCGGTCCTGATAAGACATCTTTTATAAATTCCGATTTATTCTGTACGGCCCCTGTAGAATGGCCGTAACTTAAATCCTCTGCTGTTAACTTATCCAGCACGGATTTATCCGGGGAAATCATTGCTTTGTTTAAAGTCTCTATGGAAGATTCTATTTCTTTATCCGGTTTCTGTGCAAAGGCGCCGGTGTAAAGAAGGAAACTGAACATGAGCATGAAAATCCGATTAGCCATGATTGATATTTTCCTTCTAAGATACATATCTGTCGCCAGTAGAAGCGAAAAAGATACCTGATGGAGGAATGGCGGCTCCGTGAAATAATTATTAATTAATTAGTCTTGAATGTGAGCCAAATATTAACAATTGAAGAAGTTTTTAAAACAGGCGCAAATAAAATGGATCGGACTTAATTTAGTGATAATATATTTTACGCCATGAACAAGCAAAAAGCTGTGCAGATAGCTGACACAATTATAAATCTCTATAAACAACATGGCGGATCGGAATATGCCGGGGAAAAGGTATCCCAGCTGGAACATATGGTTCAGGCGGCGCAGCTGGCTGAATCGGGTGGCTATGATGAAGAAGTTATATTAGCTGCGTTTCTGCATGATATCGGGCATATTGCAGAAGAAGCAACGGGGGAAAATGAAATGGACGAATATGGGATCAAAGATCATGAAGCCCTGGGTGCACAATATTTGTCTGAGAATGGATTTTCATCTAAAATTTCAAAACTCGTCGCTTCGCACGTGCAGGCGAAAAGATATCTGACGCGAAAAGACCCGGATTATTTCAATCAGCTATCTGAAGCCAGCAAGAGGACACTCGATTTTCAGGGCGGTATGATGACTATAGAAGAGGCGAACGTTTTTGAAAAAGATCCGCTTTTTTCCGAGATCATCATGATGAGAAGATGGGACGAGCAGGCAAAGATTCAGAATAAGCCAATGCCTGACCTTCACCACTTCCATGACATGATCGTTCATCATCTCGTTTCTTGAAATAATTTCTGAAATAATAATTTGCAAAATTCCCTGACCTTATCGCCCGCACGGAACAAACTGGCCATTACGTTATTTGCATCCATCATTACATTTCTGACTTATTGCACCGTATATGGATTCCGCAAGGGATTTACGATCTGCACGTTTGACGGTATTGCCTATGCCGGTGTCAGTTATAAAGTGTGGCTGGTGATCAGCCAGGTACTGGGATATGCCAGCAGCAAGTTTTATGGAATCCGGTTTATTTCTGAATTGAAAAAAATGGGTCGGGGGAAAGTGATTTTATACCTGACCGGTATTTCCTGGCTCGCTTTATTTCTTTTTGCGATTACGCCGGCACCATGGAACATCGTATTTATGTTTATCAACGGATTTCCTCTGGGTATGATCTGGGGTATCATTTTTTCTTATGTGGAAGGCCGGATGACGACGGATTTTATTGGCGCCGCCCTTTCAGTCAGTTTTATTTTTTCATCCGGTTTTGTAAAATCCGTTGCAGAATATATCCGGTTGCATTTTAATATTGCGGAGTTATGGGTACCTTTTTACACCGGGTTAGCATTTGCCATACCGTTAATCATCTCAGTCATTTTACTGGAGAAGATTCCGCCTCCATCCGAAGAGGATATCATTTCGCGCAGCAAAAGGATTCCAATGTCTAAGGAAGACAGAAAAAAATTTATAAATATTTTTTTGCCCGGATTGATAGCGGCCATCGGTGTGTATGTTTTTTCCACACTGTTCAGGGACCTGAGGGATAATTTTATTGCTGATATGTGGATCGAAAACGGCTATGGAAACCAGCCGAGCCTTTTTACTAAGACCGAAACCCCCGTGAGCGTGATATTACTTATCCTGATGGGAAGTATGATACTGGTAAAAAATAATCTGAAAGCCTTTAAGATTACGCATTATATAATCATGGTTGGATTTTTGATCACCGGCATTACGAGTTTGCTTTTTATCGTTCATCTGATTTCCCCGTTTTGGTGGCTGGCCCTGGTTGGATTGGGATTATACACTACGTATATTCCATTTAATTGTATCTTTTTCGAGCGTCTCTTTGCCACATTTAAATATCCGGGTACGGTAGGGTTTCTGATTTATATAGCCGACTCTTTCGGATATCTCGGCAGCGTGGCGGTTCTGTTTACGAAGGAATTTCTTAAGGTAAAAATAAACTGGTCCAGTTTTTATTCACAAGGTGTAGTTATATTATCCGTTTTTGGAATAGCGGGTACGATTTTGTCGCTCATGTATTTTTCAACGAAGTTCAGGAAAACAATGACCGCCAATGGCTAAAAAAACAGCTATCGTAGTAGGAGCGGGAATAGTCGGTATGGCTACCGCAAGGGCGTTGGCCCTCAAAGGCTATTCAGTAGATGTATATGAGAGAAATCCGAAAGCATCGGGTGCTTCCGTCAGGAATTTTGGTATGGTATGGCCAATAGGACAACCCGCGGGCAAACAGTATGAAAGAGCAATCAGAAGCCGTAACTGCTGGAAGGAAATAGGCGATTCAAGCAGATTATGGTATGATCCGGTAGGGAGTTTACATCTGGCCTATAATCGTTTGGAATGGCTGGTGATTCAGGAATTATTTGTAACATTTAAGGAAGAAGGGCGTGATGTAACACTGTTGAATCTGAATGAAGTGATATCCAAATCAGGTATCGCTAAAAAAGAAAACTGCCTCGGTGGTTTATATAGCCGCGAAGAATTGATTATAGATCCGAGAGAAGCGATAGCTTTTTTACCGGAGTATCTTCAGGCTGCACTGAATATTCAATTTAACTGGGGAAAGGCGGTTACAACGGTCACGCCCGGACATATAACCGCTGGCACAGAGAGATTTGATGCCGATCTCATATTTATTTGCAGTGGTTCCGATTTTAAAACTCTGTATGCAGAGGAATTTGAAAAATATCCGCTTACTAAATGCAAACTTCAAATGATGAAGATGGCGGAAGAAGGAACGCCAAGAATCGGGCCCTCACTTTGCGGTGGTCTTTCACTCATACATTATCCAAGTTTTAAAGCGGCCTCTTCTCTTCCTGAATTAAGACAATACTATGAAAGAGAAATGCCGGAATATTTGAATTGGGGAATCCATGTAATGGTTTCGCAGAATCATCTGGGTCATCTCACTATTGGGGACTCACATGAATATGGCCTGTCGCCCGATCCATTCGATAAACAATACATAAACGAATTGATTCTGAAATACCTGAAACAGTTTACTTCATTACGGAATCCAAAATTAATTGAAACCTGGAATGGTGTGTATGGGAAATTGACCAATAGCGATACCGAAATATTTTATTCCCCTGAACCTGGAGTATATATATTAAATGGAGTTGGAGGAACAGGAATGACCATGTCCTTTGGCCTGGCTGAGGAATTGATCAATACCTTATAATCTGCACGTATTCTTATTTTCAATAATATTTCTTTTATATTAACAGATATTACGAAATAGTTATTTTGAAATGCATTATTTCGAAAACCTGTATCGGAACATAATATTCAGTTAGCCTGTCAATAACATTTTGTTTATGCCGTAGATTGAGATTGCAGGTGCAACCATCAACGTGAAAAATCTACTCATTGTATTTTACTGTTTGCCCAGCGGACAAATCTTTTCACAAAAAACAAAAACCGAGAATCTGATTATCGTAACCTGTCCCGGTTATAATGCGCACATTTAGGCGCTCAGTTACGCTCTCATTTCATTCCGGATTATGGCGCATCTGAACCAATCAATTCCATTCTTTCGTGTTAGTTCAATGTTAAAATTATTAACAATTAGTTTTTTTTTAGTTAATCCCGCGGAAATACGACGCCGATATTTTCGCCGACGATACTCTCCAAAGTAATTTAAAACTTCGCTTATGACCAACAGAATCACCCTGCAAGACTATTTTAAATTATTCGTCATCACCATTTTATTGTTTCCTCTTTTCGCACAGGCGGCCAACTATCCTCCGGGTGAACCAAAGATGATTACCGGGCAGGTGTTATCAGAAACAGATCAGTCTCCAGTGGCAGGAGCCTCCATTGTTGTGAAGGGTTCCAAAGTGGGTACATCTTCCGGCTTCGACGGAAAATTTTCAATTAAGGCAAAGGAAGGCGACGTGCTGGTAATTACCGGTGTCGGGATTACAAAACAGGAAATCACCATTGGCACCGAAAACTATCTTTCGATCTCGGTAACTACGAACAGCAAAAACCTGAACGAAGTTGTGGTAACGGCAACAGGTATCCGAAAAGATTCCAAAAAGCTTGGTTATTCCATTCAGACAGTAGATGCATCCAAACTCACACAGGCGAGGGAAGCCGATCCCATCAATGCGTTGAAGGGAAATGCGGCAGGACTGGAAATCAACATCACATCAGAAGTAGGGCACTCTCCGGATGTAATTATCCGGGGTGAAAATGCTCCAACTGACAGGCCTATGTTTGTTGTGGACGGGGTGCCACTCAGTTCTGATACTTATAATTTTAATTCGGATGATATAGATACCTATACCATTCTAAAAGGACCAAATGCTGCGGCTTTATATGGCTTTCAGGGAAAGAATGGTGCCATTATTATAACAACAAAAAAAGGTGCCAGTGCGAAAGGTCATACTGTAGTTACCTTCAATTCCACCACCCAGTGGAATCAGGGATTTCTTGCCTTGCCTAAATACCAGGATACGTATGGTCCAGGTGACAATGGCAAATATGCATTCGGCGGAGGTGGTTCGAGCCCCCAGTCATACTTCGGCAACGGAGCTATTGGTGTCGGAAATAACGACTATGATTACGATATATGGGGACCACAGTTCAGGGGTCAGTTACTGCCACAATATGATGGAGCCTATGATCCGACCCAGACATATACTACAACATATGCCGATGGTTCAACTTACTCCGGACATGTGGCGCCCACCCCCTGGGTGGCAAGAGGAAAGGACAATCTGAAACAATATATTCAAACCGGACTTCTTTCTGTTAACAGTGTTTCAGTAAGCTCTTCTTCTGACAAAACAGATATTCGTTTTTCAGTTGGAAATTCTTACCAGAAGGGAATCGTTCCCAATACGGAACTCAATAATTTCAACTTTGCAGGAAGTATTGTTCAGCGTTTTAATGATAAGCTGACAGCCACTGCCTATTTTAATTTCAGCAGGCAGTCGACGCCTAATTTGCCGGATGTGGTTTACGGACCCAACAGTATGATTTATAATATTATTATCTGGGGGGGTGCCGACTGGGCTATGGGTGACATGAGAGATTACTGGCAGCCGGGCAAAGTAGGTATTCAGCAGAAATATGAAGAATTCTACCGGTACAATAATCCCTACTTCATGAGTTACGAATGGCTGAGAGGGCATTACCAGAATAATGAATATGGCTATGTATCACTGAACTATAAAATCAATAATGATCTGGACGTTCAGCTGAGACCGAGTATGACAGCTTATGATATGCTGAACAATGAAAAAATGCCATATTCAGCCGGCGCATACGGAAGGCCTTTGCGTCAGGGAGATTACCGGGAAGACCGGAGAGCCTTGTTTGAATCCAATACAGATGCGCAGATCCGCTATCATAAAAACCAGATAGCCGGCTTCCTCGACCTCTCTGCTTTAGGCGGGCTGAATGTTCGTAGTGAATCGTTCAATTCGAATTTTACTTCTACCAATTATCTGAATGTTCCGGGTGTATATTCATTCTCCAACTCTTTGAATGCCCTCACGGGTAGTACATTTAATTCAAACCTGCTGGTATTGAGTGCATATTATTCTGTGGACCTGGGTTATAAAACTTTTATAACTGCCAATATCACGGGAAGGGTGGATAAATCATCTTCATTACCTCCCAGCGGAGACAGCTATTTTTATCCTTCCTATAACCTGGCAACCGTTGTTTCAGATTATGTGAAATTGCCAACGGTTATTTCATACCTGAAAGTCAGAGGTTCTTATGCTGAAAGTAAGGACGGTGGTACATCTCCGTTCTTCTCGCCAAATGTAAGCTCTACTCCTGCCAGCCAATATGGTTACTACTGGAATTCTCCGTACGACGGACCTACTTATAAATTCGCCCAAACCTACACGCTCGCACCCACTTATTCAGCACAGAATAGTGCAGTTTACACCGATCAGACGGTTAGTCCCGATATTGTTACGCAAAGCCGACAGGCAACTGAATTCGGTGCGGACATCCGGTTTTTCAATAATCGTTTAAATTTTGATGTTACGAGATATCATTATAAAAACACGCAGATTGTTGCTCAGGGAACTTCGTCTGCTTCAGGTTATTCATCATTCCTGACAAACGGAAATGCGTACACGAATGATGGATGGGAAGTCGTTATGAACGCCCGGCCATTTCTCAATCCGAATGGATGGAACTGGAACGTCACCATCAATTACGGCAGTTATATAAAGAAATGGACCGATATTGCCACACCGGATAATTATGAAAAGAACGGTCAGCGTATAGACCTGGTTTACAGTGATGGGTTTGTAAGAACACCTCAGGGCCAGATGGTGATCGACGCTGCTTCCGGATTATATACCCGTATTTCTGATCTGGGTTCTTCTGCCAAAAAGGTTTATGGCCATTCGGATCCTGACTATCAATGGGGTATCGTAAATACCGTTAGCTATAAAACATTTTCTATCCGTTTTCAGTTTGATGGAATGGTGGGCGGTGTGATGGAGGATTATATCAGAAAGAAAACACTCCAGGGCGGTCGTCATATTGAAAGTGCAGAAGGAGCTCTGGGTGCAGCCAGGCCGATGGATGAAGCCAACATCGCAGCCTATACAGGAGAAGGTGTGAATTTATCCGGTCCGAACGGTATCGCGCTGGATCCAATCACCGGCGAGATCACCAACATGAAAGAGCTGACTGTAACACAAAATACTACGAAGAGCCAGGTTCAACCATTTGTTACACGGGAAGCGTCCATCCCGGATCTGGATATTGTGAAAAAGACTTATGCTAAATTGAGGGAGGTAACCATTACCTATAATGTACCACAGAAATTCCTTGGCAGCAATGGTGTGATTCGCAGTGCCAGTATTTCCCTGGTGGGCAGAAATCTTTTGTACTTCTTCCCGGAAAAATTCAAGGATGTGGATGTTGATCAATATTCACAGGGCACTTATTCGGTGCAGGCAAACGGACAATATACCAGTTCACCAACTTATCAATCAGGCTTACAAACACCGACCACACGAAGTTATGGTTTTAACATTAATCTGACCTTCTAACCATTAAAGAATAGATCATGAAAAATATAAAACATATATTTTTAATAGCAGCCGCTTTTTTAGTTGCTACTTCCTGCAATAAACAAATTGAGGAGAAACAAAAAGATCCTAATGATCCGGTCAGCGTGCCTTCCAGTTTGATCCTGGGTACAGTACTGACAGATATCTCCGGGACCGGAACTGCCGGACGACTCAGTGCAACGGGCTCGAGTGAGGGTGTTAATTCCTGGGATGGGGCACACCGGTGGAACCAGTATCACTGCAGTAACTATGACTATTATGATAATAATATCTATGCGTGGACTAATGGAAATTTTGATCCCTACCTGGTAATGAAAAATGTAGTACAGATGGAGAATGAGGCAACCTCTATCGGAACATCGAAATTAAATCCTTATGAAGCAGTTGGCCGTTTTGTCCGCGCCTATTATTTTTATAATCTGACTTCTTTTTTTGGCGACGTGCCGCTGACCGATGCTCTGCAGGGAGTGGAAAACAAAACACCTGCCTATACACCACAAGCGCAGGTATTCGCTTATGTGTTGAATCAACTGGATACAGCGAATAGTGATTTTGCGGCACTGATTGCGTCGAATGATGTTTCCCTGTCCACTTCACAGGATATTTTTTATGCGGGCAATCTTTCAGCCTGGCAAAAACTCGTTAATACATTTAAGCTCAGGGTACTGATAAGTGTCAGCAAACATGCAACAGATTTAAATGCTCCGGCTCAGTTTTCGGCCATATTGAGCAACCCAACAAAATACCCGATTTTCACAAGTCAGAATGATGATCTGAAATTTGTTTACAATCCGGGAGGTGCGAATATATACAGCACTTATCCCTTCAACCCAAGTAATTTCGGATCTATTGCAGCACGGTTTAACATGGCGGATACCTACATGAAGACGATGGTATCCCTGAACGACGCCCGTGTTTTCATTACTACGGAACCGGCCTGGGCACTTGTGAAAACGGATACAGCCAATGCTGCACAGTATAAATATTTTGCCGGGGCCAGTACGGGAGAATCTCTGGCCACTATGTACAATAATGCGAATGCGGGTTTGTATTCTTTTATCAACCGGTACAGATATTACAGCAATTTTACCGGAGAACCGAATTCGCTGGTCGGATACAAAGAAATGTGTTTTAATATCGCCGAAGGGATTTCCAGAGGATGGTTTAGCGGTAATGCGGAAACCTGGTATAAGCTGGGGATTACTGAATCGATGGCTTTTTATGGAATTGATATAACCAAGACCAGTTTTACTACTTTTTTCCTTCCTCCGGGAAATAGCTCTGTAACAGAGGTTCAGCCATTTCCATTCACATTTGATTTTAATGCTTATTATGCTCAGCCCACTGTTCAGCTTTCCACTGATCCGGCTACAGCCATTAACCAAATCGTTTTACAGAAATACATCGCATCGTTTCAGAATTCAGGCTATGAATCCTATTATAACTGGCGCAGAACCGGCGTTCCTGCTTTTGAAGGAGGAACCGGTGTGGGTAATAATGGAATTGTTCCGGTAAGATGGGCATATCCTGTAACCGAACAGACACAAAATGCAGCCAATTGGAACGCTGCCCTGAAAGCGCAGGGATTTACACAGGATGACCTGAACCAGGTGATGTGGCTGTTGAAATAAAAATAAACGTTTCCTGGGTCAATTTTTATAAGAGCGGTTTGAGTAAGTACAGGCGAAACTTTTCTAAGTTTCGCCTGTACTGTATATATCGCCCGGTTGTTGACGCATTTTCAGATTTTCATATCATAAACCTTTTGTTGTTTTATTTCCATGAAACCAATGCTTCCATAAAAAGCATTGGCTTCCTTCCGTATGATATTGCATCGTACCCTGATCATATGGCAATTTCTGAACAGGGACCATTCGATCAGTTTATCAACAAGAAATCTACCTAAACCCTGTCTTCGGAAATCTTTATCTACAACCAAACCACCGATTTCAACAAAAGAATCAGATTCAATTCTGAGTGAATAAACCCCATGGATCCAACCGATCATACGGTCATCATTTGAAATCACGTAAACGACATGGTCACGATTACTTTTGATCTCCTGCAAACGGGGAAGCATATTTTCTTTGGACGAATGATATCCCCATTGTTCAGACAGATCTGCGATTGCGCGGGCATCATCCATTTCTGCTAAACGTGTGTTAAACTGCATTATTTTTTTAGTAAAGATATTAGTCTGCGTAGAGTAATTTCTACAAAACCCGCATGATTTGCCTGAAAATCAGGTATTGCAATGCGTTACGCATGGCAGGGTTTTAGAGATATACGGTTATAACATTTTGTAATTATGAAACACGCAAAAAAAAATATGCTGGTATTCCTGGTGTTGATTCTGGGACTGGCATGTACTATGACAGGATGCGCCGAAAGTCATTATTATGATACGTATCATCATCACTCAAGAGAATGGTATGATCGTCATCATACACCACCACCAGCAGGTGTTAATTTTGATGTAGAAGTACGTTAAAACTGGTTTTCATGCGCTAATACTCTGTCAGGGCCGAAATGCTCTGTCAGAGTATATTTTCCGGCTATTTCCTGTTTCCTTCCCGATTCAATCCTGCCCCGGATTTCGAATCTTTCCTATAAAGTTGATTTCCTCATTACAAGAAAGAAAAAACCGGACTGTTGGTTTTTCATTAAATTTAAGATTTCGGATAATGTATACCCGTTAGCCGTATCATTTCTTATTTCTTAATCATTCACATGAAAAGAAGAGATGTCCTGAAAGGACTTTCCATTCTGCCATTGGGCGCAGCTACCGTTTTTCCTTCGAAGAATGTCCTCGCGCGCACATCAACTTCCTCTCCGAAAGGCCCGCTGGTTCCCGGTCCTGCGATATACCAGTCCATTGGTGTTGAACCGCTTATCAACTGTATGGGAACTTATACGATTATCGGTGGTTCAATCGAAAGGCAGCTTGTTCGGGAAGCCATGGATTCAGCTGCTAGAAATTTTGTTCAATATGATGAACTGGCAACCGGAGTGGGGCAAAGGCTTGCCGAACTGACAAAGTGTGAGTGGGGGATGATCTCAGCGGGATGTGCTGCAGCTATGAAACATGTTACGGCTGCCTGTGTGACGGGTGGCAACCCCGAAAAGCTGGTACGTATACCCGACCTGACAGGATTTGAAAAAACCGAAGTGGTCATACCTCGTCCTTCGCGAAACGTATATGATCACGCGATACGCAATATTGGCGTCCGAATAATCACGGCGGATAATTTGCAGGAGTTACAGGATGCGCTCTGCGAACGGACAGCCATGGTATATTTTCTCTCGGATGGCGGCGGCGACGAAAGTCATTTTACTGTAAAAGAGATTGCAAAATTAACGAGACCGAAGAATATTCCTTTTTTGGTGGATGCGGCGGCAGAGGACCTGACAGTTCCCTGTGTTCATCTTGAAAATGGCGCCAGCGTCGTGGCTTATAGCGGCGGCAAAGCGTTATGCGGGCCTCAATGTTCCGGGATCCTGCTGGGACAAAAAGATATATTGCAATCGGCCTGGCAGGCAAGTTCACCACATCATGGACCCGGAAGGGATAATAAAGTTGGCCGTGAAGAAATGATCGGGGCATTAGCTGCCATCGAAGCGTGGGTAACCATGGATCATAAAGCGCAATGGACAACTTGGATATCTTATCTGGATACCGTATCAAAAAAAGTTTCTGTAATCAACGGAGTAAGAACCCTGATCAGGCAGCCCGATTCGCTCAATAATAATACACCTGTGCTATTGATTTCATGGGATCCTTCACAATTGCATATAACAGCTGAGGATGCTTCAGAAGAACTGGGCCGTAATAAACCCAGAATTGCTGTGGCGATTGAAAAAATAAAACCAAAACCCGGAGAACCGGTTGTTACTGCAATAAGAATTAACGCAGGACAAATGCAGCCGGGTGAGGATAAAATCGTGTCAGAAAGAATATATGAAGTGCTTTCGAAAAAAAGATCTCCGAAACCGCCTGTTACGAATCCATCTTTTAACATTGCCGGAAGGTGGGATGTTTTCGTAGAATACTTTACAAGCAAAACGCTATACACCTGGATACTCGAACAGAATCAAAACTGGATTCAGGGAATTCATTCAGGAAAATTCGCGACACAGAATATAACCGGAACCATGGAAGGCGATATGATAAAAATAAAAAGCCAGGAGGGCGAAACAGAAAACAGGATCAATTTTACTTTTACCGGTAAAGTGACAGGAGATTCCATTAACGGATCCGTTTACATGGTTGAATATGGAACTGTCAGATTCTCGGCCAGCAGATATTCCTACAAGGAGGAACACAATCCAATTTTTGTTCCGGCCGGGCCGCCGTTGTCTACATGAGTGCGAATTTGTAATGACGAAATGAATTTATTATTTATCGAAATAACTCAGCATGAAAACCGAAAGAAGATCAATGTTAAAAAAAATCAGTTTATCTGTATTGGGGTTTGTGGGCCTTCGTTCCATGGCGAATGCAAAATCAACAGGCGATGAAAATAAAAAAGAAGTTTCCGGAGTGGTAATGGACCAGGAAGTACCTTTATTCTCCGGCTCTACAAAATTTGGTAATCTGGTATTCGTTGCAGGAAAAGGGGCGCACTATACAGGAGATATCAAGGCACATACCGAATCGGTTTTACAAGAGCTTGAAAAGGAGCTGGTCAAGGCGGGCTCTTCTATGAAAAATGTTTTGAAAGTCAGCGTCTTTCTGAATGATATAGCAGATTACGATGGTATGAACGCAGTATACCGCGGCCGCTTCGGAGATAAACCACCGGTTCGTACAACAGTTGCCGTTGCAAAGGGAGGTGTTCCGGGAAATTCGCTGGTGGAGATGGATTGTATTGCTTTTGTCTCCTGATTTATGATGTAGCATGACTAATGATGATAAGATCATCCTTCATAATTTTCCCTGACCCAATTGGATCAATTCTTCAGAAAAGACATG
>Ga0209167_10001222_pt1 | contig 15489 bp, 10 predicted proteins | sample Coa_R1_9_FD_187154 | JGI IMG/M metagenome (GOLD analysis project Ga0209167, IMG submission 187154) | Surface soil microbial communities from Centralia Pennsylvania, which are recovering from an underground coalmine fire - Coalmine... | ecosystem: Environmental > Terrestrial > Soil >... | reverse complement strand
TTTCAGCCGTGGGACGGCTGGACCTGGAACACACTAGGCCCCGGTGATGCGGGGCCTGCATTCAGCATGACCTCGTTTGCGCTCCCGATGCAAGCCCGCGTGTGACGCGATTGTTACTTTAGTTGCAAGCGGCCTGCCATCTTTTTATCGTCTTCCACTTGCCAATTCCGCACTCTTTGCCTAGCATCCAACTTGAAAGCCGGCCTGCGGGGTTGGTGATGGCGGGTCACCGATATTTGAACCAATGCTGAATGAACGGGTGCTTGACTCGAACTAAGATCCGGTGAGCGACGCTGCGCCATGCGCAGATGCCTAAAGGGTCTCGGCGGGCGCCCAACGTCTACCGACGGGTTCATTCTCGGCCCCGTCACACGGCACAGTGGGTCGGCTTGAATGTTTTTTCACAATGCCCACGTAGCGACGGACGCATTCGTCCGTCGGGCCGAGCGAAGCTTGGTCGCGGCTGCTGGAGCGAACCTCGACGCTATTCTGTGTTCCATCCTGCTAGACTGTTCCTGTAGCGAATCCCACGCTCACGCATCCAATAAACTGTGTATCCCCAACTCTTTCACTACGGCCGGTTCTTCCTTCCGACCTACGGATTTCTGGTTTCCATGGGTGTCCTGATCGGGCTCTGGATCAGCGTCCGCAACTCGGAGCGCCTGGGCTACGATGGCGACAAAGCGTGGAACCTCGGCATTCTCGTCGTCCTCTGCGGAATTCTCGGCGCCAAAGTTCTCTACATCATCAACGAGTGGAGCTACTACGCCGCGCACAAAAACGAAATCTTCAGCATCGCCACGCTGCAGGCGGGAGGCGTCTTCTCCGGAGGATTGCTCGCGGCATTCGCTGCCGCCGCGTGGTATGTCTGGAAAAATCACATGCCGCCGCTCGGCACCTGCGACGCGTTCGCCCCCGGCCTGGCCCTGGGCCATGCCATCGGCCGCCTGGGCTGCTTCGCCGCCGGCTGCTGCTACGGTAAGCCGACGCATCACTGGTGGGGCGTGACCTTCACCAATCCCCTGGCGTTTCAGATCACGGGAACGCCGCTGAACACTTCCCTCGAGCCGACGCAGCTCTTCGAGTGCATCGTGGAACTGGCGAACTTCTTCTTCCTGATGTGGCTGCTCAAGCGGCGCAAATTTGACGGCCAGGTCTTCGGCGCTTTCATGTTCATCTACGGCATCGCCCGTTTCTTTCTGGAATTTCTGCGCGACGATCCCGGCCGCGGTTCGGTTTTCGGCGGCGCCATGAGCGGAACCCAGCTGATCTCGATCGGGCTTGTGATTGCCGGCGGGCTGATATGGTGGCTGCGACCGGGCTCAAAAGCCATCCCCGCGCAGACCGTTAACGCGATGCGCTAAAGCCCCTGCGCATCAGGAATTCTCCTACCGCGCCCTGTCCTAACAGACAATCCCATAACCCTGTCCTATCGGCCACTGCGACGGCCCATCCGACGGTCACCCATCCGCGGTGACTGCCGTTAATTGCGTCCGCGAGCCGCGTGATCTACCTTGCTCGAATCGGCCGCACGCAACGACTGTTCATGTTTTCGAAACATTTTGCCGATGTTTTCGAAGAGTGACCGGAATCGGAGCTTATGACCACTATCCCCGTCCCTCGCAGCACAGCCTCCAAGCGCCGCAGCAATCGAATGCTTCTGCATGCGGCAGTCCACGTATCGGGCCACGACCGCAAGAAAACTTCTTTTGCCGTCAGCGCCCGCGCCACTAATCTCAATCGCTGCGGAGCCGCCGTCCAGCTCCATCGCGAGCTGCCCATCGGAGCCACGATCGTCGTGCGCAACCAGCGCGGTCTCGAAGTCTCCGCGCGGGTGGTTTCCCAGATCAGCGCACGGGAAGGACTGCTCACCTACGGCATCGAGTTTCTCGAGCCCGAAGACCGCCAGAAACCATTCTGGGGCATCTCGTTCCCCAGCGCCTGATCGCGCGCTTACCTGTTTTGGCAGTTCGTCCTCCTCGGAGGTCATCCCGAGAGCCTGCGCCTTGCTCCGCGAGCCGAGAGCCTGCCCGAGCGATCCCGAGCGCAGCGAGGGAGAGTCGAATGGGGATCTCAGTATCTACACATCCCGCGCGTCGCCCCGGACGCATTCGTCCGGGGGGTGAATCTCGCGCGGACGCCAAATTCGTCCGCCATCAGTCGTCCTCCAGCATAGCCTGTAGTATCCTTCGCTGCGCATGCCGGAAGCGTTCCCCATCCAGATGCGGGTTGACCGGGAAAACGCCGGCCAGCGCCTCGATCAATTCCTGGCCTCGCGTCTCGACGTAAGCCGAGCCCGCGTGCAGGAACTGATCGCCGAAGAAAAAATTCTGGTCAACGATTCTCCCGCCAAAGCCTCGCTCAAACTTCGCGGCGGCGAACCGATCACGATTCTCGGCCCGGCCGCGCGGCCACCTCTCCGCGCCATCGCCGAAGAAATCCCGCTCGACATCCTCTATGAAGACGACGACCTGGCCATCATCAACAAGCCCGCCGGCATGATGGTCCACGCCGGCGCCGGCCCCACTGAAGACGAACGCAACCGCGGCACCCTGGTCAACGCCCTGCTCCATCATTTCGCGCAACTCTCCGGCGTCGGTGGTGAACTGCGCCCCGGCGTTGTCCATCGCCTCGACAAGGAAACCAGCGGGCTCATCGTCGTCGCAAAAAATGACGAGGCCCACCGCAAGCTCGCCGCCCAGTTTTCCGCGCGCAAGGTGAAGAAGACCTACCTCGCCCTGGTTCAGGGCTGGCCAAAGAAGGACAGCGGCACCATCTCGGCCGCCATCAGCCGCGACCCGGTTCGCCGCATTCGCATGACTACCAAAATCGCCGGCGGACGCGAGGCCGTCTCTCACTACCAAGTCATGCGCCGCATCGCCTCGCCCTACGGCAAGTTCGCGCTGATCAAGGTCAAAATTGACACTGGCCGCACCCATCAGATTCGCGTTCACATGGCCTCGATCGGTCACCCGGTCGTCGGCGACACGCTCTACGGCGCCGCCCCCGAACTGCGACCACTGCAGCGCGCCCAGCATCCCGGCGCAAAAGTGATCACCCTGCCTCGCAACTTCCTGCACGCTGCCGAGTTGGAGCTTTCCCATCCGCGCTCCGGCAAGCTCATCGCGCTGACCAGCCCGTTGCCCTCCGAACTCGAGGAGTTCCTGGCAGCAATCGAGGCGTAAACCGCCCTACCAGAACCCGCAGGATTGTCGGCGGACTTCACAGCTATAATGTCGCCCAGATGGCAACCTTGGGGGATCGGTCTGTGCTCAAAGTTGGTGTGATGACAATTTCTCCGCCGCGGCGCCGGCAGAATTTCCCAGTAACAATCCGTGCGGCGAACCTTCCTCTCATCCTTGCCGCATTCTTGGTTTCGGCATTCCTGCTGATCAGCTTATTCACGGCTGCAGCTTCTGCCCAATCGCAAAGTACTGGGTCCGATGCGTCCCAGCAACCCGCGCCGCAACCCGCCCAGCCTCCCGCCGCCAATCCGGCGGCAGCCTCCGCTGACGGGCAGCCTCAGCCATCCGATTCAAAGAGCGGCGTAGAACCGGTCAGCACAATCAAAGTAAGCACCAACGAAGTCAACGTCGTTTTCGTGGTCACCGACAAACACGGCAAGCGCGTTACCGATCTCAAGCAGACCGACTTCCAGATCGTGGACGACAACAAGCCTCCGCAGATTCTCAGCTTTCACGCTGAGACCAACCTTCCTTTGCAGGTCGGCCTGCTCATTGATGCCAGCAACTCCGTCCGCGACCGCTTCAAGTTTGAGCAGGAATCCGCCATCGAGTTTCTGAATCAGACCGTGCGGATGCGCTACGATCAGGCCTTCGTGGTCGGCTTCGACGCCACCCCCGAAGTTACCCAGGACTTCACCGACAACACCGAAGCGCTGGCCAAAGGCGTGCGCGAACTCCGCCCCGGCGGCGGCACGGCGCTTTACGATGCCGTCTACTACGCCTGCCGCGACAAGCTGTTGAAGGCGCCGAAGAATACTCCGGTGCGCCGGGCAATCATCCTGCTCAGCGATGGTGAAGACAACCTGAGCCACGTCACCCGCGAAGAAGCCATCGAAATGGCGCAGCGCGCCGAAGCCATCATCTACACCATCAGCACCAATGTGAGCGGCACCAAGGGCGCCGGCGACAAAGTCCTCGAGCGCATCGCAGAAGCTACCGGCGGACGCGCCTTCTTCCCCTTCCAGATTCGCGACGTCGCCAACGCCTTCGCCGAAATCCAGGAGGAACTGCGCAGCCAGTACGCCGTCTCCTACAAACCGGCCGACTTCAAAGCCGACGGCCATTACCGCACCATCGAGATCGTGGCCAAGGACCAGAAGAATTTCCACGTCCGCGCCCGCCGCGGGTATTACGCGCCCGCCCAGTAAGACTCGCCCATGCCCGGCTACTCCGGCACGCCACTCCCGAAAAAACTCGGCATCAAGCCCGGCTTCCGCGTCCACTTCGTAGACGCCCCCTCAGACGTCCTCGCCGAACTCAAAACCGCGATCGCCGAGTGCGAAATAATCCCGAACCCCAAGCCGCCCCTCGACTTCGCCATAATCTTTTCGAAAGCGGGGCCTCACCTGAACCGGGAATTTAAGCGCGCGATGAAGTCGCTCGCCCCTGCCGGAATGCTCTGGGTAAGCTGGCCGAAGAAATCGTCTGGCGTCCCCACCGACCTTACCGAAGACATGGTGCGCGACATCGGCCTCACCGCCGGCCTCGTGGATGTGAAGGTCTGCGCCGTCACCGAAGTCTGGTCCGGCTTGAAGTTCGTCCGCCGCCTCAAAGACCGTTGACGCCTTCATCTCACCACTCGCCCCGGAGGTCATCCCGAGAGCCCGCGCTTTTCTTCGCGGGCCGAGGGACCTCCCAGCCTACAGGCCCCGCGCGTAAGCCCCGGACAGGTGCCGCGTAAAATCGCGCCCTTTGCGATTTTAGAGTGGGGATGTTTCCCAGCAAATTAAAGACTCGGCGCAGCAAGCTCCCGAGTAGCCCTCCGGGCCGCCGGTAGTTTAAGCTTTCCCTTTTCCCGAGGAGAGAACTCATGATCCGTGTCGGCCTTATCGGATTCGGTCTGGCAGGTCAGGCCTTTCATGCGCCCGTCATCCGCGGCGTGCCCGGGCTGGAGCTGGCCTGCATCCTGGAGCGCCGCGGCAACAACGCGCAGGCGCGATACCCCGAAGTCCGCGTCGCCCGTACGCTTGACGAACTGCTCTCAGACTCGAGCATTCAGCTCACGGTTGTGGCCACGCCCAACGACTCGCATTTTTCCTACACCAAGGCGTGCCTTGAGGCCGGCCGCGATGTGGTCGTAGACAAGCCTTTTACGCCGACGCTCGCTGAAGCCGAGCAACTGGTCGCTCTCGCGGCTGAGCGTCGCCGCCTGCTCACGGTTTATCAGGATCGTCGCTACGACGGCTCTTTCCGCACCATGAGAAAACTCGTAGCCACACGCGCAGTCGGCACCGTCGCCGAATATGAGGCCCGCTACGATCGCTTTCGCCTCGAGCCCAAGGCCAACGCCTGGCGCGAGCGCGCCGATCAGGCCGCACCCGGAGTTCTCTGGGATCTCGGCCCGCACGTCCTTGATGGCGCTCTGGTTCTTTTTGGAGAGCCCGAAACCATCACCGCCTCGGCCTTCTGCCAGCGCCGGACGTCTCAAGTAGATGACGCCTTCGACGTCACCATGACGTATCCCGCTTTGCGCGCGGAATTGCGCGCCCGCATCATCGCCTACGCGCCGGGGCCGCACCTGCTGCTGCACGGCACCGAAGGCTCGTTCATCAAGTACGGCATGGATCCGCAGGAGGACATCCTGCGCAGCCCGAACTGCCCCGACGGCCACGACTGGGGAGCGGACTGGGGACTCGAACCGCCGGAGCGCTGGGGCACTCTGACTCGCGTGGGTGAGGCTCCGCGCAAAATCGAAACCGAGCGCGGCGATTACCGCGGCTTCTACGCCAACGTCCGCGATGCGATTGAGAAAAAAGCCGAGCTCGAAGTCACGCCCGACCAGGCCCTGCGCACCATGCGCGCTCTCGTCCTGGCGCACAAGAGCAGCCGCCAGGGCCGCACCGTCCGCTGGACGGAATCGCCCGAGTAAGTCAGCGTAGCCTTGAACGCACTCGCGTAGCCCCGGACGCACTCGTCCGGGGGCTGAATCTCGGGCGGACGAATGCGTCCGCCCCTACATGATCTAGTCCGCGGACCATCCCAGTAATTTCGAGGTCATCCCGAGATCCCGCGCTTTTCTTCGCGGGCTGGCCCCGCGCGTAGGCCTGAACGAACTTGCGTAGCCCCGGACGCACTCGTCCGGGGGGAGAGCTAACTCTTCATCACTTTCTGGAACGCCGCCTGGAAGCGTTCCATCTCTTCCTCCGTGCCGACCGTCACGCGCAAGTGATTCGGCATGATCGGCCAAGTCCGCCCGACCAGCACATTTTCCTTCGCCATAGCCTCGCGCACTTCTTTTCCCGGACGCCGCACGTCCACCAGAAAGCAGTTTGCCTCCGACGGAATGTAGGCATAACCGTTGCGGCCCAGCCAGTCGAACGTCTTCTGCCGCACGGTTGCATTGATGCGCCGCCGCTCCGCCACCAGATTCGGATCCTTCAGGCTCGCGCTCGCCGCCACCACGGCTGTAATCGGCATGAAGTTGTAGCCGCCCCGCGCCATCACTTTCTCCGCCAGCTCCGGACGCGCCACCAGCAGGCCGCAGCGGACGCCCGCCATGCCATAGACTTTCGAGAACGTCCGCAGCACCACCACATCTTTCCCCGCCTTGACCAGGTCAATCGTCGAAGGCGCGCCGCTGAAGTGCAGATAGGCTTCATCCACCAGCACAATTGAGCCCTCGGGCTGGTTCGCCGTCAGATATTCAATGTCCTCGTGCGGCGTGAGCGAGCCCGTCGGATTGTTCGGATTGCAAACGTAGAACACGCCCGCATCCGGTCCCGCGGCGAGCATCGCGCGCACGTCGTGGGCGTATGTCTTGGTCAGCGGAACCTTCACCACCCGCGCTCCGTTTTTATCCGCCATCATCATTCCGGTCTCGAAGCACGGATCGGCCGTCACGTAGCTTCTCTGCGGCGAGGTGAAGGCCAGCACTGCCAGGCTCAGCGCGGGCGTCGAGCCGACGGTCACGCGCACATAGTCCGGGCTCAGCCCTTCAGCCTGAGCGAACGCGCCCGCCAGATCGTCGGTCAGATTGTCGAGATAGCGTCCGCCTTCGGGAAGAATCGAGGCCATCGCCGCCCGCGCCGCCGCGCAAGGTCCGAGCGGATTTTCGTTGGAATCAATCACCACCGCTCCGGCCGGGGCCGGACGGTTGTGCCGCGCCGCCGCAGCCAGCGTGGGTTCGGAAATAACGCGAAAAGCTGCAGCCGCCGATGCGGCCGCCGAAAGATGCAAGAAAGAACGGCGGGAAAAGCGAGGCATGGCAAACCTCCCGCAGGGAGTGTAGCAGAGGCGGCGCATGCAGCGGCAAGCGTGGGATCAGCCCATCCGCAGAAGTGCGAACTTCCCTCCATTTGGCGTCACCCCGAAAGCCCGCGCTTTTCGTCGCGGGCCGGAGGGCCTGCCCTGAGCGAGCTCGAGCGCAGCGAGAGAGAGTCGAATGGGGATCTGCTGAACTGCCGACCTCAAGCGGGGGCCCTGGCAAAAATTCGCGGGTGCCCAATCTAAAATCGCGCCCTTGGCGATTTTAGAGCGGGGATTTCCCGCCCACCGCGCTCTACTGTCCCGTACCCGTGAGGTTCAGCGTCTGCACGCCCGGATTCGCCGCGTCCGTCACCGTGACCGCGCCAGTTCTTACTCCGATCGCGCTGGGAGTAAACGTCACCGTAAACGTGCACTTCGCGTGACCAGCCAGGCTCGCGCCACACGGAGTGGCCCCGCCCGCCACCACAGCGAAATCGCCATTCGCACCAATCGTCGGACTGATGGCTGTGGTCAGATTGTTCAGTACGGTTACCGTCTGTTCCGTGCTCGTCGTCGCCACCGTCTGCGCCGGAAAGGTCAGCGCCGTCGGCGTGAATGAGAGCGCCAGTGCCGCCGTGCCTTTCACATCGAAAATCTGCTGGCTGACCGCCGCGTTGTCCGTGATCACCACCGCGCCCGTGATTGCACCGCTGGCGCCAAACGCCGGTGCAAACGCGACACTCATCGTGCAACTCGCACCGGCGGCCAGATTCAGATTCGCCGCGCACGGTGTCTTGCCATTCCCCGCGACCGTGAAATCGCCGCTGCTGATGACCGAACTGAGCATCACCGCGCTTCCGCTGCTGTTGGTCACGGTCACCGTCTTGCCCGCGCTGGCCGTTCCAACCGTTTGCGCCGGATAGGTGATTGTGGTCGGTGAGAAGGTCAGCGCAGGAGCGCCCCCGCCCGATCCAGTTCCCGACAGCGCCACCAGTTGCGGGCTGAATCCGGAGCTGTCCGTCAATGAAACCGATCCGTTCACCGCGCCCGCCGCCGTCGGAGAGAACGTCACCGCCAGCACGCAGGTCCCTTTCGACGCGAGCGAACCCGTGCACGTCGTCCCCGTCGTGCTCACCGCGTAATTCCCACTCGCCGCCCAAGAGAAACTCAGCATCGAAGATTCATTGTTGGTCAACGTGACTGTCTTGGCCGCGGTCGTCGTCCCCACCGTAGCTGTCCCGAAAGCCAGCGCCGCCGGCGCGATCGTCAGCGGCAATTCGCCCGTACCTTTCAGCGTCACGACTTGCGGAGAGTCGTTCGCAGTATCGCTGATGGCCAACGCTCCGGAGATTGCTCCGCTCACCGCCGGGGTAAACGTCACGCCCACGCTGCACGTCTTACCCGACAATACGGACGATCCGCAGGTGTTGCTCGCGATCGCGAAATTCCCCGTCGCCGTCACAGAGTTGATCGTCACCGTGGCTTTGCTCGTGTTCTTGTAGTTGACGGTTGCGGCCGCGCTCGTCGTCGCCACCAGCTGCGGACTGAACGTCACCGCCTCCACCGACGGCATTACAATCGGCGCGCTGGCCACGTTGAACGGCACGGCCGAATAGGCCGCGCAGGTCGCCCCGCTCGGATAATTCTCGGCAAATACCTGGATGCCGCCTGCCGTCTTCAGGTCGGAGGTGCTCACCGGCACCGTGATTTTGCCTGCATTCCCAAACGTATTCGCCACAAACGTGTTGTTCACGAACACAACCGTCGGATTCGGCTGTCCCGTGAAGCCGGTGCCCGTGATCGTCATGGTCAGCTGCGGACTTCCCGCCACCGCCGCCGCCGGGCTGATGCCGGTAATCGTCAGCGGAGTCGAAGTCGTGCTGAAATCCGCCGCTGCCGTGATCTCATCCGTCATGGTCACATTCAGCGGATTCGATGTGCCGCTCTCGCTCTGCTGCCACTCGGTAAACGCCCAGCCCGCATTCGAGGTCGCAGTAAAAGTCAGCGGAGTGCCCGTCGGATAGTAACCATCGCCCGTCGGCGACGAGGGGACCACGCCCACGCTGCCCGCGCACGGCTGATTCGCATAGTCGCTCAGATAAAACTGCGGCTGCAGCGTGGCCACATAATCCATGCTGCTCGAAGGCAGCGTGATCGTATCGCTCAGCGCCCCGCCGTCGCTCCAGCTCTGGAAGGCGTACCGCGTGTTCGAGGTCCAGGGATACTCCGGGTTCGCCACGGTGATCGTGTGCATCGTGCCCGAATCCCACGCCGTGTTGTAGTAAGGACTGAAGCTGGTCGGCGCCGGCCAATAACTCCCGTCCACGATCACGTAGAACTGCGAGCCGTCGGGATTACTGTCAATGGTGTAGATCGGCGACGACGTGGGCGTGAAATAGGTCGTCATGCTGATGGGATTGCCCGTGTCCGGCGCCAGAAAAGTCTTCGGATTCACGCTCAGCCCACCCTCCACCCAATATGGCGAGTTGATGTACTGGTAAAAATTCTGCCCCGTATTCGGCGCGGCGGTCAGCGTGACCGGCTCCCGCGCGGTATAAAACACCAGTGCCGATCCCGGATAGCTCCGCGGCGCTGGACTGGGCGTGACCGTCCCCGCGCCTGTCGGATACACGGTCGCGCTGTACGGCACCAGTTCGATGAAGCTCGCCATGTACACCGTGACCGCCGGACTGCTGGCCGGAAACGCTACTTCATTGTTGCCCGGCAGCACCGTGATCGTGTGCGTCTGCGCTCCGTTATCGTTCCAGGCTCCGTAGGTGTAGTAGAACGTCGTGGAAGTCGTGCTGTTCACAATGTCCCCGGTCTGCGTCTGCACGTCCGGCCCGACGCTCAGGGTGTGCGTCGAATACATGGTCCAGTTATAAGTCTGCGGTGTCGTTACCGTTGTCCCGTCTACTACGACCTGCAATCCCGGCGGATTGGTCGTGATCGTCACCGCCGTCGGCGCCGCGCCGTACAGTCGCTTGATCGCGTCAATATCTCCCGCCGAATAGCCCACATAATTCGCCAGCGGCATCCCCGCTGGAATGGATTCAATCACCGTGCTGCCGTCTTTCGAGAAGTTCTCCGCGAAATACTCCATGATCGAACTCCAGTCATAGAGCGTCAGCGGCTGCATGTCGTCAATCTGAATTTCCGAATTCGACCACGTGGTCGAAACCATGTTGTTGAAGTTCACGGTCACGTAGTTGTTGCGGTCCGGCCGCATCTGCTCGTGCCAGAACCCGGTCGTGTGTCCCATCTCATGTAGCAGCGTGGCCGCGGTGCAGTTGCCCGCGCCGGTGATCATCTGTTCGCCGCCTACGCGGCCTATATAGGCCTGGCCTTCGCCGCTGTTGTCGCTCGCTTCCATCAGGAAATCTACGTAGTCGGTCTGAGTGGTGTACGGCACCCACTGGATCACGCCCTTCAGCGCCGCGTTGTACGTGCTGATAGCTGTATTAATATTGGTCACGTCGCTCGAGCTGGGATCAATCATGTACGGAATTTCGTACACCTTGCCCACCAGCGGCCAGCGGTACTGCAGGTAGTCAAGTGTGGCGCCGGGATGATCGTTCGCGCCGGGAAGAATCTGCTCCACATGATCGAGGAGAATGTCGCCATTGAAAATCATCCGCCCCTTCGCGATCACATAGTTCACGCGATGTCCGCGGTAGATTCCGCTGCCCGTCGGCCCGACCGTATTCGTCGGAATGTGGTGGGGAAGATTCTGGCTGGGTTGGGCTTGATTAGAAAACGGACGCGCCATCTGGGCGCTCGCCGCGAACGTGAGAATCGAAACCAGAATCGCCGGCAGAACGCGGCGCGCAAACTTCGCCATACCAAGGCCTCCAAAGGCGGACAAGCGGTGACGTTAGCTTTCCCGGGATCTCTAAGGGGCAGGGACTTTGACAACAGATTCCAGAGTTTCCCCTGATTCAGAAAGCCTGTCAAGGGTGCAAAACCTTGCGCAGTGCGGGTTTTCCCAGGCGGGTGGCCGCGGAATGAAAATGGGACCCCGTCCTTCGCGTTCTTGGCGAAGGGCGGGTACGGCGCGGCCGACACTGCTCGTGCAAAAACAGGGCTCGCTACTTCTTGATCTGTATCCCCAACTCTTTCAGTTGCTTCTCGCTGACCGGAGTCGGCGCGTCCACCATCAGATCCACGGCGCGAGCGGTCTTGGGGAACGGAATCACTTCGCGCAGGCTTTCCGCGCCCGCCAGAATCATCACGATGCGGTCGAGTCCGAGCGCGATGCCGCCATGCGGCGGCGTCCCGTATTCGAGCGCTTCCAGGAAAAATCCGAAGCGCGACTTCGCTTCTTCCTCACTCATGCCCAGCGCTCGAAAAATCTTGCTCTGAATATCCTGCCGATGAATACGAATCGAGCCCGAGCCCAGCTCCGTTCCATTCAGCACCACGTCATAAGCCAGCGCCCGCACCGCGCTCAGCGGCGAGTGCGGATCGTTCACCGACTCCACGCCCGCTTCCAGCAATCCCATGTCGGCCTCGTGCGGCGAAGTAAACGGATGGTGCGCCGCCATCCACTGCTTCTCGCCTTCGTCCCACTCAAACATGGGGAAGTTCGTGACCCAGAGGAAACGAAAGTCGCCGTGTTGAAACAGCTTGTGCCGGTCCGAATATTTCTGGGCCAGCGCCAGGCGCAGCAATCCCGCTGAAGCATAGACGGCCAGTTCCGCCGGTGTGACTTTGCGGTGGGCGGGCATCGCCGTCTGCGGCCCCGCCTGCGCCGACCCCGCGACCAGCACGATCAGATCGCCCTCCTCCGCGCCGCACTTCTTTGTGATCGCGGCCGCGGCCTCCGGATACTTGTTCGCGATGCGCTTGAAGTCCTCATATACGCGCGCGCCGCCCTTGGAGTGAAACATCGGCTTGATGTCGTCGCGCTCTTTCCGCGAAAGTTCGCCCACTTTCGGAATCCGGATCGCCGTCACCGGAAGATTCGGATTGATCGCGAGTTCCTGCAGATTCTCGGGGCTGAAGCATTCGCGCACGTCGGTGAACCCGGGCAGCCGCAGGTCGGGCTTATCAATGCCGTACTGCCGGATCGCCTCGTCGTAGTCCATGCGCGGAAACGGCGTCTTGATGTCGAAATGCGCGGCCTTAAACGCCGCCGTCAGAAATCCCTCCACAACTTCCCAAACCCGCTCCGGCTGCGGATACGTCATCTCCAGATCAATCTGCGTGAACTCCGGCTGCCGGTCGGCGCGCAGATCTTCGTCGCGGAAGCAGCGCACGATTTGAAAATATTTGTCGAAGCCCGAGATCATCAGAATCTGTTTGAACATCTGCGGCGACTGGGGCAGCGCATAAAAAGTTCCCGGCTGCACCCGGCTCGGCACCAGATAGTCGCGCGCGCCCTCGGGCGTTGAGCGCGTCATGAACGGGGTCTCGATCTCGAAAAATCCCTGGTCGGAAAGATAATCGCGGATCGCCTTCGCCACCTTGTGCCGCGTCTCGATGTTGAACTGCATCACGTCGCGCCGCAGGTCAATATAGCGGTACTTCAGCCGCGTCTCTTCATTGGTCAGCGCCGTGTCCGAAGGCAGGAACGGCGGCAACTTCGACTCGTTCAGGATGCGAATCTCTTCCGTGACCAGTTCGACTTCGCCGGTCGGAATGTTTTTGTTCACCGTGTCCGAGTCGCGCAGCTTGACCGTACCGATCGCGGCAATAACAAATTCGTTACGCAGCAATTCAGCCTTCTCGTGCGCAGTTGGGTTCAATTCGCGGTTGAACACCACCTGCGCAATGCCGGTGCGGTCGCGCAGATCAATGAAGATGATGTTGCCCAGATCGCGGCGGCGGTTCACCCAGCCCATCAGCACGGCCTTTTTGCCGGCGTCGGAGGGGCGCAGCGTCCCGCACATATGAGTCCGTCGTAAATCGCCTAAAAAATCGAGCAAGTGGGAATCCTTACCGGGGGAATGCGGCGAAAAGCTGATTTGACTGCCGAATCAATGATTATAGCGGGCGGCTGTATGAATCTCATCTCATCGGAGTTCATCCCGAGAGCCGCGTCGGCCAGCGCTCGGTTTCCATCTCTGAAGGAGGTCATCCCGAGCGGAGCCGGTTTTCACGCGCAGCGAGAAGAGTCGAATGGGGATCTCCCGAACCACCGGCCCCACGCGGGAGCCCTACAAGTCCCGGGTGCCCCACTTCTCCCCGGTTTTGGGAGAAGTGGGGATTTTGTCTGGTGTCAGTCCGAGAACCGGCCGCACCATTCAAGCCCGCGTTTGGCTTGAGTGGGGATTTTCAGGAGTCAAAGCTCACCGCAGTCCGGAGGTCATCCCGAGCGAAGCCGGTTTTCAGGCGGAGCGAGGGACCTCCCCAACCTCCGACCTCAACGGGAGCCCTGTAACCCCAGCCCGCGCCTTCCAGAATATTCGCTTTTCATTCGTCTCCATGAGATACTTCCCCAAAGCGGAAGACGCAGACGAGAATCCCATGGAACAGCGAGTAAGCATCGTCACCCTGGGCGTGGCCGACCTGACGCGCAGCCGCGAATTTTACCAGCGCATGGGGTGGCGCCCAGCCGCAAGTAAAGCCGAGGGCATCGTCTTCTTCCAGGCCGGAGGCATGGCTCTGGCGCTTTATCCGCGCGAGGAACTGGCCCAGGACGCAAACATTCCCGCCGAGGGCGCAGGCTTCCGCGGCACTACGCTCGCCTATAACGCCCGCAGCCGCGCCGACGTGGATGCCGTACTCGCCGAAGCGAAAGCGGCCGGCGCCCGGATCGTCAAGCCCGCGCAGGACGCTTTCTGGGGCGGATACTCCGGATACTTTGCCGATCCCGACGGCTTCCTGTGGGAAGTCGCGTGGAATCCGTTTTTCCCCATCGCCGCCGACGGCGCGATCCGTATTCCGGAGGAGTAACTTTGACCCGGCACTTTGATCGCCGAACTTTTTTCGCGGGGGAAAAGTTTTCCGCAGGCCTTCACGAATTTCACACGCGCGGAGCGTTTTAATGTAGATCGAATGCCAGCCAATCGACCGCGTCGGTTTTTCGCGAGTGAGGATGAAGCCTACATCGTTTTGCTGGAACGGTGACGACAGAAGAGAGCAGCAACTCCGCCGTGCCGTGAATGCGGACCGGGCTTACACCGACGACTCGTCCTGTGAGTTTTGCGGAGCGCCACTCGAAGGATCCGCCTTTCAATGCGTGGGCTGCGACGCGCTGACTTGCACTTCATGTGTTTCACTAGACGGATGCTGCCCGGCGTGTGGAGGCTTTCGTGTGGGGCCTTCCCCCGAAGGGTGAAATCGCCTTCGAGAGCGACTGTGACCGGGTCGGTCAGTGCACCCTCCCGCAGAAAAATTTGGAGCGAGTTTTAGTGGTCCCTTCCACAGAAAATCGTTAGTTCTGCACAGAGCATCCTCTCTTTGTTCGCCCTCTGTGCGCTTTTTCATCGCCTTCAGCCAATTTATTCTTTGTTTGCACCGCTGGTTCCTCTAGTTGATAAGCGGCCGGCACTCTTTACAGCCACGAACCATCTAAACTAAATTGTATTCGTTTTATCTTCGCCCTCGCTGACCGGCGCAAGGCGCTGGGTTTGGTGCGCGCATATGGCCACTTCCGAGTACTCGATTTCCAATCAACGCGTCAGCACGCTGCCGGCGAACGTAGAAGCCGAGCGCTCCATTCTGGGCGCCATCCTGCTCGACAACTTCGCCTACAACCAGGCCGCCGAACATCTGCGCGCCGAAGACTTCTCCCTTGACTCCCACCGCCGCATTTACTCCCGCATGATGGATCTGGCCGAATCCTCGCGGCCGATTGACATGATCACGCTCATCGAGGAACTCGACCGCCGCAAGGACCTGCAGGCCATCGGCGATGTGGCTTACGTTTCGAGCCTGGTCGAAGGCGTGCCCGAGCGGCCCAGCATCGAGCACTACGTCAAGATTGTGCGCGACAAGGCCATGCTGCGCAGCCTGATTTCCGCCGCCAGCACCGCCATCGCCCGCGCCAGCGATCAGTCCGACCTAGCCGAAGACGTGCTCAGCGACGCCGAAGCCGCCATCTTCCAGATTTCCG
>Ga0209167_10001220_pt1 | contig 15505 bp, 9 predicted proteins | sample Coa_R1_9_FD_187154 | JGI IMG/M metagenome (GOLD analysis project Ga0209167, IMG submission 187154) | Surface soil microbial communities from Centralia Pennsylvania, which are recovering from an underground coalmine fire - Coalmine... | ecosystem: Environmental > Terrestrial > Soil > Unclassified... | reverse complement strand
GCATTGTGGAATCCGTGGATCCTCCTGATCCACCGATCCCACAACGGCTGCTGCGGCTGACGAGATTACAGGAAGACGAAAGCAGCGAGTGGCTTAACCACTCGTCCACGAAATCGGGGCAGGCTCACCCGCAGCGCGCTGGTCCACAGAGATAGAGACGGTCACGCCATTAGCCTCATCAAGTTCCCTTGTGATGTCCTCATAGTCTAAGAATATGGAACGTCCCCGATTAATCCGCAGATCCCTGAGCGCTGCGTTAGGGACGCCTTTGCAATCGCCGTGTTGGCGTTTAAGTTCCTCCCAGAGAGACTGCCGACGTTTTCGCTCTCGCTCTATCGCCGGCTGGGAACCAGTTACCTGTCGTCTATCGTAGTTATAATTCGGCGCCATACAGGAGACGCTTCCTAGTCGCGACGGTGTAACCCTCCGTGAATTCGCAATCGTAAAGCTTACATCTGCTTTGAAATTCCCGCAGAGGTTGTGGAAAATGGTTTTTCTGGTTCCCGTCAAGAGACGAATCAACTATACCGACCTGAGACGTCCCTCCCTGGTCGGCATTAAGGTTTTCTTTCATTTCGCTGTCCTTTTTCGCAGTAGACGCTCTTTTGCCAGCGGACGGACGTAAGGGCTGGCCAGGCCGGGTCAATCTCGATCAGTTTTCCATTCAGCCAGAAGCTTCGCCGCGATCTCTTCCATCTCGTCATCCACTTTGTTCTCCCGCGCGGTAACGAGCGATGTACTCTCCCAGCAGTGTTGCTGCGGGTAAGCCGTTGACAAAATGCTCTATTCCCTTTTTTGGGATCGAGCGTTTCCCCCGTAGCACTCGGTGTAATAGATCCTCCGCTGGTCGAGCAGTTCGCGAAGCCGGCCCGTCGAAACGTGCAGTATCCTCGCAGCTTCTGAGACACTCACCGGATCCTTTTCTTTGATTTGTTTCTTAGGTCGGATTTGTTGAACGGGGGTCGAAATTTCAGGAAATGCTGACTTCCTCCGTAGAAGGTCACGTCGTCTCATTGCGGCCGCACGCACGGGGACGGTTAAAGGTTGTTCATCCAGTGAAACGTCGCCGTTCAGAATGGCAATAATATTGCTTCGAGGGATAAGAACCCTACGGCCGATTCGGACGCAGCCGGACCCAAACCGCTGGTGGATGGTGTTCTCGTTTGTTCCCAGGAGCGAGGCGGCGTTTGGCGGCGCTACAGAGCCAAGGCATGCGTAGTGCTTTCCGTTCGTTAAGAACGACGGCCGCTTCTTCCAGGTGGTCCATCACGAGGTGCGCGAAGTCTTCATGGTATGCCATTTGAACCGAATCGGCCAGGAAGGGAAAGCATCGAGCAACGACGCGCCAACGGCCTAGCCACTACAGAAAATATCGAAGACGCCGTAACCACGCTCCTGAACGACCGACAAACTTTCGCGAGGTTTCGTGACGCAGTGAATCTTAGTCTGGCCGTACGACAAACTCACTTCCCAATGACGATTGCCCGATGGTATTCGCAAAGCGTCCTCATGGGGCTACGTCGAATTGGCGATCGCGATCCTCGGACTCACTCACTCCGGGCGCTGCTTGATGGAATGATTCTGAACCCTGAGGACTGGGACATAGATGCTGTCATTAGCCTTTGGCCTCAAGAAGCTCGGCGCGACGCTGAGACTCTTCAGTTTGCGGTGTCATTCACGTATGGGCCGTTCGCCGATTCATCAGGGCGTTCGCTGAATACTGGTCGGGTACTGCTTGATCGCGACAGGCTCGATTTGGCCTTATCTCGGGTGAAGCTCGTCGTAAATAAGACAATCGCGCATGCCGAACGCACTGCGGGGCTGCCTCCGAACATGACCTTCGATCAACTAGACGAATCGATCGACTCATGTCACGAACTTGTGAAGCCGTACATCACTCTCCTCACGGGGAGAAGCTACAATGATATGACCCCCGTTGAGGCGCAGGTCTGGTGGCGAATCTTCGCACCATGGCAAGAGATCCAACCGGTACCAGAATAGCGACATCGCAGGTCTGAAGAACCTTCACTGCATGGGCTCCTTGCGGGACCGTTTATAGGAGTGCCCGGAGATGACGTAACACAAGAAGGAGCACGTTCCCTGATAGTTCATTTCGGTCAGGCGGTATCTCTGATAACGGTTAAAGCCATCGATATCCCAACGTCGCCTTGGCGAGTCGGTGCATTCTAGCCATCCCTCTGGTTCGCCAACCGATGCTATGAAAATTCCGTAGCTCGTCAAGGCACATAGCAAGCGCCTCGCGTCATGGGAACTCGCGGCAAAGCCTTCAACACCACGATCTTTTAGTCCAGCTCCACGGATTTGATTCAGACTTTTAGGCTGTCCTTTAGTCGAAACATAGCGCGCTGCCACTCTCTATCAACGCTCGTGATGCAACTCCAGTGCACTCCGCACGAATGCGAGCGCGGGTCCAGCCTTTAACGGGCCAGGAGGATGTCACGCAACTCGCGGATTCCAAGTAGATGAATGAACAGCTTTCCTCCATTCCTGATTATCAAGCTGTTAACGCCGGCTGAAAATTGACCCACCTTGGGGTAGAATCGCCGGTTTAAATTTGACCCACCTTGGGAGCAAGTTTTGCCGCGGGTAGCTTGATTCCCGCCTTCTTGCGCTCGCGTAGCCGATAGCTCTCGCCGCTGATTGTCGCGATATGCGCGTGATGCAGTAGCCGATCGAGCATCGCCGCCGTCATCGTGGCGTCGCCAGCAAACGTCGTATCCCATTGCGCGAACGGCAAGTTGCTGGTGATGATGACCGACCCGTGCTCGTATCGGTGAGCGACGACTTGGAAGAAGTGGCTGGCTTCTTCGCGAGAGAACGGCAGATAGCCAACTTCGTCGATAATCAGGAGCTTAGGCGCTTGGATCGCGCGGCGGATGTATTCCTTGAGCCGACCGTGCCGATAGGTCGAAGCGAGTTGCAGCATGAGATCAGCCGCGGAAACAAAGCGCGTCTTGATTCCAGATTGTGTTGCCTTGTAGCCGATCGCGATACCCAAGTGTGTCTTGCCGACGCCGCTCGGCCCCAGCAACACAACGTTTTCAGCACGCTCGATGAAGGCAAGCGATGTCAGCTCGTTGATCATCGCTTTGGGCGCTCCGGTCGCGAAGCTGAAATCGTATTGTTCGAGCGTCTTGATCGTTGGGAAGCCGGCGGTCTTGGTAAGCTGAACGCGGCTACGTTCTTGCCGCTCCCGATGCTCCGCTTGCAGCAGCTGCTCGAAGAACTCTCGGTAGCTCCATTCCTTGCGTACTGCCTCTTCTGCGACGTGGGTCAGCTGTGTAGCCATCGTGCCAAGGGCGAGCCTTTGACAAAGGTCGTCGATGCGCTCGAGATCAATCATGCGCCGACCTCCTGGGCAACAAGGTCGTAGACCGACAGAGGGTGTTGGAGCGACTCGACCGGCGTTGGAACGGCGATGCCGACCGACGCCGGCGTGACCAGCTGCCGGCCACCATACGGAAGCGGCAATGGGCGCAGTATTTGTCGCTCCATCGCAAAACGATCCACTGGTCGTTCTTTGAGCGTCGCGTGCATGCGGCAGTTAGCGACGTCGTCGAGCCACAGCCGCACTTCTCGGTTGGCCAAAGCGACGTCGACGAGATCAGTCCGCGCCGCCTGGAGAGGGTTGAAGAACGATTCGCGTAGGTAGCGATGGAATCGCTCGACTTTGCCTTTGGTCTGCGCTCGATACGGCGAGCAGAGCTTAACCCGTAAACCGTAGTGCTTGACGAAATCCAGCCAAGCCGCCTGGTACCGATGAAGGCCGTCGCCATACGCGTTCCGTTCGATGACGATCGTCTTGGGATTGTCGCAGAGCACGTGCATGGGAACGCCGCCGAAATAGTGCAGAGCGCGTTCCAAGCACGCGACCAGCGTTACGCCGCTTTCGTTGTCCGTGAACTCGACGTATGAGTAGCGCGAGAATCCCAGTTCGGCGGTAAATGCGCGTAGCGGCACCTCGCCTCGCCGGAAGACCACGAAGTCGATCTGTAGTTGCCGGCCGGGCTCCGTCTCAAAGCGCACCGCCGGCTCATCCGGCGGCGACGGCCGAATCTCGCGAAGATATTCCTTGAGCTGCGTGATGCCGCCCTCGTAGCCCTCAGCGCGGATTTCTCGCAATAGCACCGTCGCCGGCAGCCGGATCTTGCCGGCCGCCTCGATTCGCTCTTGCAAGTAGCCCTTGTGCGCGTCGATTTTGGTTGGGCGGGCCTGGCGCGGGCCGTACTGGCCGTCGTTCGCGCCCGCGAGGATCGCGCGAATCGTATTGCGCGCGACGCCGGTCTCCCGAGCGATCGCACGGATCCCCTTACCCTGCCGATGCTGGACCTGTATCTCCACCTGAAACTCCTTTTGCAGCATGCGAACGTAGTTCGCTGAGGGGTCAGGTGGGTCAATTTTCAACCGGCGGGGTGGCTCAATTTTACTCCGGCGCTAACAATCAAGCCGCCATTTACAAAACGCTCCTACGTATAGAGCGATTTCTCGTGGAACGACCTCTCAGGGTCCGAGAGTCAGATCGCGTCCCCACCGTAACGCACGCTAAACCAACGATGTCTATGAATGAAGCTGCTCACTATTTGGGAATCGGTCGTTCGACCCTTTGTGAACTCGTGCGGACCAAGCAGATTCATTCCGTCCGTGCAGGAAGACGGATTCTGATTCCGACTCGCGCGCTAGACGTCTACATTGTAGACAAGCGGGCTGACTAACGCACGTTTTCCAGACAATGCAGCGGCTACCGACAGGGTGACTCTCGGTTTTCTGGGACAAGGCTTCACCGTCGCTAGTGTTAGCGCTATTATGTACGCAGGTCGCGCTTCCACCGGAATGAGATGTTACGGTGGTGCTTCGTACAACGCGGACTTCTCAAGGAGTACCTGGACCGTCCGAGGCCAGGGCGCGACGCCAATCGCTTCGGCAGCGGCGCGCACTATCCGGGCTACTTTATCCCATTTCGATCCCTCTTCATTTTCTAGTGCAGCGGTTAATTCCGGCACCGTTCTCATTGGCGAGATCAGGTGAATTCGCATGTTCGCGATGACTAGATGCCAAGTGTGTCGCATTGCCGCTAAAATAACATCAACAAACGGATAGATTTCTCCCCCGGCAGCCAAGTGCAGAATCCACAACTCGTTTGCCCTGAGCAAAAGCATGGGCGACAGCTGCTCGGAGGTTGCCAAAACAATAGAGGCCAGAAACTGATGCGTATCGTCGCGGTCCTCACCCCTCAGAGCCGCCAGGGCATTATCGAAATCGTTTGTATATTGAACTCCGATCTCAAGCCACGATACCAAAGCGGATAACTCGTGCTCCCTTGCGATCCTTGAAAGCTCCTGAAGCGTTTCAGAATCGATTCCGCCACTGGGGATATAGCCTATGAGAGCGGCTCCCGTAAGATCTATGTAGGTGCGTTCCGGGGGGGCCGCACCGCCTCGGCGAGCCATCTCTTCCGACGCTTGAGTATGCATCGGAATAACGCAATGGAGGAACCGCGAGACGTCGCCGGTCAGCATCGCCCATTGTGCACCTATGTGAAGGGCCATGGCGCTAGCGGGATAAGTCGCCGCGAAAAGGCTCTCTTCGTGCCTTTGGAACCATTCCGGCGAATCCGCTACTCGCCTCTCGAGCTCAGCCACGTAAACGGCAATTATCTCGACAGGCGTTACCGGTTCGTCCTCTAGCGGCTCTAGCTCGCTAGCATAACCGACAAAAGGCAACGTTTGCGGAGATACAAGGCTAGACGGTCCTCGAGCTACGTGAGATATGACATGTCCGACGCGCCGCGTAAGATTTCGATATGCGGTCTCATCGGCGGTAGGGTCAAGGGAAAGGATCCCATCGCCACCGATTCGAGCCAGTCTGAGAGCCGCAACATCCTGTCCCGATCGCCACGCGGCATAGGACGCATCGAAGGTGAGGCCGACATTGAGGTATGGTGCAGCCTCGATGCTCGCGTAACTAGCCCCTGCCTCCAACAACTCGGATGCCACATCGAACAGGTCCAACGCTCCGGCATCGATGGCCGCAGCACGTCTATCAAAAGCAGGCTCGAGATCACCCGCTGGGTATTCTAGTTCTCCTAGCGCGGATCGAAAGAGCTCCACCGCACGTTCCCGATTCCCGGCCGCGTGCGCCGAAGCCGCCTCCGCTAGCCGAAGCCGCGGAACGTCACCGAATAGCTCGGCACCGCGCTCCACGCCTCTTCGAGCACTTTCAGAATCTTCAGCGAACTCTGCGCTTACTCGAATCGACGCCGACAATGCCTCGAGTGCCATCGTCCGCGAGCCGACTTCTATGCACAATTCATGGAACTGCCAGAACGCCGCAGCCAGTTCACGGTAATCTGGATTATCGCGCGACCGCTGGTCAACGATCAGCGTGTATACCACGGCACGCCAAAGAGCCGGTTCATCTTCTAGGCGCACGAACAAGCTTCGCGTAACCGCAGGCGTCACGCCGCGAAGAGCCTCGAGAAGGCCCCTGAAGTCCTCCAGAGACTCGGCCCTGGACAACAGTAATACACCAGCCTGACCCGGTACGTCGCCCTCGTCCGCCGAATCACGTAGCGCCGCGACCATTGCCAACGCGATCTCGTTATCGCTCCTCGACGAGCGCTCAACTGAAGCTAGCCAAATCAGGACACGCTGTAACAGCGTAACGGCAGGCTCGGCGGGGAACCCGCACACTGTGGAATAGAAGATCAAACGAAGTGGAGCGTGATAGTCGTCGTCGGGTATTGCGCTTTCAAAAGCTTCAACAATAAGACCAGCCGCCGTCGCATCGTCGGCAGCGGCGGTCGCCCTATACTGAGCGGTTCGAAACAACGTAGCGACGAGAACATTACCAAGAATCGGCAAAGGCGGCGTGTTAATGGCAATTGCCGAGAACATGGGTTGATATTGATTAAGAACTTGCCAAAAGGCATCCTCGGCGCGTAGGAATGACTCGAGTATTTGAAGCAACGTTTCCGCATCTTCGCCAAGTAAACAATGCAGAACAGCGGCGGCACCGTCATAAACATCAATCGGGCTTTCTACTAAGAGGGCGCGGGCAACGGATGAGTTTGCTTCTCTAAGCCAATCGCTATCGTGCGCCGCCTGACCCGAATGCAATGCTAGCGGCGATACCCGCCAACGCTCGCTCCTGAAGGGTTCAAGCCACGGTCCGACCAGGCGATCCGCAACTTCGCCTGGGTGTGGAATAGCCGGATCAGAGGAAATCGTAGCCGTTCCGAGCGCCACGATCTGAGGGCGCCGTAACGGATGAGTGGCAACGCTTAACCTGTAAAGCAGCGTTCGTGCCGGCATCGGCAGCGTTGTCGCGATGATTGAGCGGGCCTGAGCCAAGACATTCTGAGCCGCCTGCGGCTGTTCGAGCAGATCGTTCGCAGTAGGAGCTGGAAATCCACGCTCTTGTAAGGATTGCACGCGCGCATCGACAAGCGTTGGATGTCCTCCGGTGGTCGCCTCGATGATCCGACTCCATGGTCGGCTGATCTGCTGGATCGCGCCCACTTGCATCAAGAGGCCAGCAGTATCCCCTTCGGTGAACATTGGTATAGCGATAGTCGCAATTGAATACCCTCGGAGGCTTGAGTGAAGAATCGCCGGTAGTTGATTATAGGACGAAATTATAAGGTTCCCACCTGCGGTAATCACTGCGTCCAAGAAACGACTAAGCTCCCATCCATACAGCCTAACGTCCCCGTCGAATGGTAGATCATCAATTAAAATGTTTCGACCATCCGTTGGCATCGTTCGCATACTTACGCGAAGGAGATGATTGATCTCGGAAGGGGCGCGTCCGCGCATATCCAGGCGCAGCCACTGTTGTCCACTGCGCAACGCGTAGTCGACTGCCGTTGCCGTTTTACCCACACCCGAGGACCCGACTAAGAGTAGAACGCTGCCTGAGTCGAGAGACACTCGCAACTCCTGGTAAAGAGACGACCGATGATAATAGCGAGGCGGCAGCGGTGGCAACTGATGCAAGGATCCTTCTGGCACCATCGTTGACTGCTCAAAGACATCGAGAAGCTCCCCACGGTCGAGCCAGCGCAGGTTCGGATCCCGATTTCTCGCCGCCTCAAGCGTGCGCACCAACAGACGTGGGACAGCCTGAAGCGATTGGGGGCCGCTGAACCCCAGCCCTCGTCCGAGCTCTCCTACAGCTCTCTCTACCGTCGATCGGATGTCTGCAGACTCCGCGGCACCTACTTCCCAGGTAACTCGACTAATGAGTCCTTGATAGATTTCAGTCGGGCTCGCGGTCCGCAGAAAGGCCCTCAAATCTGGACAGATGCCTTCATTGGAAGCCAAATGGTTCGCTATAGCAATCACGCCAGCTTCGCGACCAGAGGCATCTTGTAGGTGAGCGTTACGCCACGCGGCAAGCCCGGGGACGAAAAGCCCATCGATCGGCGGCTGCTCGGCAGAAATTGTCTCGGTAGAAAGGTAACGATACGTAATTGAGGTTTCCGGGTTCCGATCCACGTGTTCCCAAAAGTGGTTGATGGCAGCCACCGCTCTCGGGGAGTTAAGCGTTATACTTCCGTGAACTCGCCGTATTTGGAGTGTTGTGGCAGTAGCTGTTCCGGGCCTAAGAACGTCTACATCCTCGGCGCCTTCGAGATACAGCAGTTCCTCTTCGCGCAGTTGCAGCCAAGCCAAAAGGCTGTGCCATATCTGAAAGGCGTAGCCATCAAGAGAATCGACTGCCTCTCGACGAGGGTCGTTGAGCAACCGCCTACGCTCTGCAGGGTTCATTCCACTGACCTGAGACTACGATTTCTTCTAAGGATAAAGGCGAAAGTGCTCCTTAATGAGTCTCCGGACGATTCTTCTCAGTCATCTGCGCTACCTCATTTCCTTTTGGACCTCGCAGCCAATGCAGACATGATCCCGGAAAGCAATGTTTGTGCTCGGCCGGGCGGGTCCTGAGTGAAGTAAGCTGAATTCGCCCTATCTCCGGCCCCGCATTAGGGCAGATCTTAACTTTCCTCAAAGCCCTGATTGTTGAACTTTAGCGTACGGCTATTTTCGGTAACGGTGCGCACGACGCCATCGGGAACTCCCCCAGGAATCTCCGCTTCAATCTCTAGCGTAACCTTAACCTCGGCCCCCACGAGGCCCTCAAGGTGCGCAATCACCTCATCAGCGATCCGGCCAGCGTCTCGACCTACTCGAGCTGGATCTAACCTCACGCTGCCGTGGAACCGCCTCGGAATGGGATGAGTTGTTGCAACATGCCCGTCGCCATCCATGACCAGTGCGGCAGAAAACGCAGGTTGCGACATCTGCCCGGACTCGGTTGTTCCAGGTGCGCTCGATGCCGTCTCCGCCGCCTGTTGCTTGAGCGCCGCTTCAGGCTTCACGAGGAGTCCGTCTAGGCTTTCCGCTGAAACCTCCATCGGAACACCGCAACGTAGACCACGATAACGCCCAACAGCCTCGTCGAAGCTGTCAGCATAGGCGAAAGTTTCATGGCTCCAGAGCAAAAGACCCAAGCCATCTTTTATGGACGCAGTTAAGACGTGCGAGTCGCGCAGCCTCGGCAAATAAATGTAGCGTGCAAAATCTTCGGCGAGCTGTTTGATAGCAACCGATTCGCCTCGCCAGAGTGGAATGCGATCCAGCTCCATTCGTAAGCGAGTGCCGGCGAACGACTGAAGGAGCAGTTCCTCGTTACGCAGCCGTGTCGTCGCTCTGGCAGCTAACGGTTCCTGCCCAGTTAGTCGGAACGCTTGCCACTCGATCGGCGACTGGGGTGACGGTTGCGTCGGCACCAATAACCATTGATACGCTTCCGGGATACGTCCGCTAACTGCACCGTTCGCCGATTTCAACTGCGATTCAGCCTGCTTCGCTTGCTGTGGATCAAGATTCAAACTCTCTTTTTCCGCTACAATCGATTCCCAGGCCAAGAACCGCCGGACGGCCTCATCAAGATCCTGGAGCCGTGCTTCATCGATGGCCAAGAAGACAAGAGTGTTCTGAAATAGGCGCGGGGCGTTACCGCGGGACTCCAAGATTGTTTGCGCGGCGGCTTGAGCGCGGTTTTCCGGCTCCTTGCTGTACGGATGATCAATACCAAGGACCACTAGTCGAGCGGACATATCATCCGGTACCTCCGCTCCTGACGTCGGCAAAGGATGGATCCGTGGGAAGCCGCCCGTAGAACGCAAATCGTCGCGTAGCCGTTCATCGATCTCTTTGACGACCGGATCCGTATTGCGCTTGTACTGCTCTGCCCGGTCGTCCGCGAGTTTTGTTACGGTCGGCTGCGTCGAATACCAATAACGTGGCCCATCTTGATATAGGTATGTAGCTGCGGCACTTAACCGGCGCAATGCATCTCCGAATATGGCCGGCGACTCGCCAGGCATCACGCATCCGAGCTTGATGCGTCGGTCTTCGATACCGCGGTGCGCGGCGGCGGCTGTTGGGGCTGAGCCCAGGTAAACGGTCCTTGCAACGCGCCGACACGCGGCATATTTTCCAAGATTCGGGACCTCAGCGTCGATCCGCAACGGTAACGCATTTGGTCCGTCAACATCTTTCTCTATGACAGGCTTCCAGGTGTCAGGAAGATACCGCGTCAGCTCATCACGAACTCTCGCGTCGTCAATCGGAATGGTCGCTGGAAGGATGAGCGGGCTCTTGTCGTCTCTCATCCACAAGCTATGGATAACCGCCGCCATCAGTCGCAACACGCCACGTGTGCGCTGGAACTTTATGAGCGTCGACCAATCGGTGTAGAGCCTGTCGAATATCTCGGGATGGATCGGATATGCGGCGTTTATTCTCTTCTCATAGTCGATGTCACGGCACTCTGTCGGAAACTCTTGCTGTTGCGTCCGGTACAGCTCATAGAACTCTCTGGCAATGGTATCGCGTGCGACAAACTGATCGCGCCCGACCAAAGGCTCAAACAGCCGCCTCCGCACGATCTCAAAGCTTTCCTCAGTACTAGCGGGAGCCCAGGAAGACTCCACGCGACCAACGACGTTGCGAAGTCGGCTTAGCGCTGTCCGCCCTCGTATTCCGCCGACTTCCTCATCTTCGGCCTGGGCATGTGGCGAAGTCGCAGTATCCGAGGCCGGCAAGCTAATAACGAGTAGGCAGCGCTTGGCAAGCTTCGCCGATTCGGTGAGAGCTTGCGCGAAGGTAAAGTGCGTCTCAAAGTTACCACCCGGCAGGGCTAAGTCATCATGCAATTGCCGAGCATAGGCCACCCATTCATCGATGAGAATCAGACACGGGCTGTACTCGTTCAGGAGCTCGCGCAGCGCATCTCCAGGGCTCGTGGCCTTTTCGTCGTCTGCCTTGACGCGCTCGTAGGCATTCTTGCCGCCCAGCTGCCAGGCAATCTCTCCCCATAACGTATGGACGATGGTACCGTCTGGCTTCTTCGCAGGGTTCCCTGGAGATATTCGGTTTCCAACGAGGACGACGCGCTTTACGTTCGCCGGGAGAGCCTTGACGCTGGCGTCGTGGAGAATCGCGTCAACGCCAGAAAGCTCGGTTGGCGGTGTTCCAGAGAAAAGCTGGTAAAGGGCCAGCATTGCATGGGTCTTGCCGCCGCCGAAGTTGGTCTGCAATTGGACCACTGGATCGCCGCCGTGACCCGAAAGGCGCTCTATTCCATTTTTGAGAAGCCGTTTCAGGCTTTCCGTTAAATACGTCCGCCGGAAGAACTCTATAGGATCTCTATACTCGTCGGAGCCCTCGCCGAGATGGACCTGCCACAGATCTGCAGCGAACTCCGCCTGCTGGTAGCGTCCGCTGGCCACATCCTTATGAGGATTAACGACTTCACGCCAAGGTCGTAAAGCGCTCGAGACGGGGCTTTCGATTGCTGCGCCAACCGTCTTGCGTTTCTCCTGACGCATTTGCGCATCGAAGATGACTCGTCGCAATTCCGTCTTCATCTTGCCGACTTCTTCCGCTTCAGGCGCGGATACAGCCGTGAGAAGACGTGCAATTGAATCTAATGCGCGATCTGCGTCGTCACTGGAAAATGGTTCCTGATGGGCCCACTTATTGCGACAATCGCGTAATTCTTGAACCAATGAGCGTTCGGCACGACCAAGTGTGCGGGCAAAAACGTCGTTCCAGGCACCCCACATCAACTTCAGAAGGGCCGCCACATCCCACTGCGCGATTGGCTTCTGACCAACCGTTGGATCCTCGGCAAAGCGGCGCACAAGATCCATGGAGATGGACCGCGCATTGATAGCCGATCTAACCTCTCGTTCGACGAATGGCGCAAGGCCGGCGCGTAATAATTCCATTGCCTTGCCAACTCGTTCTTGGTTAGTGATCGCCATATTTTAGGTCTCCGCCCCTTCAAAGAGGCCAGCTTGAGCGGGAGGACTCTGACGACTGTGGCGAGCGCGGTCAGTGATTTCAGGCCAGCTCTGGACAAGCCCGTTGTAGCCGAGTGCTTCCACAGCCCACTTCTTTCGCTCTGCGACTATGTATAGCCGGTAAGCTAAGTCGCGTGCGAGTTCGGCTTTGTTACTTAGCTTCGCGACAAGGTTTGCCGCGGCGCTTTCTCCACCACTATCGAGAGCCCGGATGAGCTGGTGCACCATTCCCCAAGCAGTGGTGCGTGGATCGGTAGCGGGATCCCAGTCAGTCGGCAGCTCTACTGGCTTTAATAGCCGCACGGTACCGCGCTTAGATTCTGCGATCTTAGCATCGTGTAAGCGCTGGACCGATGTGTTCTTCGACTTGCTAAGCTGTTCTGCCACACCGAATTCTCCCTCGGTGAATCCGTACTGTTCAAACCACGTCAACGCCCAGCGGCTATCGGCATCGAAATCACCTTCCTGTTCAGCGAGCACCTCGTCGAGCGTCTGATTGATCAGCGCCAGCGCCTCGCGCACTGGGACTTGCTTACCCTCAGCGTCGAGCACTTTGGAGTAGCGCGTGTAGATGGCCATGCCTGGGCCAATAGCTGCCTGTGCTAGGTCCACTGGCGCGATGTTGCCTGCCTGCAAGTGACGTAAGGCTCGTGGTAACTCGCGCTTGAGTGCATCAGCGAACTCGCGCCGTGTAGCACTGGGTGCATCGTATGCGCGTGATCGGCAAACGAGCACGATACTGGAAGCGAGGGCGTTAGTCCCCTGGCCCACTGTCCGCTCTTTGCGCTCCGTCCGTATTGGCCACGTGCCGCTGATCGCAAAGCCAGCGCGGATGACTGCGTCGAGAAAGGTTTGCCAACCAGTGCTAACCGTACCCCCTGCGTTCGACGATTCAGCCTGCCTAAAAGCGTAGTAGATCGTCACGGGAAACGCTGGGTGAGCTTGCTCCGCGAGCCGATGTATAGCTTGAGTCATACCGGCGAGAAAAAACGCTTCCGCTTGTTCCTTCCCACCGTGCCGATATGGTGAGGCCACGAGTTCCGCAGCCTTGGGTACCGCGACGGTGGCAAAAAGCTCAGGATAAACGCAACGGATTGAGCGGCGCAGCCACACATAGAAAAAATCCGACAAGTCAGCGTATCCGACATTATCGTAGTATGGCGGATCGGTCGAAACTATCTTGCCCCATCCGAAGTCCTGTACACGCGCGTCCGCGAGCTCTGATGTTCCTTCAGGGGATGCAGGAAGACTCGCGAACGCATCGCTACCGGATTCAACAATTGAATACCAAGATCCAACCGCAGAAAATGGTGAAAGTTCTGCGTAATCCCAGGTCATTGGAATGGCCTGCCGTGCGAAGAGATTTCTTATATTTTGGTTTACATTATTCCAGCTCGCGATAGTGTTAGATAGGTCGCTCCATCGCGACGTCGCCAATGCGAGGTACACCCCTATTGCCTCTCCGTACGCTACAGCTCCAACGCCACCGTTTCGTAAAGCGCGGTTATCGTCAGCCATGCCGGCCGAAGAGGCGTCGCTCTTAACCTGCGAGATGACTTCCTGGACAAGGTCGGAGAATATGGTGAGTGCCTTGAGTTGGCGAGAGGTAAAGAGGTCGCGCCAGCTGCTCAGGCCGTACGGGACGCAGGTGCCACCCGTGAGTCTCGGCGGGACATCGCCTTCCGGCTGCCATGTTGGCTCGGCCGCGCGCGCGGTTGCTTCATGTTCCGGTGTCGGCGCTAGGTACAGTCGCCCGCGTTTTCCCTCCGCCACGATTGCCATTAGCCTCGCTCCCATGCGGCCTGATTTGCCCTCAGACTTAATGTAGTCTCCGGCAATGGGCGTACCGGACATTATGCAGCGGAAATTGGCACCGCGCCCAAGCTTAGTGCCATTCTTAGCCAGCACCGAGTCCTTTGGCTTGCCGACCTTAACCGTGAAACTATAGCCGCCGCCTGCGATAATCGGCTCGACATAAGCTTCCTTATCAGCAATGGTTGAGAGCATAAAGGTCGAGGCAAGAGGCACCTGCACATCAGAGAACGCCGGGTTCGGGCTCTTGACCGTCCGCGCCCAAAGCCAGGCAATTACCGTGAGCGTTTGACCGGCGTAGGGCTTCAGATCCGGCCGAGCCTGTACCATATCAGTCGTTACCTCGATCTTCGGATACAGGGATCCGACGCGCCTCACCGCCTCGTCGCGCATCCATCGGGCGTAATGGCGCACATCCTCTTTTAGCCCCTCAGCACATCTCCATTGTCTCGACACTAGCGCCGTTTCTCCGCGCGCCGTCGGATTGATGGGTGGCTTTCCAGCGAACCGGGACGGAATCTCCACCATGGCCTTATTGATAACTACTGAGACGGGATTAAGATCGCTCGCGCAAACCCTGAGACCGAGACGCTGTGCCTCAAGCGGTAACGCGCCGCCGCCTGCAAACGGATCATAAAACGACGGTAGCTGACCGCGGTCGAAGAGATCCTCAACGCGTGGGTGATCCGTGTTATCGGTGCACGTGCGCGCCCAACTCTTCCGTATCTCTTTCCTCGCCGCATGCAGTAGCGATTCGTTCGTCGTGTTCTCCCATCTCACAAGTTCTTCCATAAGGCGAAACAGACGCTCGCGTTCAATTTCTTGGCTTGCTTCAGTAGGGAACAGTTCCGGAAGCGACGACGGATCGTCCACTAGCTGCGCGAAAATCACGGCCCGTGCTGCCGCAAGCGGTCGACGCGCCCACCAAGTGTGGAGCGAACGCGGGTGTTTTCTAGTAAACGGTTGTTTCTCTAGTTCACTGGCCTTGTTAATTGCCTCCAGGGGCAGCGCGACGTCGATCAGTTTCCGTCGCATCATGCCGCGGTGTTTGATTTCGCAATAATTAAGGCAACGATACGCACTGAGATCGGCCTACCGAGGCGATCGTCGTTAGGGCCGCATCTAACATGCATGGACCCACGAGCAATAGCCCTCATCGAACTGGCACCCCTTCATGACCTTCACCAGCCAACACGTGGACTTGACCCGGTTTCGTGGACACAAAGATAAGCCCCTAACCCAGGGGAAAGGATGTGTCCAATGGCTACTAAACGACCCCGGAAGAGGCCGGTTCGGCAGAAG
>Ga0209167_10001219_pt1 | contig 15526 bp, 19 predicted proteins | sample Coa_R1_9_FD_187154 | JGI IMG/M metagenome (GOLD analysis project Ga0209167, IMG submission 187154) | Surface soil microbial communities from Centralia Pennsylvania, which are recovering from an underground coalmine fire - Coalmine... | ecosystem: Environmental > Terrestrial > Soil >... | reverse complement strand
TGAGGGGGAGCAGCATCTTCGCGCATTCCTAGCGCATCGGCATCCAGACTTGATTCACGCCGCCCTGGTGGTCAGCGCCGGAGGCGTGCGTGCGCGCCAGTTGGGGACTTCCGAGGAAATACGGGTAGTGAGTATTGGTTCCAGGCGGGAGGTTCTTTTTGATCCCCTCGCGACGACCGATGCTGAAGTAGCCGAGCAATTCGACCGTCAGGTCCGGGCGTTTGGAGTCAAGGGACAGCGCACTCTAGAGGGCCTGAGCGTCGCCATCGTCGGTCTAGGCGGTACGGGTTCACTGGCAGCCCAGGAGCTTGTTCATCTTGGGGTAAGGGATTTCATACTTGTGGACCCTGACGTTGTTGAGTCGTCGAATCTGAACCGTATTTCGCACGCCTTTTCCGAGGATATCGGCAAACCGAAAACGGAAATTGCTGCCCGCTACATTCGACAAATTGCGAAGATGGCGCAGGTAAAGCGGATTGACGAGGACGTGATGGAAGCCAAGACCGCTCGCCAGCTCGCCGACGCCGACATATTATTCGGTTGTACCGATTCCCACGGGAGTCGTGCTGTCATGCAACAGGTCGCGTACCAATACTTGATTCCATACATCGACATGGGAGTGACGTTGATTGCCAGCAAAGGATCGATCACGCACGTCTACGGCCGTGCGCAATTGCTGGCACCGGGGCACGCATGCTTTACCTGCAGCAGTCTTCTCGATTCTAACGAAGTACGGCGCGACATGATGACCTCGTTTGAACGTCAGGCCGACCCCTATATTCAAGGTCACCGCGAGCTCGCGCCAGCGGTTATGTCCCTGAACGGAACGGTCTCGTCATTGGCAGTCACGATGTTTCTGGCCGTAGCGGTGGGCGTGCCTATCGAGGCCCGACATGTGCTTTACAACGCGCTCACTTCGTCGATGCGCGCAGTCCGCGCAACGCCCCAGGCAGATTGTTATGTCTGTTCGCGGCGCGGTGCCTTTGCGCGCGGTGACTCATGGCCGATCTTTGCAAGAGAGACATGAGATGCCGATCAACGTTGGGCGCCTTCCGGGACGTAAGCATGTCGCGTGGCTTGGGATCGAGCCGCCCGAAGAAGGGCGCGAGGCCTTTGAAGAGCGGGAATTCCGCGTCACTACTTGTTCGGAGGAAGACTTACGAAGTGGAGATTTTCTGTCTGGTCTAACGGCAGTGGTCTTCACTCAAAACCCGGAAAGGGCCCTGCAGATTTCACTCTTCATCAAGAATCATGCGGCAAGGTTGCTCGATTATGATTGTCAGATTATCCTTCGGCCTGGGTCACAGGCTCTCTCCCTTAAGCCCTCGATCCTTACGGGCGCAATTGATGAGACTCATTTGTGGACCGCCTGGCTCCCTGAGGAAGAAGCTAAACAGTTGAAGTGGATGGGGTCACGCGGCTCCTTGCCACCTTTTCCTCGCGCCAATTTCTTCAGCTTCTCCATCGCTTGGAAGGATATTGCGAATGTTGTTGCCGATAACCTTCCAGGACCAGCTCCGAGTCCGTCTTTGCAGATCACGGTGCAAACGGCCGCGAACGGCATCCGGACCCGCGATCTCAACGATGACGAAAAGCTTCTGATCCGGCGTGCGTTCTGGGACTGCGCCGATATTACCCTGGAGCCCGTCAGTGGTGGCCGGTCTGGCCTCTTGGTTTTCCGCGCTCATGCAGAGCTTGAGCAGGGATTGGAAGGGCGGTGGCCGCAGCCTTACTTTGTGAAAATAGGAGACCGGCAGAAGATCTTTGCCGAATATGAGCACTATGAAGGACGTGTGCGTCCCTATGTTCCTTTTCATTTAGGTCCACACCTCGACTCGAAGCGGTGTTGTTTAGGATCTCGTAGCGGAGTGATCGTCGGCGACTACGTGGAAGAGTCGGAAAGCTTGCGTGATTGCGCTTGTGAAGGCCGCGCCGCCAGCGCGATAGCGTGCCTATTCGACCGTACTTTGCTGGGATGGCACCGAGTCTTTGAGACGAAGCAGACTTCGATAGCCCGAGCGCTGAAGTACCGTTTCCCCGGCAGGATATTTGAGCCTCGCCGTTCACGCGTTAAGACAATGGGGGCAATCCTCACTCTCAACGACCTGCGAAAACTTTTTCGCAAATGCATTTCTCAGCCTATTCTGGTTGGGCTTGTACACGGCGACCTGCACTCGGCCAACGTAAGAGTGAGGGCAACGGATGCAATCGTAATCGATTTTTTTGCACATCAGAAATATCCGCTGGTTTTCGATGCCGCCACTCTTGAAGCCAGTCTGCTTGTTGAAGGCTTTCGTGACGATAAGAGACCAATTAACGACTGGCTGAAATCGATCGAACCGCTCTATACGCAATGCCCCCTGTTAGGGGCTTTACCCCACGTTAAACCAAAAGATCCTTCATTCTGGTTTTACGCCTGTGTGCACCAGATCAGAAGATATGCTCGGCAGTGGGAAGGTGCCGAGAATCAATATGCGGGCGCGTTAGCCGTGGCCCTCTTGATCAAGGCAACCAAGGACGTTAAGGCCCGCGAACCTGAAGGATCTCGGCGTGCCGCAGCATACCTGTTGGCGGAGCGCCTCTTGGTGGCTACATTTGGTGGTGGGGCCGCCGCGCCAGCTCCGATGCCTGCCGGTGCGGGGCAAGCGCCTGATCCTGGAAACGTGCCCCAGCTTCCTGCAGGGAATCCGCAATGATGAACGAGAAGAAACTTAACTTGAGGGCCGTTGTATCCAGCAGGAGCGAAGCGTCGAATTACCTAAAATCCCCTGGAGATGCAGCGCTTGTGACTCGCGGTCTTCCGCGTCTGCTCTTGCTTGTGTGTCCCTGCGGTTGCGGTGAGCAACTGCCCATCAACCTTGACGATCGGGCGGGGCCAGCATGGCGCCTCTATCGCGGGCGGAACGATTCTTTGACCCTGTATCCCTCCGTTTGGCGGGAGAGCGGCTGTGAAAGCCACTTCATTATCTGGAGGGATCAGATTCTGCTCTTCGGCCGTTATGAAGAGGATTTTGACGATTCTTCTTTAGGGGAGGAAGGCGTACCTGCCTCCGAGGCTGTTCTTGCGCAGATTCCGGCCGGAGAAACAGTATCTTTCTTTGACCTTGCCGAGGCCCTTGGAGCGGTGCCGTGGGATGTTTTGAGAATTTGTCGCAAGCTCGCTCGCTCGGGCCATGTACGCGAAGGCAAAGGAAAGCAGCGCGGCCACTTCACAAGAAATTCTTAGGGACCTTAATCCCGATCCTCTCGACCTCATCGAGACTCACATCATCGTCGCGCCTGTCGTAAAGCCCGCCAAAGAACGAAAGGCTCAGAACGCTTCGAAACAGTAGGACGCCGTCTCCGCCGGCTGGTTTCTTTCCACGGATAACAAATAGTCAAATACTTAGTTCGACTCCAATGATTTCCACAGAGTCCACCGGAATTTTGTTCGGATGAGAACGGCGAAGAAACCCCGCGCTTTCAAAAGAGCGCCGCAGGGGTTCGCGGTCGCGTTTGCGGCACCTCCATTTCTAGTTCAGTTCAAACTGACTCTTAGAATCATTCTGCTAGCATGGGCGCATTAGGCTTGACGCTCATAGACCTATTGTGATTACCAAGGACGAAATCGAGGCAAGAGCAAGCGAATTCGGCCTGCATGCAGCCAACATCGAAGGCGATTATGTTTTCGGTTGGCTCCTTGCTGGCATTTACGGCGCAAGCTGGCTCAAGGATGCCCTCGTACTCAAGGGTGGCAATTGCTTCCGCAAAGCGTATTTTCCGCACACGCGCTTCTCCAACGATCTTGACTTCTCCAGCACCATCGCCATTCAGGAAGCCACCTTCGCCGCTGAACTAAATAAGATCTGCGATTTTGTTCAAGAACAGACGGGCGTGGTTTTTGAAAAAGACCGAAATTTTGCCAGGGAGAAAGGTAATTCCGACAAGGAACGCCGCATCGTCGAAGCGCGCTTATACTTCAAGGATTTCTATGGCAACCCTCACACAACCACGATCAGCGTGCATTTGGACGTAACGGAGTACGACCGGATATTCCTGCCAATTCAGAACCGATTTCTCATACATCCCTATTCCGACGGCCCGCAATGCAATGCCACAATTCGCTGCCACAAGCTTGAGGAGTTGCTTGCGGCAAAGCTCAAGTGCCTCCTGCAGCGCAGGCATTCTTTTGATCTTTATGATTACGTGTATAGCGTCTTCATCAATCGCGATCTTGAGGTTAATCGAACCGAGATTTTACGCACGTTTCTCAGGAAAACGATCTTCGAGCCAAGTCCCGCCGTTGCCAAAGGTCTCCTGCTCGATCTTCCCTTGGAAACGTTCCGCGCGGTCTGGCACAAATACCTGGTGTGCCCAGCTCAGAGCCTCTTTGACTTCGATACCGCGCTCACCCGCTTTAGGGAAAACATCGAAGCCCTCTTTGCCGGCATCCGAGTGGATCGTTACGGGCAGATGGCCTTTTATCCCTCGCATCTCCGTAACATAATCATGGAAGCCGCGAGCAACCTGACCGTGATGGATATCACATACGATGGTCGCCGCAGGCAGATAGAGCCCTATTCGCTGGTTTTCAAGCGCCGTAAAGACGGTTTCGGCCAGGAATACTTCTATGCATATGACCGGACTGGAGGCCGCACAAGCGGCCCCGGCCTAAAAAGCTTCCTTCATCCAAAAATAGAGGCGCTCGCGACTACCGAAGAACGTTTTGAGCCGAGATTGCCTGTCGAACTTGGGAAGGCCGGCGAGTTCACCAGCAAAACCTTTTTTGGGGGAAATTTTAGAGGCGGTTTCTCAACCAGGGTCCGAAAGCGGACAAGCACCACGCGGGTTTACCTCGTGGAATGCTCTTATTGTGGCAAGCGATTTCCGCGAAAGCGCTACAACACCCGCCTGCGACCACACAAAGACCAATACGGCAACGCTTGCTACGGGCGATCCGGTTACATTGCTTACTAGCGATTTCAGAAAATGGGTCGTGGGCGTTGATTGCTTTCCGGGGTTTTCCAACCGATTGTTATAAGCGGGCTATGGATTCCGCCGTCGTACATTTAAATGGGATCAAGCCCTGCGCGTTCGATTCGCGAACGTCTCTCCGGGCTTTGGGCACAGTGTTGGCACACCGAATGTGTGAAAACCGCGCGTCTGGCACGCCGAGACGGCTGATGGAATGTCAGCCGCTGCAAAGCTCCGAATGTGCAATTATTGATCTGCCCATTCCCAAGTTTTGCCGCCATCGTACGACAGGATCGGCCTGCCCGTCTTGACGTCATGCGATCTCAGGATTGGTGGCGAAGCATCGGTCTCCTTACAGGTAAATGAGTCCTGATTTCGGGTGCATCTCCACCGAACCCAAGAGTGATCGGGTTGTTCAGTTCTACCTAGAAATGTAATTTTGACGCTGTGCTCCGGACCTCCATCGCAGCTGATTTTAGAGATCGCGTATCCTGTTGGCTTCTCCATGCCGTGCGCAGTTTTTTCGTCCAGCGGGTACGACGTGCAATCCTTGCTCTCGCCCACGAACCAATTGGACTCAGCTGTGATCACGCTGTCTTGCCGATGCTGCATCCAACCGGCCGAGTCGATCCCGGTGTATGCCCAATAGCCAATTGCACCCACGATGCCCAACAAGAATAGGCAGCCGTACCCGGCTGCTGTATCGCTAGTCTTCTTGCTCGTATTATCATCGGTCATAAACAGGATGAGCCTGCTCAAGAAGTCCTTTTAGCTGGGCGCTGTTGATCTCCTCGGCCTTTGCGTTGACGAATGTCAGTCGGCCACCTACTTTACAACTCAATCCTTCGACACTCATCGCTCGGAATCCTGACTTGTCGTGATCGAGGGTCTGGCACACTCGGTTCATCACGGCTTCGATGTCGGGATCCACCACTATCAGGTTTGCCTCTCGGTTGCCCTTCCTGATCAGGTCGTTGAAGTGTTCATCCGCCACGCCGAAGGAGTAGCCAATGATGAAAATCGTCTTGGCCTTCTTGATTATCTGCCCGCAGTGGTACCAACGATCTAGGTATTCTGTGCAGATGACCGGCTTCATAGCGAGGGGCGGAACGATGGCCGGCAAGGATACTTCCGGAGGATCCTTCGTCCAGTCAACCTTCAATTGATCAATGAATGCGGCCATCCGTTCCAATGTGGTTGCGTCTCTAGCTTGAACATCGTTGGCTACGTACTCGCGTGTACGGAAACGAATGAAAGCCTTACATTCCCCATGAAAATAACCGTTTCTCGGCCGCGTCCTGTCGTCAAAGAAGTCGGTGTAGTTGAAAGTGACGATGTTGTCGCCGCTCACGCGACTGTCCGATAAGGTCTTGTAGAAAGACAAATCACGCTTGCTGCGGGCGGCATCTTCCCTGTGTCGAATGTATGCCCAAAGGAGCCACGCCAGGTAGAAGTATTTCCGCTGATCAGGGATATGTTTTGTGAAATATCCGGTGAAAAGATCAGCCATTAGCTCTTCGAAATTCGACAATAACGCGATCACTTCTGCGAACACTGCTCGGTCCTCGGGAGTCAGATCAGGGATCTCGGCAAGGACCTGAGTGAAGACAGCTTTGATCGCCTCCCGAGCTTTAGGCCGAAAAGAGATGTGATTGGGATCGAGAAGAGTGTCCGTGACGCCGGAATCGGCCTGACCAGCCAACTTCGAAAGCTCAGTCATCATGGCCTCGTTCAGTTCGTTCTCGGACGCGATCACTGACAATTTCTTCATCAACGTTTTTACGGTGTTCACTCTGGCGTTGCCTGCGTCGCGATGCTTGTCGAGAACTGTGAGAATCTTTGGGAGCAAATGTGGGTGTGAGCCGAGCAACTTCTGTCCTAGGTTTTCAGCCTGATCTCCGCCATAGGTTTGAAGATCGAGAGGCAGCGGTTTGGCATGGTTGCGGATCGCCTTGTTGATGGCTTTGCCTGGCCCACGAGTGAAATCACTCAGATCCTTGAAAAGAGTGTTCAGAAGCGGAAGCCCGAGCACTCGATCAACGCCCGCACCAAGGACAAATATCACATCTCCTCGGGACGAGAGTTGAGCTTGGGCCTTTAACGTAGAATCAGCCTTCAAGACTGTTTCACTTTCGGCCAGATGTCGGCGATTGTCTCGCAAGCGGCATCAATATCTCTTTTCAATTGCTTGTTCAATTTTTTCCCGTTGAATTGCCGTTGGCGGGACACGTCCAAGTAGATTACATCGGCGGGCCTCACTCCCAATTCCTCGCCACTGGCGGCCTCGTGCATGACCTTCAAGATGATGTTTACGACCTCTTCCTTCGGTTCCTTGGCATTGAAATCCAGTTTGATGAGTTTCTTCGTTCCATTCTCATCCACATACAGGTCTGGAGCGGTGGTGACATGAACTTCGCCATGAATGTATCGGGGGCGCGGGTTTTCCAGCACCCGGAACTGATTATTCTGAAAGTGCTTCATGTATGTTTTGATTGCGCGGATGTTGTCTTCAATCCTGCTAGGGTCTTTGTCTGGGTTTTCGGCAGCCTTCTTCTTAAGTGCCTCTACGGCATCAAGCAAAACCGTAACATCGTTGTTATGCGAGTGGTACTTCTGGATGGTGGAGCGCGCTTCACTGTAGCGAACGATCTGCGGTTTTCGATGTCCGTCTTTGGTGAATGGAAACTTGTGGTCTCGGAGAAGTCGTCGTTGCCTGAACGACGTGGCATTCATAAACTGAGCCAGTCCCGCCACCGAAATTTTGATTGGCATCGTGGTTTCCTCTCTCACTCAAAGAGTGGTCGAATGCAGAAATCGGGTCAGCTGCCGCACTCGGGTAGGCTCAACAGGTTGTCAGGACGATAGCCGTCTGCTGTCGTTTTAAGGTACTTTCGGCCGTTGTGCGTCGCGACTATAACCTCCGCTTCTCTGCTGTTGACCAGAGTGTAGAAGGAACTTGTATAGTTTTCGATCGCGCGAATAGCTTCATCTTCCGAGAGTTTCCATTTGCCCTCATCACTTCCGATGTATGCAATTCTCTCGTGCGGATCAAAGTGAGAACCCCGCTTGTGAATGCACGTAACTCGATATCGCGCCATTGTCGTCTCCTAGGTACCTGAATTTGCTAAAGCCACTTCGCCACTCCCCCATGGTGCGAGCACGTTCCTCTTCGGCTTTGGCTGAAGCTGTAGCTGCCATCCCGACACTGAGCCGTGGCTCCTTTCGGGGCGGCTGAACAGTTTTCCGGTCTTCTGACAGTTTCACCTTTTGAATTTGTGTATGTACCGTTATTCGTGCAGGTCGGCTTTGACTTGGCATTGTCCGTGGTTGAATGTTGGTTCGCTGGAGCGTTGGATGGGGTTTGCGGTGTCGCCAACAGCGAGAGGAGCGCGAAGAGTAGGGCGAGTACGGAAATCGTGCGGCGCGAGGGGCGAGGAACTTGCATAGTCTTCTCCCTGAAACACGGAAGTAAACTTGCTCCCCCTCTGAAACAAGTTCAATAAGAGATGATACCGAGTATTCCAGACGTGGCAATAGCAAATAGGTGCCAGATTGACCACACCTTCTCGTAAGAGAATCAATGGTACGTTACCGGTCCTACATCGACGATCCAACGGAGATTCCCGGATCGAGCACCAGGAGTGGCAGACCCACTGCCAGCCCGTTTCGCGATGTTGCTAAAAGCCGCCAGAACGACGAGACTGCGAAGTCGACCTAAGCGCCCCTTATTTGTCACCGGGCTATCTGCCTTATCCGGAACGAGGCACACCATTGGCACACTGCAAATCGGAAACATGCCGATTTGTCGTTGGTCGGGGAACCAGCCGGCTGATCGGCCGTAAGGCGGTTTGTTGCGACTGTATCCATCTCAGAATGAAGCGTCGCCAATGGCGCAAAAGTTGCCCGACGATATCTGTCCTTTTTTTGTCACCTCTTGTGCAGTTGAGAGTTTGTCGTGGCCAGATATATGGTGGCCACGCGATGCGGTACGCCGACAGGTCTGCTACGCTTTCCAGACATGGAATACGACGAAGACAAAGTGGACGAGATGGTGCTGGCGTTGCTTTTCCTGACGACTTTTGAGGAGAGTCCGGATGGAGCGCGCGCCTGGAAAGGACACGACTGGAACGTGCTCAATCGGCTCCATGCAAAGGGCTACATTTCAGACCCGAGAAGCAAGGCCAAATCAGTCGTGGTCACCGAGGAAGGCGTGAAGCAGTCTCGCGCGCTCTTCACGAAATATTTTGCGAAGAAACTTACTGACGGTCAGCGGTAGCTTTGAGCCGATGCTCGAAGGCCTACGGCAACGTACTTGCCCTCGCTAATCCATTCTGACCGATCCCTTCTCTTCGTTACACCACCAATGTACTGCCTGGATATTGTCCGGATGATCGTCCCTCCAGCCTCCGCCCATTCCCTTCGGATCCCTATGATCGGGGACGACATCGTTATAATCGCGAAATTCTTCGTGGCAGATCGCACAAATGCCCGCCTGCTGTCGAATTTTGCGGTTCAGCAATTTCCGCATCTCCGCGGGAGATCGCAATTCCCGGTATCCCCGCGGGTGATGCGGATCTTCAACGCGCTGAACTCCGAGTCTGACCAGCTTTGGCTTGGGCAGAAGTTCGCGTCCACAACAAGAGAGCGATTTGTGGATCGGACACAATTCATTGGTACGAAGTCTCATGGCATTCCTCTGATTCGCGTGTGAAATGGAAAAAACGGGGAGAGAACGTGGGGATGGAGCCGCGTCGATCCCGCTCTGGCCTGCTACAATTCCTGCCCGAAGGAGAATCAATGACGAATCTGGCTACTGTGGTCCGGCAGTTGAGGAAAGAACGTGATCAAGCCCAGAAGAGAGTCGAGCAGTTGGACCAAGCGCTGGAAGCTCTGACCGGCGTCGGAGGTACACGAGGCGCGAGTGGACGTCCCCGTCGGGTTAATGCGCCCGCAGCGCGGCGAACCATGTCAGCCGCGGCACGCAAGCGGATCGCTGCGGCCCAGCGCGCGCGCTGGGCGAAGTGGAAAGCCGTGCAAAAGAGCAAGTAATCCGAATCCACCCATGATTTCCACAATTCCATTCACAGAAATCTCGTGTTTAGCCTAAGTTTTGCGTTGACTTGATTCGAGCAACTGTTTAGTTTGACTCGCGTCGACGGCTGAAAGGATTGGCGAAATCAAATTTGCCAGTCCGAAGTAGGCTGAGTGATCTGCTCGGCAGGGTGACCTGAGCGGGCAACCAGACCCGAAAAAACCGGCTGACTCTGCGAGAAGCAGTTGGGGTTTGGAACCGCGAGAGCGGTGATTGCATCAAGGGCTGCGACGGTGCATGCATCCACGCTGTTGGCTCCCTCGCAGGAGTTGGCGGATGGAGCATAACCAATGTCGCAGCCTTTCCTATTTCCTCGGCAAATTGCGGGTTTCGTCCCCGAAATTCGCTTGACTCCGTTTGCTATCCTCCGCAGCGAACGAATCGGCATCTAGTACTTCTTTAATACCACTCCCAATTGGCTGCCTTGGAGGGGGACCTTGGCACTGACTAGGGGCGTCTCTCTTCGTCAGCTTTTCAACGTGAATTGTGGATAAGACTGTACATATAACGTTGGATCGCCCATGCGGCACGGCGTCGACCTATTTGCACCATGAATGGGCAACCAGCTTTGAGTAAAATTGCGAATGTAAATGGGAGTCACGATCGAACTGCAGAATCTCGGCGACGCTCAGCTGTGCCGCGACATTACCGCTTACCTGGAGCACGCGTTCAGTGGGCGACAAGGGGAGTGGCGTGTGTCGATTGCCGGTTCGCGAGCGGCGGAGAACTGGGAGCTCCGAGTGGAGGGACCTAATGGCTTTGAACGGTCGTACACACTTTCGGCTGCGGCCGGTGAGCACGAGCCCACGGCGATCCGCATCCTTGTTCTAAGGCTCGTTCCGCCTTCCAATGGGTGACCACGCCTTCTGTGGGTCCGGGTGCAGCCTTCATCTCTTTTCGTCTTTTCGCTAAAATGTGATCCGCATGAAAGGAGCACCATGGCGAAGAAGAAGATTGACCCACTCAACAAGAAAGCGTATGGCGCGGTCTCGGCCGCGCTCACCGTCGCCGACATTCCTGCGGCGGTCAGCTTTTACCAGAAGGCATTTGCCTTTGCAAAGCGCGCCATCATGAACGGCCCCGATGGCAAGCCCGTACATGCGGAACTCACCTTGCGCGGCACCGTGCTAATGCTAAGCCCCGAAAGCCCGGCTATGGGAAGACGCACGGCCAAGAGCGTCGGCGCGTCGCCGGCCAGCTTGTACCTCTACGTCGAAAATGTGGATAAAGTAGTGGAGAAAGCGAGCAAGCTGGGGGCTACACCTCAGGGTCCGGTCATGGACATGTTTTGGGGCGATCGTTGCGGCACGGTTCTCGATCCCGATGGCTACAGCTGGATGGTTGGGACCCACAAAGCGGAACCTTCGGCAAAGGAAATGAGGAAGGGGATGGAAGAGATGATGAAGCAGCAGCCGCCGGCCACCGCTGCGGCTGACTGATCCGGCGTCATTCGAAAAGCGCCGGTTGAGGCTCAATCGGTTCGGCTTCCCGAAAATTGCTCAGACCGACCCCTACGAGACGATGGCGCTGCTGAGGGGCGAGAGTCACTCGCTCACGCAGCTTGAGGGCAATCTCTGTCAGTTCGACGCACGAAGATGGAGGCGCGTTTCCCGTGTAACTGCGGGTGAGGATTTTGAACTCCTTGGTCTTCAGCTTGAGCACGACTGTCCGTGGTATTCGCGATTCTTTGCGTGACGCGGACCAGAGCTTTTCTGCCAAACGCCGGATCATGGGTTCGGTCTCTGCGAGCAAAACATCGTCCTGAAATGTGTCCTCGACCGAGATCGACTTCGTCGGCCTGTCCGGTACCACGGGATTCTCGTCGATGCCGCGTGCGAGTTCGTAGAGGCGCACCCCGTAGCGGCCAAATTCCTGCTCAAGTCTTGGTAGCTCCAAACTTCGCAGTTCGCCGACGGTCTTGATTCCGAGTTTCGCTAACTTCTCTTCGTTGACTTTCCCGACGCCCGGCAACCGTCCGACCGGCAGCGGAAGCAGAAAGGCATCCACCTCGTTTGGCTGGATCACAAAGAGTCCATCTGGTTTTTTCCAATCCGAGGCAAGCTTTGCCAGGAACTTGTTCGGTGCCACGCCGGCAGAAGCGGTCAGACTTAATTCCGTTCGTATCTGTTCACGAATCGTTCGTGCCACGAGCGTTGCGGTGGGCAAGCCGGTCTTATTGGTGGTCACATCGAGATAAGCTTCGTCCAGGGACAGCGGTTCAATCAGATCTGTGTGGCGCTTGAAGATTTCCCGCACATCCCGTGATACGGCGCGATACCTGGTGAAATCAGGAGCAACAAAGATCCCGTCGGGACAAAGGCGTTCCGCCCGCATCGCGGGCATTGCAGAGCGCACCCCGAAAGCTCTTGCCTCGTACGATGCCGCGCATACAACTGAGCGATTGCCCTTCCAGGCGACGATCACCGGTTTGCCCCTCAACCGAGGGTCATCCCGCTGTTGCACGGAAGCATAGAAGGCATCCATGTCGATGTGGGCGATTTTGCGCATGGGCGTATAGCCAAGATAATAATTCGCCACCAAACTGGGTGCCCAGAACTTTCGTTATCATCTGACACATGGCGAAGGCAGCCGCAAATACCGGGATCATGCCGACCGTGCTCGTGGCGATCGAGCAGTGTCTGCCAAAATCCCAGCGCGTCATCGATGACCGTTGACCGTCCACACACCACGGCCTTCACGGATGAACTGGATCTCATCATCAGGATGACGATGCGGACCCGGCCCAGAGCCTGGCTTCCCGTGGAACAGGAACACCGAGACGTCAGTCTCAGCGTGTTCGGCTCCGACAAACTCATGGGAACTGCCGACGAATGGCAGGTTCTCCTGCCGTACGTGATGCATCCTCGTTATGCCTCCTGGCGATGTTCGATGAACATTGCTTCGGGTTAGGTTCCGAGACGACCTCGAAAACGAGATGGTTATTCAATGCGCCGCGTTATTTGCCGAACGGAGTCCGCCAGCCGCGATCGCGCGATTTCCTGAATAGCAAAACTACACCTGTGTCACTCGATGAGCGATCCTTACCTTGTTCGCAAGGGCTCATGGCTCCTTAGAGGAACAACGCCTCAAACCAAGTTTAGGCTAGAAAGCGCCTAACTGGACATTAGGCGGAAAATCGCCTAATATCCCCTTAGGCGGAAAAACGCCTGACCCTATGGCAAGCATCGACAAAATCGCACGATCTCCCTTGCAGCTCGCCAACTACATTCGAGAGCGGAGGCGCGAGCTCGGCTTAACCCAAGAAAACCTGGCGTCCAAAATCGGAGTGCGCCAACGGACAGTTTCCGACATTGAAACCTCCGCCGCCGCACGGCTCGATACGGTGCTGCGGGCCCTTGCCGCACTCGACCTCGAATTGGTAATCCGCCCACGCACCAAAGGTTCGCCACAGGATATTGAGAGACTCTTTTGATGCCGCGGCGAGCGCGTTATGAACCTCTCAACGTTTTCCTTAACAGCCGCCTCGTCGGCCAACTCCTGCGTGAGACTTCGGGAGCGATTTCTTTTCAATACGATCCATCCTGGCTGGATTGGCAGTCGGCGCTGCCGGTGTCGCTATCCTTACCCCTACGCAAACAGCGATATATCGGCGCGCCGGTTTTGGCAGTCTTTGAAAATCTATTGCCGGACAGCGATGCCTTGCGCCGCCAGATCGCTGCGCGCGCGCGCGCCCAAGGAACCGATGCCTATAGCCTTCTGGCAGCGATTGGTCACGATTGTGTAGGCGCGCTGCAGTTCCTGCCTGGGGGGTCACCGCCCGCTCCCGCCGGCGTCATTGATGCCGTGCCCGTCAGTGAGCGCCAGATCGCGGCCATTCTAGACAACCTCGCAATTGCGCCTCTCGGCATCACAGAAGACGAGAGCTTTCGAATCTCGATCGCAGGTGCGCAAGAGAAAACCGCGCTTCTCCGTTGGAACGGTCAATGGTGTAAGCCACGCGGCACAACCGCCACCACCCACATCTTCAAACCCTCCATCGGGAAACTCCCCAATGGCATAGATCTCACTGCAAGCGTCGAGAACGAATATCTGTGCCTGAAGATTTTGAGAGAGTTGGGTCTTCCGACCGCAAATGCCGACATGAAAACATTTGGCGACCGGCGCGTTCTGATTGTCGAACGTTTCGACCGGCTCTGGACTCGAGACAAGAGACTGCTTCGGCTCCCGCAAGAGGATTGTTGCCAGGCCCTCTCCGTGCCCCCCAACCTCAAATACGAAAGCGACGGCGGGCCCGGCGTTGCGGAGATTGTTCGATTACTGAGGGGCAGTGATGAAGCGGTCTCGGATCAACGCTCGTTCCTGAAGGCAAGCATCGTCTTCTGGCTTGTTGGGGCTACCGACGGGCATGCGAAAAATTTCAGCGTCTTTCTCTCGCCGGGCGGGCGTTTCCACATGACGCCACTGTACGACGTCATCTCAGCCCAGCCGAGTGTCGACACGAAACAGATTTTATGGAAGCAGTTTCGTCTGGCCATGGCTTTTGGCACAAAGCCTCACTACCAGATCAGACAGATTGGGCCACGCCATTTTCTTCAAACCGCAGCAAAGGCAGGCGCAGGACGGCAAGTGATCGAATCGATCATCCAGGAACTGTTGGAGGGAACGAGTGCCGCCGTCGATTCTGTGCTGTCGAAGTTGCCTAAGAGGTTCCCTGAGCAGGTTGCATCGTCGATAGCGGCAGGAATTAAGCGACGACTGGTTCTCCTGCAAGAGTCTAAGGATGTTTAAGGATGAGAGTCAGCGCAGAACTCGAGAACCTGGGAGATGCCCGGCTGTCGAAGGACATTGCGGCCAGCATCGAACACGCGTTAAGGGACCAACGAGGGGACTGGCGCGTGACCATTGCTGCATCGTGGGCCAGTGAGAATTGGGAAATGCGGGTCGAGGGTCCCAATAGATTTGAACGGACATATACATTAGTTGGCGCTGCCGCAGAACCTGAACCAGAGGCAATCCGCAGATTAATTGTCCGTTTGGTCCCAAAGAGTTCCTCTTGAGTGTGGAATATGCAATGACGCGGAAACCCGCCAATCCGGGATGGAGTGCTGGCAGGGCACCAACGGTTCAAAAGCTCGACGGCGACTAAATTTAGCGTGCACATTGACATATCTGAAGGCCTGGAATAGTTTGTTTCGATCTGGCGGGCTGAAAACGAAAGCATGAGCATGCTTCTCGTCGAATGGGGGGTCTACTCGCCAGCTTCCCAAAACATCGTTGTAGTGTGTTCGGTGACGCTCAGTGAAGGGTACCAGCATTCCTCCGGAAATACAGGACGAGGAACCCTCGGAGCTGCGATGCCACTTACTCGGGAGGAATGTGTCATGAACGCGAGAAATGTCGGCTGTGCATTTGTGGCTGGAGTGGTGCTGCTTCTGGCCGGCGCCCTCCTAAGTCAGATTGTGGTGTACGCCCAGGATATATCAGCTGACGTGCACCGGCAGAGTGAGAGTGCAAGACGCT
>Ga0209167_10001216_pt1 | contig 15542 bp, 10 predicted proteins | sample Coa_R1_9_FD_187154 | JGI IMG/M metagenome (GOLD analysis project Ga0209167, IMG submission 187154) | Surface soil microbial communities from Centralia Pennsylvania, which are recovering from an underground coalmine fire - Coalmine... | ecosystem: Environmental > Terrestrial > Soil >... | reverse complement strand
AACGCCCGGATCGCGGCGGCGAATTTCCGCGGACATCAAGCCTCGCCGGAAGAAGTGGACGGGGCGATCGTGATGGCGGCGGCACGGCATAACGTGGATCCGAACCTGGTGCGGGCGGTCGTCAAGGTGGAATCGAATTACAACCCCAACGCGGTTTCGCGCAAAGGCGCGATGGGCCTGATGCAACTGATGCCGGCCACGGCGCGCGAACTGAAGGTGAAGAATCCTTTCGACGCCCAGCAGAATGTGGATGCCGGCGTGCGGCACCTCAAACAGTTGCTCGAGGCTTATGGCGGCGACGTGGATTTGACCCTGGCCGCCTACAACGCCGGATCGGGAGCGGTCGCGCGCAGCGCGGGCGTGCCGCACTATACCGAGACGCAGAACTATGTGCGGCGGATCACGAACCTCTATTACGGCGGATTTGATTTCTCGAAGTCGGGAGCGTCGCGCGATCCCGTGCGCGTGCAACGGGATGCGAGGGGCGTGCTTTACATCAGCAACACCGATTAGGGTTCCTGCATCTGTTTTAAGCAGGCTTTTTAGCAGTCTCTCAGGTACCACAGGACAGTTCAACGGCAACGGACTTTCCCGCCTCTCGCGCCAGAAAGCGCCGAGCAGCGGGGTACCCTAGAAGCACAAAGAGTTCAGCGGGCCGAAGATTTTGAAGATCAGGTTCATGCAGCGAAAATCACGCTGGGGAGCGCTGGTGCTGTTGCTGGCGCTGCCGGCGTCGTCGTTCGCACGCTCGCATCATTCCGAAGCCTGGGCGCGGCAGCAGTTTGCCAACGCCGAGCGTATGCGCGAGGCGCTCAATGGCCGCCCTCCGGCCGACCGCACACGGCACGACTACCAGCGCGTGCTCAATGCCTACCGCAGTGTGTATTACGGCATGCCGACTTCCACCAAGGCCGATCCCAGCGTAGTGGCGGTGGCTGAAACGCTGGTGGAGATGGGACGGCGCTTCGACGACGACAAGATTCTGAACCAGGCCATCGCACAGTACCGGTTTCTGCGGCGCGAATATCCGGGCAGCAAGTACCGCTGCGACGCGCTATTCACGATCGGCGAAATCTACAAGGACGATTTGAACGATCCGCAGCAGGCGCGGGCGGTGTTTCAGGAATTTCTGCATCGCTATCCGAGGAACCGGCTGGTGGACGACGCGCAGCAGGCGGTAGCGGAACTCGATCGTCAGGCTGCGGCGGAAAGGAAGGCCGGCGCACAAAAGAAGCCGGTGACGGCTGCCGCGGATGCTGCCGGCGACAAAGGCACGGCAAAGGGCACGAGCGGCAACAGCGGCGCGGACAAAGCTACCGACAGCGGGAGTGATGCTTCCGGCAGCGAAGGTTCGGCGGGCCTGCACACGATGCGCAGCAGCCGCCTGCCGCGGGTCACGGGAATCCGGCACTGGTCCACGCCGGACTACACGCGCGTGGCCATTGATCTGGAAGGGGACGTGAAGTTCGGGTCGCAGCGCATCGCCGATCCCGACCGCATTTTCTTTGATCTGCGGGATACGAAGCTCGCATCCACGCTGGTGGGCAAGAGCTTCGACGTGGACGACGGCTTCCTCAAGAAAATTCGTGTGGCGCAGTTCCAGCCCGGGCGCACGCGGGTGGTGCTGGAAGTAGACAGCCTCTCTGACTATGACGCGTTCCTCCTGCCGAACCCTTACCGGCTGATCATTGATATCCATGGCAAGGATATTCGCGGAAAGGAAGCGAAGGCGGAGCACGCCAAGCCGCTGCGGGACGACCTGGCAGCGGACGTGGAAGTCGGGCCTCGGGCGGGAGCAAGACCGGAGATCAAGACGGACCCAGCGATGGCAAAGCGGGGAGTCGAGGCGGGCGCAAAGTCCGAGACGAAAAGCGACGCCGGGAATGATCAGGCGGCGGATGCGAGCGCCGACCCGGGAGATGACGAAGCCACTGCCAGCGCGGCCGGAGCGAAGACGCCGACCACAGCAATCGCGGTGAAAACGGATTCGACGCCGGTCAAGAAGGTGATCGTGGAGAATGACCCGCCGCGGCGGGCCGGGAGAAATTCCGCAAGAAACGGAAGCCGCTCACACGGGGTGACCGTTCCGACAAACGCCGCCAGGACGAAATCAAAAGATCAGGATGCGGCCGATGCCGACGACGATCCCGACAACGCGGACGCTTCCGATGTGCCGAGCCGAGGAGATGTAGACATTCATGAAGCGCGTCCGACGGCGGCCGGCGACCGGTCGCTCATCCGCGCGCTGGGACTCAAGATCGGGCGGATCGTGATTGATCCCGGGCACGGCGGACATGACACGGGAACCATCGGTCCGAATGGCTTGGAAGAAAAGGATCTGGTGCTCGAAGTGGGCAAGCGGCTGGGCAAACTGCTCGAGACCAGGCTGGGCGCTGAAGTGGTCTATACGCGCAAGGACGACACGTTTATTCCGCTCGAAACCAGGACCGCCATTGCAAACCAGCGGCGGGCCGATCTGTTCGTTTCCATTCACGCCAATTCGAGCGAGGATCAGTCAGCCCGCGGAGTCGAGACCTACTATCTGAACTTCACTTCATCGCCGGAAGCGCTGGAAGTGGCGGCGCGCGAGAACGCGGTTTCGGAGAAATCCATCTACGAACTGCAGGACCTGGTGAAGAAGATTGCGTTGAAAGAGAAGATCGAGGAATCGCGTGAATTCGCCGGCGATGTCCAGGAGTCGCTGCACGATGGGCTGGCGTCGAAGAGTCCGGGGATTCGCGACCGCGGGGTCAAGAAGGCGCCGTTCATCGTCCTGATCGGCGCGAATATGCCATCCATCCTGGCCGAGATCTCGTTTGTGAGCAATCCAGGCGACGAGAAACGGCTGGAGACCAGCGAATACCGGCAGAAAATTGCCGAATCTCTGTATCGCGGCATTGCCAAATACGTGAATGGTCTCAGCGGTGTGAAGGTCGCCAGTAAGATGGATAAACCGGCCGGGCAGTAGCCGAGCAGGCGATCTTCTTGCGGCAAGATCAGGTAGGACAGCTCGGCATGTTTTTCCACGCCCCGGCATCACTTCACATCTCGCGGAATAACTACCAAAACGGACTAGTCCGCTAAATCGCTTGACAAGCGGGCGGTTCGGGAGCATCCTGCGCTCGCATCGCGCGAACCCTGTTCCCCACTCGTGCATGCGTTAACAGCCACCAGATTTTGGCTGTTGTCCTCAGGGAATCCAAACGACTCTCCCATCCTGTGGAGGATGATATGACCCACGTCGTCTGCCTGTCTGCAATGTCCCGGAAACAACTATTTCCTGCAGTCCTGCTCACCCTAGTTGCCCTGTTGGTGACTGTCTCCGGTGCACAGCAGACTCCACCCAATGGCCAGCCCACTGCGACGCCCAGCCGTTCAACAGCTGTTGGACAGGAGAGCGCCGCCGGCGAAAAGCCCTGGGACGACGTCACTCTCGGGGTGAAGAAGTTCTGGGCAGACCGCACACGCTCGGGGCCCGTTCCGGCCAATGCGTATGAGAAGGCGAAGAAGCTGCAATGGGACAAGCTGCCGAAAGTGGGCGGCGCGATGAAGGGCAAAGCAGGTCCGATGGCTTCTCCCTCGAGCCTGACCGGTGTGGTGTGGCGCGCGCTGGGGCCGAGTCCGATTCAGGCCGGCAACAGTTTCTGGAACGGCCGCGTCAACGGAATTGCGGTCAATCCCTTTAACCCCAACGAAATCATCCAGGGCGCGAGTTCCGGTGGCGCGTGGCGATCCAACGATGGTGGCAACACCTGGACGCCGTTGATCGATCACGAGCCGTCGCTGGCCATTGGCGAGCCCAATTCGATCGCCATTGATCCGAATAACACGGACACAATCTATGTTGGAGGCTCGAATTACACCAACAACTCGGCGTCCACGGCGGGCCTGCTGAAGTCAACCGACGGCGGCGGCAGCTGGATCGTTCTTGGGTCGGGCTTCCCGTCCTCAAACAATGGGAACGGCTTCATTTTCCAGGGTCAGAACATTAACGGCGTGGCCGTGGACCCCGCTGCCAGCAACGTCGTGTACCTGGCGGCGAGTAACGGACTCTACACCTCCATTGATGGAGGCAACAGCTGGAACCAGGGGACCAATGGCAACGGTTACGGACAGTCGTTGGTGTTGGATGCATCCTCGCCGGCCGCGAATCGCGTGTTGTTTGCCGGAATGCTCGGACAGGGTGTCTTTGAGACGAACAACGGGGGAGCGAGTTGGACGCAGGTGCTCGGCCCTACAACCCCCGCGGTCGCTGCCGCGCTGGCTACGCACGTTAAGTCTGGTGCTTCTGCGCCGGGCATCGGCAAGGTGATCGTCTCCCTCGACCCGCCCGCCACGCCGCCGAACGCCGCCGGCGTGCAGGTGGTTTACGTGGTGCTGGAGGGCACGGGCGGGAATTTCCCCATCCCCAACGACCCCTACTACAACATTCTGGGTATCTTTCAGAGCACGGACCAGGGTGCGACGTGGACGCAGCGCGCATCCACGGGCCTGTTCCCTTCAGGAGGCGCCTGTCAATGTTTCTACACCAACACGCTCGCAGTGGATCCCGGGTCTCCTGGTGACGGCATCAACGACATTCTGTATTGGGGTGGTACCGACACGTGGGTTTCCACCGACGCGGGCAACACCTTTACCGACGTCACAAACGGAATCCACGCCGACAGTCACAGTTTTGGTTTCGTTGCGCAACCATCCGCAGCGTCATTCGTGTATGCCGGTGACGATGGCGGCATCTGGCGGACCGAGAATACCGGGGTAACGTGGACGGGCACCAATGGAGGCTCGCCTCCCCCTACCATCAACGGTGGTGGGTTGCAGACCAGCTTGATCTATCACATGGACGTGAAGCGGGACTCGACCGCCAGCGTGACCCTGATTGCGATGCAGGATAACGGGACGGCCCAATACACCGGCTCCCCCACCTGGCAGGATACGTATGGAGGGGACGGGATCATTGCGGTTTTCGACCAGACCGGCATTCCTGCGAATGAAAGCCTAGCCTATATAGTGAACGACGGCGGGCCACAGAGATCTACCGACAGCGGCTCGACCTGGGCTGATATCACCAACAACATCCCGAACGGCGGCTGCAACAACCAGGTAGCAACATTCAGCAACTCGCTGGACGTGGATCCAAACAACGCGGGCTATCTCTACTTCGGAGGCACCTCGAACCAGCCCACAGGATGCGCCACGGCGGTGCCGGGGCAACTTTTCCAGACCACCAACGGTGGGACCAGCTGGCGCCAGATTACGAACTTCACGGCGATCACCGGCGCGGGCCCGACGGCGGTCTCGATTGGCAACCCCAACATTGTGGCGGTGGTGGAGGGCGGTACCAGCGTTTATTTGAGCACGAATGCCCTGGCGTCAACCGTTGGGCCACCCAGCGGAGTCGTGTTCACCAACATCACCCGGAATCTCCCAAGCGTGGGTGTGAGCCAGTTGGCCTTCGATCCGAACGATCCGAGCACGCTCTACGCAACCCTGTCCGGATACGGCGTCAGCCACGTGATGAAAACCACGATTGGTGGCACGAGCTGGACGGACCTTTCGCCGTTCCCGCTGTTCATCCCATTCAACACGATCGCGCTGGATGGCGGGTCAAACCCGACCGGGATCTACGTAGGAACCGACCTCGGCGTGCTGCGCTCGCTGGACGGCGGTACTACGTGGGCCGCGCTGGACGATCTACACCTGCCCAATGCGCCGGTAACGCAGCTTCGGATCAATGAGCAGGCCGGCGTGCTGCGGGCTTCCACTTACGGCCGCGGCGTATTCGATTTCGCCCAAGCGACTGGGCCGGTGATCTCGGTGAACCAGACCACCGGGCTGAACTTTGGAGCAGTCTGCTCCGGGGCTATCGGCACGCAGACCTTCGAGGTCATCAACACGGGAACGCAAAATCTAATCGTTTACAACGTGCAGAACCTGTTCAACACGCCAGGTTTCAGCATCGCCAACAACCTCAATCTGCCGATCAGCATCAGCCCGGATTCGTCGGTGACCTTCACCGTGCAGTTCACTCCGATTCCCGGGCAGCCGACGGCTACAGCCGACATCCGCATCACGAGCAACGATCCCAGCGCGCCGTATGTTGATCTGACCGCGACCGCGAGCGCGGCCGCGCCGAGCATCAATGCCACCATTGTGAGCAACGGAAACTTCGGCAACGTGTGTCCGGGAGGCACGTCGAGCATCAGTCTCAACGTGACCAACCAGAGTTCATGCAACCTGCTCATCTCTGGTATCTCGACCACCGCCCCATTCCAGCCGCCGATCGCGGTCTCCTACCCCGTGACGCTGACGGCCGATGGGACCATCTCATTCCCGCTGGCGTTTGATCCGAGTCTCACGCAAGCCTGCAGTAATACGGTCCCGCTCACCGGGCAAGTGGCCGTCTTCAGCAACGATCCTACGCAGCCATTCGGCACGGTGCTGCCTCTTTCGGGGACAGTGCCTTGCCCGAAGATTGCCGCCACGATTGCCAACGGCGGGAAGTTCGGCAACGTGTGCTCGGGCAAGGTTGGGGATCTGAACCTGGAGGTGCTCAACACCGGAGCCTGCAATCTCAACATCACCAGCATCTCGTCGAGCAGCCCGCAGTTCGCGCTGCCCACCAGTCCGCTGGTGTTGAGCGCGGACGCCAATGTTGATCTGCCGGTGGCATTTCAGCCGGCGCCCTACGGTAGTCCCGGCTACGTCACCTGCAGCAACACCACGCCGGAGACGTCGAACATCGTGATTGTCAGCAACGATCCCAGCAATCCGGTGTTCGTCACGCCGGTGCAGGGCATCGAGGGATGTCCGACGATGGTGTTGGGTCCGACGAATCTGACCGGGCTCAACGACTATCCACCTACCGTGTCGGATCCGACCGGGACCCTGGGCTGCTACACCGACAAGCAGATTACGGTAAGCAACACCGGGATTTGCCCGTTGATCATCCCGAGCGCAACGACGGTGAACGGACTGGACGGCAAGGGTCTCGCTTTGCCGCCGACGCCGCTCGAGTACAACGTGGTGAACACCAAGTTCCCGATCACCCTGGCTCCGGCCGGGAAGCCGGTGCCAATCACCGTGCGTTTCAAGCCGGAAATCCTCACGGATCAGAATCCGACGGCTCCCGACCAGCAGACCGGGACGCTGAACATTACCAGCAATGACCCGGTGTTCAGCGATAACACGTCGGCCCTCTGCGGTGAACCCGTCTACGGCAGCGGTGCGCGAATCCTGCTGGAGAACACGCTGGGTGTCCCGCTGAGTTCGGTTACTCAACTTCGGCTTACTACCCAGGACATCGTGCCTACGTTCCTGGAGAAGAAAAGCCCAGCGCCGTTGCAGCCGCCGGCCAACGTTTGCGGCAACACCATCAACTATCACCTGGACAATGAGCAACTGAAACCGACCGGCAGCAACCCGAATGCTTATTACGTGGTCCTGGTGAACGACAATCCTCACTATTTCGAGCCTCTGGACTTCCGCCTGACTAAGTGTCAGTTCCAGCAGATCGTGATGGAGGAGAAGTACTAAAGCCCTTCGGCCGCACTCGGACGGATGGCATACCGTGGGCTGGGACCGAAAGGTCCCGGCTCACAATTTCTCAACCGACCTGTTCTCAACCGACCCGAGGGTCGCCGCGGTAGGGGGAGTAGTCAGATTGGTTAGGCCGATGAGTTACTCCTTTCTACCGCTGTTCAGCACTATCATTGTGTGGTACTGTGCACCCAGTGTGAACCTGCGACGACTGCGAAGCGCAGGACAAGTTAGAAACGGGACATCGCTCCGGCCCCCCACCTGCGATGAACAAATCTCAGGAGACATTCCAATGAAGATCTTCCGCTCTTGCTCGATATACGCCCTGGCAGTTCTGGTGGCCGGAATGCTGGGCACTACCGCTAGCGCGCAGAACCTGGCGTGGACGGCCCATGGCGCGAGCACTCCGCTGGTCAACGCCTCGGCGTCCGATGTGCAGAAAGTTAACTATTTCGATAACGCGAACACCAGTGGCGCGCCCGATGGAAAAGTCCGGATCAGCAACCCTGGCTCTCCCACCGGCAATCTCTGCGCCCAGATTTACGTGTTCGATCCGGAGCAGGAACTGTCAGAGTGCTGCGCCTGCCTGGTCACGCCGAACGGGCTGCGCAAGCTCTCGGTCAACGTTGATTTGACCGCCAACCCTCTGACCGGCGTAAAGCTGACCGAGGGGGAAGTGACCATCATCTCCGGCTACACCAACAATAACGTGTGCAGTCCTCTCAACGATATCGTCGAGCCGACGATTCGCGCTTGGGGAACACATGTGGACGACTCGTTCCTGATCACCGAGACTGAGTACTCCGAGCGGTCGCTCGGTCGGTGGAACGACAATCTGTTGGTGGACTGCTACGCTATCTCTCTTGACGGCAGCGGACACGGCAGCTGCACCTGCGGCACCGGCGATTAATTAGCCGGCAAACGGGCTTTGGCGGCCCTGCGGCAGTTCCAGAAGGCCGTCGGCGGCGAGCGCGAGGAAAGAACGGATAGAATGTGCCGGCGAGGCAGTTGAGCCTCCCGGCACATTGTTGTTTGCGCGCTGGTGATCCGGAATCCAACAGGTAAGCGAAAGCGGGTGGAAACGAACATGAAACCTAGCGGACTGCATGCCGTCCTGATGGTTATAGCGATGTTTCCTGCCGCGGTTCGAGCGCAGACACAGAAAGATCCACCCGCGGGCGTGGTGGCGGAAGTAGATGGAGAAAAGATTTCGTCGCAGGACCTGGATCAGACTGCCGGCGAGTCGCTGGCTGATGCGGAGCGGCAGGTCTACAAACTCAAGCAAAAGAAGCTGCAGGAACTAATTGACGATCGCTTGCTGGCGAAAGAGGCCAAACGGCGCAATGTAACTCTCGATGCGCTGGTGGCCAGCGAGGTGACGGCGAAGGCAGTGCCCGTCACCAACGACGACATTCACCGCATCTACGAATTGAACAAGGCGCAGCTACAGCGGCCGGAAGCCGAGGTCGCTGACCAGATCCGGTCTTTGCTGCAGGATCAGAAAATCGCCGATCGCCGGCGTGAGTTCGCCAAGAGTCTCGAGGCGAACTCGAAGGTGGAGATCTATCTCGATCCGCCACCGCCGTTCCGGATGGCTGTCGGAGCGAACGGACCCAGCAGCGGCGCCGCCAATGCCGCCGTGACCATCGTTGAATTCGAGGACTTTCAGTGTCCTTTCTGCCGCAAGGCCCAGGAAACGGTGCAGCAGGTGCTGGCGCAGTACAAGGACAAAGTCCGGCTGGTGCACCGCGACTTTCCGTTGCAGCCGCTGCATCCGGATTCAGAAAAGGCCCACGAAGCGGCGCGCTGCGCGCTGGAGCATGGCAAGTTCTGGGAGTATCGCGAATTGCTCTACAAGAATGCTCCAGCGGCGGGTCCGCAGCAGCTGATGACCTACGCCACGCAGCTGGGCATGGACTCAGATGACTTCAAGAAGTGCGTGGACAGCGGAAAATACAAGGACGCGGTGTTGCGCGACGAGGGCGAAGGCGAGAAACTGGGCGTGCAGGGCACGCCGGCGTTCTTCATCAATGGCCGTCCATTGTCCGGAGCACAGCCGCAGAGCGAATTTGCGCGCGTGATTGATGAGGAGTTGAAGCTGCAGGCGCCCCGGTAGGCGGCTTCGGGGCGGCTTCGAGGCGGAGTGCGAGCCGGCCCCTTTCGAAGAGGGCGGCGGCTCGCAGGCGGGACAAGAACCAAGCGGACGACCGCCTTACTGCAGCGAGCTGCCCACCTGCGAGAAAATGTTGCCGGCGTTGGAGCCGATCAGACGAACGGTTCCAACGACGATGACGAGGATGACAGCCAGCATCACCGAATACTCGGCAATATCCTGCCCTTCTTCATCCTTCCAGAGACGATGCAATAAGTTAGTCATAGAAATTTCTCCTGTCCCCCACAGCCTGCGAAAGTCTTATGCGATGCCTGCAGCCGACACCGCCCGGCCTGGAGCTTGTGCCTTCGGTTCGGCGGCGAGTCCCCAGGGTTCAGCATCGTGCGATAAAGCCTGCAGACCGACCTGATATTCCGTGGTGCCTTTCATCTGCTTGACCCAGATCACACGATACTGGAAGCGCCGCTGGCGGAAAAAAACCGTAATTTCGTCGCCCACGCTCAGCATGCGCCGCAGCGAGCCAATCCGCACGCCCGCGGGCGTCACGTCGAGTGTGTGAACCAGTTCGTCGAACGCCAAACCACTGCTGTCCGTTCCCTTGATTCGCACGGGAAGAACAGCCTTGGTGCGATTTCCCTGGCGCTGATTCGATTCGTTGTTCACTTGCGGCATTCTTGGCACCCACACACAGTGTGCCGCTCGGCGGCAAAACTGGGAATGGCTCCGACAGGTGGGTTGAAGGCCCGATGGTAATCAGGCCCGGAAAAGGCGCAGGATCAGCAGCTTGCACCACCATGGAACCTTTTCGGGGTGGGCTATGGTCTAATTACCGAAGGCACCTTCGAAGGTTACGGCCGCAGGATCACGGATGAGACACTTCCGGTACGCGAAAATCGCGCTGATCTTCATTGTTTTTGCAGGGTTGAGAGCCCCTGGGCAGAATGCGTCAGCCCCAAGTGTGCTGCCGCCGCAATTCGCCGGGTGGCAGATGGAGGGCTCGGCCGAAGTGAGCCACGACCCGGCCGCCGCGGATCCCACGAATGCCGCGGTGCTTAGGGAATACCGCTTTACCGACTTCAGCTCCGCTAGCTTCACGCGTGACGACGGACGCACCCTGAAGATTCGCGCCGCCCGCTTTGCTGACGCCTCGGGCGCCTTCGGGGCCTATACGTTCTACCTGCAGCCCAACATGGCGCGGGAGGAGATCGGAGATCAGGGTGCGTCTCTCCAGTCGGCGGCGGGAGAACGCGTTCTTTTCTATCGCGGCCAGGTGCTGGTGGATGCGCTCTTCAGCCGGCAGAGCGTGATGTCCGGGGCGGAACTACGCGAACTCGCCGGACTCCTGCCCAAGACCGCGGGCAGTGCGGCCACGCTGCCGCCGGTGCTGCAATTTCTGCCGCGGCGCGGCTACATCCCGAACACCCAGAAATATGCGGAAGGCCCAGAGGCTCTGTCGGCGATGGCAACTCCGCTCTCGGCCCAGCAAGTGGACTTCAATTCCAGCGCGGAAGTGACCTTGGGCCATTACGACACGCCCAGCGGCGAAGCCACGCTGATGCTGATTTATTACACCAATCCGCAGGTGGCGATCGAGCACTTCCGGCGCATGGATCCGGCGCATCCGCATGCGCCGCCGCAGCCGGGAGTCTCGACGATCGAAGATGCGGGAACGTTCCTGTACAAGCGGACCGGACCGATGATCGCGGTCGTGTCGGGCCCGACTTCGGCGAAGGACAGTAAAGCGCTACTCGAATCGGTCAGCTATGAAGCCAACATCACCTGGAACCAGGCCACCGAGAATCGGGACGCGCACGATCTCTATCTGCTGGTGCTGAACGTCGTCATCCTGTGCGCGGTTGTGGGCGGGTTGGCGGTGGTTGCCGGCGTCGCGTTTGGCGGCATCCGAATCCTGATGAAGCGACTGTTCCCGGACCGCGTCTTCGACCGGCCGGAACAGATGGAATTTATTTCTCTGCGACTCACCGAAACGACCGTGACCGTAGTCGAAACCGAAGTGGTTGAAGAGGAGCCCCGGGACCGGCCGGAGGGGCGCTGAGGCCCGCCAAGGGGAGGGTTAAGTGGCTTTAGAAAGATCGGTTTAAGGCTAGTGGGAGCTGGGTTGTCTCAATTTGCTACACTTCTTCCTGATGTTGGTTTGTTTTGTAAGTTATTGATAACAAAAGCATTTATTTCGCAGAAATCGCTTGACACCCCGCTTTTTTGGCTCATAAGATTTCGGCAGAAAGTTTTGACGGATTTCAAGCCTTCCGTTGGAACTATTCTCCCTTGAAGAAGAGGCCATCCAGTTGCCGGGTGGCCTTTTCGTTTCTGGCAAGTTTCCTCGGCAAAGGCTCAGGTCGCACCGAGCGGAACTGTCCGGAATGTTTTTTCGTATATATGGGCGTGGGCGAGCGACCAGTCGTAGCGGTCATCGAACGTGCGATCAACGAATCTTCAGCCATCACCGGGGAGGCTAGAGATGTTCTGCGACGGATGCGGGACGGCAGTGCAGGCGGGTCAGGCATTCTGCGGCAAGTGCGGCAAGCAGATTGTGGGGCCGGTGGCGGTGATGCGTCCGGTTGGTGGACGCGTGCAGCATCACAGCCACCTGCTGGGCATTTTGTGGATGGCGGTCTCCGCGTTCAATGCGATCGGCGGATTCCTGCTGGTGATTGTGGGTGTAACGTTGTTCCCTCATCTGCGCGAACTGGGCAAGATCCCTCCCGACGTGCCGATTGAGTTTTTGAGTTCGATCGTGACCGTGCTCGGAATTTTGCTGCTCGGCAAAGCGGCCTTCGGATTCTTTACCGGATGGGGACTGATGCAGCATGACCGCTGGGCGCGAGTTCTCGCGCTAGTGCTGGCGTTTGTTTCACTTTTCAACGTTCCCTTCGGCACTGCGATTGGAGTGTATACGCTATGGGTGCTGCTGCCCGCCGAGTCCCAGTCAGAGTATGACCGCCTGGTGACAGCGAAGGCGGCATAACCCGTCCGCCACTCCACCCGGCGAGGAATCGAGGCCGCGCCGGCCGGCGACTGGCTATTTGATAAACTATCGGCAGGCCGACGTAGCTCAGTTGGTAGAGCAGCCGATTCGTAATCGGCAGGTCAGCGGTTCAAGTCCGCTCGTCGGCTCCATCCTGACCCTTCAAAACCGCCAGTTTTACCGGTTTGGGTCCTGCGCCCGGGGCACGATTCACAGTCCCATCACTGGCTTGATCCCTGCTGATTAATTCTTGGGAAAGTTAGGATCCGCCTTGATCTCCCGAATCTGCTGAATGTGTCGCTCAGAGTGCGTGGAAATTTCGAGCATCCACTGCCAGCAATCGATCGGATCGGTGGTGCCAAAGCTGTGAGCGCGCAAGTCGTCGTGGGTTGATTTGATGTATTCGATCATGGTTGCGCGCAGAGCCTGGAACTTGGCCAGAGCATCGCCGAGGTTTCTATAAGTATCTACTTTCTCGTGCCCGCCACCAGTCTTGGTATGTACAACCCGATCGATGCCATACCACAGAATGTCGGCATCTGAATTTGCTGATTTCTTGCCTTTCATATCGGAGGGTGCATTCACGGACTTCATCAGATCGCGCCAATAATCCGGTTCGGCGACGGCCAAATGAGAAACGCATTCTCGGATTGACCAGCGATCAGGAGAGGACCGGTATTCCAGTTGGGCCGGTGAGAGTCCGCGCACCTCCTCGGCCAGGAGTTGCCCGGTCATTTCAAAGTGCACGAGTAAGTGTTCCCGGTCGCTGTTTGTCATACCACCTCCTGCGCCGTGGTTGTCGGCGGCAGAGAGATGCAAGGCAATTACAAGAAATGGCAGCAATCGTAGGAGTTTCATTGGCAGCGACCTCTTTTAATGTAGTTAAGCGGAGCGGATTCCGAGGTCGGCGTGACAGTATCGTCCATGATGATTCGGAAGTTCAGCACGCGTCCCAGGGTCCAGCGAAAGAGCAATGACTCGTCATCGCGCCGAAATCGTAGCTACCTCTGCGCGGCGGCTAAGGATTCATCGCCGGCTTCTGCGCGATCGTCTGCGTCGGTCTCAAGGTCGCGGGAACAGTCGCCGCGATCAGCCCCTCGATTCTGCGACCGGGTAGGGCATCGCCCGGACCATTGGACGCGACCACCCATTTCCACCCTCGGCGGTTGTCGTTCAGCACGACGCGCTGTGCTTCGCCGTAATCCACTAGACGATTGAGCACGGTCGTCACCGAGGCCAAAGGATCCTTGTGGCGTTGCAATAATGATGGACTCTGCGCGGTGATCTGATCACAAACCTGGCGCGCGCTCATGGGCGTTTCCGCTTCCATCAGAATGGCGCGGCAGGTTCTGGTGAAACCGCGTTCGCGGCCCGGTCTGCTCTTGTCCACAAGTTCCTTCAGTTCTTCGCTGAGCACGTTTTCGCCGAAAAGTGTAGCCAGCCCCGAGACTGTCTTTTTCAGTGTGCCGATGCGGCCGGTTACATCCGCCCGCTGCTGCAACAGCTGACGAAGCTCGTCCTGCACCAAGCGAACCAGTTCCTGCACTCGAACGACTACGTTGTTTTCCATCGGCGCAATGAGGGCATCGTGAAGCGGTTCGTGTTCCATAATCTCCAGTCCTTGTCGCGGTAGACACCTTCTACCGACAAAACTCGTCGGCAAAATGCCCGAACACTACGTTAGACGGCAATGTGCGGCCGTTTGTATGGCTCGTCGGGATGTCTAACATGCAAAGCGGTACGAACGTCGTTGGGCGCGGGATAGCGTGTATTGGCGCCTCCGCTCCGGCATACAGATAATTAGCAGACGGCTTCACTGACCCTTCAGCACTTACTCGCTCTCGCGGATCTGCTTGCGTCTATGGTTTCTGGTTGAGTAAGCAGTGCGTCCCTACAAATTCCGGTAGCGTTACAGCCTTCTACGGGAAACACGTGAGTTGAATGGGATTCAATCCACTGACTCCCGGTGCCGTCAACGATTGAGCCCGTCCCATCGAGCAGTGAAGTTGTCCCCGCCGCAGGAAACCAGCAGAAGTTCCACGGTCTCTGGATCAGCGCTTGCTGGTTGAGTGCCGAGTGTCGAGTAAGTTCTCCGCTGGGGGTGCTCTTGTGTACGAGCTTCTGAGTGCGCAAATCAAGAGACAGCAGGGCGTGAAACATGAGCCGTGAAACAGTCCTTGTCAACTATCAAATGATCTTCAACTCGCGGTTGGCACCGGTGAACTACATGACGTCAGCTTATCCAGGAGAATGCAAAATGAACCGAATCGTGCGAACCGTTTCCCTCCTCGCACTCGTTCTGGCGCTGGTTGGAGTATCCGGATTGCAGCCAGCCTACGCCGACAACCTCTACGCCAGCATCCGTGGAACAGTGACTGACCCCAGTGGAGCGGCCATCAGCGGCGCGCTTGTCACAGCGACCAACGTCGACACCGGAATCGCCCTAAAAGAAACTACCGGCGCGACGGGCAGTTATGTGTTCCCGCAGCTGGCGATCGGCCACTATCGAGTGAGTGTGGCCGCGGCGAACTTCAAGACGGCCGAGGTTGCCAATATCACACTAGAACTTGGCCAAGTCTATGCTTTGAACGCGAAGCTTGAAATCGGTGCGGTTGCCGAAGCCATTCAGGTAGAGGCCAACCCCGTGCAGGTGGAAACCACCAGCATGCAGCTGGGCACGGTTGTGACTGGCAATCAGATCGTAGACATGCCGCTCAACGGCCGCAACTGGACGCAACTGGTGCAGTTGGAGCCTGGCGTCCAGGGCTCTTCAGACCGCTTTTCCGCCGGAGCTGGAGGGGGCGCCTACTCGACCAACGGCGCCGAAACGCAGCAGAACTCGTTTCTGATTAATGGCACCGACGCCAACGACACCGTCTTGAACGTCCCGCTGGTGGTTCCCAG
>Ga0209167_10001215_pt1 | contig 15554 bp, 13 predicted proteins | sample Coa_R1_9_FD_187154 | JGI IMG/M metagenome (GOLD analysis project Ga0209167, IMG submission 187154) | Surface soil microbial communities from Centralia Pennsylvania, which are recovering from an underground coalmine fire - Coalmine... | ecosystem: Environmental > Terrestrial > Soil >... | reverse complement strand
AGACCTACTCAGTGAAGCTTACGGCGCCATGCAGCATAATCGCCGACGCACCGGGCTCACCATGCTGGGCATGGCTTGGGGCATTGCTACCGTGGTCATGTTGCTTTCCTACGGAAACGGCTTCGGGCAGGCGTGCGCCAACATCTTCGCAAACTTCGGCACCAAGCTGATGATCCTTATCCCGGGCCGCTCCTCCATGCAGGTGGGAGGGCAGAAAGCTGGTGCGCAGCTACGACTTACCCTTGATGATGTGGAGTTGCTGGTTGCCGATGTTCCCCAGATCATGCACATCACTCCGGAAGTGGGTAAGGACGCCAACGTGCAGTACGAAACCCGTACTTACACCTACAACGTCACGGGCAACTATCCGAATGTATTTTCCATTCGCGCACTTACTGTGGCGCAAGGGCGCTTCTACAATCTTCAGGACGAGATGCAGCGGGCGCATGTGGTGGTGTTGGGTTCTGAGGCCAAAGAGAAACTCTTTTCGGGCAGGAACGCGCTTCATGAACGGGTACGCATCGATGGAGTCAGTTTCGAGGTGATCGGCGTGCTGCAGCCCAAGATGCAGGCGGGCAATAGCGATATCAACCGGGTTAACTTCATCCCCTTCACCACCATGAGCGACCTTAAGGACACGCACTACCTCGATTCTGTGTGGTTCAACTACGAAACCACTGAATATTTGAGATTGGAGCAGGCGGTGCGTAGTGTGCTGGCCATGCAGCACCAGTTCGATCCCACGGACCGGCGCGCGCTCATCGTCTTCAACCTGATGGAGCAGGTGCGGCAGTTCGAGATTATTAGTTTGGGTCTAAAGATTCTCCTGGGCTTCATCGGTACGCTCACCCTGGGGATCGGCGGCGTGGGCCTGATGAACATCATGCTGGTCTCGGTGACGCAACGTACCCGCGAGATCGGAATGGAAAAATCCCTGGGGGCGCGCAGCCGGGACATTTTTCTGCAATTCCTGGCGGAGGCGCTGACGATCAGCTTTGCGGGCGGCCTGCTGGGTATTGTGCTGGCCTATATTGTTTCGCTCTCCGTGGGCCGGTTGACGTTGTACAGCGCCATGGCGCAACACGCCGAGGCGGGCGATATCCGGCTGGTACTTGACCCGGTGACGCTGGTGGTCTCTACCGTGATTCTGGCTCTGGTCGGGCTGGTCAGCGGAATGTTGCCGGCAATCCGGGCTTCGCGGCTGGATCCGATTGAGGCGCTGCGGTACGAATAGGCCGCCTACTGTATCTTCAGCACAATGTCGAAGCTGATCTCGACTTCGTTTTTCACCTTCACGCTACCGCCGAACACCCTGATGGGAGTGATTCCAAAGTCGGTCTGCTTCAGGTGTACCGATCCCGTGTAGTGATTGTTCTTTAGCGAAACCTTAAGCGTGAGCGGATGGGTGGCGCCGTGCAGGGTCAAATCGCCTTCGACAGTGTAGGCGTCGTCTCCAGCGGGCATGACGCTGCGCGACACGAAGGAGATCTCGGGGAAGCGTGCAGTATCCAGGACTTTGTCACTGAGCATCGTCTCCTGCACCTTCGCACGGTCACCGGGAGAAGCGTCCGGATCCAGCACCGTGAGTTGGCGGGCATCGAAACGGACCTCAACCGACAGAGCGGCGAGATCTACGACGCCAGAGGATAACGGCGCCGCAATTTCGTGATCGTGGGCGAAGCCAGAAAACAAGCCCTTCTTAAACACCCGGATGGAGACATTGGAATGTTCTACATCCACTGGCAATGAAGCGGCGTAGCAGCATCCGGAAAGCAACGCGAAAACGATGTTGGAAAGGAGCAGGACCCGCATGGAAGTACCTCGCCGCCAACATCCAGATTACCGCATGAATCAAACTTTGGTCACAGGAAACCGCTTTCGCACTTGCTTTGTAACCGCTGTGCGCTACAATTTCCCGTTAGTTCGGGCCGAGCCATCGGGAAGGCGGCACTTCTCGCTGGCAAATCAAGCGCTTGGCGAAACCATGCGGCAAGCGAACCGAAACCAAAGCGCCGGGGAGCCTATCTTTATGCAGGGACTGAGGAGAACGATCATGAGATCAACGCTGGTTCTGGTGGCGGTGTTGGCAACAGCGAGTGCGCTGTTCGGCCAGGCGTTTCGTGGCACTGTCCTGGGTACGGTGACCGACCAGAGCGGCGCCGTGATTTCCGGCGCCAAGGTGTCGGTGAAAAATTCGAACACTGGTTTGGAGCGCACCACCCAGACCAGCGCCGACGGTAGTTATGTGGTCCCAGAATTACCCATTGGCTCTTACGTCGTGAGCGTGTCGCAGACCGGATTTCAAACTTCCTCCATTACCGGCGTGGCGGTTGACGTCGCTGGAGAGCGCCGTGTGGACGTTGCACTCAAACCCGGCCAGGTGTCGCAACAGGTCGAGGTTTCGGCCGAGACCCTACCCATGGTGGAAACCACCAGCAATACATTGGGTGGCGTGCTTACTCAGGAAACCGTGAAGGATCTTGCCATCAACGGACGCGACTACACCAAGCTGATCTTCCTGACTCCGGGCGTCACCGGGTCTCCCGACCAGATCACTGATTCTCCCGGGTCCTTCGGCGAATTCAGCATGAACGGCGCCCGCGGCCGCTCCAACAACTACCTGCTGGATGGCACCGACATGAATGACGGTTACCGCAACGACCCGGCTATCAATCAGGCCGGCGTATTCGGAACTCCGTCGGCGATTTTGCCGATCGACGCTATCTCGGACATGCGCGTGCTCTCGAACTTCCAGCCGGAATACGGACGTAACGGCGGCGCCATCGTCAACATCGTGACCAAGAGCGGAACCAACGCCCTGCACGGTGGGTTCTTCGAATATTTTCGCAACGATGCCCTGGATGCGCGGAATTATTTCGATCCCAATCCTGCCCCCAAGGCGTCTTTTCACAACAACCAGTTTGGCGGCTCACTGGGCGGGCCCATCATTAAAGACCGCACCTTCTTTTATGTCGATTATGAAGGCCAGCGTGAGAGTGTAGGCGTAGTCAGCTTGGCCTGCGTGCCCACGCTCAGCCAAATCGCTGCCGCGGAGGCGGCCGTAGGCGCGGGTAATGTCAGTACCGTCGGCACGACTCTGTTGGGCTTCTACCCGCACAACGCCGCAAACTATATTCCCGGAACGACATCAACCGACTCAGGGTGTTTCAACGCGAGCGGGAATTTCGCTCCCGACTACACCGCCATTGCTCCCTCGTTCAATAACCTGAGCAGCTTCATCGCGAAAATCGACCACAGCTTCAATCCCAACAACAACATCAGCGGCCGGTACTTCTTCGGCGACAGCACCCAACAATTTCCGCTGGCACTGAACGCGACCGGCGGCCAGCTGCCCGGATTCGATACGGTTACTCCCACGCGAGTGCAGTTGGTTTCGATTTCCTACGTCACCGTAGTCTCGCCTACGAAAGTGAATGAAGTGCGCTACGGCTGGAATCGTTTCGCGGAGGGATTTTTCCCGCAGGACCAGAATTTCAATCCCGGTTCCATCGGGTTTTGTAACGTGCCCAGTACGTTCGGAAGTTGCAACTCGTCGGGCTCGCCGATCATTCTGTTAGCGCCGACTCCGACCGGGTCCACAGGTTTCTTCTCGCAGATTGGCGCCACTTCCGGCGATCCGCGGCAACGCGTGGACACCAACAACCAATTCATCGAAAACTTCTCCTGGAAGGTGAACAAGCACGATTTCAAGTTCGGGGCAGAATTTCACCGCACCAGTATCGAGCAGCAGTTCGACAAATATTCCCGGGGACGAATCCGGTTCAACACTGTGGAAGACTTGATTCAGATGATTCCTCAGACTTCAGCCTTTGGAGCCTTCGACTACACCGGCTATACGCGGCGTCACACCAGCCAAAACGGGGTCGGATGGTACGTTCAGGACTCTTACCGGGCGACCTCGCGGCTTACCTTCAACTACGGCCTGCGCTGGGACTACTACGCGCCGGTCAAAGAGAAGAACAACCTATTCTCCGATTTCGTCCCCACTTCGCCAAGCACCGGCAGCCTGCAGCAGGTTGGCCCCGGGGGGCTGTCGAATGTGTACCAGCCGGACTTCAAGAACTTTTCTCCCAGAGTCAGTGTGGCTTGGGACGTAACCGGGCAAGGAAAGACAGTCGTTCGGGCGGGCTACGGAATTTTCTTTGACGCTTTCTCGCAGGACATGCTTCTCGGGCACCTGCCTTATCCGACGTTCTACGCCCCCGGACCCGCGTACAACAACATCGGTCCTGACCCCATCCAGATGGCGAACATCAACCCCGCGGCCCTCAACCCGAACGGAGCCTATATTCCTAATACGCCGTTCTACGGGACACCGGGTTGCGGTGTGGAATGCGACATCTTTTCATTCGACCGGCACATAAAGACGCCCTACATCGAGAACTACAATCTCAACATCCAGCAGCAGTTGGCGCGCAACGTGTCTCTGCAAGTGGGGTATGTGGGATCGCAAGGGCATCGCCTGTTCCGCTTCTTCGATCTCAATCAGCCGAGCCAGGCGACAATCACCGCGTGCGACCTTGGGCAGTTGGGCTGTACCGCTGGAATCAACGACTTCGCCGTGCCGCGGAACTTCGGGTTCCCGGGAGGCGCATCGTACATCTTTCAAGAGAACTCCACCGGTTCGTCGAATTACAACTCGTTGCAGGCCAGCTTACGAATCAACAACTATCACGGCTTCATGTCCATCGTGAACTATGTGTGGTCGAAGTCCCTGGATAATTCCAGCGACGGTGAAGACTTCGTGGTCAATGCCGCGCAGCCTCAAAACAGCACCCAGCCGCAACTGGAATATGGACCTTCGAACTTCAATGTTCCGAACCGGTTTGTCTGGGTCGCGGGTTACGAATTACCTAAGATGAGCGGCGGATGGTCGCGGCTGCGAAACGGCTGGGGCGTGGATAGTACAGCGACGTTACAGAGCGGCCAACCGTTTACCCTCAACTACAACGCAGAAGACGACTACAGCGGCGGCGGCGACGGCTATGACCGGCCAGACGTAGTTGGGCCAATCGTTTACAACAAGGGAAATCCCTCCAACTACCTGCAACTGAGTTCATTCGCCATGCCCTGCACCGAGGCCGCAGGCAAATTCTCTGGTGGCGCCGCGGATTGCGTACCCGGCACTCGTCACTACGGAACCCTGGGCCGGAATGCCCTGGTTGGTCCGACCTACAAGCAGTGGGACCTGGCTATTTACAAGAACACTCCCATCACCGAGCGCCTCTCGGTACAATTTCGTGCAGATTTCTTCAATATCCTGAACCACCCTAACTTCGCTAACCCGGTACTTCCAGCGTTTATCGCTGACCCGGCGGCCAATATCAACCCGGCTTGCACCTGCGGGTTTGTCCAGGGACCGAATAACCGTGAAGTCGGCAATGGCGCCTATCAGATTGTGGCGACCGGAGACGTAGGTGTTGGAAACCCGTTCCTGGGTGGCGGCGCACCGCGCGGCATTCAACTGGCAGCCAAGTTTACGTTCTAGTCAGCGCGGCTCGTATTCGTAGCTCCTCCTGCTACCGCGGGAGGAGCTTTTTATTTAGTTGCTCAAGACGCAAGAGGGCTACACGCGTTAACGCTCGGACGATGCCCCGCCAAGTGGCGTGATGGTCGTGGTGCTGCGAAACTTCTTGTAGTTGCTGTCTTCCACATCGACCTCGACGTTGTAGTTCTTCAACAGCGCCACGCGGACATCGATTTTCACAGCCACGCGCTGCTGGAGCCATACTTCATCGTTGACCCGAACATTCTCGACCACCACTCGAGAGCCTTTGTGGATACGGGCCAGGAAGAGACCGAAGGATACCGTGTCAATGAAGACCACATCGAGCTTCTTCATTTGCAGGTCGTTTTTGTCGATCCAAACGCGGCCCCGAGCCTTTGACAGGAACCTCGCTTCCTTCATATGGGGCTGGTACCCAGGCCTTGGATCGCAGTCAATCACATAGTTTTCACGCCCGTTGAGGGACTCGATGCCCACCAGTTTGAAGTTGTAGGCGTCGGCGATTTCCTTCACGAACTGGCGGCCCTCTTCTCGGTCTTTTTCCTCTTTCTCCAGGCGCTTCCTGCGGTCGTCGTCCGATTCATTCTTGCGTTTATCAATGAACTTCTGGATCTTCTCGTCTTCTTTTCTCGCGTCTTTGTCAGAAAGAGGTTTGTCGTCTTTGGCGGTCAGCTTCTGCACCTGCTCGCCATAAATCTCCATCACGTCATAAGTCTTTATCTCGGTGGACTTGACTTGTCCTTTGCCGTCGAGATGGCGCTCTTCTTGGCGTTCCACGTAGGTATAGTCCCTCTGTTTCTTGTCGTTCTCGAGGTCATTGTCGGCGGACCGGCGAATCAGGTCGCGGATCTGGTCCTCGGATAGGGTGGCCGGAGGGTTCTTGGAGGATAGGGCCGGTTCCTGGCCCAGTGCAGCAGCGGACAGGACAAGGCCAAGCGCGAAACAGAGCCAACGCATGTGCATGATTACGGAGTTAGAACCCGTCTGGTTCAATCGAGTTGTGCGCAGCTGGCAAACGACTCCTACCGCTTTTCCGCCCGTCCCAGGCACCCCGCCCGGAAAGATCGATCGTCGAGACGATGCAGTTGCCTGATCATTGCGGGCGTGAGCAAGCGGTGGTGACGAATGGTGAACAAATATTCAGCCACATACCAGAGATGTTCCTCGGTGGTCGTCCAGCCGCGTGGATCAAAGCGGGCCATGTTGACCGGCCGGGAAAAGGTCCGCAGCGTGCGCTCGCCGCGCAGGTTGAAATATACGTCGAAATAACTTAACGCTAATTCTCGTAAAGAGCGATAGACCGGTTCACGATAACGGCATCCGGTGTAGTTCGATTTAGCCACTGCTCCCCAGTGGCCGCGAGTACGGTAAATGGCGATGACATGATCGGTATCATGGTCGGCTTCAAGATCGAGAATCAGCGGGGGATAGCCATTTGCGCCCAGCGCCGCTGCGGCAAACAGCGCACCCTCGAAACAGTGAGAAGTATTTTCCCGCAATACACGACGGGGCGACCACGCAGTATCGGCCAGGTGATATGGCATGTCGTCGAGAAGGCGCTGGATGCCGTGGGGACCCTTCAGGCTGCGAAGTTTGCGGAGTTCGGCGGCGGTGAAGCCGTTGCTCGATTCGGCCATTTAGGAATTCAGTTTATCCGAAGGCAGCTTGAAGAGCGTTAACCCCAGGGGACACAGAGGTCACCGAGGGACGCCAGTGATTGTTAATTCAGGCTTTCTTCGGCCGAGCGCCAGCACCGCCTCCACGCCCGCCGCGGATGGCGTCGATGGCGATGGGACCGGCGCCGAAGAATATAAGGGCAAAAGCGATGGTGGCCAAGGTCAACGGGAATTCGTAGCCTCCTTTGCCGAACATGCCGTTTTTCCAGTGAATCTTCCATATCGCAACGGCCATGTCGATCATTACCGCCAGCGAAACAAAGCGCGTCAGCAAGCCCGCAATGAGCAGCATGCCGCCGAAGAATTCAGTGAAAGCCGAAAGATAGGCCCACCAGCCCGGCAATCCCAGGCTGCTGACGCGCTGTACGTGCAGCGCCAAGCCTCCGTGGAACACCTTGCCGTACCCGTGGTCGATCATGATGGCTCCGAGAATGAGGCGCAGAGCCAGGAGCGCGAGCGGTTGCAAACGATCAAGAATGCGCAAGAACCCCTCCTGAAAGACGCAGATTACCGCAAACGAGGGCGGTTGCAGAAGTAGGGAGGGAGGTCCGGCGGTTTTGCCGGAATCACCCTGAAATCAAAGGCGCTTTCCCGCACGTCCCGCGACCTTCGTACCGTCTGTAGTACTTTGGTTACGATTCTGCCAAACTGGCCGGAGCCTGCCAGCAAACAACACAACCTATTGTGTTCTTCGATCCCGTAAGCCCATCCTGTAGATTGTCATTGCAACTCTCTTTTGGTTACTTTCCAGAAAATGGGCATAAAACCCGACAAAACCCGGAACCGCGAGGAAATTTCGGGTTGAGATATGCTCAGCACACCTGAATTCACTCGAAGGCGTTTTGTTCGAGGGATTCTCTCTCCCAATCTGCTCGTTGGCACGAAGGACAAGCAATAAACGGGCTTCGGTTCTGTGAAAAGGAAAAGGAACTATGGCCGACTCGCGTGAAGTCATGAACATTCGCCAGGCTTCGCAGTACCTGGGAGTGAGTCCGGACACGCTGTACAAGTACGTCGGGGAACAAAAGATCCCTGCCTTCAAACTGGGGAACCGCTGGCGCTTCAAGAAGTCGAGACTGGACCAGTGGATGGAAGAAAAGTCCACCCAAATGGAGGCAAGAAGCAAGAAGAAAACGCAGGCGGCTGCCAAAGCTGCCGGGCAACTGTAAAGGCGGGCACATGTTTGGATTCGGATCGAAGGCGATAGTTGGTCTGGATGTGGGCTCTTCCAGCATTAAGGCTGTAGAGCTGCGCAAGGGGCGCAATGGTTTGGAAGTGGCGCACCTGGGGGTCGAACCCCTGGGGCCAGATATTGTCGTGGACTCCATGATCGTGGACTCGGGCACCGTTTCCAGCGCGATCTCGAAGCTGTTCACCGAAAACCAGATCAAGACCAAAGCCGTGGCCACTGCCGTCAGCGGACACTCCGTGATCGTCAAGAAGATATCACTGCCTTCGATGAGCGACCAGGAACTGGCGGAAACCATCCAGAAGGAAGCGGCACAGCACATTCCCTTCGACCTGGCGGACGTGAACCTGGATTACCAGATTCTCTCTGAAGACGCCGGCAGCCCGCAGATGGACGTGTTGCTGGTGGCAGTGAAAAAGGACAAGATTCTCAACTACACCAACGTACTCTCGATGGCGGGCAAGACCCCGGCTATCGTGGACATCGACGCCCTGGCGCTCCAGAACTGCTACGAGTACAACTATGAGCCCGCGCCGGGCCAGGTGGTGGCGCTTCTGAACCTGGGAGCGAGCGTCATGAACATCAACATCGTGAAGGGCACGACTCCGCTGTTCCCGCGTGATGTCAGCGTGGGCGGACACCAGTACACGGATTCGCTGCAGAAGGAACTCGACCTCAGCTTCGACGATGCCGAGAACCTGAAGCTGGGCAACAAAGTGGGAACGGTCAGCGAGGATGCGAAGACGCCGATCCTGCAACAGGTGACCGAGATCATCGTGCTGGAAATTCAGAAGACTTTCGATTTCTTCCGCGCCAGCGCGGCCGGTGAGCACATCGAGAAGATTTATCTGGCGGGTGGATCCTCGCGGGTTCCGGGGTTGATTGAAGCCCTGCGCCAGGAATTCTCGCTGCCAGTGGAGATTTTCAATCCGTTCCAGAAGATCGCGCCGCCGGCGGAAGGGCCGGGAGTGGAACTGATTGAGAAGAACGCCGGACAGTTGGCGGTTGCGGTGGGTTTGGCGTTAAGGAGTTTTGAAAACTTATGATTCGAATCAACCTGCTGGGAACACCGAAAGCGAAGGGCAAGCGGGCCGCAGCAGCATCGGCCGCGGCCGTGTTGGAAGTAGGCGAAACCGGTTCGCCGCAAGTCAAGATTGTGGTTGCGTTGTTGCTGGCCGTGGGTTTCAACGGCTGGACCTGGCACCACCTGGACACGCAGGCGAAAACCATCGCCAAGAACATGCAGGTGGCGGAGCAGAAAAACCGCGAGCTGGCCGAAGTCAAAGCGAAGTACCTGGAACGGCAGCGCGAAGCGGACAACTACAAGCGGCGTGTGGATGTGATCGACCAGTTGCGCGCTAACCAGTCCGGGCCAGTGGAGCTGTTGAACACGATCGGCGACACCGTCAACAACACCGAGGCGGTTTGGCTGAGCACCATGAAGGACCAAGGCGCGAGCGTGGACATCGAAGGCATGGCGCTGAGCACTGACGCTGTAGCTGCACTGATCGAGAACCTGCAAAAGACGGGACATTTCAAGAACATTGAGATCAAAGAGACCTATCAGGACGAGAGTTACAAAGACATGCAGGCATTTCAGTTCACACTGACCTGCGAAAAGGGAAAGTCCTAAGAGGGCAGGAGACTATGGGGAACTTCGGCGAATTATCGGGGATCAAACAGTGGGCGGCCCTGATGGTGGTGGCGGCGCTACTGAGCGTGGGGCTGCACTACACCATGTTCAAGTCCAAGCGTGAAGCCAACGACCAGGCGCAACAGAGCCTGCAGGCCAAGCTGCACGAAAACGCGGAACTGGAATCCTACCGGCCCAAGCTGAAGGACATGGAACGGCAAGTCGCCAATCTGAAACAGCAGTTGGAGATTGAACGCCGCATTGTGCCGGATGACAAGGAAGTCGACAACTTCATCAAGGCGCTGGACGCCGAGGCGGTGAAGACCGGAATCGAGATCCGCCGCTATACCGCGAAGCCAGTCGCCAGCCGCGAGTTCTACACCGAAGTGCCCTTTGACCTGGAGATCGACGGGCCCTATTACTCGGTGCTGAACTTCTTTGACCGGGTGGGAAAGCTGGAGCGCATCGTCAATGTCTCCAATGTTTTGATTGCAACCGTGAAGAAGCCGGGCGAAGCCAAGACCAAGCATACATATCAGTACGCTCCGAATGAGAGCATCGTGGCCACCTGCCAGGCGTCCACCTTTTTCAGTCATGACATAACGCCGCCCGCGACTACAACGGCGAAAGCCAAGGGAGCCTTATGAAGCTGACCACTCCAATTCTGGTACTGGGAATCGCCCTCGGAACCGCCTGGGGACAGAACCCGGACGTCATCGAGAACACCCGCAACACGCTGCAGAACGTGCAGAAGAAGCAGACCATCGACCAGAATGCAGCATTAGCGGCTTCTGGGCAGGGACAAAGCAGCGCACCCGCCTCCTCGCCCGCTGCGACGACGACATCGGCGAAGTGGTCCGGGAGTCAGGCCCCTGCCAATACTCCGGCAGCCAAGGGCAAAACCGCAGTGGTGAGTGTGGTTCCGGCCAACGCCTCTAACCCTCCGGCCGCGAAGGGCAAGAAGAAATCGACTGCCATTGCTGTGAAGCCCCCGGCGGAGCCGCAGCCCGCGGTCGCGGTGGAGGACAAAAAGAACCCGGTCGAGCCCAAGAAAGAGGAGCCCAAGACCTACTCAGCGAACGGCCGGCGTGATCCGTTTATCAGCCCGGTGATCAGCCGCACCATGCTGGGCTCGGGATGCAACACCGGAAAACGCTGCCTGGCCATCGACCAGATCAGCCTGCAAGGAGTGGTGAAATCGGATTCGGGCATGATCGCAGTGGTGGTCAATGCGCTGAACAAGGCATATTTCCTCCGCGAAAATGATCCGGTTTTCAATGGATATGTAGTACGGATCACCGGCGACTCGATCATTTTCAAAGAGACCATCGAGGACAAGATGGGTAAGCCGTTCGAACGGGAAGTGACCAAGAAGATTTCGACCCCGGCGGTGTAGCGCCCGGGGACGCCCGGCGGAATGGGCGTGCAGGGAATTTGAGAAACAGATCACAAGGCGAGCCAACGCGAGCCTGTGGGGAGAAGGGAAATGCGAAAGCAACTGCTGGTTGTTCTGTTACCACTGATGGTCCTGAGCGCGATCGGGGAAACCCCAAGCGCGACCACCGACACCACCAAACACGCCACCCTGCAAAGAGTGGATGTGGTTCGGGGGAACGACGGGATCAGTGTGGAGATAACTTCCCGGGGGCAAATCGCGCCCACGGTCAGCACGCTGGAATCGCCGGCTCGGGTAGTGGTGAGTCTGCCTAACACCGTGGCGGCGACTGCGCAGAACCATTTGAGCGTGGACAGCAACGGCGTGAAGGGCGTCCGTATTGGCACGGACGGCCAGACGCCTCCCACCACCAGCGTCGTGATCGACTTGCTCAGCGCCAGCACCTACGAATTGGTGCCCGGCAGCGATGGCAAGCTCGTCGTGAAGCTGCACCCAGCGGCTAGCGCGGCCACACCGGCCAAGCCGGTGGCGGCACCGCATGCAGTGATCGCGCCCGCATCCATGCATCGCACGGCCTTGGTCCCATCCGCGGCCCCGACCCAGATTGCGGTCGGCGCACCCTCAGCTAAGGTGTCGGCTGCTGTTCAGAGTCCGATGCAACCTTCTTCGGCCAGCGAATTTGTGCTGGTTGAGCCTTCTTTCCAAGCCAAGCAGGCCACCTCAAACAACCAGCCCGCCTTGGCAACTGCCCCGGCACGGGTGGAAGCGGCCAAGTTCGTGGATACACCGGCAGGCAGTTTGTTGCCGACCCCCAGCGCCAGCATGCAGACTTCCCAGGCGCCGAACACCACAGCTATGCAACCGGCTGTCAATCTGGCGGCCGAGCAAAGGAACCAGTCGACGCAGATCATCTCCGCTCCTCAGCCGAAGTACACGGGTGAGCCGATTTCGGTCAATCTCAAGGACGTAGATCTGAAGGATTTCTTCCGCCTGATCCACGAAATCAGCGGGTTGAACGTGGTTTTGGATCCCAATGTGAAGGGAACCTTGACCATCGTGCTGGATGATGTGGCATGGGACCAGGCACTCGACATCGTTTTGAAGAACAACGATCTTGCACGCCAGCTTGACGGGAATGTTCTGAGAATCGCAACCGTGGACACGCTGCGTCATGAAGCTGATGCACGCCGCGCCCAGCATGAAGCGGAAGCGCTGGCGGTGGATAAGACCACCTTCACCCGCTTTCTGAGCTACGCTCATGCCAAGGACCTGGTCGTCACTTGCAAGAAGTTCATCTCTTCGCGTGGAGATGTAATCGCGGACGAACGCACCAACGCGATCATCGTGACCGATGTTCCTTCCGTAATTCCCGCGATCGATGCGCTGCTCACCCAGCTGGATCGCAAGACACAACAGGTGGAAATCGAAGCCCGGGTAGTGTCGGCGAATCGCAGCTTCGCGCGGGACATCGGCACCCAGCTCGGCTTTGGATGGGGCAATGCCGCAACGCACATCGGCGGCGCCAATTCGGTTGGCACAACCCCGGTCGCAACCTTCGGATTGGCTCCCCAGTACCCCATCATCGGGACTTCGGTGCCGACCTCAACCACCGGCGTACAGATCCCGCTGTTCTCGAATCTGGGCTCGACGAGTCCCACCAGCGGCATCAATTTCACCAACGCCAGCAATAGCGTGCGTATCGATGCGGTCCTGACCATGGCCGAATCGCGGGGATTGGTGAAGATACTGTCGCGTCCGCGGGTCGTGACTCAGAACAACATCCAGGCGCTGGTCCGGCAGGGCGTGCGAGTGCCCATCGTGACCCAGGCCCAATTGGGCGGTCCGCCCACTGTGACCTACGTGGATGCGTTCCTGCGGCTGACCGTAGTTCCGCAGATCACCTCGGAAGGCACTATCTTCCTGAACGTGGACGTGGAAAACACCACGCCGGACTTCAGCGAATCCATCCAGGGTAACCCGACGCTGGTCACGCAACAGGCCACAACGCAGGTACTGGTCACCGATGGCGGCACGGTCGTGATCGGCGGTGTGATCCAGACCAACAACTCAGTGCAGGTAAGCCAGGTGCCGTTGCTGGGCAACATCCCATACCTGGGTAACCTGTTCAAACATACGCAGGTCAGCACCACCAACCAGGAGCTGATTTTCTTCATCACTCCGCGGATCATCCAGACCTAGCCAGCCAGTTAGCCGTAAAGACAGCCGCCGGTCGCCTGCGCAAGGCACCGGCGGTTTTGTCTTGACCTCAGGTCCTCCGCTGCGACTGCAGCTGAATCCGCCCTGCTAAACTTGCCACAGTGGATTACCAAGGCCGACAACGGAGGCTGCAGAGCCAGCTTGCGCCCCAACGCCTCGATGGACTGCTGATCATCCATCCTCCCAACATCCGGTATCTTTGTGGTTTTACCGGAAGCGCGGGCGCGATCGTCGTCACCGAAAGTAAGAGCCTGTTCTTCACCGATGGTCGCTATAAGGAACAAGCCGGTGTTGAGGTTAAAGGCGCGCGGATAGTCGTGGCCCGCAAGTCGCCTCTGGCGGCTGCTGGTGAATGGTTGGCCGAGAACGCGAAGAAGTTGGGCGTGAAGACGTTGGGTATCGAGGCGGAGCACCTGAGTGTAGCCGATCGTTCCCGTCTGGCGATGGCCCTATCGTCCGGCTTGCGCTTGCGAAGCGCACCGCCGCTGATCGAGCAAGCCCGCATGATCAAGGACGGGGACGAAATCGATCGTCTGCGGGCAGCAGTTCTCGTCGGGGCAAGTCTGTTCGACGCGGTACTGAAAGCGATGCGTCCTGGTGTGAAGGAGGCCGAGGTGGCGGCCAAAGTCGAATATGCCGCGCGGCGGGCGGGAGCTGAAGGGATGTCGTTCGATACTATAATTGCGTCAGGCCCTCGCTCGGCCCTTCCACACGGCCGGGCCTCCGAGGCGGCGATTCCGGCCAATGGGTTCGTGGTCTGCGACTTTGGTGTTATACTCGCGGGCTACTGCTCTGACATGACGCGTACCGTCCATGTGGGGCGGCCTGGCCCGGAGGCGCGACGGATTTATGCAGCCGTACGCGACGCACAGCAGGCGGCGGTGGAAACGGTCAGGGCAGGAATCAGCGCCGGGGCAGTTGATCGGTCAGCCCGCAAGATATTGCAAAATAGGCATTTAGGTAAGTATTTTACACATTCGACAGGGCATGGCGTAGGGTTGGAAATCCACGAAGCTCCGCGCCTTGCGGCTGGGCAGGACGATGTCTTGCAACCGGGCATGGTGATCACGATTGAGCCCGGCGCTTACATCCCCGGCGTCGGAGGTGTTCGCATTGAAGACATGGTTGTGGTTACGGAACACGGGTGCCAGGTTCTGACGCCCGCAGAGAAGGAACTGATAACAATTTGATCCTGTAACGTCTTCCTGTGCCTCAGGCTGCCCAGGGGGAAGCAGGCGCAGTCCTACCGTCGACAATGAATCAAAAAGAGCTGAAGGAACTCATAGAGTTTTTAATCGAAAAGGACATTGCCGAGTTCGAGTTGGAACGCGGCGACGTCAAGGTGCGTATCAAGCGCGCCGGCGAGCATGTAGTTTCCATCGCGCAGTCAACGCCCCATTTCGCCGTCCATCCGGCGTCCGCTTCGGTGCCTGTTGTAAGCGGTGCTCCAGGCCCCGCCGCGCACCCCGCGAAGGAGACGGCAGCGCCGGCAGAGGAGGGGTTGCATTCGGTGCGGTCACCGATCGTGGGAACTTTCTATGAGTCACCGTCGCCGGGGTCTCCGCCGTTCGTGAAGGCGGGCGATGTGGTGGAACTGGGGCAGGTGCTGTGCATCGTCGAGGCCATGAAATTGATGAACGAGATTGAGTCGGATGTGGGCGGCGAGATCGTGAAGAAGCTGGTGGCGAATGGTCAGCCCATCGAGTACGGGCAGGAGTTGTTCGTGATTCGCCGGAAGTAAGCAGTGAAGCCGGTTTTAGGGTCCTCCACAAAGATTTCTGAATGTTCAATAAGATCCTGATTGCCAATCGGGGAGAAATCGCGCTGCGGGTGATCTGCGCCTGCAAGGAACTGGGCATCCGTACGGTTGCCATCTACAGCGAGGCCGATCGCCATTCGCTGCACGTGCGCTTTGC
>Ga0209167_10001214_pt1 | contig 15558 bp, 9 predicted proteins | sample Coa_R1_9_FD_187154 | JGI IMG/M metagenome (GOLD analysis project Ga0209167, IMG submission 187154) | Surface soil microbial communities from Centralia Pennsylvania, which are recovering from an underground coalmine fire - Coalmine... | ecosystem: Environmental > Terrestrial > Soil > Unclassified... | reverse complement strand
TTTTATATATTTCTCATCAAGTAAAGGGCAATTAGTGAAAATAGAATAGATATCTTTTTTTCGGCTATTATACAACTCGATTGTTTTATCAAATGTTTTCATATCCTGAATACAATATCCACGATATCGCCTTTCACGAACAGACCTCATATTTAATTCCTCAGCCGGAGCTGCATACGGCGTATTTACTATCCCGGACATATCGAAATCATAGGGAACAGTAATGGGAGCTGAATTCGAATCTGCTGAAATAAGTTTAATGTTTTGCAGATATTGTACGGACCAATCCGTATTACCAATCATATATTCAAACACGGCCATGGTCAGGAAGGAACTTGTTTCAGTTTGTTCCGGCCTTAATTTGCTTTTGACTGTAACAGATCTGTTTCTTTCGGCCATTTCCTGTACGTCTTCCAGTAACATACCATAAAATGGAGCAGTTGCTTTTTTGCTTTTACTATCGTCTAATTTTATTTTCACGAGTCTGGCCCTGAAACTATTGGGAGTAATGACGTTGTACATCTTATATACCAGCCATTCATAAATAATATATTGTTCACCCTTGCAGGGCATCCCTAATTTTAATTTACTGTCTTCTTTAAAAATAGATGACTTCAGAGTATCTCCGGATGGGAAATGCAGTAAAATGGGAGGATAGTAGCAATTTTCTTTAAGCTTTCTGAAATGACCTCTTGTTTTTGCCTCAACAGGCACCGAGACCACGCTACTGTCCTCTCTTTTATAGGTAAGCCGCAAATGATGGATTCCTGATTGATCGGACCTGTCGTCAAACAATTCATGAACATTGCCACTTAAAGTAATCTCCAGAAAATTGTCCGAGTCAAAAAGGCCCGTTTCGTGAGAGGTTTTGTGCGCCGGAATTGAAACTGAATCTTTGATATCCTGAGTGCTGCCCTGCAGAGGAAGGAGTAATAAAAACATGGCAGGCGCCATGCAAAAGAAGAAATTATATTTCATGATTGTTGATTTAGAGAATATCATGTTGAATAATACATTTTATTCATCCTCTTTCAATCCCCTTTGATCCTGTCGCACTTGCCAAGCCATTACGAATTTATCGTATGTCAATTGGAATTAGCGGCGTTTCTTAAAAAAGTTGCCAAACCGCTTATTTGGATTACTGGCTGTTTTTGGATTTTCCCGGTACGAAGGATACTTTATCATTCTTTTATTTGGATGAGTATTCCCATTTTAAGATTATTCTCTCTGAATAAGGAAACTGACTTTCAAAAGCAATCGGATAAATTAAATCTTTTGACCTCATGCGGACTCTTAGTATTCAATACGTTACACAGGGAGGATTTAAAAGACCGGTTTCTGGTCCGCCAAACTGCGAAATGGCCGTATAGTTGTAAACACTTAGGTTCATAAGAGATGAAGTGCGTATAATGAATAAATTAAAACTCGTGAAAAAGATTACTTGTGCAGCCCTGCTCCTGATTAGTATTTATGCGAAAGCGGGCTCCTGCTCTGCCGGTGGAACCGGAAACTGGGAAGCACCTGTCAACTGGAGTTGCGGACATTCTCCCGGTGCAGGAGATGATGTGACGATTGGCGCCGGGATTACAATTACAGTGAATGCCAATAACCTGGCTGATATTGGTAACCTCAATATTTCCGGGACACTCGCCTTCACGAATGGTTCAAAAATACATTTGTTGGCGACCTCTGTGGTGAATATTTATTTGGGAGGTGGAATCACCGGGGGTAATGGGGGGGCCAAACTTGTTTTTCCAGCCTCTTCGTATTCAGGCCCGTTTTCTACAACCGGTCCGTACTATTTCAGTAACACCAGTTTCGGTACCGGAGTATTGCCTTTGACGCTGGTTTCTTTTTATAGTTCACAGCAAAATCAGGATGTGATTCTTTACTGGAGAACAGAAAATGAAGAGAATATAAATTCTTTTGAGATCGAATCAGGCGGAAACGGGAATTCTGACTGGCAGCTTTTGGAAATAATACCTTCGATGGCGGCCAATGCAGGCGGTTACTCTTATAGTTTCATAGATCATAATAAGATCAGCGGAGACAGGTATTATCGAATGAAGATCGTCGACAGAGATGGGAAGTTTACTTATAGTAAAGTCTTGTTTGTTGCCTCCGGTCAAACAGGAACAATTTCCGTAACGCCTACACTGGTTTATAGTTCTATGAATGTCACTTTGCCGGTATCAGGCCCGACCCGGATTTCCATTTACAATACCAGCGGCCTGATGGTTAAAACATTAAATACCGGAAATGAAGTATTCAGTATTGAAGTTTCAGGACTGACCAGGGGAGAATATTTCTTACAGGTTTTACAGGGAAATAACTCGTATACCACAAAATTTCTCAAGCAATAATCTCTCTTGTCAGACCCGGTTAACGCTTTGATGTTATTTGACTTTTGATCATTATTCAGTTTTTTCTTTATCTTTTATTGCGATTCTTTAACCCGTAGCCGATATCAGCAATTATTTGAGAGGAGTAATGATGGACTACCAGCTTACTGGTCGGCCATCCTGCGCAAGCAGCAACCTTTTTGGCAAAAAGAAAATGCCTGAAATATTTTTCGCCCGATTTTATTGACGGAGTATGTTCAAGCCCGGTACCTTTATAATGTAGATCTCTTGGCATATGGACTCGCCCAATAAACGAATTTCCGTTGCGGGGTTATTAATTGCGCTGGGTATTATCTATGGTGATATCGGGACCTCACCCCTTTACACATTTCAAACTATTCTGGCCGAGGGAGGCCAGGTAAATAAGGGTCTTGTATACGGCGCAATCTCCTGCATTTTCTGGACCTTAACCCTGCAAACCACATTCAAATATGTTGTTATTACCCTACAGGCGGATAACCATGGGGAAGGGGGTGTTTTTTCTTTGTATTCACTTGTGAGGAGATATAGTAAAAACCTCGTTTACCCCGCCATCATTGGTGCAGGCACGTTGCTTGCCGATGGAATTATTACACCACCCATTACAGTTACATCTGCCATTGAAGGATTAAACATGGTCAAGGGACTTGAAACACATATAGTTCCCGGAAATAGCCTGGTCATGGAAATCGTATTAATTATTCTTTTACTGCTGTTTATTTTCCAGCGGTTCGGAACCAAGATTGTAGGCGCATCCTTCGGCCCCTTCATGTTTCTGTGGTTTTCCATGCTGGGCGTCCTGGGAATCGGACAGATCGTTCATCACCCCGGAATATTTGCCGCATTGAACCCGATATACGGAATTGAATTGCTTACACTCCATCCCAAAGGATTCTGGTTACTGGGCGCCGTCTTTTTATGTACCACTGGTGCCGAAGCCCTTTATTCTGATCTGGGGCATTGCGGAAAAGGCAATATCCGGGTAAGCTGGATTTTTGTAAAGACCACACTGGTATTGAATTATCTCGGCCAGGGTGCCTGGGCCCTGTTACCTGAGAATCAATCGCAGAGCGGTGTAAACCCTTTTTTCGCAATTGTTCCCGGCTGGTTCCTCCTGCCAAGTGTCTTGATTGCAACCATAGCCTCCATCATTGCAAGCCAGGCTTTAATCAGCGGATCGTTCACCCTGATCAGTGAAGCCATCAGCCTGGGTTTCTGGCCACGGGTAAAATTGAAATATCCTACTGATATCAGGGGACAGATTTATATTCCCAGTATCAACTGGATACTATTTTTAGGATGCACTTTAGTAGTCATTTATTTCAGAACAAGCGAGGCTATGACGGCTGCCTATGGATTTTCCATTACGGTTGCGATGCTGATGACTACAGTACTGGTATCTTATTTTTTGCGTTACAAAAAACACTATCCGTTTTGGCTGGTAGGAGCTATAGTCACCATTTTTGCTTGTGTGGAAACCAGTTTCTTTGTAGCCAACGCGGTCAAATTGCTTAAGAGATTATTTTTCCTCGTATTTGAAATCGGGTTAATCACGACCATGTACGTCTGGTACAATGCCAGAAAAATGACTTTAAAGCTTTTAACTTTTGTATATATCAAAGATTATTTTGATCAGCTTGTGCAACTCAGCAATGATAAAAGTATTCCCAAATTCGCCACCCACGTGGTCTACCTGACAAAAGCCGGCAGTCACAAACAGATAGAAAAAAGAATCATTGAATCGATCTTCAGCCACACGACCAAACGCGCTGACATCTACTGGTTCTTAAATATTGACCGGTCTGACGATCCCTATACTATGGAATATAGTGTGGAACCTATATTAAATGAAAAGATCATGCGGATAGATTTCCGTCTTGGTTTCCGGATACAGCCAAAAATCGGGATCATGTTTCGAAAAGTAGTTGAAGAAATGCTGAATAGTAAAGAGATCGTTCTCGACAATTGTTTTCCATTATTAAATGTTAATGCCACCAACGATTTCCGGTTCGTGATCCTGGAAAGGTTCCTTTCCTACGACAATGAATTTGCGTTTAAGGAAGGATTCATACTAAACACTTATTTCAGCATAATCAAACTTGCCCAATCAGATCCGGAAGCATACGGTATAGACAGCGACCAGGCCATCATTGAAAAAGTTCCCCTGGTCGTGGCGCCTGTTACGAAGATCAACCTGAAAAGGATCAAATACGGGCGTGGCCAGTCAGACTCTTAAGTTCTAAGTTTTCCTGAGGGACATTTTCTAGCTCATGCCAATATAATATTGTTTTATTAATACGTACATTTCGATGTGAATCCAATTTAACTAAATTCCTCCTCCTGAATATTTATCACATCAAAAATGTATTTCAGCACATTATGCTTAATAAATTCCGGAGATTAATTTTTATAACTGTCTTATTTATTTTCTGTTGTAGTGCGGGCATATGTCAGAGTCCGGAAACTGTAAAGAATTCATCCAAATATGAATTGGTAAATGACTGGCCTCAACTGCCGGATGGCTATATTTTAAGCCAGCCTGCGGGTGTTGGCATCGATACGAGCCAGAATGTGTTTATTTTTCACAGGCCCGGCAGGAAATGGAAAAATCTGGATCAGGAATTCCCGGATTCCTTAATATCTGCCAATACAATACTTATGCTGGACAGGCATACCGGGAAAATCATAAATAGTTGGGGTAGTAATTTGTTTATTATGCCCCATGGATTAACCGTTGACAAGGACAATAATGTTTGGGTAACAGATGTAGGATTACACCAGATCTTTAAATTTAGTCATGATGGTAAATTGTTGATGAAGTTGGGTGAGGCAAAAATACCCGGCAATGATTCATTACATTTCAACCGGCCTACGGATGTTGCTGTTGCGAAGGATGGTTCTTTCTATGTGAGCGATGGCTATCGTAACAGCAGGGTTATAAAATTCTCCAGTTCCGGAAAATATCTTTTTGAATGGGGTAAGAAGGGAACCAAACCGGGCGAATTTAATATACCCCATGCTATTGACATTGACGCTAAAGGAAATATTTACGTCGCCGACCGCCAAAATAATCGTATTCAGAAATTTAATGCCGATGGTAAATTTATCCGGGAATGGAAAAACCAGTCGTTTGCGAATTTGTATTCTGTAACTATCGATAAACGAAACCAGTATTTATTTGCAGCTGACTACCTCATTATTCTGGATACAATAATTAAAGGATCTGATATTATTGAGATTAATGCAGAAGGAAATTTGATCAATCAATTTGGACGGTCAGGTTCGTACAACGGTCCCCTTTGCCGCTACCATGATATCTCTGTCGACAATGAAGGGAGTATATATGTCGGCGATATTCTCGGAAACCGGGTTCAAAAATTCAGACTGATATCCGGTTGATCGATTATCTGATCCATGCACTAAATCAGAAATATTTAGTCAACTTGCAGCATGTCAAAAAATGTTTTTATAGCCACATCTGAACCTTATTGCGGTAAGTCCGTCATTGCACTTGGGTTGGTAAATATGTTGTTGGGAAAAACCACGAAGGTGGGTTATTTCAAACCCATCATCAATGATAATCCCGGAGAAAAAAAAGACAACCATATTGATACCGTTACAGAATATTTTAGTCTTTCGGCAAACTATGAAGACAGCTTTGCCTTTACGCGCTCCCAGGCATTGCAAATGATGCAAAACAAGAGTGAGGGAGAAATGATCGATATCATTATCAGTAAATATAAAAAACTTGAAGAAGCCTATGATTTTACCGTAATTGAAGGCAGTGATTTTGTGGGGGAAGGAATTGCCTTTGAATTTCAGGCAAATATTTCTATTGCGAAAAATCTGTCTGCTCCTGCCATCATAGTTATTTCCGGCGAAAATAAAACGATTGCGCAGACGGTGACGAATGCACTCACCGTTTTTCATAATTATCAGGCAAGTGACATTCAGGTACTGGCGATTGTAATTAACAGGGTAAAGGTTGACCAGGCTGCTGATTTGAGGAGACTCCTGGCTTTACAATTGTCACCTGATATGGTTATTGCAGTCATTCCATTTGAGAAAAGCCTGGATAGTCCTACGATGCAGGAGATATATGAACATCTGGGAGGAAAACTTCTTTTTGGAGAAGATCAGCTTGACAACCAGGTTGATCATTTTGTTACGGGTGCTATGCAGGTTCCCAATTTTTTGAACTATTTAAAAGAAAATGTTCTGATTGTTACACCGGGCGACCGGGGAGATATTATCATCACTGCACTACATGCAAATTTTTCTACGGGTTATCCAAAGATTTCGGGGATCGTGCTTTCCGCCGGCGTCCAACCTGAAGAATCAGTAATGCGTCTTATCAAGGGGTCGCCATCCATGATGCCTATCATTTCCGTTGAGCAAGGCACTTTCGAAACAACAGCGAAAATCGGTGCAATCCAGTCCAGAATGACTCCCGGAAATGAAATAAAAATTAAACTCGCTATTGATGCTTTTGAAAAATATGTAGACGTGAAGACACTGGATGAAAAACTGATCACATTTAAACCGGAAGGAATCACACCACACATGTTTCAGTACCAGTTGACCAAATGGGCAAAACGTGAGATCAAACATATAGTGCTTCCTGAAGGAAATGACGACAGGATTTTAAAAGCTGCCACCCGGCTGATCGATCAAAAAATAGTAAAGCTTACTTTGCTAGGTGATCCCGTGGAAATAGCAGCATCCGTAAAACGGCTTGGCCTGACACTGGACTTAAACAGCATACAGATAATAGATCCTGTCAAATCAGCATATTATGAGGATTATGTACAAACGTTTTATGAATTGAGGAAGCATAAAAATGTTGAGCTTGCGATGGCAAGAGATACGATGACCGATGTTTCATATTTCGGCACGATGATGGTTTATAAAGGGGATGCTGACGGAATGGTGTCAGGTGCAGTACATACAACACAACATACCATAAGGCCTGCACTCCAGTTTGTGAAAACAAAGCCTGGTATTTCAGTTGTTTCATCCATCTTTTTTATGTGTCTGCCGGACCGCGTTTGTATTTTTGGTGATTGCGCCGTTAATCCCAATCCCACTGCTGAACAACTTGCAGAGATTGCAATCTCCTCTGCGGAAAGCAGCCGGCGATTCGGCATTGAGCCGAAAGTTGCGATGCTCTCCTATTCCTCCGGCTCTTCAGGCGAAGGTGAAGAGGTTGAAAAAGTACGTCGGGCTACAGAAATTGTGAAAAAAAAGCAACCTGATCTTAAGGTAGAAGGTCCTATCCAATACGACGCTGCTGTAGATCCGGTGGTAGGCAATCAAAAATTACCGGATTCTGAGGTTGCCGGCAAGGCATCCGTCCTGATTTTTCCGGATCTGAATACAGGCAACAATACGTATAAAGCTGTGCAGCGTGAAACAGGTGCATTGGCGATCGGTCCTATGTTGCAGGGACTGAATAAACCTGTAAATGATCTGAGCCGCGGCTGCACCGTAGATGATATTTTCAATACTGTTATTATTACTGCCATTCAAAGTCAGCAGAAATAAAATGAAAATCTTCGTCGTAAACTCAGGTAGCAGCTCCATCAAATACCAGCTTTTTAATATGCCGCTGGAAAAACCGGTTTGTAGCGGGCTGGTAGAAAGAATCGGTTCGGAAAATTCAACCATTACGCATAAGACATATTTGGACCAGGGCGAAAAAATAATAAAAAAGACAATCGATCTGTCTGATCAGGAAGAGGGATTAAAGGAAGTAGCGTCTTTATTAACAAACCCTGAAACAGGGGTCATTAAAAATCCCGGCGAAATAGAAGCAGTTGGTCACAGGGTAGTGCATGGAGGTGAAACGTTTGCGGAAACGACGATCATCACAAACAACGTAAAGGATAAAATTAGAAATCTTTTTCCCCTGGCGCCATTGCACAACCCGGCAAATTATATTGGTATCGAAGTAGCCGAAAGAATTTTCACCAGGGCGAAACAGATTGCGGTATTCGACACGGCATTTCACCAGACTTTGCCACCAACAGCATTTACTTATGCCATTCCCAAAACATTTTATGCCAACCACCATATAAGGGTTTATGGTTTTCATGGCACAAGTCACAAATACGTTAGCGGACGGGCGATAGAATATTTAAACAGGCCTGAATCAAAACTGATCACTATACATCTTGGAAACGGTTGCAGCATGGCAGCCGTAAAAAATGGAAAATCGATTGATACCAGTATGGGATTTAGTCCTTTGAGCGGATTGGTGATGGGAACCCGCTCGGGAGATATTGACGCGTCTGTCATTTTCCATATGATCAATCAGTTGGGTTATGACGCTGAGCAGGTGGACAACCTGCTTAACAAACAAAGTGGCATGATGGGACTTGCCGGCTTTAGTGATATGCGGGATATCGGCAAAGCTATTCAGGATGGTAACAGGGATGCAGAATTGGCTCTCGAATTGTATGCATACCGGATAAAAAAATATATCGGCTCCTATGCCGCTGTGCTGAATGGCCTGGATGCGATTGTGTTCACGGCAGGCGTGGGAGAAAATGACCTGAATACCAGACAGCGAATCTGCAACGGAATGCAGTACCTGGGAATTCATCTGGATGAAGAAAAAAATAAAATAGTTTCAACAGCCGCCCGGGAAATCAACAGGGATGATTCCCCGGTAAAGGTTTTGGTTATACCTACGAATGAAGAGCTTGAAATTGCGCGGCAATGTTATGAGCTTTTGCAAAAGACTTAAGAGAAAGACGATGTTGTTACATGGTATTTTTCTTTACCATATATAAGAAATTTACGGCATTTTACCTCACATACCAGGCATTAACATCGTTTCATGGACTTCGATGGTTGCTCCAGGATGCCATCCGGATATATGAGGGTGACCGGAGAGTAAATCTTCCAATTCTTCCCAATCGTCAGCTTCAAGCAGGGAATAGCCCGTAACATCTCTGTTGCTCGGTGCTGAAGAACCATTGGAGTGTAAGCGCTTTCCATTAACCAATGGTGCACCAAGATCGGTAAGTCTGCTGCCTGCACGTTTTGCCCAGGCTTTCCACAAGGCCATTCCTTTTTCCATTTGTTCAGGAGAAGCATTCATCGTTTGCTCCATCGCATCGATGGGGGCATGATAAATAATCAGAAATCTTTTTCCTGATTTCTTTAATGGGTTACCTGTTTTTTTTGATGCGGCTTTTTTTGTCACCTTACTCGCACTCTTGCGGGCAGATTTTTTTGCTGGCTTTTTTGCAGCTTTCTTTGTTGCCTTTGCCATATTGGAATATTTAATCGTTAGATAATAAGAGGGAAACGTCTACCAAATTTAATTTAGTTTTAATTCTTCCCAAAATATAAAGAAGGGGATTTCAGTCCTGAGAAGACGAGCTTTTGTCACCGACAAACCATTGTTCTTTATTTCTAAACAATACATTGAATGTGGTGAGCGATCCATAACATCTGGTGATATATTGTTGCAAATTCACCTTTTCTTCATCACTAAGGTTTTTACTGCTATTTATATTTTGTTCCAGGACCCGGAGTCTATCGCGGAGCATCACGATTTTGTGAAAGAATTCGCCGATTGGAATTTCCTTTGGTTTAAGACTCTTGTCAAAGGGCTGCAAAAGCATCGTTCCCTTATTCCATTTTTCACCCAATGGCACGTTCTCCGAAATGCCGCCCCACATTTGCAGGATTTTCAGAAGTGATTTTTCAATGTCTGAATGGGTCTCTATTTCAGCGCTGACATTTTCGGGAAAAATTTCTTCAAGATGTGAATCGGTTTTATCAATTTCTTTCAATCCGACATTTATAAAGGAGACAATATATGTGGCGTATTTTACCGCGACAATGACACCCGGGCCATGTTGCGAATGTTGGAGTCGGGTGCCGATTCCCAGGAGAAGCTGATCCATACAGTAATTTTATTTCAAACTTAGCCAAATATTTTCTTTCGTGCTATAGCTCGACTAAGAGGATTTTCTCGTTTGTTTCCCTATGAAGAATTTCCATTATGGTATGACCTTCCTGGCTTTTCCCCTGCTGTTTTTAATTTCTACTGAAGACATGGTACTATCAATGATGACAAACCTTCCGGATTGAGACAGAAAGGAATTGCCGTATCCGGTTTCGCGTTTTTGACGCCTTCCGTCTTTGTACACAATCATTGCGCTGACATCGTCTGAATTTAACGCCAGGAATTCACAATTTTTATTTAATTGAAAAACTTTCAATGGACCTTTATTCTGACTGGCGGCTATTAAATATTTCCCGTCACTACTTCGAAGTTTAACCAGCGCCTTGCCATTTTCAGGAATAAAAATTCCGCTTTGCAAAATACTGAGTGGCGTAAATTTACCTTTTCCGTCCCCTTTCAGAATGAGTCCGTTTAATGCATCGTATCTTCCGTAAGAGGGCAGGGTTCCATAGTCATTTGTGTTCATACAAATATCCAGATTGCCATCACCATCAAAATCTTCGGTGATCATTCCATTGATCGCGGAATACTGGGCCATATCGGGTAAGGGCTCCATTGTAAAAGTTCCGTTGCCGTTGTTTCTAATAAAGGAACTTTTAAAATTATTTGCGGAGTATTTAATAGAATTTTCCAGTTCCTGAGGTGTGAACAACCGGTCAAAAGTTGCCTCACCGAATTTTTTATAAGTCAGGAACCTCTTTTTCAGAAAGGGCAATTGTGAAATGACATCATCACGCGCATCGGTTACAAACTCTTTTTTTTTTCCGCCCTGCCTGTCTTTTATAAACGAAGTGAGCATGCATTGTACAATTCCCTGGTTGTAAAAATCTTTCGCATAGATAGATACAGGATATTTGTCACTGGCTTTGTAAAAGGAATTTCCTCCCAGATTGCTCACGACATAATCAATATTGCCGTCATTATCAAAATCACCAGCGGTGATACTGTTCCACCAGCCGATCTGATTGCCAATTTGAGAAAATGCCGTAACATCCCTGAATTGTCCGTGATCATTTTTTAAAAACTTTACAGGCATCCATTCCCCTGCCAATATGAGGTCCTGCCATCCGTCATTGTCAAAGTCGGTCCAGATTGCATCACACACCATTCCGATATCCAGCAATGGTTTCGCGACGGTAGATGTGACGTCAGTAAACTTCACAACACCATCTTTTGTATCATTGCGATAGATTGCACATGAAACCGGTTTGGGATAGTTCCATGGAAATACACGACCGGCAACAAATAAATCCAGGTCACCATCATTGTCATAGTCGATCGCGCGAACGCAGGATTTGCTGGTCAGATTTTGCGGAAGCGCAGTAGTATTGAGCGTGAAATTTCCTTTACCATCATTGATATATAATTTATCCGCGTAGGCCGGGCTGTTGGGAGCATTTTCATATCCACCGCTTGCGATATAAAGATCCAGGTCCCCGTCATTATCGGCATCAAACAAAAGAAGGCCCATATCGTCCCAGTTCTTTTCTTTTTGTCCCGGAAGAATATTCTTATTTATAAACGTTCCGTCTTTTTGCTGTAATAACAGGGTAGTGGGATGGGAACCGGAGCCACCAATGATGATATCATCCAGACCGTCATTATTTACGTCACCCACAGCCATGGCAGGCCCGTATTCGGAAAATTTATGCGGTAATAACTTCTGGACATTGAAATCTATAAAGTCTGTTTTCTCATGTTGATAATGTATTCTCGTTGAATCCGTGACGGGTTTAAACAATGCATGAGTGGTCGTCGGATGGTTTTTCCAGTCATATAACTGTTTTGCAGTTTTATAATTGACCGTTATTCTTTGATTGGTTTCAACATTTAAAAGAACCTGTTTTTTCCCATCCGGCCATTTTACAATCACCGAGTCTATTCTGGACGTCTTTCCCAAACCGAAATGCGGATCCATTTGCATGGTGGATAGGTAGCCGCGATAGGGCGTTTGCTCGTATACCTGCTGTTTGCCATCATAATATAGTTCGATAAATGTGCCAAGCCCATTCCGGTTCAGTGAATCACCGATTAATTTTATACTGAGATAATTCGACGTGTCAGCAGAATTATTCCTGTAAATAAAAGCCTCGTCGTTGATATTATTTATGACGATATCCAGTTTACCATCATTGTTCAGGTCTGCATAGGCTGCGCCGTTTGAAAAAGAGGGAGTCGTCAAACCCCAGCTGTCCGAAACATCTGTAAACTTCGCATCTCCTATATTGTGAAAAGCATAATGTTTCAGTTTCACCTGCGGTATTTTACTCAATACTTCTTTCTTGGTCGTGTACCCAAATGATTTCTCGCGGAAAGCAATAAAATCATGATCCGTCAGGTCTTTTGGAAAACCATTGGTTACGATGATATCACGAAGTCCGTCGTTATCGAAATCCTGAACCAGTGGCGCCCAGCTCCAGTCCGTGGAGGAGATGCCGGACCAATAGCCAATATCACCGAATATCGGATCTCCGGCCGAATCATTTTTTTCAATACGCGGCCCCATATTCAACTGAAGTGTATTGCGTACATACTGATATTGATAGCCGAAAGAATCATTGTTACGATAATTTTGATAATTATATCCCGACATGAGCAATTTCTTCCTGTAATTGTCTTCGGGATCCATATCCATTTCCACGACGTCTGCAAGGCCATCGTTATTGATGTCGATAACATCCTGTCCCATACCATTGGCAGAAGTGTGTTTGAAATAGGTTGCTGCTTTGTCGGTAAAAGTGCCATCGTGGTTATTGATATACAGAAGATCATTTGAAAGAAAATCATTGGCAACAAAAATATCTTTCCAGCCATCTTTGTTGAAATCTGCAATGGTTGCGCTATGGCCATATCCTTCAATCGTTACACCTGCCTCTTTTGTAACATTTGTGAATACAGGATGATGCAGTGTCGGGCTCCAGTCGTTGCGATATAACCGGCCGGTACTTGGGGCGGATCCGTCTTTTATTTTCGGGCGATACACAGAAGGGTTTCTGTCCTGGTCCATGACATTTACGGTGATATATACATCCAGATCTCCGTCATTATCATAATCAAAAAAAGACGCCATGGTCGAATAGGATTCATCATTCAAACCATATTCTTTTGCCATCTCTTTAAATACAGGGATACCGTCTTTATTAACTCCCTGGTTTATATAAAGCAGGTTTTGCCTTTTTGCGGAATCCGGTAATATGGTAGCACAAACATAAATATCCAAAAGGCCATCATTGTTGATGTCCACCACTGCAACGCCGCGACACCATTGCTTGTTGCCATCGACATGAGCGATATCCGTAACATCTTCAAATTTAAAATCTCCTTTGTTTAAATACAGTTTGCATGGAACCTGGTTACCGGTAAAATAAATATCCAGCAGACCGTCATTATTAAAATCACCGATCCCGACCCCGCCGCCATTATACATATTTGGCAGGTCGAATGGATTGATGGTATCGTTCTCGACGATGTGATTGTTAAAATGTATATTGGAATGTTCGGAGGAAACGAGTTGAAATAAAGGTTTATTTCTATTACATGAAATGATCAGAAACCATGAAAAGATAAAAACAAAAGTGCCCTGAAATTTCATTTAAAACCTTTACGCACGCAAATGTCATGCCTTGAACAAATCTACAAAAAAGGAAGTGCATATTATTAAATGGCATAGTTTTGCGTACTATTAAAACTAAAATAAAACAGTATGAAAAAATTATTATTAGCAGCGGCAATTGCCAGTTTTACATTCGCGTGTAATGACGGTTCCAAGTCATCAACAACTACTACTGATACGGCCACCGCTGCGCCTGCAACAACACCTGCTGCCGATTCTTCAACCGCTTCCACCACTACTTTAAAGGATGGATTGATGACCATGAAAGATGGCAAGATGATGATCGTAAAGGGTGGTGCATGGGTTGCTATGGATGCCCCGGTAACCTGCACGAATGGCCGTAAGGTGGATGTAAACGGCGAAGTATCAAAAGGAGATAAGAAAAGAAAACTGGAAGAAGGAATGATGATTGACAATGACGGCCAGATCAAGGACAAGGACGGAAAACTGGTGGATACGAGCGGTTGGGATTAATGAAAAATCATTAAAAAATATGAAGGGCCATCACGCATAAGAGCTGGTGGCTTTTTTATTTTACGACGGTATAGTTGCCGACATAGATTTTTGGATTACTTTGAAAGGTTTGCCAGGAGTGCCAGAATTCATTGTATGACTGCACCGGCAAAAGCTTTTCGCCTTTTAGCAATCCTCCGATACATAGGCCGTCCATATTCCAGGTCGATTGCGTATTTTCATCAAACAGCAGATCGTTGTTGCCGGCCATTTGAAAACTGAGAACTGAATCATTCACCCGGCGATCATATACATGAAAAGAAACCGAATCATTTTCAATAGTTAAGAGGATCGGCAGTCTGTCCACCGAATCCTGGATAATTCTTTTTTGTACCAGTTCATTCCAGTCATATGCCTTGGAAGAAAAATTGTTCTTCACTCCAACTATCCATGATTTGGGTTCCCAGGAAACCGTATCCCTTCTCACCAGGCTGCTCAGCATCGTGCCCCTGTCGTAATCTTCCAGCTTGAAATAATTATTCATGAATATCGTATCGGGTCTCATCACGAGCGATTCCGGATGTTCCCTGAGCCATGCATCCCAGGTAAGTTGCGTTGAAGGAAATTCTTTTAACTGATATCCTTTTAGCGGACCCGCGATAGCAGTTCCGGTTGCCTGCTGCCACCAGCTTTTGGTTGTGGCATCTTCAAATACGGCGTTAAAATGATCCATCCCGACCAGGCGGAAAGATTCGGGTTTTCCATTCACAACGGGACTATATACGCGACCCGTGCGGCAAACGGTACAGTAGGTAATCATCACCGGAGTTTTTCCGATCGTGTCCATTACCTGGTGATGATATCCGATCAATTGTATTGGATAAGCTTTTGCCTGGCCGTTGATCACTACGCCGATGATCAGTTTTGATTTTTCCATAGCGCTGTTGCTGGCCACCGTGAAGGATTTGTTTATGGGCTGATGAAAGATATTTTCCGCCTGTAATCGAAAATTAAAAATGAAAAATATAAAAGCATAGGAGAGACCAATCAGAGATAATAACGTTTTCTCCCAGACTTTACCATTTTTAAAAACACTGATCAGGGCGAAACACAGAAGAAACAAAGCGAGG
>Ga0209167_10001211_pt1 | contig 15669 bp, 15 predicted proteins | sample Coa_R1_9_FD_187154 | JGI IMG/M metagenome (GOLD analysis project Ga0209167, IMG submission 187154) | Surface soil microbial communities from Centralia Pennsylvania, which are recovering from an underground coalmine fire - Coalmine... | ecosystem: Environmental > Terrestrial > Soil >... | reverse complement strand
GTTGGGCGTTGTCACCGTGGTCGCCGGACTCGCCGGCATCGTTGCTGCCCTCGGACCGAGCAGGCGCGCCGCCAAGCTCGACATACTGCGCGCCGTGACGACGGAGTAGGAAGGTCCGAGAAGAAAAAGAAGAAGGAGTCGGGAGCTCAGTTGGGGTGCGCGGCTCCGACGGCGACGAGCGATTCCGACTGGGCGGCCGCGATCCCGCGCCGCGGAGTGATGATCTCGTCGATGAGCCCGTAGTCACGCGCCTGTTCTGGGGTGAGGAAGTAGTCGCGCTCGACGTCTCGCTCGACGACCTCGATCGGTCTTTTCGTGTGGAAGGCGATGATCTCCGCCATTCGCCGGGTCATAGAAAGCACCTCACGAAGTTGAATCTCCATGTCGGCTGGTGCACCTCGTGTCCCGGCGCTCCCTTGGTGGATCATCACCTTCGAGGACGGAAGTGCGAAGCGCTTTCCGTCCGCGCCACCGGCGAGGATCATCGCCGCCGCCGACATCGCCATCCCGATGCAGGTCGTCGAAACGTCGCAGCGCACGTGCTGCATGACGTCGTAGATCGCCATCCCGGCGTAGGCAGCGCCGCCGGGAGAGTTGATGTACAACGTCACGTCTTTGTCCGGATCTTCCGCCTCTAAATAGAGGATCTGCGCGATGACGAGATTGGCGACGTCGTCGTCGACCTCGGTGCCCAAAAAGACGATCCGTTCGCGAAGAAGCAGCGAGTAGATGTCGAAGGCACGCTCGCCGCGCGCCGAGTTCTCGATGACGGTTGGGATGATGGACCTCAGCTGTGACACGGCCAAAGCTCCTCGCTTTCGTCCTGCAATCGCAGCTATGATATCTCATATATGAGATGGAAGAAGCGGAGTCGATGAGCGGACGCCGCCACGAGCCGGTCCTTCCCGGTTTCAAGGAGATGGCGACGCGGCGTCGCGAGCTCGGCTCGGAGCTCGCCGCCCGTCGACACGCGCTCGGGCTCTCTCAGACCGAGGTGGCGGCGCGGATGGGCACCTCGCAGTCGGCGGTCGCCCGCCTCGAGTCCGGCTCGCTCGACGTGCGACTCTCCTCGCTCGAGCGGTACGCGGCCGCGCTCGGCCAGGACTTCACGTTCATGCTCGCCGAGAGAAAGCAAGAGTCGTGATGACCCCTGAGCACTGGCCACAGATCGTGCGAGCGCGTCTTTTCGACGAACGCAAGATCCAGGTCTTCGGTTATCTCGACGAGGCGCGGGTCTCTGAGATCGCCGCCGAACTTTGGGCACTCGACGCCCTCGGCGACGATCCGGTGACGATTTTCCTTTCGTGCCGCGGGGGATCGGTCGCCGCTTCGCTGGCGATGATCGACGTCCTCGACGTCGTCGGGGTAGATGTCCACGCGGTTTGCATCGGAGGTGCCGAAGGTCCGCCGGTGGCGGTTCTTTCATCGGCGACGAAGCGCTCGGCGGCTCCTAACGCGCGCTTTGTCCTTTGCGACGAGCAGGCGAGCATCGAAGGACCCTTCCGAACGCTCGAACAGTCCTCGCGCCGCCTCCAAGACGAGCGGCGTGAGCTCTTGGAAAGGCTCGCGACCTCGACGAATGGACGGCACTCGCTTGGTGACCTACTCACCGATTTCGGGCGTGGTCTCGTGCTCAGCGCATCCGAGGCTCACCGCTACGGCCTCATCGACGAGGTGCTCCCGCCCAGCGATCGGATCGTCCAACTGAGCAAGCACTCACCCGAGATCGGCTTTCGCCGACCGCCGCGCTGAAGCGATCGCTGAGACAAGGCGCAGGGGACCGCGGACGTGGTCGATCCGATGACAACCTGTTTCGTCAAACACGCGCTAGCAGCCGAGCCCGGGTGATTAGTTCTGCCAAGACGGAGCAGAGCTCCGAGATAGCCTCGCTTTTCACATGACCGCGATCGACGAGCTCGCCTCCGAGCTGCTCTCCGTCGTGATGGGTGATGATCCGATCGGCGCCTCACTGCTCGGCATCCCCGGCTACGACGACCTCCTACCCGACTTCGGCGCCGACGCGCAGCGCCAGTCGGTCGAAAAGCTCGCCGACATCGCGCGACGCTCAGAAAAGGTTCCGATCGACGGAGTTGGAGAAACCGAGCGACAGACGCTCGACTTCGTTCGCCACACATCGTCGGCACTGCGCGATGCGGGGGAAGTGCCGCTCGTCGAGTGGACGATCGCCGCCTTCCATGCCGCTCCTGTCACCTCTGTGCTTTCGTTCCTTCCGAAGCTTCCCCTCGACACCGATGAGCGCGCCGCGGGATATCTCGCCAGGCTCGGCCAGCTTCCCGAGTTACTGGCCACCGCCAAGAGCCGTCACCTCGAAGGAATCGCAAGCGGCCGGACACCGGTTCGCCAACTCGTCGCTCAAGCGATAGAGCAGCTCGCAGTGATCATCGCCGACGCCGACCTCGGTGGCCTGAAGAGAAGTCGCAACGGCGCCGACGGCCCTTTTGCCGACGAGGTGGCGAGACTCGTCGACGAAGTCGACCGTCCGGCACTTGCCGCCTACCGCGACGCGCTTCGTGACGAGGTGCTCGCCTCCTCGCGCGCCGACGAACACGTCGGGATATCGGCGATTCCCGACGGAGATCGCATGTACGCGGCTCTCTGTCGGCTCCACACCTCGACGACGAGAAGCCCCGAAGATCTCCATGCGACGGGAAGGGCGATCATCGACCAAATGGCTGCCGAGTTCGACGAGATCGGCTCGCGGTTGTGGGGGACCTCCGATGTGGCGGTGATCCTCGATCGGATGCGGGAGGATCCCGCCCTTCGCTACTCCGACAGCGCCCAGATGATGGAGCTCGCCCGTCTCGCCGTCGAGCGCGCCGAGGCAGCGGCACCCGGGTGGTTCGGCGTCGTCCCGGACGAACCTTGCGCGGTGGAGCCCCTTCCCGAGTTCGAAGAGGCGGGCACACCCGCCGCCTATTACCTTCCCGGCGCTCTCGACGGCTCGCGCAAGGGCACCTACTACGTGAACACTTCGCGGCCAAAGGAGCGTTACTTGTTCCTCGCCGAGGCCGTCGCCTTCCACGAGGCCGTGCCCGGTCACCATTTCCAGCTCACGATCGCCCAGGGCGAGAGCGGCCTTCCGACGGCGCGCCGCATCCTGTTCGACACGGCGTGCGCCGAGGGCTGGGGCCTTTACGCCGAGCGGCTGGCCGACGAGATGGGTCTTTACAGCGGCGACATCGAACGCCTCGGGATGCTCGCCACCGACTCGTGGCGAGCATCGCGGCTCGTCGTCGACACCGGGCTTCATCACTTCGGCTGGAGCCGGAACGAGGCGATCGAATGGATGACGAAGCACACGGCGCTTCCGTCTCTCGAAATCGCGATCGAGGTCGATCGCTACATCTCCTATCCCGCCCAGGCGCTCTCCTACATGGTCGGCCGCCTCGAGCTCACCGCCCTTCGGGCTCGCGCCGCCGAGCGACTCGGTGACCGATTCGACGTGCGCGGCTTTCACGATCACGTCCTTCGTGTCGGGCCGCTTCCTCTTACCGCCCTCGGCGGTGCCGTCGATCGCTGGATCGCCGCTCAACCCGACTGAACGTTCGAGGCTGGTTGGCCTTTGGACTCCGGTCGTTAGCTGGCGCTCGCCGGACGGGGGACTAGCGCCGCGTCACCGGCCGTGACGGGGCGAGGCTTCGGGTTGCGGATCGTGCCTAGAGCGAGCATCCCGCCTGTCGCGCAAGCCGCCCCCGAGATGAGACACGCCGTGCCGAAACCCGAGCTGAAAAGGGCCGGATGCAGGTAGCTCTTGCCACCGATGCCGGCGGCGGCAGGCAGGATGGCGACCGCGATCAGGCTCGCCGTTCGAGCGACGCCGTTGTTCACGGCCGACGCCATTCCGGAGTGCTCGGTCGGCGCGGCAGCGAGCACCGTCGCGGTGAGCGGGGCGACGGTGATCGAAAGGCCGAAACCGAAGACCAACACGGCCGGTAAGACGTCGGCGATGTAGGTGCCGCCCGGTCCGATCCGGGAGAACAGCGCCAGTCCGCCGCCGGCGAGGATCGGGCCGAAGCCCATGAAAAAGCGCGGGCCCAACTTGGCGGACAACGCTCCAAAACGTGCCGACAGGATGAACATCATCAGCGACGCCGGCAGCAGGCTCGCGCCGGCGTCGAGCGGTGAGAAGTGGAGCACCTGTTCGAGCTCGATCGGCGCCAAAAAGAATGCGCCCCCGAATGCCCCGTAGACGACGAAGGTGACCGCGTTGGCGGCCGAGAACTGCCGCGAGGCAAAGATTCCTAGCGGGATGAGCGGGGCGCGGCTCCGGCGCTCGAGGAAGACGAACGCGAGGAGCAGGATCGGACCGCCGATGAGGGAGGCGAGCTCGAGCGTCGATCCCCATCCGAGCGACGGCCCCTCGATGAGGCCGTAGGTGAGGCCGATCAGCCCCAAGGTGGCGAGGGCCGCCCCGCGCCAATCGACCTCGGGAGAGGCGTTCGGATCCGACGATTCGGGCACGTGGCGGTTCGAGATGAGGACGACGGCGAGCGCCAACGGCGCGTTGATGAAGAAGATCAGCCGCCACGAGACGGCGGCGATGAGCCACCCGCCGAGGAAGGGGCCGATCGCCCCGGCGATGAAGCCGAGCCCCGACCAGGCGCCAATCGCCCGCGAGCGGTCGGCGGGCGCAAAGACCGCCTCGATGATGGCGAGGCTTCCCGGGGTCAAAAGGGCACTCCCGACGCCCTGCAGGACTCGGGCGGCGATGAGCACGGGGGCGTTCGGTGCGATACCGCACAACATCGAGGCAATCGCGAACCAAACGACGCCGATCAAAAAGACCTTGCGCCTGCCGTAGCGGTCCCCGAGCGCTCCGCCCAACAGCAGCAGCCCGGCGAGGGTGAGCATGTATCCGGTGACGACCCACTGCAGATCGGCGACCGACGAGTGGAAGTCCTTGCCGATGACAGGAAGGGCGATGTTGACGACTGTCGAGTCCAAAAAGGCGAGCCCTGATCCGAGCACCGTCGCCGCGATCACCCAGCGCCCGACCGCCGACGAGTAGCGAACGGAACCGGGCTCCAGCAAGCGCCCGACAGTTGGCTGGTCAGCGTTCGCCACCGGCTCCTCCCTTGCGCGGTTCACGCGCCCTCCCGCGCCGAATCCTACGACCGGGCCTCCCGCCTGCAGCTTCTCAACGCTGGCCACAGGGCGGATCCGGCCGACGCTCCGGCCGAGAGAGGCGGTAGTGGGGTCGGGCACGCCGTAGTGAAACACGCGTGCGAAACGTGGCATCCTTGGCCGGACGTGAAGCGAGTCCCGTGAGGCTCGCACGGACTGCAAGGGAGCACGGTGGCCGAGCGTGAGCGGCGGTTGGCGCGCCCAAATGGGAGCGTCTTCATACCCCGTGCATTCGTGATGGATCCCGATGACGTTCGCCGTGCCCTCGTTCGGATCGCGCACGAGATTCTCGAGCGAAACCGTGGCTCAAACGAGATCGTCGTCATCGGACTGCAGACGGGCGGCGTACCGATCGCACGCCAACTCGTCCGCGAGGTAGCGCGCATCGACGGCACGAAGGTGCCATTCGGCACGATCGACGTTGCTTTCTACCGCGACGACATCGGCATTCGTCCCGTCCTTCCAGAAGAGGCGACCGAGATCCCCTGTGACCTCACCGGCAAGATCGTCGTTCTCGTCGACGACGTGCTTTTCACCGGGCGGACGGTCCGCGCTGCGCTCGACGCGCTCGCCGATCACGGTCGCGCCCGAGCCGTCCAGCTGGCGGTGATGATCGACCGCGGCCACCGCGAGCTTCCGATACGGCCCGATTTCGTCGGAAAGAACCTTCCGACGAGCCGAACAGAAATGGTCGACGTGAGCGAAGAAGGTGTGGCGCTCGGCGACTTGGTCGAGGCGTAGCGATGGAGAACCGTCACCTAATTTGTGTCGACGACCTTGGTGCCGAAGGAATCGTCGAGCTCCTGTCGCTCACGCGGCGATTCGCCGAGGTGGCACAACGCCCGATCCCGAGAGTTCCCGCGCTTCGGGGAAAGACCGTCGTCACCGTGTTCTTCGAGAGCTCGACGCGAACGCGCCTTTCGTTCGAGACAGCGGCGAAACGTCTGTCCGCCGAGACCCTTTCGTTCAGCGCGCAGTCGTCGTCGGTGGAAAAAGGTGAGTCGCTGCGCGACACGGTAGAGACGATCGACGCGATGGGCGTCGACGCGATGGTGGTTCGGCACAAATCTGCCGGGGCGCCACGTCGGATCGCCTCGTGGGTTACGGCATCGGTCATCAATGCTGGGGACGGCCAGCACGAGCATCCGACCCAGGCTCTCGCCGACTGTTTCACCCTTCTTGAGGCGATCGGCGACGCAAAGCGACTCGAGCACGGCGACCTCGGCGGGTTGTCGGTGGCGTTCGTCGGCGACATCCGTCATTCGCGAGTGGCGCGCTCGACCTCACGCGCCTTCGGCCTTCTCGGAGCTGACGTGACGCTCGTCGCTCCTTCGACGCTTCTGCCGCCGTCACTCGAGGGATGGGACGTCGAGGTCTCGCACGATCTCGACGCCGTGCTCGGGCGCACAGACGTCGTCTACCTGCTGCGGCTCCAGACCGAACGCATGGGCGAGGGGTTCTTCCCCTCGCTTCACGAGTACTCGACGCGATTCGCGATGACGCGCGAGCGCGCCAGTCGTCTCCACGCCGAAGCGTTCGTCATGCATCCCGGACCGATGAACCGCGGCGTCGAAATCGAAGCCGAGGTGGCGTCTGCTGCGAACGCGCTCGTCACGCGCCAGGTGCGAAATGGTGTGGCCGTCCGCATGGCGGTGTTGTTCGCGCTGTTGGCGGCGCCGGGCGCGTTCGATTCGGTCGCCGCGCTCCCGCTGGCACAAAACGAAGAGAGCGCGGCCGCAGTCAGCACGGTGAAGCGCAGTGCCTGAGACAAGAATCGAATCGCGGAGCCGGCTTGTCGTCCGTGGTGGGACTCTCGTTGACGAGACCGGCGAACGCCGCGGCGACGTCCTCATTGAGGGGGGTCTCATCGCGGCGGTCGACGCGTCGATCGAGCCCGAACGAGGCACACGAGTCCTCGAAGCCGACGGCTGCATCGTCTCACCGGGGCTCATTGACCTCCACGCTCACCTGCGCGAACCCGGCGACGAGGCCGCTGAGACCATCGAGACCGGGGCACGCGCCGCCGCGCTCGGTGGCTACACGGCGGTTGTCGCGATGGCGAACACCGATCCGCCGGTTGACTCTGCGGCCGTCGTCCGCGACGTAATGGAGATCGCCAACGGGGCGGTGGCCGAGGTGGCGATCGCTGGGGCGATAACGGTCGGGCGAAAAGGCGAACAACTGTCTCCCTTGTTCGAAATGGCCGCGCTCGGGGTCCGGATCTTCACCGACGACGGACGCGGCGTTCAGGACTCCGGGGTCATGCGCCGCGCCCTCGAGTACGGGCGCGACCTCGACGTTGTGCTCGCCGAGCATTGCGAGGACGAGAAGCTGTCACACTTCGGCCACATGCACGAGGGTGCGTGGTCTTCGCGACTCGGCGTTCCCGCCCAACCCGCCGTGGCGGAAGAGGCAATGGTGGCGCGCGACATCACCCTTGCCCGCGCGACGAGGGCGCGCCTTCACTTTCTTCACTTGTCTACTGCCGGGTCCGTCGCGCTTGTCGCGGCGGCGAAGCGCGAGGGGCTCCTCGTCACGGCCGAGGCAACACCTCACCACCTGTCGCTCACTGACGCAGAGCTCGCCGGATACGACCCACGATTCAAGATGAACCCGCCGCTTCGCAGCGAGGCCGATGTCGAGGCGCTGCGGGCCGCCTGCCGAGCAGGCACCATCGACGCGATCGCCACCGACCACGCTCCCCACACCGAAGCCGCCAAGGAGGCGCCCCTCGACGAGGCGCCGCCCGGGGTCATCGGGCTCGAGACCGCCTATGCGGTCTGCCACACCGCCTTCGTCACCGAGTCGAACGGCGCCGGCCCGCTCTCTTACCAACAGCTTCTCGCGATGTTCTCTTGGCGCCCGGCACGCATCGCCGGCCTCGACCGGAGCTCGGGCCAGGGTGGCCCGATCGCGGCCGGCAATCACGCCAACATCTGCGTTTTCGACCCGACCGCCCGATGGACGGTCGGTGAGACCGGATTCGCCAGCCGCTCGAAGAACTCGCCGTTCACCGGCAAGACGTTGACGGGCCGCGTCCGCCACACGCTGTTTCGCGGCGAGGCGGTCGTCACAGACGGGGTGGCGCAACGGTGACCCAACAAAAGCGCCCACCGGCGTTGCTCGTGCTTTCGGACGGGACGACTTTCGAAGGAGAAGCGATCGGGGCGTCGGCGACCGGAGGTCTTCTGATCGGGTCGGGAGAGGTCGTGTTCAACACGGCGATGGCCGGCTACCAAGAGGTCATCACCGACCCCTCCTATGCCGGCCAGGTGATTGCCTTCACATACCCGCACATCGGCAACTACGGCGTGAACGTGATGGATTCCGAGAGCGCGCAGCCGTACTGCCGAGGCGTGATCGTCCGCAATCTGGCGCGCCGGCCGAGCAGCTGGCGAGCAGATGACGACCTCGAGTCCTTCCTTTCGGCGGCCGGCATCGGCGGGCTCACCGGCGTCGACACGCGCCGCCTCACTCGCCATATTCGCGACGCCGGCGCGATGCCGTGCGCATACGGGACCGCCCCACACGACGCGTTGCTCAAAGCGGCGCGGGCGGAACCGGGCACGATCGGCCAGGACCTCGTCGCCGAGGTGACGACGGAACTGCCCTACGTAAGAGACGGCGGCCCGCATTTCGTCGTCGCCTACGACTTCGGGATCAAGCAGGCCATCCTTTCCGAGCTCGCCAAGATCGCCCGCGTGGAAGTCGTCCCGGCGACGACGCCCGCCAAAGACGTGCTCGAGAAAGCTCCAGACGGGGTTTTCTTGTCGAACGGACCAGGGGACCCGGCAGCGCTCGGCCACCTGGTCCGGTCTGTGAAAGAGCTCCTCGGATCGGTGCCGGTGTTCGGCGTCTGCCTCGGCCACCAGCTCCTCGCCGCCGCCCTCGGCGCCAAGACCTACAAGCTTTCGTTCGGCCACCACGGGGCGAACCATCCTGTGCGCCGGCTTGAATCGGGAACCGTCGAGATCGCCAGTGAGAACCACGGCTACGCGGTCGTCGACGGAACCGTCGACGAAGCCACCGTCTCGCACGTGAACTTGAACGACGGTGTCGTCGAGGGGCTCTCGTGTCTCGGTCTCGACGCGTTCAGCGTCCAGTACCACCCCGAAGCGGGGCCCGGCCCGCACGACGCGCGCTATTTGTTCTCACAGTTCTCCGATCTCATGGACGCGCGGCGGTGACCGCGGCGAACGAGCAAATCTGATGGCGCGCCGCAGCGACATCGAATCGGTGCTCGTCATCGGGTCGGGGCCGATCGTCATCGGACAGGCGTGCGAGTTCGACTACTCGGGCACGCAGGCCTGTCGAGCGCTTGTCGAAGAAGGACTTCGCGTCATCCTCGTCAACTCGAACCCGGCGACGATCATGACCGACCCCGAAGTGGCCGACCGAACATACATAGAGCCGCTCGATGTGGACATCGTCGCGGCGATCATCGAAAGGGAGCGGCCCGACGCGCTGTTGCCGACGATGGGCGGCCAGACGGCGCTCAACCTTGCCATGGCGCTCGAGCGATCGGGGGTTCTTTCCGACAACAGCGTCGAATTGATCGGCGCCTCGGCGGAGGCGATATCTACCGCGGAGGATCGCGACCGCTTCAAGTCGGCGATGACCGAGATCGGGCTCGAAGTGACGGCGTCGGGATTCGCGCACACGGTCGACGAGGCGATCGCGGTCGGCGAATCGATCGGGTACCCGACGATGGTGCGGCCGTCGTTCATCTTGGGTGGAGGCGGAACAGGTATCGCCAGGGACAAGGACGAGCTCTTGTCGCGCGCGAGGGCGGGGCTTTCCGCGAGCCCGATCGGCGAGATCCTCGTCGAGCGCTCGATCGAAGGCTGGAAGGAATTCGAGCTCGAAGTTATGCGCGACAGGCGCGATAACTGCGTTGTCGTCTGTTCAATCGAGAACCTCGACCCGATGGGCGTGCACACCGGCGACTCGATCACCGTGGCGCCGGCGCAAACGCTGTCGGACGTCGAGTATCAAACGATGCGCGACGCGGCGTTCGCATGTATCCGCCGCGTCGGTGTCGAAACCGGGGGCTCGAATATCCAGTTCGCGGTCGACCCACGTAGCGGCCGCCAACTCGTCGTCGAGATGAACCCACGCGTGTCTCGATCGTCAGCTCTTGCTTCGAAGGCGACCGGATTCCCGATCGCCAAGATCGCCGCGCGCCTGGCGATCGGATACACGCTCGACGAGATCCAAAACGAGATCACGATGGCGACGCCGGCGAGTTTCGAGCCGACGATCGACTACGTCGTCACCAAGATCCCGCGCTGGGCGTTCGAAAAGCTTCCCGGGGTTCCCGACCATCTCGGCACGCGCATGCAATCGGTCGGCGAGGTGATGGCGATCGGTCGCACGTTCCCCGAGTCGCTGCAAAAGGCGCTGCGTGGCCTCGAACAGGGTCGGCTCGGGCTCAACTGCGACCCCGGAGAAACGTCGCTCGACGACGTCTCGATCGCCGAGCTGCTGGCGCGGGCGTCGCGGCCCACTCCCCAGCGTCCATTCGAGCTCGAAGCCGCCGTCCGAAAAGGAGCCACGGTCGAAGAGGTCGCCGGAGCGACCGGGATCGATCCTTGGTTCTTGGACGGCATCGCCGATATCGCCGAAGGCCGCGACCTCCTCGACGAGGTGGCGACCGACCGCGCCGGAGTCGCCGCACTCGAGTCGCGCGACTGGCGCTTTTTGAAGCGCCTCGGCTTTTCAGACGCGCAGATCGCCTGGCGACTGGACGTCGCCGAACAAGAGGTCCGCGCGGCTCGCCGCTCGGCCGCCGTCGACGTCACGTTCAAGACCGTTGACACTTGCGGGGCTGAGTTCTCCGCCGAGACGCCGTACTACTACTCGACTTACGAGGACGAAGACGAGGTGCGCCCGGCGTCGCGCCCGCGGGTCGTCATCTTGGGCTCGGGGCCGAACCGCATCGGGCAAGGAATCGAGTTCGACTACTGCTGCGTGCACGCCAGCCTCGCATTGCGCGCCGCGGGCTACGAGACGGTGATGGTGAACTGCAACCCAGAAACGGTCTCCACCGACTACGACACGTCCGATCGCCTCTACTTCGAGCCGATCACCGAAGAAGACGTCCTCGCGGTGGTCGACGCCGAGTCACGGGGCGGAGCCGGCGGCGTCGTGGGCGTCATCGTGAGCCTCGGCGGACAGACCCCGTTAAAGCTCGCCGACCGCCTCCCACAAGACCTCGTGTTGGGCACGTCCCCCGTTTCGATCGACCTCGCAGAAGACCGCGAACGCTTCGGCGCCTTGCTGACAGAGCTCGGCATCGCGCAGCCAGAGGGCGGCGTCGCCCGCTCCGCGGCGGAGGCCAAGGTCGTGGCGGGGAACATCGGATATCCGGTCCTCGTCCGACCGAGCTACGTGCTCGGCGGGCGCGCGATGGAGATCGTCTACGACGATGACGGACTCGACGAGGCGATGGCAGTCCTCGCCGGCTTCGGATCGCTCGGGCGGGAAGGGGGTCTTTCTGCCTCACGCCCAGTCCTCATCGACCGCTTCTTGGAAGACGCCGTCGAAGTCGACGTCGACGCGGTTCGTGACGTGTCGGGCGAGATGCTGATCGGCGGGGTGATGGAACACGTCGAGGAGGCGGGTGTCCACTCGGGCGACTCGGCCTGTGTGATTCCCGCGCCGACTCTCGATGACGTCACCGTCAGTCGCCTGGTCGCCGACACGGGGCGCATCGCGCAGGCGCTACAAGTCGTCGGGCCGATCAACATCCAGTTCGCCGTGAAAGCAGGCGAGGTCTTCGTCCTCGAGGCAAACCCCCGCGCCTCGCGGACAGTGCCGTTCGTCTCCAAGGCAACGGGCGTTCCCCTCGCCAAGATCGCGGCGCGCGTCATCGTCGGCGCAACGCTCGACGAGCTGCGCCAAGAAGGCTTGATCGACGACGAGCACACCGATGATTCGCTGATCGTCAGCGTGAAAGAGGCCGTCCTTCCCTTCGACCGATTTCCCGAAGTCGACTCCCTGCTCGGACCGGAGATGCGCTCGACAGGCGAGGTGATGGGGGCTGGCGAAAGCTTCGGTCTCGCCTTCGCGAAGAGCCAGTTGGCGGCCGGAAACCGGCTCCCCGACAAAGGAGACGTCTTTTTCTCGCTCGCCGACCGCGACAAACAAGGCGGACTCGAGGCTGCCGCCGAGTTCGCCCGCCTCGGTTTCGGTCTCGCCGCCACGGAGGGGACGGCTGCGTTCCTGGAGAAAAATGGCGTCCCGGTCGACCAGCTCGTCGCCAAACTCGGTGTCGATTCGACTAGCGGGCGCGACCTCACCGATGCGGTGGAGCTGATCTCGGGAAAGACGGTCACGCTCGTCGTCAACACCCCGAGCGGACGCGGGGCGCGCGCCGATGGCGCGTACATCCGGCGCGCCGCTTCGGCGAACGGCGTTCCGATCGTGACGACCGTGCGCGCCGCTGTCGCCGCCGCCCGAGGAATTGCCGAATCGCGTGACGCGGGCGTGAGCGTCACGTCCCTGCAAGAGCGACACCGCGCGCACCGATGAGCGTTCGCAACACAATCGACTTGTCGACGTCGATCGGTTCGGTCGTGTTGAAGAACCCGGTGCTCACCGCTTCAGGAACATCGGGTCACGGCGCTGAACTTGCCGCCTACATCGATCTCTCCTCACTCGGCGCCGTCGTCGTGAAGTCGCTCGCCGCCGAACCGTGGCCCGGCAACCCACCCCCGCGTCTGAAGCCGGTTCACTTAGGAATGCTGAACAGCGTCGGGCTGCAAGGGCCGGGCGTGGCGGCGTGGCTCGAAGACGACCTCCCCTCTCTTGTCGATGTGGGCGCCACGATCGTCGCGAGCATCTGGGGTCGAAGCGTCGAGGAGTTCGCTCTTGCCGCCAAGCTCATGTCGGGCGCACCCGAAGCCGTCGTCGCCGTCGAGGTGAACGTCTCGTGTCCGAATCTCGACGACGACGAGTTGCTGTTTTCGATGTCGCCGAGTGCGACCGCCGCCGCGCTCGAGGCGGCGCAGCCGTGCGGCCGTCCGCTTTGGGCGAAGCTCTCTCCTGCCGCGGGGGACATCGTTGCGGTCGCCCGATCGGCGCTCGAGGCGGGAGCCGAAGCCCTCACGTTGGTCAATACGATGCCGGCCGACGAGCTCGGGCTGTTAAGCGAGGGTCGACGACTCGGTTCTGGAGCGGGTGGGCTTTCCGGACCGGCGTTGCGTCCGTTCGCCTACGCCGCCGTCACCCAGGTGTCCGCCGCCCTTCCCGGCGCCTCGATCGTCGCGGCAGGCGGCATCGTCTCTTCTGACGACGCGCTCGCCTACCTACTCGCTGGGGCGGGGGCGGTCGAGGTCGGCACGGCAACGTTTTTTGATCCCCGCAGCCCGGCGCAGGTGCTCGACGGACTTCGTCGTTCATGCAACAAGCGCGGGTTCACATCCCTTTCCGAGCTGTGCGGCAGCGATCGTGGCTGACGACACCGCGATGGCGCGAGGACGGCTCGCCCTCGCCCTCGACTTCGACGACCTCGATCAGGCTCGCCGTATCGCCCGCTCGTGTGCGCCTTTTTTTGCGACAGTGAAGGTCGGCCTTGAGCTCTTCGTGGCAGCCGGCTCGAGAGCGGTCAACGAGCTCCGCGATGACGGGTTCGCGGTCTTTGTCGACTTGAAGTTGCACGACATCCCAGAGACGGTGCGCCGTGCCGCGGCGGCGATCGCCGAGCTCGGCGCGGCGTATGCCACCGTTCACGCCCAGGCCGCACAACAGATGCTCGAGGCGGCCGCCCTCGGGTTCGCCGAGGGCTCGGAGGCACGCGCCGCCCCCCCGACGATCGGGCTCGGTGTTACCGCGCTCACGAGCGAGAACGCCGAGAAAGAAGTGGTCGTCGGGCGTGCCGAGCAGGCGAAAAGAGCCGGCTTGCAAGGGGTCGTCTGTGGCGTTGGCGACCTTTACCAGTTGAGGGCAAAGGTGCCTGGTCTCCTCACTGTCGTGCCAGGGATCAGGCCAAAAGGTGCAGCTCACGACGATCAACGCCGGGTCGGCACACCGCAGACGGCCATTCGCTCGGGCGCGGACCTTCTCGTCATCGGCCGGGTGGTGACAAGGGCCGAGGATCCGGGCCGCGCAGCCGAGGCGATCGCGGCCGAAGTTGCCCAGGCCACGACGATGGAAATCCTGGTCGATGGGGGAGCCTCGCGCTAACGTGCGCCCATGCCCCAACCTCCAATCCTCACCCCCGAACAGCGTGCTGCCGCGCTGGCCAAGGCGGCTCAGGCACGCAAGGCCCGAGCGGAGATCAAAGACCAGTTGAAAAACGGCCATGTCACGCTCAAGGGACTGCTCGACCGAGCCGAAAGCGACGACATCGTCGGGAAGATGAAGGTGCTCGCAGTTCTCGAAGCGCTCCCTGGCACGGGCAAGGTGAAGGCCCGTCGTCTGATGGAGTCGGTCGGGATCAGTGAGACCCGGCGTTTACAGGGCTTGGGCGCGAAGCAGCGCGAATCGCTGCTAGAGGCCATCGGTCGTCCCTGATCCTGGTCGTGTCCGGCCCTGGCGGGGCCGGAAAAGGGACCGTCATCCGCGAGCTCGTCGCGCGCGACCCAAAGCTGTGGCTTTCTCGATCGTGGACGACCCGCGCCCGACGACCGGGTGAACGAGAAGACGCCTACACCTTCGTCGACCGGGCGGCTTTCGAAGAGAGGGTCGAAAAGGGCGGCTTCCTCGAGCACGCCGAGGTGCTCGGCGAGTTCTACGGGACCCCGCTGCCGGAGCCGACCGAAGGCTGCGACATCGTCTTGGAGATCGACGTCCAAGGCGCGGAACAAGTCCTGGAAAAGTGTGATGACGTCGTTTGCATCCTTCTCGTGCCCCCTTCGTCTGAGGACCAGGCGGCGCGACTGCGCGCCCGCGGCGACAGCGAGGACCACGTGAAGGCGCGCCTCGAGCTCGGCGAGCGCGAGATCGAGCGCGGCCGCGGGATTGCCGATGCGGTCGTCGTAAACGACGACGTCAAACGGGCCGCCGACGAGATCGCCGGTATAGTTGAAAGAGCGCGCCGCGGCGAGATGTAGCGCAGTGCGAATTGCGTGACCCTAAGCGGCCTCACGCGCGATGAAGGCCCGGTCTAATCGGACCGCGGCCAAGGACTCGAACGAGGAGCCATGGCGGAACCACGCAGCACGATGATCGACCCACCGATCGAGGAGCTCCTCGACAAGGTGGATTCGAAGTTCACCCTCGTCACGCTGTCAGCCAAGCGTGGCCGTCAGATCAACTCCTACTTCAACCAGCTCGGTGAGGGTCTCGGTGCGATCGTGCCACCCCAGGTCACCTCCGTCGCCCGCAAGCCGCTCTCGATCGCACTCGAAGAGATTGCCGCCTCGAAGGTTCGAGCCGGCGAACCGGTCAAAGAGCTCGAGGTCGTCGACGAGGTCGAAGTACCGGCCGATGACACCGAAGCGGCGGGCGACGACGAACCGGCCCCCGAGCCGGCGAGCTAAGAGAGCTGGGCCTGCGGCCCAGGCATGACGTCGTGGACAT
>Ga0209167_10001208_pt1 | contig 15697 bp, 14 predicted proteins | sample Coa_R1_9_FD_187154 | JGI IMG/M metagenome (GOLD analysis project Ga0209167, IMG submission 187154) | Surface soil microbial communities from Centralia Pennsylvania, which are recovering from an underground coalmine fire - Coalmine... | ecosystem: Environmental > Terrestrial > Soil >... | reverse complement strand
GGGCACGATCTGGACCTGTGACCGGCGCCCATGTGCACGGACGAGACCCCGGCCGCCCCGACATCCCAGGTGCTGCACGATTTCGACCCCGGGATCGTGTTCGATCTCGTACCCGCCGACTCGGTCGCCGTGACCACGCTGATGGACAACGTGGCCGACATTTTCATGCCCGACCAGGGCCCGGCTCACCGGGCGCATCCGGGCACGATACGCGGCCGGTGGCCCGTTGCCACCATGGACGGCGGACAGGCCCCGGCCACGCTGCTGGCCGAGCACGGGTTCTCCGTACTGGTGACGGTCTCCAGCAACGGCTCGCAGCACCAGATCCTGTACGACGCCGGAACCAGCCCGGACGGGGTCACCGAGAACATGCGGCGGCTGGACATCGACCCGTCCGGCATCGAGGCGATCGTGTGCAGTCACGGCCACTTCGACCACACGACCGGGCTCGACGGCCTGATCCGGGCGCTGGGTGGCACGGTGAACCTGCCGGTGCTCATCCACCCGCACTTCTGGCGGCGCCGCCGGATGACCATCCCCGGACGCGAGCCCCGGGAGATCCCCACCACCAGCCGTCATGCCCTCACCGGTGCCGGGTTCGAGGTGATCGAGGAGCGGCAGCCCAGCTTCCTGTTCCGCGACTGTGTCCTGGTGACCGGCGAGGTGGCCCGCACCACCGGTTATGAGCCGGGCTTCCCGCCCCAGCAGGCCTGGCTACAGGGGGCCTGGCAGCCGGACCCGCTCGTGCTCGACGACCAGGCGCTCATCATCGACATCAGGGACAAGGGCCTGCTGGTCATCACCGGATGCGGGCACGCCGGGGTCATCAACATATGCCGCTACGCGCAGAAGCTGACCGGCGGCCGTCCCATCTACGCCGTGCTCGGCGGGTTCCATCTCAACGGGCCAGTGTTCGAGCCGCTCATCGGCCGGATCCTCGACGACCTGGATACTCTGGCCCCGCAGGTCATCGTGCCCGCGCACTGCACCGGATGGCGAGCGCAGCACGCTCTCGCCCGGCGGTTCCCCGCCGCCTTCATCCCCGACGCGGTGGGCACCCGGTTCGAACTGTGACCCGGTTCGGCGCGGCGCGGGCCGGCCCATGACTGACGGAAGGTGGCAGTGCCCGGGTCCGAGATGACGTTCCAGCTCCTTGACGGCGCGCAGGCCGCCGAGCACACCGGTGAGCTGCACGAGATTTACGCGGAGGTCTACGCCGGCCCGCCGTACCTGCACGACGACGACGCCGCGCAGTTCGCGCACCGGTTCCTGGTGCAGCGCCGCCAGCCCGGCTTCGCCCTGGCCGAGGCGCGCAGCGGCGGCTACCTGGTCGGCTACGCCACCGGGATGCCGCTGCGGCCGGCCACGTCCTGGTGGCGGGAGCTGACCACCGCGCTGCCCGAGGATGTCACCGCCGAGCACCCGGGCCGCACCTTCGCCCTGACCGAACTGCTGGTCCGCGCCTCCTGGCGGCGCCAGGGCATCGGGCGGGCCCTGCACGACCTCGTCCTCAGCAGCCGGCCGGAGGAACGCGCCACGCTCACCGTGCTGCCCACGGCCACCCCGGCGCAAAGCGCCTTCCAGCGGTGGGGCTGGCGCAAGGTCGCCCGCACCCGCGCTCCCCGGCAAGGCTCGCCCGTGGCCGACGTCCTGCTCATCGACCTCCCGGCACCCCCGGTGTTACGCGGAACCCGAAGCCGGCGGCGATTGGCTGAATGATCCAGAATTGACGGAGCGGACCGGCCTCGCAGGCGACGCGGCCGGGCAGGCAATACGGATGGAGGATCATGCAGGTACAGCTCACGGTGAACGGCAGCCCACAGCAGCACGACATCGAGCCAAGGCTGCTGCTCGTCCAGTACCTGCGCGATGTCCTCGGCCTGACCGGCACGAACATCGGCTGCGACACGACCTCCTGCGGCGCCTGCACGGTCCTGCTGGACGGCGAGTCGGTCAAGTCGTGCACGGTTCTCACCGTGGCGGCCGACGGCGCGGACATCACGACGATCGAGGGGATGACCCGGCCCGACGGCTCGCTGCACCCCATCCAGGAGGCCTTCCGTGAGCATCACGCGCTGCAATGCGGATACTGCACGCCCGGCATGGTGATGGCCATCGCCTCGCTGCTGCGCGAGCACCCCGAGCCAACCGAAGCGGACGTGCGCGACGGCCTCGAAGGCAACCTGTGCCGCTGCACCGGCTATCACAACATCGTGCGTGCGGCGCTTGCGGCGGCCCAAGCCACCGAGGCGCGCTGAGGATGCCCGCACAGCCGCAGCGGCCCGCACCCGGCGGTCCCGATGAGGTGCGCAAGGCCCTTGCGGACGTCAGCTATCTCGCCGACGAGGGCCTGTCGACGGTCGTCTATCTCGCCCTGAGGCTGCGGCGCCCGCTGCTGCTGGAGGGCGAGGCCGGGGTGGGCAAGACCGAACTGGCCAAGGCGCTGGCCCGGTGGAGCGGCGGCGAACTGCTGCGCATCCAGTGCTACGAGGGAATCGACGCCGCCCAGGCGGTCTACGAATGGGACTACTCCCGCCAGCTCCTGCACGTGCGAACCGCCGAGGCCCGCGCGCAGGCCAGCGGCGGCGCCGTGCCTGACAGCCTTGAGGACGAGCTGTACACCGAGCGCTTCCTGGTCCGCCGCCCGGTGCTCGCCGCCATCACCGCGCCCGCGACCGGTCCGGCCCCGGTGCTCCTGGTCGACGAGGTGGACCGGGCCGACGACGAGTTCGAGGCGTTCCTGCTGGAGATGCTCTCCGACTACGCGGTGACCGTTCCCGAGCTCGGCACCTTCCGCGCCGCCGTGCCGCCGATCGTGGTGATCACCTCGAACCGGACGCGAGACCTGCATGACGCTCTGAAGCGGCGGTGCCTCTACCACTGGGTTGAGCACCCCGGCTTCGAGCAGGAGGCGCGGATCGTCGCGCTGCGCGCCCCCGAGGCGGGGATCGTGCTGGCCCGCGAGGTGGCCAGCGCGGTGGAGCGGATCAGGCAACTGGGCCTGTACAAGCCGCCCGGCGTCGCCGAGTCCATCGACTGGGCCCGGTCGATCGCCGCCCTGGGCCGCACCAGCCTGGACGAGCAGGCCGTTGCGCTCACCCTGGGCGCGGTCGTCAAATATCACGAAGACGCCGAGCTGATCCGGGCCAACGGCATGGCCGGCCTGGCTGCGGCCGCCGCACGGCAACGGCCGGCCAGCGAGTGAAGGGGCGAGGGAGGCGGGTGGGGGGGATGCCTGAGGCCACGACCGGATCCGCCGCACCGGAACGCCTGGCGGTCGCCTTTGCCCACGTGCTGCGCGAGTCGGGCATCGGCGTTTCGCCGGACGCGACCGTGACGTTCGCGCAGGCGCTGGCCGCCGTGGGCCTGGGAAGCCGGCCGGGCGTCTACTGGGCGGGCCGGGCCACGCTGGTCAACCGCCGCGAGGACGTCGTGGCCTATGACCGTGCCTTCAGCGCGTTCTGGCTGGACCGCCGGGCGGTCCAGGCCGCGACCGCGACGCGGCAGGTGGCGGCCGTCAGCGACGACGGCGAGCGGCCAGCGGACGGGCCACCCACCGGCACCCCGGACGGTGAGCGGGTGCTGACCGTGCGGTACAGCCGCCGGGAGGTGCTGCGGACCAAGGATTTCGCCGCGTGCACGGCGGCCGAGCTGGCCGAGACGCAGGCGCTCATGGCGTCGATCAGCCTGCGCGGTGCCAGCCGCCGCAGCCGCAGACGGCGTCGCGGGCGGCCCGCAGACCGCTGGCCCGACCTGCGGCGTTCGCTGCGGCGAGGGCTGGCCGACGGCGGTGAGCTGGTGCTGCGGGAGCGGCTGCGGCGCAGCGAGCGGCCCCGGCGTGTGGTGCTGCTGTGCGACGTGAGCGGTTCCATGGATGTCTATGCCAGGGCGCTGCTCCGGTTCCTGCACGTCGCCGTGGCCGGGCGCGCCGGGGTGGAGGCGTTCACGATCGGGACCAGGCTCACCCGGATCACCCGGGAGCTGCGGCGGCCCGATCCGGACACCGCGCTGGCCCGGGCGGCGCTCGCCGTCACCGACTGGTCCGGCGGCACCCGGCTCGGCAGCGAACTGCGCGAGTTCAACACCCGCTGGGGAGCGCCCGGCATGGCCAGGGGCGCCGTGGTGGTGATTCTCTCCGACGGCTGGGACCGTGGTGAGCCGGACCTGCTGGCCCGGGAGATGCGGCGCCTTTCGCTCATGGCACACAAGGTCATCTGGGTGAACCCGCTCAAGGCGGCCCCTGGCTATGCCCCGCTGGCCCGGGGAATGGCCGCCGCCCTGCCCTACGTCGACGACTTCCTGGAGGGACACTCCGTCGCCTCCCTCCAGGCCTTGGCCGAGGTGGTAGCGGGCTCGCCGGGGACCGCAGAGCTTAGCCGGCTGCCAATCTCTGGATAGACTGCTGATCATGCCTGGATCCCTGTTGGGTAATAGCGTCCGCCGGGTCGAAGATCCCGACCTGCTGACCGGCAAGGGCACCTACGTCGGCAACCTGAAGATCGAGGGCCTGGCCTGTGCCGCGTTCGTAAGGTCGCCGCTCGCCCACGCCCGCCTGGTCGCCATCGACACCGAAGAGGCCAGCCGCGCACCGGGCGTGCTCGGTGTCTTCACCGCCGCCGACCTGGGTATCCGGCCTTTCCACAGCTTCTTTGTGCTCAACGAGGCCTGCGCACGGCCGCCGCTGGCCGAGGGGAAGGTGCGCTTCGTGGGGGACGCGGTCGCCGTCGTGATCGCCGAGACCGAGACGGCCGCCGTGGACGCGGCCGAGCTGGTCAACGTCGACTACGAGCCGCTCCAGGCGGTCGTGGATCCGGAGCAGGCGCTGGCCGACGGTGCGCCGTTGCAGTTCGAGGAGCTCGGCACCAACCTGGTGGCCAGCTCGGCCGGCCCGCCGCAGCCCGATCCGCTGGCCGGGGCGGCGACCGTGGTCCGGGCCTGCCTGGAGAACCAGCGGATCGCCGTGGTGCCCCTGGAGGGCGACGCCGTGGCGGCCGTCCCTGGAGACGACGGCGACGGTCACGACCTGACCGTCTACGTGTCCACCCAGATGCCGCACACGTTCGCCAGCAAGGTGGCCACCAACCTGGATCTCGACCTGGATAACGTGCGGGTCGTCACCCCGCACGTCGGCGGGGCGTTCGGTGGCAAGGCCGGGATGAGCGCCGAGCACGCCGTGATCATCGCCGCCGCCCGCAAGCTCGGGCGGCCGGTGCGCTGGGTGCAGACCAGGTCCGACAACCTGATGAGCATGCCGCACGGCCGCGGCCAGGTGCAGTGGATCGAGATGGGCTTCGACACCGGCGGTCACCTTACCGGCATGCACTGCCGGATCCTGGGTGACGCCGGGGCGTACGCCGGGTTCGGCGGAGCCCTGGCGACCGGGCCGACCCGGATGATGGCCCAGGGCGTCTACCAGATACCGGCGATCCGCTACGACGCGGCGGTGGCGGTCACGAACACGACACCGATGGGCGCGTTCCGCGGCGCGGGCCGGCCGGAGGCCGCCGAGTTCCTCGAGCGGATGATGGACATCGCCGCCTGCCAGCTCGGCATCGACCCGGTCGAGCTGCGCAGGCGGAACCTGCGGCCCGCGTTCACCAGCCCGGTCGAGACCGTGATGGGGGCCACCTACGACACCGGCGACTACACCAAGGCGCTGGACGAGGCGCTCCGGCTGGCCGGCTACGAGGACCTGCGGGCGCAGCAGGCGGCCCGGCGGGCCTCGGGCGACCGGCTGCAGCTCGGCATCGGCGTCAGCGTGTATGTGGAGATAACGGCCGGGGCTGGCGGGCAGGAACTCGGCATCGTGGAGGTGCACCGGGACGGCTCGGCGACCATCCGGGTCGGCACCTCCGCACACGGCCAGGGACACGCGACCGCATTTTCCATGATCGTTTCGGAGACACTCGGCATCCCGATCGAGCAGATCCGCTTCGTCCAGTCCGACACGGCGGCCGTCCCGCGCGGCGGCGGCACCGGCGGCTCCCGGTCGCTCCAGCTCGGCGGCAGCGCGGTGCTCCGGGCGGCCGAGCAGGTGCTGCGGCAGGCCCGGTCGCTGGCCGCGACCGAACTGGAGGCCGCGACCGAGGACATCGTCGTGCACGACGACGGCCGGCTCGGCGTGGCTGGCGTGCCCTCCAGCGGCCTGACCTGGGCGGAACTCGCAACTCTGGCCGAGGACGGGAATCGCCGCCCGAATGGCCAGGCGGCGGGCGCCGCACCCAGCCCGCTGGCGGCCGAACTGGACTTCAAGCAGGAGGGCGCAACGTTCCCGTTCGGCGCCCACGTGTCGGTGGTCGAGGTGGACACCGAAACCGGCAAGGTCCGCCCGCTGCGTCATATCGCCGTGGACGACTGCGGGCGCATCCTCAACCCGCTGCTGGTCACCGGCCAGCAGCACGGCGGAATCGCCCAGGGGATGGCCCAGGCCCTGTGGGAGCAGATGATCTTTGACGAAGAGGGCAACCCGGTCACCGCCAGCCTGGCCGACTACGCCATGCCGAGCGCCGCCGAACTGCCGTCCTTCGACACCGCCAACACTCAGACCCCCACCTTCAACAACCCGCTGGGCGCCAAGGGAATCGGCGAGTCGGGCACGATCGGGTCCATGCCCGCGGTGCACAACGCGGTGGTCGACGCCGTCTCCCACCTCGGCGTCCGGCACATCGCCATGCCCTGCACTCCGCAGCGGGTCTGGCAGGCCATCAGGGCCGCGGCCGAAGGTGGCCCCGGTGCCGCCGCGGGCGGCCGCCCGCTGTGGCGCGATCCCCCGCCGTTCTTCGACCGGCTTCCGGTCTCCGGCGACCGCGGCAACTCACCGGATGAGGACGTGCCAGAGATCTGACCGTGTACCGCAGTCGCCTAGCGGACGTGCGGGGCTCCGCCGTGCCTGACCGGGTGTCCCGGATGACCAGGGTGCCCCGGATGCGCCGGATGGCCTGGGTGACTTGGGTGACCTGGCTGCGCGGGGTGGCTGGAGGGTGAGCGGTGCGGGCTTCCCTGGTTTCCGTGATTTCCTTGACGCCCCGGATTGCCGTGGTTGCCCTGCTGGCCTGAACTACCCCGGTGACCCGGGTTCCCGTGATGACTTGAACCGCCATGGTGACCCGGGCTGCCCTGCTGGCCTGAGCCGCTCTGTCCTCCCTGAGGACCAGAGCTTCCCTGGCTGCCTTGGTCACCCGAGTGACTCTGGTGGCTTGAGCTGCGCCGGTGATCCGGGTCGGCGGGCTTGCCGGGATTCTTCGCCCGGCTGGAGACCGTCGCATCCGGAAGACTCTGGCTGGCGGGTGACGTGATACGAGATACGTGACGCGAGACCGGCTGGGCCGGCGGCGCGCCGAACATCTGGTGGACGAAGTTCTGCACCGGCGCAGGCAGCACCCCGGCATAAGCCGCAGCAGCACCACCCAGCACAAACGTAGCAGCAGCCGTCCCCGCCGCCACCCGCACGCGCCCCCGCAACCCCGCCCGCCGGCCACCCAGCCCCAGCCGCTGACCGACCAACCCCAGCGGCCGACCAACCAACCCCAGCCGCCGGCCACCCAACCCCAGCCCCGATCGCCGACCGACCAACCCCAGCCCCGATCGTGGGGGTCCGGGGGGCTCGGCCCCCCGGGCAAAATCAAGGCCCCCGGCGCAGTCGGCCGGAGGCGGACAAGCATGGTTAGCCAGTGAGACGCTGACCGGGGGGAAACAGACCTTGAACCGGGAGAGGGCTGCTGCCTCCCCGGTCAGCTCGTCGGGCCCCGCCGCGCCGGACAGGTCCGCCAGCATCTGAGGCAGCACGTACATTTCCCGAGGGGCTTCAGGGGGCAGGGACAGCCCATCGAGAATCATGTCCAGTGCCAGCTCTTCACGCTCGCAGCTGAGCCGGCCCGGGAAAGGGGACCCAGGCATCTCAGCCGATGAAGCGTCTGAGGGGTTCAAAGCGTTACACCCGCCCGGTCGGCAGTTTGCGCCAGGCGGCGAAGCGCCCGGTGGGCGGCCACCCGCACGGCCCCCGGGGACTTTCCGACGATGCCGGCAACCTGGCTGGTGTCCAGCCCGGCCACCACGCGCAGCATGATGATCTCGGCCTGTTCCCTGGGCAGCGCCGCGACCGCCGCCAGGGCGGCCCGGGTGGCCATCCGCTCCAGCGCTACATCGGCGGTGTCCGGGGCGCTCAGCCGTTCCGGCGCTTCGAGGTCGGCCATGGGGACTGTCTGGCGGCGGGCCCGCGACCGGCCCCAGTCGGCCGCGCGGTGCCGGGCGATGGTGAACAGCCAGGCCCGGAACGCCAGCTCCTCGCCGCGGAAGGTAGCCAGTCCGGTCACCACCTGCAGCCAGGTTTCCCCGGCCACGTCCTCGGCCGCCTCGGGCGCCACCACCCGCAGGTAACGCAGCAGGGCCGGCTGCACGTCCCGGAAGATCCGGGTGAAGGCCGCCTCATCACCGCTTTGAGCCCGCGCCAGGGTAGCTCCGAAAGCGGCCTCCATCACCCGTCCAGTATGCCCGTCCCGTTCTGGTTAATCCGGCCGGTCCCAGAGTTGTTTGGCCTGCCGGCGAATCATGCGGTCCGCAGCGCCTCCGTCGGGGTGAGCCGGGCGGCGCGAGCGGCCGGATACATCCCGGCCAGGACGCCCACGCCGAGGGCGACGCCGATGCCACCGGCCACGGCCAGGGCGGGTACCACCGCTGGCTGGCCCCTGGCCACGGCGTAGCCGGCCGTCGCCGCCGCGCCGAGCAGCACCCCGCTCCCCCCGCCGAACGCGGACAGCAGCAGCGATTCGGCGAAGAACTGGGCGCCGACGTGCCGCCTGGTCGCGCCAAGGGCACGGCGCAGGCCGATCTCGCCGCGGCGTTCGAGAACCGAGATGACCATGATGTTCGCGATGCCGATACCTCCGACTCCTACGGCCACTGGATCCAGGTCGCGACGGGGGTGCGGGAGGGCATGGCGTTCGTAGCGGTCGCCAACGACGGCGCGGTGATCCCGCCCGCCCTGGTGCCGTCGCTGTTCGAGCCGTTCCGCCGGCTGGACGGCCCGAACGGGCCGCCACCGCGTGGGACCGGCCTCGGCCTGTCCATCGTCCAATCGGTCGTGGCGGCGCACCGCGGCCAGGTACGGGCCGTCAGCAGGCCCACCGGAGGACTGGAGATATCGGTACTGCTGACCCGGGCCACCACCCCGGAAACTCACGCCAGGCTTACATCGATTACACCAAGCACACAGGAAACATAGAACCCAGAAGTCAGCTTCAGAAAGTCCTCTCAACCGCCGCAAGCAAATCGGATAAGCGGCCACCGTCTGCCGGTCATCCGGCATGGCGGTCAATAGCACAGCACGCACGAATTAGTCAATGGCGCCCGGACGTGTTGGTGCTGGAATGATCACAACCGCGGCAGGTACTATTACCTGGATGCGCTATTAGTGGCTCAGCGGAGACCGCCGGACGTGAGGTTAATGTACGACGTGGCAGTTGTGGGTGCGGGTCCCGGAGGGCTGGCGGCGGCCTTAGCCGGCCGGCGGCTCGGTGCCAGCGTCGTGATCTTAGAGCAGGGCAAGCCGCTCGCCGAGCGGGCACGCGGTGATCAAACGGACCTCATATGCGGGGTGGGCGGGGCCGGTCTCTGCTCGGATGGGAAGTTCTCGTTCTTCCCGTCGGCCACCGCGTTGTGGTCGGTTCAGCCCACCGCGCTGCTGCGCACCGGCTATGAATGGCTTAAAGAGATCTTGCGCCCGGCCGGAATGAAAGTCCCCGACTTCCCCAGCGACATCCGGGCACCCGTGGCAGCAGCCCCCGCCGATGGGTTACGGCGGAAAGACTATCCTTCCTACTACCTGCCGGCCGCCGAGCGAAATTCGATCGTCCGGACGCTGGCAGCCGAACTCGCCGGGTGCATCCGGTCCGGCGTCCGGGTGGTATCGATCGAGCAGCGGGCGGACGACCGTGCCGTGCTGCGTGGCAGCGACGGCTCGGTGCTCACCCTGGCCCGGCGCGTGGTGTTAGCCCCGGGGCGGCTGGGGCCGATCGGACTGTGCCGGTCCCTGACGGCCGGGGAGATGGTCTTCCGCCGGGTGGAGCTGGGTGTGCGGGTGGAGCAGCCGGCCGAGCAGTTCGTGCTGGCCGGCGACCGGTGCCTCGATCCCAAGCTCATGATCGGCGCATCCGGCGGATGGGGCTGCCGGACGTTCTGCTGCTGCCGCCAGGGGATGGTCGTCACCGCGAAGTCCTCGGGCCTGACCTCGGTCTCCGGCCGGGCCGACTGCCCGCCGAGCGGCCGGTCCAACATAGGTTTTCTGGTGCGCTTTACCGACCTTCGCACCGGGATGGCGGCCTGGCGCGAATCGCTTTGTCATCAACCGCTCAGCGAGCCGGTGGTGGAAAACATAGGCGACGTTATTGATTCGTCCACTGGAAATATCAGGCCAGAAAGCCGCATTGTCCACGTTCTTGGCTTTCTGGCGGCCCGGCGCCTCGCCGAAGGACTGAGCCAGCTGAGCGCCTCGACCGGTATACATGTATTAGATGCGCAGCTGCACGCGCCGGCCATCGAAGGAGTCGGATGGTATCCGCGAATCGGATCGAACCTGCAGATTTCAACGCGTCCTATTTTTGTCGCAGGGGATGCGACGGGGGTATTTAGGGGGCTGACCGCAGCACTGGTAAGCGGTTACGTGGCGGGCTCGGCCGCGGCGGCCGCAGCCATCGCGGCATAGTTCAGGGAGGGATATGAGAATGCCAGGCAAAACGCTGGTTTACACCGCACAGTCGAAGCAGTACTTCTACTGCCGCGATGCGGTGTGCGAGTATGTCTTCCGGCACGGTGATTGCATACCTATAAATCCGTTCCGGGTATTCGACTACTTCCTCGGTGACCGGGTCGAACGGGACGCGATCCGGGCCGCGAATCAGGAGGTCCTGTCCCGCTGCGACGAGGTGTGGGTGTTCGGCGAGCAACTCGCCGACGGTGTGCTCATGGAGATCGCCCAGGCCAGGACGGAGGAAAAGACGATCAGGTACTTCACCATCAGCAACCAGGCTGATGAGATCCGCGAAATAGAAGACCTGGACCGGCTGCGTCTGGAGAGAGACGTCCCGGAAGTCGCCGGGCTGGATGAGAGCGAAGTCCTGGCCCAGATGCGCCAGGGCCGCTTCTCAGACCTCGCAACCGTGTTGGGACGCCCGCTTCGTGTCACCGCCTGAACGTTCCCTGTACCTGTATTTCCTCGATCGAGAGCTGGGCGATGCGGTTAGCTACCGCCTGGATCCGCTGGTCGCGCGGCATGCCGCACAGACTCTCACCATCGCGACAAATGCCCGGCTGGTGTGCGGACTCTCCCTGTTATACGAGAACGACAACCTCGATCCACCGACGATCGAGTTCTTCGGCCGTCTGCTGGAAGCCGGGGTACTGGACACGATCAGCCACTATCCCGGTTACGGCGAGTTTCTGGCCAGCCGGGTCACCCTGTACCGGCATGACGCGGAGCGCTACCCGGCCTACTTCGGCGGAATCTCGCTTCCGGCGATCAATCCGACCATCGTCAAGACCGGGGGGACGACCGAACGGATCGCCGAAGGCATGTCCCAGTGGGCACTGCGGCTGCCCGATACAGCCCACCGGCACCGGCTGACGGCGGCGGAGTTGAGCGGCCCGGTCCTCAGCGCCCTCGAGCAGCGCGAGGACCGGGCCGTCACCTTTTCGCTCTTCCGGCCGCACCTTGGGGAGCTGGCGGATGTCCCGGCGGCGCAGTGGCACGTCCGCCGGACCATCTCCCGGCTGTTCGCCACCGACTACCGCGATTTCGGCGGCAACGATGTGCCGACCGGCATACGCGGCCTGACCTTCTTCGAGGAGGCGCTGGCGCTCGACTTCCCGCACTACGATGTCCAGATTCTCTCGCACCTGATCAGGCTGTCGGGCCTGGCCGGCGCGGTGGCCACCGACCGGCCGGATTCCGGTTGGGATGCCCTGCTGTACGCCCGCGAATCCAGCGGGCATACCTTCCTGGCAGCCACGTACCGGTGGATCATTTCGGCATTAGCCGGCGTGGCGGCTGCGCAGCCGGGCAGCTCACGGCAGGACGAGGTTCGGTTCCGCATTATCACCTGGTTGCGCACGCTGACGACGACGCAGCCCGCCGCGGCCGGACCGGTGACAGGCGACGTCCGGTATGAAATAGCGCAAAAGAATGCCATGGCGCTTGCGGCCCAGCTACGCGGGAACCGCGCAATTGCGGACGCGCTCGATCGCCTGTATTACGACTACTTCCCGCCGGCTCAGGCTGACGTGCTGCTCGTGGTGGCAACGCAGGTCGAGGCCGATGCGGTTTTCGCTGTCTTCACCGAATACGGCCACGCACCGGCCGGGCCATCGTTCTCACAGATCAATACCTACCAGTTCTTCTCCCCGGTGGCGGGCGCCAGCGTTGCCCTGGTTCGCTGCTCCATGGGAGCCGGTGGCCCCGGGGGTCCCGAGCTGACGGTTGCCGAGGCGATCACCGCGCTGAAACCGGCTAGCGTCATCATGGTCGGGATCGCTTTCGGAACGGACCCGCGAACCCAGCAGCTCGGCGACGTCCTCCTGTCCACCCGCGTCTTCGACTACGAACTCCAGCGCGCCGGGACCGACGAGGCAGGCCGGCTCGTCCAGGTGTCGCGGGGTGACCGGACGATGGCATCGCCACGGCTCATCGGGCGGTTTCAGATGGCGCGATTGCACGTCTTCGGGCTCACCCTGCGCGACGGAACCATGCTGTCCGGCCAGAAGCTGGTGGACAACGCCGACTACCGGGATCAGCTCACCGCATTGTGCCCCGAGGCCATCGGCGGTGAGATGGAGGGCTACGGCGTCTATGCCGCCGCGCAACGGCACCTGGTGGACTGGGTGATCGTCAAGGCGATATGTGACTGGGCAGACGGGCGGAAGCGGCACCGGAAGGCATATCACCAGGGTGTGGCCGCCCACAATGCGGCCCTCGCCGTCCTGCGCACCCTTGAACGCGGCGGCTTCGGCAGGTGAAAGGTCAGGTGTCCGCATTGGCCTGGGACCAGTCGATGTGGCCGCCACGGGGAACGGGGCGGTTCACCATCGGGATGGGCTTCAGCGGCGCCTGGCCGTAGTTGAACGCGCCGGACAGGTCATAGGCGTGTGCGTCGTTGACCCCGAGCGCGGCCAGCCCGTAGGTGTGCTCGACATAGGCCAGGATGGACGCGAACGACGCGGACGTGGTGTCGGTATAGGCCGGCCTGGCATACGGGCTGACGATCACCAGCGGGATCCGCGGCCCTTCCCTGGATCCGTCCGCGTTGACCGGCGGCGGGACCTGGTCGTAGAAGCAGCCGCAGTCGTCCCAGGTGATGAACAGCACGGTGGATTTCCACTCCGGCCCGGTCATGATCGCGTTCGCGACCTGGCCGGCGAAGTCGTCCCCAGCGGTCATCGAGAACCCGCCGTGCTCGGAATCCGGAGCATAGGCCCCGGCGGGGGTGACGATGGAAAAGGCCGGCAGCTTCCCGCCGGCCGCGTCGGTGAGGATCCGCCCGGTGTAGGTGGCGTGCGTCGCGGCCTGGGTGTACAGGCACTCGGCGATCACCGGGCAGATGGCCCAGTCATAGCCAAGGGCCGCCGCGTGGCAGTACAGCAGGCCGTTGCCCTTGGTCTGCATGTTGGTGCAACTGCCGGCGTACAGTTTCCAGGACCTGCCCGCGGCGCCCAGCTCATCCATGATGGTCCGCTCGTAGGACACGGGGGTCGGCTCGAACGCCCCTCCGTTGGGCACGTCCAGCTTGGGATCCGGGACGCAGGCCGGCACGTTCTTGACGGGCCGGCCCGGCCCGGCCGACCAGGGTGCGGCCCGGAAGCTGTCGCATCCCCAGCCCTGTCCCGCCGTCACCCCAGGCACGGTTCTGGGCCGGTTTCCGGCGAACCCGTCGGTGTCGCTGGTGACGATGTCCAGATGACCGCCGAACGACGGGCTGTCGGCGAGCGAGAAGAACTTGTCGCTGATCGCGAACTTCTTCGCGAGTGCGGCCAGGTTCGGCTCCTGCGACGGCTGATAGCCGCTGACACAGGCGTACTTCTTTTTCGCGAAGCAGCCGGGAATGAGTTCCCAGCCGTCCATCTTTCCGTTGTCGATGGCGTCTATCTGGTCGGCTACCCGATGCTGGACCACCGGCACCACATCCGGGTCGGTGAAGGGCGTGACCACTACCCCGTTGGACAGCTTGACCCTCGACGGCATGCCACCGTCCGGGCACCTGCCCGGATTGCTGTGGCACCAGAATCCCAGGATGTTGTCGAAGGAGTGATTCTCCAGGTAGAGCACGACCACATGCTGGATCGGCGACCGGGCGGCCGTGGCTGGCGCGGTGCCACCGGATGCGGGCAGAACAATGCCGGGCACAGCGATCAGCAGCCCGCCAGGCAACGCGGCAACCCGGTTCCTGAGCAGCAGCAAGCTATTCATGACTTTCCCCCTTAGTCACGATTCATGACCTTCCTCAAATCAAGCCGCTCTTAATGATGACCCGGCTGGTGGCCGGCCTGACAAGCAGCAAATGGGGCAGCGTCATCCAGAATCGCAACCCTGAGCGTGGGTCCGGGCCGGGTCTTTAGTCCCCGGCGGCGGCACCGTGGCCCCCGGTGGCAGCGCCAAGAGACCTGCGCGTTCAGGAGCAGAGATGTCATCTACTGTTCGCCTGAATGTCGCGGCTGCGCGGCGGTTGCATAGGGTTACGTCGGTGATGGTGTGTGCGTGCGCATCGCGTATGTAACCGAGTCATTTCCCCCCGACGTCAATGGCGTTGCCCATACCGCCGTCCGGGTCGGCGAGGAGCTGGCCGGCCGCGGTCATGAGCCGCTGATCATCGCGCCGGAGCCCGCCGATGGGCTGCCCCGCCCGGACGGTTCGCTCGGCTACCCCGTGGTGCGGGTGCCGTCGATGCCGGTCCCGGTCTATCCGGGGCTGCGGGTGGGCCTGCCCGGGCGCCGGGTCCAGGCGGCCATGGCCGAGCACGGCACCGGCCTGGTGCACCTGGCCGGCCCCTTCGTCCTCGGTGCCAGTGGGTGTGCCGCCGCCCGGCGGCTCGGGCTGCCGATCGTCGCGGTGTATGCGACCGACATGGCCGCCTACGCCCGCACGTACCACACCGGCTCAGCGGGCGAGAAGATCTGCTGGCGGTGGGTGCGCCGGCTGCACAACGCGGCCGGCCTGACGCTGGCTCCCTCCACGGCCACGGCCGGTGATCTGCGCGCCCACGGCGTGCAGCGGGTGGACGTGTGGGGCCGCGGCGTGGACACCAGGCGGTTCCACCCGGCCAAGCGCAGCGCCAGCCTGCGCGCCGAGCTGGCCCCTTCGGGCGAGGTCATCGCCGGCTACGTCGGGCGGCTGGCCGCGGAGAAGCGGCTCGACCTGTTGTCCGAGGTGGCGGCGCTGCCCGGAGTGCGGCTGGTGATCGTCGGCAGCGGCCCGGCCGAGGCTGAGGCGCGGCGGGCGCTGCCCGAAGCGGTGTTCCTCGGGCAGCGGCAGGGTGACGACCTCGCGGCCATCTACGCCAGCCTCGACGTGTTCGTGCACAGCGGGCCACACGACACGTTCGGCAACACGCTGCAGGAGGCCGCCGCGAGCGGCCTGCCGGTCGTGGCACCGGCCGCGGGCGGGCCCATCGACCTGGTGGACGAGGGAGTCACCGGCTTCCTGGTCGCTCCCGGT
>Ga0209167_10001207_pt1 | contig 15703 bp, 18 predicted proteins | sample Coa_R1_9_FD_187154 | JGI IMG/M metagenome (GOLD analysis project Ga0209167, IMG submission 187154) | Surface soil microbial communities from Centralia Pennsylvania, which are recovering from an underground coalmine fire - Coalmine... | ecosystem: Environmental > Terrestrial > Soil >... | reverse complement strand
GCGCGAAAAACTGGCGCTGCTCAAGGAGGTTTTGTGAAGAACGACCACATCGACCGGATGCTTGCGAGAGAAGACAGCATCGTACCGTCCTCGGGATTTTCCGCCTCCGTGATGGAAGCGGTGCGGCGGGAAGCGGAGACTCCACCGCCCATTCCGTTTCCCTGGACGCGCGCCCTACCCGGACTGGTCTCCTGCGTTGGCGCATTGGCGACACTGCTTGTCATTGCTTTCTCGCGGCCGGGCCGGGGAACGGATTTGCCGGACGGGCTGGTGCGAGCGGTTCAGGCAGCCAACAATGCCGGCGCGGGTTGGATTGTTTTGGCGCTGGTGGTGTCGCTGGTGTCGGTGATCGTCGGTACACGCGGCTTCAGCCGGGTCGGCTTGGGAAAACGCGGCCGCGTGTACCTTTAACGATAGCCGCCGGCTATGGCTCCTACGATCAGGAAGGGTTCGGTTCCCGACGCGACCTGCGGCGGCAGCGGCTTGTCCGGCGAATCGTGAGACAGATCCTCTTCGCACGCGAAGAAGCGCACGAAAGGCCGTCGCTGCCGCGTGACGTGGTCGCGCAACGTCCCCTGCAGCATCGGATAACGGGCTTCGAGCGCGTCGAGGACCGATCGCTGCGTTGGCTGCCCCTCGATCTCCAGTTCCACCTCGCCGTTCACCTTTGCCAGATTCCGCAAATGCGCCGGGAGCACGACCCGAATCATGGCAGCGTCTGCACTTCGACGGAAAGCACCGCCGGGAGGTCCCGGACAATCGGCGCCCAGGAGTCTCCGGCATTCGGCGACGCGTAGACCTGGCCGCCGCTGGTGCCGAAATAAATCCCGCAGGAATCGAGCGAATCGACCGCCATGGCATCGCGGAGCACGTTAACGAAGCAGTTGCTCTGGGGCAGCCCTTTGGTGAGCGGTTCCCATTCGTTTCCACCCGTCCGGCTGCGGTAGACGCGCAGCTTTCCCTCCGGCGGATAGTGCTCGGAGTCGCTCTTGATCGGAACCACATAGACGGTTTCCGGCTCGTGCGCGTGAATGTCGATGGCGAAGCCGAAATCGGTCGGCAGGTTGCCGCTGACTTCGGTCCATAAGTCACCCGCGTTGTCGCTCCGCATCACGTCCCAGTGTTTCTGCATGAACAACACGCCGGGACGCGAGGGGTTCATCGCGATGTGGTGAACGCAGTGCCCGACTTCCGCATCGGGATCGGGAATGTACGTGGATTTTAGTCCCTTGTTGATCGGCCGCCAGGTCTGGCCGCCGTCATCGGTTCGAAACGCGCCCGCGGCCGAGATGGCGATGAAAATCCGGTTGGGATCACTCGGATCGAGAAGAATGGTGTGCAGGCAGAGGCCGCCGGCGCCCGGCTGCCAGCGCGAACCCGTGCCGTGACCGCGCAGGCCGGGGAGTTCCTGCCACGTCTGCGCTCCGTCGGTCGAGCGGAACAGCGCGGCGTCTTCCACCCCGGCGTAGATCGTATCGGGATCGGTGAGCGAGGGCTCAATGTGCCAGACGCGCTTGAACTCCCACGGATGCGGCGTGCCGTCATACCACATATGAGTGCCGGGCACGCCGTCGTATATGAACTTGTTCCCGGCCGGCTCCCAAGTCTTGCCGGCATCGTTGGAACGCTGGATCAGCTGCCCGTGCCAACCCGTGGACTGGGATACGTACAGTCGATTCGGGTCGACCGGCGACGCTTTCACATGGTAGATTTCCCAGCCGCCGAAGTGCGGCCCGCTGACGTCCCACTTTTCGCGCTTTCCGTCCGCGGACAGAATGAATGCTCCTTTTTTGGTGCCGACAAGTACCCTTACCCCGCTCATGGTGTTTCCCCCCGAACTAGATTATTGGCTAAGCGTGAAGGTCACGTCAATCTCCGTAATCACTTCGACGGGTTCGGCATTGAGAAGAGTCGGTTTGTAGCGCCATTGTTGAACGGCTGCGACTGCGGCGGCGATCAACAACGGCGGGCCGCTGACCACCTGCAGGTTTCGGATTATGCCGTCGCGACCGATGAGCGCCTGGATTTTCACTGTGCCCTGCATCCGAGTGGCGCGGGCGAGCGGAGGGTAGGTGGGCTTGGGTCCGAAGATCAGTTTGGCGGATTGTACGCCACTCCCGACGCGAATCGCCGCTGGCGCCGGAGGCGTTGGCTTCTGTGCCGCAGTCTGGGCGGGCGGCGGCTGGACAACGATTCCAGGGAGTAGCGGAATCAGCGACGGATTCGCCGGACCCGCCACTGCGCCGACAGGGAGTTCGGGCGCATCCGGGGTGAGGTCGATGTGCCGGGGAACAGTAGTTGGAGCCTGCAATAAGCTTTGGTGAAAAATTGGCCTCAGCGCCGTTTGATGCGTAACTGCCCTCGACTCGGGCTTCACCTTCAGATCGACCTTTCCGACCGGCAGCCAGACCGGAATCTTCGTCGGTACTTCGAGCGATGCCGTGCGCAGGAGCGGGACGATCAGCGCGATGGCTACGAGCGCGGTTTGGAACGTGAGAGAAATCGCGACGGTCCACGGCCTGCGCGTTTGGACGTTTGCATTAACGAACGTGTGATCGAACATTTGGTGGAGTAGACTCCACCAATCTCAGGGAAGTTCCGGCAGGATTCTTTTCAGGGTTTCCCACGGCGAAGGTGCGCCGGCGAAACACCAAACGGCGATTACGGGGTCGTAAATGGCGCAACCCAATGACGAGGTCGGGTCGAACGGCAATATCGGATTTCCATACAGGTGATGCAGGATATCCCACGCCGTGTGGAGCATCCAACCGATCCCAACGAATCGATACGAACGCAGGCCGTTGTACGCGCAGACAGTCAGTGCCGCGCAGAATGCCATTTCCCACAATCCGAATCCACCACCACTCAGGTAAGCGGCGCCGGCGCCGCCGAGCAGAATCGCCATGAGCTTTTTCCGGGACGGCTCTTTAATCGCGGATATCAGCAAAATCGATACGATCGCGAGGGCGACCGGCGCGAACCATTGAATGGTGGTGTGGAAGTCGGCAGTTTTCATCGGAGTTTTCCGGGCCTTTTCTTTTGCGGAACCGGCGCGGCCCGCTCCAGGAGCGCCTCGAACGCCGTCCGCGCGCGCCGATCCGCGTCCGGCGATCTCAGAAAACGCTGCGCGGCGTGATGACTCAGATAGATGCCGCACAGCTCGAATACGAATTGGGCTGCGTCCAGATCGGCCCGGAGATGTCCAATTGCGATCGCCTCATTTACGGTCTTCGTCAACAGACCGCGCCATTCGGCTTCCATTTCCAAAACCTTGCGGCGCACGGGGCCTTCAATGTCGTCGAACTCAAACAGTCCGGCCGCCAGCGGGCATCCACCCGGCAGTCCCGCACGCGGGGCCCAGCCGAACCAGTTACTCACCAACGCCTTCAGGCGGGGAAGTCCCTCGGGCTTCTTCATCGATGGCGCCACGATGTGCGCCGCCCCGACTACCGCGGTGTGCTCCAGCAGGCTGATCTGCACTTCCTCTTTGGATCGAAAGTGCGCGAACAAGCCGCTCTTGGACATTCCCACCTGCCCGGCCAGCACACCGAGCGTAACGGCTTCGAGACCCGACTGGCTCATGAGCGCCAGCCCCTGATCGAGAATCCGCTCGCGGGTAGATGCCGTCTTTCCCATAGCCCAAGAAATAGCACGACCGGTCGTACTCAGTCAAGGCAAAACGTAACCGGGGGGAGTAAAGTTGGCTCTATCATGAGATTCACCGCATTGGTTTGCCTCACTGCCGCCCTTAGCTTCGCGGCCGACGTTTCTCCAGTCGCCCTGCGGTGCGGCCGTCTGCTGGACGTTCCATCGGGAACCATGATCGATCGTGCGGTGATTCTCATAGCCGGCGGAAAGATCACGGGCGCCGGCGCCGGTCTCGCGATTCCGTCCGGCGCGCAAATCATCGATCTGCCGGATGCGACGTGTCTGCCCGGCTTGATCGATGTACATGTGCACCTGACGTCGGATCCCATGAAAAGCGGTTACCAATCGCTGGGCATCTCCGTGCCGCGTTCGACAGTTACGGGTGTCCGAAACGCGCGCACGACGCTTTTCGCCGGATTCACTTCCGTCCGCAACGTGGGCGCAGCCGGGTACTCGGATGTCGCGTTGCGCGACGGTATCGAGGCCGGCGATATCGACGGACCGAGGATGCTGGTGTCCGGCCCGGCGCTGGGGATTACCGGAGGACATTGCGACGAAAATCTGCTCGCGCCCGAGTTCCATTACACCGATCCAGGCGTCGCCGACGGGCCGTGGGCGGCTCGCGCCAAGGTGCGGGAAGCGATCAAGTACGGCGCCGATCTGATCAAGATATGCGCCTCTGGCGGAGTGATGTCCAAGGGCGATCAACCCGGCACTCCGCAATATACCTTCGAAGAGATGCAGGCGATTGCCGACGAAGCGCACAAGCTGGGTCGCAAGGTAGCGGCCCATGCGCACGGAACGCAATCGATCAAAGATGCCATCCGCGCGGGCATCGATTCGATCGAGCACGCCAGCCTGATTGACGACGAAGGCATTGCGCTGGCGAAACAACGCGGCACGTTTCTTGTGTTCGACATCTACAACGACGATTTCATTCTGCAGGAAGGCGCGAAAGCCGGCATGCTGCCCGAATCCATCGAGAAGGAGCGCAACCTCGGCAAGCTGCAGCGCGCGAATTTCCGGCGCGCCCTTCTGGGCGGCGACCGCATGGCGTTCGGCACCGATGCCGGAGTCTATCCGCACGGCGATAACGCCAAACAGTTCGCGCTGATGGTTGAGTACGGCATGAAGCCGCTTGACGCGATGCGCGCCGCGACAGTGAATGCGGCCGAACTGCTGGGACGCAGCGGCGAAATCGGGGTAGTGGCGAAGGATGCTTTCGCGGACATCATCGCCGTCCAAGGCGATCCGCGGGCCGATGTGAAGCTCCTGGAGAATGTCAGATTCGTGATGAAGGGCGGAGTGGTTTACAAGAACGCGTGGCGCTGACCGCGTCGGCGTTTCTCTCAGCCGCCGATGGAGTACATCGGACGCGGCGGTGGAACGAATTTCGCGGAGTTGATCTGGTGGCCGATCCATTTCTCGGACACATTCTGTTGAATCGCCGCGATGAGTTGCTCGTCGGGGGCGTTCGAACGCAGCAGAGACTTGACGTCGGTTTCCTCGATTGCGAACAGGCAGTAGCGCATCTTGCCGTCGGCCGTTAACCGGAGCCGATTGCAGTTCAGGCAGAAGGGCTTGCTGACCGAGGCCACGAATCCGACTTTGCCGCCGCCATCCGCATAAGCGAAATCGGTGGCGGGGGCGCGCAGGTCGCGGTCCGGAACCTCGACGAGCGGCGAGATCTCGCGCGAAAGCATGGCCGCGATATCGTCGGCCAACAATACCTTGCTTCGATCCCAAAGCGATTGCGAATCGAGCGGCATGAATTCGATGAAGCGGGGCTCGAACCCGCGTTCGCGGCAATAGAGCGCGATGGGGATGATGTCGGGTTCGATCAATCCCTTGACAGCCACGATGTTGAGCTTGATGCGTTTGAATCCCACGCGCACCGCGGCATCGATTCCGACCAACACGCGGGGCAGATCGTCGCGGCGGGTGATGCGTTTGAAGCGCTCGCGGTCGAGGGTATCGAGGTGAATGTTGAGGCGGCGCAGACCGGCGTTGTACAGCGCCTGGGCCTGCTGCTCCAGCAGCACGGCGTTGGTGGTCATGGCGAGATCCTGGATGCCGGGGATGCTCGCGAGGCGTTCGATGAGCCGGGGCAGGTCGCGCCGGAGCAGCGGTTCGCCGCCGGTGAGGCGCAGCTTGTTGACGCCCAGCGTGGCCGCCACCCGGACAAAACGCTCGATCTCTTCGAACGTGAGAATCTCCTGCCTGGGGGCGTAGTCGACGGCTTCTTCCGGCATGCAGTAGAAGCAGCGGATGTTGCAGCGATCGGTCACGCTGATGCGCAGACTGTCGTGCAGGCGTCCGAAATGGTCGATCAGGCTCATCAGATGGTTTTACCTGGCTTTACCTAACATCCAGCATACGCTGAATGGGGATGCCGGCGCGGCGCATGACTTCTTCGGAGAGTTCGACGCGCGGCTGAAGGTTGAGCAACGCATCGCGCAGTTTTTCCAGCGTGTTCAGGCGCATGTAAGGGCATTCGCTGCAGTTGCAATTCTCGTTTTTGACGTAATGGAATTTTTTCGCCGGTGCGACGCGCTCGAGCGAGAAGTTCACGCCGCTTTCGGTCATTACGATGAACTCGCGCGCCGGGCTCACCGCGCAATATTCGACGATCGCGGAGGTGGAGCCGATGAAATCGGCGTGTCGAAGCACCGGTTCTGTGCATTCGGGATGGGCGACCACGAGGGCTTCCGGGAATTTGGCCTTGGCATCGATCAACCGCCGCACGGGGAACGTTTCGTGAACCACGCAGGCGCCCTGCCAGATTTTCATGTTCTCGCGGCCGGTCTGCTGTTTGACGTAGTTGCCGAGGTTGCGGTCGGGAAGGAAGAGAATAGGCCGCTCGGGCGGAATGGAATTGACGATCCTGACGGCGTTGCGGGAGGTGCAGAGGATATCGGATTCGGCTTTGACCTCGACGGAAGTGTTGATGTAGCTGACGATGACGTGGTCGGGATTGCGGCGCTTGAATTCGCGGATCGGCTCGACCGGGCAGCTTTCGACCAGGCTGCAGCTGGCGTCCTTATCGGGCACGATGACGATGCTGGAGGGGTTCAGAACTTTGGCTGTTTCCGCCATAAACCAGACGCCGCAGAAGGCGATCACGTCGGCTTCGCCCGCACGGGCTTCGCGCGCCTTGCGGGCCAGTTCGAGGCTGTCGCCCACCACGTCGGCCAGTTCCTGAATCTCGGCGTCCTGGTAGTGGTGCGCGAGCAGAATCGCCCGGCGGTCGCGCTTCAGCTCGAGGATTTCTTCCGCGGTAGTTGCAAAGGTGCCAATCATAATGGGGGAGGGGCAGAAGGCGATTTCATAGTATCAATCGTTCTGTAATAATCCGGTGCGGAAAATGCGTCCGACCCCTTTTCCGCCTTTTCCGCGGTGGCAAATGGCGTGTTTTGAATACACGGCATCCGGAATTTAAATGCGTCTGACCCCTTTTTATGCCCTCTTTCATAATGGAGGTAATGCGCGTCGTTCTGGTTTCCACCTACGACCTCGGGCGGCAGCCCTTCGGGCTGGCCTCTCCTGCCGCTTGGCTGCGGGCCGAAGGCCACGACGTCTCCACAGTCGATCTGTCTCGCGAACCCCTTCCGACTGAAGCAGTCAGAGTTGCCGATTGGATCGCTTTCCACCTTCCCATGCATACCGCGACCCGGATGGCCGTTCCGCGAATCAAAGCGGCCCGCGAATTGAACCCGGCAGCGCGCATCTGTTGTTATGGTCTTTACGCTCCCGTTAATCTAGAGATGCTGCGAACGCTCGGTGTGACTCACGTGATCGGCGGCGAGTTTGAGCGGACGCTGACGGATCTGATTTCGGGTAGACCGGCCAACCTGCTTCCGGTGATTCTGGACCGCCTGCCGTTCCAGGTACCGGATCGCACCACTCTGCCGGTTCTGCGGGAATATGCGGGTCTGGTGTCGGACGCGGAGCGGAAAGTGGTGGGCTATACAGAGGCCAGCCGAGGGTGTAAACATCTGTGCCGGCATTGCCCGGTCGTGCCTGTCTACGAGGGGAAATTTCGGGTGGTTCAGCGCGATGTGGTGCTGGCGGACGTGCGGCAGCAGATTCAGGCCGGGGCGCAGCATATCACATTCGGCGACCCCGATTTCTTCAACGGCCCGCGCCATGCGCTCGCGATTGTGGAAGCTCTCCACGCGGAATTTCCGGCCGTGACCTATGACGTCACGATCAAGATCGAGCACTTGCTGAAACTTCGGGAAGCGCTGCCGGTGCTCAAGCGCACAGGTTGCCTGTTCATTACCAGCGCGGTGGAATCGGTGGACGATCGGGTGCTCGCGCTTCTCGCCAAAGGACACACGCGGGCGGATTTCGTGGAGGCCCTCGAACTGACGCGGACCCATAGATTGACACTGTCGCCGACGTTCGTCGCTTTCACCCCGTGGACTTCGCGGGAAGACTACCTTGACCTGCTGCGGGCGATCCGCGAACTCGATCTGATCGAAAACGTCGCTCCGATCCAGCTCGCGATCCGACTGCTGATTCCAGCGGGCTCGAAACTTCTGGAATTGGAGGAGCTGCGCGTGGGGCCCTTCGATCCTGCGGCACTCTCGTATCGCTGGCAGCATCCGGACGCGGAGATGGACCACCTCTGCGCCGATTTACAGAAACTTGTTGGTCTGGGAGACCGGCTGGGAGTTTCTCGCGCCGAACTGTTCGCGACGATCTGGGAGCGCGCGTTTGGAACGGCAGGGGATTTCAGGATGTCAAGCCGTCCGGCGGCGCCCCACATGACTGAAGCCTGGTATTGCTGCGCCGAGCCGGATGAAGACCAGTTCGCGGTGGTATGAGGGCCATTGAATAACCTCTTCTTTTCCGGGGCGGTATTTGCGGGTTCGCTGGTTGCGGGTTTTGTGGGGTCCCTGACGGGGCTCGGGGGAGGAGTGGTCATCGTCCCACTGCTCACGATCGCTTTCGGGGTGAATATGCGGTATGCCATAGGCGCATCGCTGATCTCCGTTATTGCAACGTCGTCCGGGGCGGCCGCGGCTTATGTGCGCGAGGGCTATTCGAATGTGCGTATCGGAATGCTGCTCGAGATTGCAACGAGCATCGGAGCGCTGACCGGCGCCGCCGTGGCTGCATTCGTACCCACGGCGGGACTCGCCATCCTGCTGGGCGTGGTGTTATTCGGTTCGGTGTTTGCTCCCTCTCACAAGGAAGACGTGCCGGAGCCGGAGCCGGCCGATCCCGAATCGCTCGGAGCGAGGATCGGTTTGAACGCCAGCTACCCCGGGCCAAATGGCGAAACACCGTATCGCGTTCGGCGCCTTCCACTGGGCTTCGGACTGATGGGCGTCGCAGGATTGCTCTCCGGCCTGCTGGGAATCGGATCCGGTGCGGTGAAAGTGCTCGCGCTCGATCTGGCGATGGGGCTTCCCTTCAAGGTGTCGACAACCACCAGTAACTTCATGATCGGCGTGACGGCGGCGGCCAGCGCCGGCGTGTATCTCCACCGGGGATATATCGACCCCGGCCTTGCCATGCCGGTGACGCTCGGAGTGGCCGCGGGTTCGCTGGCGGGGGCAAAACTGCTGGTTACCGCTCCCAGCCGAAAACTTCGCATGCTGTTTCGCGGCGTGATTCTGGCGCTGGCGGTGGAAATGATCTACAACGGCTGGACAGGGCGTATTTGAAATGTTCACCGATCGCCAAATGGAGAGCCAAATGGGTTCGCTTCTGCGCACGGGCGTGGTCCTGGCCTGCGGGGTGATGGTCGCCGGAGCCGTGCTCTATCTGGTGCGGCACGGAGGCGAGCGCGAATCTTACGCTCTGTTTCATGGCGAACCCGCGGCGCTTGAAAGTATCCGGGGCATCCTGCGCGAGGGCCGCGCGGGAGACGCTCGCGGAATCATTCAATTTGGAGTGCTGGCCATTATCGCGACACCGGTGCTGCGCGTGGCGTTTGCCGTTTACGGTTTCGCGCGGCAGAAGCAGTGGCTGTTCGTGGGAATCAGTCTGACGGTCCTCGGCCTGCTGGCCTTTGGCTTGTTCGATCGCCGATGATGCTCCGTGAGTGACACGGCAGGCCACGAACGGCGATGGCCTTCCCCACGCTACGCCAGTTTCACGATTTTGTCGGCGAAGAAATCCGGCGCTTCCATCATCGCGCCGTGGCCCTGGCCTTCGAGCATCACCAATCGGGCGCCGGGAATGGCTTGGGAGACGAAGATCGAATTGTCCTTCATGCGGCCCTGGGTCTCCGTACCCAGCAGCAGGATGGTTGGAATAGTGCAACGGGCCAGCCGGTCAGCCATTTCGCGAGGAGTATTCACGGCACGCGACTCGCGGGGCAGCGTGGGGGCGATCTGAAGCACGATGGGCCAGATTGGCGACGACTTAAATGCCACGAGGCGTTCCGGGGGCGCGCCGATCTGTTCGAGTAAAAACACCGTTGCAATTTTCTCGCGATCGTTCGCCTGCAGCGCGTTTTCCATTGCCTGCGTGATCCTGTCCGAATCCGCGCCACGGGCCGCGAGCGTAAACGGGGGCTCATAGAGAATCAGCCGCGCGACGCCCTTCAGTTGCTCCAGTGCCTCCAGCGTGGCCAGCGCGCCGTAGGAGTGCGCGAGGATGGCGACCGGCTGTCCGATGGCTTCCACCACGCGGGCGATGTCGCCGGTTTCCATCGAGATCGAATAGCCTTCGCCGTCACCACTGGGCGCGCGGCCGCGCCGATCCATGGCGTAAACCGTGAAATGCGCGGCCAGCTTCGCCAACACAGCGCCCCATGAAAGTGTCGCGTTGAGCAGCGCGCCATGAATCAGCAGAAGCGCCGGGCCGGAGCCGGTTTTCATGACCGAAATACCCACGTTGCCCGATTGGACTGTGAACCGATCGATTGCCGGTGTGGCCATAGTTTCCGAGCGTATCACGCCGGTTTTCAGTCGTATTTTTCGTAGACGATGCGCTTGCGGTCGAGGCCGATGTCCTTCAGTTTCGAGCGCATATCGTCGACCATTTCGCGAAGCCCGCAAATATAGACGTCGACGTCGCGGCGGTCGCCCAGGGCTTCGATGGTGTGTTGCTGCACGCGGCCGATGCGGCCGGTCCAATGATCCGGCGGACGCGTCAGAGTGGGTCGATAGTCGAAGTTCGGATGAGTCTCCGCCAGCGCGGCGAGTTCATCGTCATACAGCAATCCCTGTTGGTGGCGGACGCCGAAAATGAGCGTGAAGCGGCGGTCCGGATTCGCGCTCAGATGGGAAAGCAGCATGGAACGGAAAGGAGCGATTCCGGTACCAGTGGCGACGAAGACGGAATCGGAAACCGGCCGACGCAGGATGAAAGCACCGTACGGGCCCTTGAAATCGATCTGGTCGCCCTGGCTCAATGAGAAGACCCAAGGCGACAAGCGGCCCTCCTGCACCAGATTGGCGCATAGCGCGAAGCCGTTGCCGCCGGGAGCCGAGACGATCGAATAGGCTCGGGTGATCTCGTCCTCGCCGATCGCGGCCGTCACGGAGAGGAACTGGCCGGGTACGAAGGCTGCCTTCCAATCCGGGGATTCGAATTCGAAGTGCCGCGTGCCGGGCCCGATTTCGCGCCACTCGAGCAGGCGCGCTTTCATCGGGAAATCCCCGAGGCACGGCCGGTAACTCTATCGACCAGAATGCGGCTCAGCGCCGGGTGTCCGTCGAGAGGCTCGGCGACATGAATGGGAATCCCGCACTGGCGCGACAAATCGGCCGCCAACTTGGGCAGGTCCCGCTGCAGGTGTATGCCAAGCGTCAGAAAATACGGCAGCACCAGAATCTCTTCCGCGCCGGATGCCACGAGTTCGCGGACCGCGTCGGCCAGGCGCGGCGAGGCTTCGAGGAATGCGGTTTCAAACAGGTCCCATGCGCCTTCCGCCGCCGCGCGCGCCGCGATCGTGCGCACGGCGTCGTTGGCGGAAGCGACGCTGGAACCGTGCCCGAATACTACGATGCCCTGTCTCATGTGCCTGTTTACGAGAAGCCCCACACCTATAAGATGATCCGCGGCTCATCCGGTTCCAGCGCTTCCGCGCCGAATTCCTGAGACGGGATGTAAAAGCCGCGCAGGAAGTCGAGGAACGCCCGGCTGCGTTTGCGGCCGTTGTTGTGCGAATACTCCAGCCGCTGCAGGAAGGTGAGCACGCCGAGCACCGTGGCGTCGCGGATGGTGGTGACGCCCGTCGACTCGACCTCGTTCTGCTTGATCTCCACCAAGTTGTCCCGGACGTGCGCGGCGATGCCGGCGGCAAAAATGTTGGTGGGAAGGGTTTCGTAATAGAGGCCGGACTGCAGCGTCCGGTACGTTTTAATTAAGGCTTCGAGGGCCTCGCGAACGTCCCAATCGGTGGCGCCGGGAGTTTTGAGCGATCCTTCGAAGATGCCGATGGCGAGGAAGGCCATCAGGACCTGATTGGCTTCGAGGAAATCCTCGGTGATTTCGATATCCCGATTCGGAAGCGTTTCAGGGTCGAGGCCGGGCTTGCTTTCGTGCTCGTGGGCATCCTGCAGATAGGCGCAGTCGAGCGGGCAATCGACCGACTGCTCGCGCTCCGTGCCGCAGCAGATTGTGCAGATGTCGCCGTGAACTCCAGGGCATTGGCGGCGCGGCTTGCGGATTCCGCAGATGACGCAATTCACCTCACTAGTATAGGAACAGTATGCGGACTAATCTGTTCATCAAAGTAGTGGTGGAGCATGAGGAGAAGGAAACGCCGGAGAAACTGGCGCTGGAGTTGTGCCGGCAACTGGAACGCAACTACATCGTGCGGGAGGCGGAACTGGCGAGTTTCGCGAAGGTGGAGGATTGAGAGGTTGGGCAACCCGCGTTGGCGGTTCCGCCTCCGGATTGTCGGAGGACGGTGAACCCGCCCGTTCGAGCGCGCGATTGGCGTTGGTGCTCGGCAATTCCCCGGCAATTCCACGCGGCCGCAAGGACGGGGTGGTTCTCGAAGTGAGATGAATGCAGCTTGTAAGCTCTGACGGCCCGAAGGGAACGTGGACCGAGTCGCAGAAGCGCTGAGCCTCGCTATCGGCCACGTCGGCTACCGTGAAACTGAATTTTCCGGCGTGTGGGCCAAAGAACGCCCCCCGGAAGCGTAACAATATACAATGTTAAGCGGTCGTAATACATGATGCGTCATTTGCCGTTCGCAGCCGCGCTTGCGGTGAGCGCCCTCGTGGCGGCGCCTCAAACCGCTAACCAGAGCGCCGATCCAAACAAAGCCCTCGTCAATCGCTACTGCGTCACCTGCCATAATCAAAAGCTCCGCACGGCGAAACTCGCATTCGACACCCTCGATCTCGACCACCCCGAAAAAGACGCCCTCACCTGGGAACGCGCCATTCGCAAACTGCGCGGAGGGATGATGCCCCCTCCCGGAGCGCCAAAGCCCCCGTTTGCCCAGGTTTCCGCGTTCGCCACTTACCTCGAAGATTCGCTCGACAAAGCCAGTGCCGTCAATTTCAACCCCGGCAGCGTCCGCATTCACCGCCTCAATCGCGACGAATACGCCAACGCGATGCGGGAAATGTTCGGCATCGACGTCAATGCGGCCGCCCTGCTGCCCTCCGACGATATCAGCGACGGCTTCGACAATATCGCCAACGCGTTGAAGGTATCGCCGTCGTTCCTCGATCAATACATCATGGCTGCGCGCGCCGTCGCCAAACAAGCGATTGGAAAGCCGCTCACAAACAAGGACGTCAAGACCACGCTTCGTGGGGTCGACGGCAATGTACCGCTCCCTCCGGGCGCACGCGGCGGAGTGACCGCGCAATTCCTGGCTTCCTATGAAGGAGATTACGAACTCCGCGCGACGAACGCTCCAGCGGTTTTCACCGTCGACGGAACAAATGTCGACATCAAAGGACGCACTCACCTGAAAGCGGGCCTTCATGACCTCGTCGCCGCCAATGCCGGCCGCAGTTTCGCCGAAAGTGAAGGCGAGTTGTTTGGATTCATTCCCGGCGCCGCGGGAACCGGCTACGCCAGCACGGGTATCGTGCCTGGCGGCGCGCTGGTAGCCAACGGATCGGCCCGCGGTACACGCGGTACGGCCCCGAGCATCACGGTCGACGGCCCCTTCAATCCCACCGGAACTCCCATCGACACCGTGAGCCGCACGCGCATCTTCGTCTGCCGCGCCCCCGATCCGAGCGAAGAATCGGCCTGCGCCGCGCGCATTATGTCGAGCCTGGCGAGGAAGGCTTTCCGCCGACCCGTCACCGATAAAGACATCGCGCCTCTCATGCAGTTCTACAGCGACGCGCGCAAGGCCGGAACGTTTGAAACTGGCATTGAGAGCTCCATGGTCGCGATGCTGTCGAGCGCGAAATTTTTGTATCGCGTCGAACCTCCGCCCGCGGATGCGAAACCCGGCAGCATTTACCGGCTGGACGGCATCGAACTGGCATCGCGCCTGTCGTTCTTCCTGTGGAGCACGATCCCCGACGAAGAACTGCTCACCGCCGCCGAGCAGGGCAAGCTGAGCGATCCCAAAGCGCTCGAGCATCAGGTCCGGCGTATGCTGGCCGATCCGCGCGCCAAGACCCTCACCACCAACTTCGCGTTCGAGTGGCTCAAAGTTCGAGACATGGATGCGCTTGAGCCCGACCCTTACGTTTATCCCGCTTTCAATGCCCCGCTCCGCGCGGCCTTCCGCACCGAGATGGAGATGTTCGTCGACAGCGTATTCCGCGAGGACCGCAGCGTCGTCGATCTTCTCAGCGCCAACTACACCTTCGTCAATGAGCGTCTCGCCGCGCATTACGACATTGAAAATATCCGGGGCGACCATTTCCGCCGTGTGACGCTCACCGATCCCAATCGTTTTGGGCTGCTGGGCAAGGGCGCCGTGTTGATGGTGACGGCCTATCCGAACCGCACCTCGCCCGTACTGCGCGGGTCTTACATTCTGGAAAACATCACCGGCACGCCGCCCTCGCCGCCTCCGCCGAACGTCCCGGCGTTCAAGGAGAACAAGGACGGCGAAAAGCCGAAGACCATCCGTGAAATCATGGAGGAGCACCGCGCCAATCCAACCTGTAACGCCTGCCACGGCGTGATGGATCCGCTCGGCTTCTCGCTGGAGAATTTCGACACGATCGGCTCGTACCGCTCGATGGACCGTTTCACCCGCACGAAGATCGATGCCAGCGGCAAGCTGGCCAACGGGACGGCCGTCAGCAGCCCCACCGATCTGCGCAACGCGCTGCTGCAGCATCCCGAGCAGTTCACGCAGACGTTTACGGAAAAAATGATGACCTATGCGCTGGGCCGCGGCGTCGAGTATTTCGACATGCCCACGGTTCGGAAAATTGTAAAGAACGCCGGGCGCGACAACTACAGATTTTCGTCGATCGTGTTGGGGATCGTTTCCGCACCCGCGTTCCAGTCGAGCATGGTGGAGCAAACCACTCCCACCCAACTGGCCGCCAAATGATTAAGGAGAGTCACTGAGATGTTCGTCACCAAAAAACACCTGACGCGCCGCAACGTTCTGCGCGGGGCGGGCGTTGCCCTGTCCCTGCCGCTGCTCGACGCCATGATCCCGGCGCGCACCGCTTTGGCGGACACAGCGGCCAACCCCACGCCTCACCTCGGGTTTATTTACTTCCCCCACGGCGCGGTGCAGGACCGGTGGACGCCCAAAAGCGACGGCAACAAAATAACTGAATTCGGTGACATCCTGAAACCGCTCGACAAGTACAAGTCGATGACCACGGTCTTCAGCAACCTCGAAAATCAGGCGCCCGTAGGCCCGGTGCACGCTCTGGCGCCCGGCACATGGCTCTCCTGCGTTCACCCGGCCATCAGCCAGGAAGCGCACGCCGGAATCACAGCGGACCAGATCGCGGCCCAGCACATCGGCCAGGATACGCCCCTGCCTTCGCTCGAGGTCGCGACCGACAATCACGGCGGCGGTGGTTTCTGCGACCGCGACTACGGCTGCTCCTATTCGGGGACCATTTCCTTCCGCTCGCCCACCACGCCGCTGCCCGTCGAAACCGATGCCCGCAAGCTCTTCACCCGTTTGTTC
>Ga0209167_10001206_pt1 | contig 15713 bp, 13 predicted proteins | sample Coa_R1_9_FD_187154 | JGI IMG/M metagenome (GOLD analysis project Ga0209167, IMG submission 187154) | Surface soil microbial communities from Centralia Pennsylvania, which are recovering from an underground coalmine fire - Coalmine... | ecosystem: Environmental > Terrestrial > Soil >... | reverse complement strand
CATCGACCCGGCACTGGCGCTGGTATTGCTCAGCGGCGGCACCATCGGCACGGCGGTCGGCGTGTGGACCTTCACGCTGCTGCGCTCGCTCGGTCAGCTCGATCTCATGATCGCACTTTCCTACGTCGTGCTGCTCTCTACCGTGGGCGGGCTGATGTTCTGGGAGGGCTTGCGTTCGATCATGCGCGTGCGGCGCGGCGTCGCAATTCCGCTGCGCCGCTCCGGCAGCCACGGCTGGATCCACGGCCTGCCGCTGAAGATGCGCTTCAAGCGCTCCAAGATCTATCTGTCGGTCATCCCGGTCGTCACCGTCGGTATGCTGATCGGATTTATCGGCGCGGTGATGGGCATCGGCGGCGGCTTCATCCTGATCCCGATCATGATCTACCTGTTGCGGGTGCCGACCTCCACCGTGATCGGCACCTCGATGGTGCTCACCCTCGTCACCATGACGTTCGCTACCCTGCTGCACGCGGTCACCAACCATCTGGTCGACGCGGTGCTGGCGCTGATCCTGATGGTGGGCGGGGTGACCGGCGCGCAGTTCGGCGCTCGCGCCGGTCAACGGATTCGCGGCGAACATTTGCGGCTGTTGCTCGGGCTTCTGATTTTGGCGGTCGGGATCCGATTTGCGATCGAGCTCGTGATCCGCCCCGACGATCTCTTCACCATCCGGGAAACCGGAGGCACCGGATGATGGGACGCCGTTTTCCCGCAGCGATCGGCCTCCTGCTCGTATCGGGCATGGTGTTCGTCGTCTCGCCCGCGCGCGCCGAACGGCTGATCGTGTCGGTCTCCAATCACAGAGTGACCGTAACGCCGAACTATTCCGGCGAGGAACTGGTGCTGTTCGGCTCGGTGGAGAGGGATGCAACCACGCCTGCCAACCGCAACAGCTATGACCTCGTCGTCACCGTCATCGGCCCCCGCGCCGACATGGTGACGCGCCGCAAGGAGCGCAAGTTCGGCATCTGGATCAACGCCGATTACCGCGAATTCCTCCAGGTACCGACCTATCTCGCCCTGTTTTCGAATCGGCCGTTCGACGCCATCGCATCCCCCGACGTCGAGCGGCGGCAGCAGCTCGGCCTCAACAACGTGCTTTTGACCCAGCGCGTCGGAACCGATTACGGCGACGTCGTGCCGAACGACGCGTTCCGCCGCGCCTTCGTGCGGCTGCGCGCCGAACACGGGCTTTATCGCGAGGAAACCTCCGCGGTGACCTTCCTGACGCCGACGCTGTTTCGCACCGGCATTCCGCTTCCGGCCGAAGTGCCGATCGGAACCTATGAGGTCGAGATCAAGCTGTTTTCCGACGGCGCGCTGATCGCGCGAACCGACACCGCATTCGACATCGTCAAGGTCGGTTTCGAACAGTTCGTCGCCACCGCCGCGCGCCAGGATGGTCTGGTCTACGGGATGGTCACAGCCTTCATGGCGCTGATGACCGGCTGGATGGCATCGATCGTGTTCCGCAAGGACTAGCCCGACACCTCGATCACGGTGGCGACGCCGGGTTCGAGAAGTCTGAGGCGCGATCCAAACCCGAGCGCATCGAAGGATACGCGCAAATCGGCGGCGTTTTGGCGGAAGTGCGCCCAGCCGTCGGTGTGCAGCGGAACGATCACCGCATCCGGAAACGCGCGCGCGGTCTCAATTGTGTCGTTGGTGTCCATGGTCAGATGGAAGGGCCCGCGGGTTTGCGCCGCGCCCGCGAACGGCATCACCACACCGGCCTTGAACCGGCGCGCAACCTCGGCGACGCCATCGTACCAGACCGTATCGCCGCTGATATAAATCGGACGGCTGCCGGCATTCGCCGACGTCAGCACAAAGCCAATGACGTCGCCGGCCAACGGCTCGATGCCAGCCGGACCATGGCGCGCCGGCGCCGCGGTGACGGTCAGCGTACGTCCGTCCTTGCCCTTTAATTCGGTGGTTGCCCAGGGCGCCAGGCCTTCGGCATGGTTGCCGAGCCGCTTTGCGCCGACGACCGTGGTCAGCACGCGTTTTGCCTTGACGAGAAAATCCTTGCCGGAATCGTCGAGATTGTCGGCGTGCTGGTCGTGGCTGAGCAGCACGGCATCGACCTCGCCGATCGCCTCGGCACTGAGCGCCGGGCCGGCAAGCTTCTCGAGCTTCACATGCGGCAATTGATAGGCGCGTGGCGCATCGAAGGTCGGATCGGTGAGCAGCCGAACGCCGTCGATTTCGATCAGTGCGGTCGGACCGCCGATCAGCGTGATGGATAACGTCATAGTGAACTCCTGTTGAATGCCAAACCGAACATCGACGCAGCGATGGAGCGCCTCAGCTTGAACATTTGCGCGCCTCTCATTTGCCCTCAAGGATGATCACCATGTCCTTGTCGCCAGTGGATTGCTTGCGGAGTGCAAAGAGAGGTTGATATTCGGCAGAATTGTACCAGGAATCGAGACTGCCCATGTCCGGGAACTCGATGATGACGACGCGCTCCGGTTTCCAATGCGCCGCTTCCGGGAATTTATGACTTCCACCTTTGGTCAGATACCGCCCGCCGTATCGGGCAATCATCGGACCGACCTTGACCCTGTATTCCTCGAACCTTTTGGGATCGGTGATGATGTGTTCGGCGATATAGAATGCAGGCATCTTGCTCTCCGTTTTCGGGATTACGGTCTCTCGGCAATTTCAAGGCGCGACGCTGCCGGACGCGTCACCAGGTAAATGCCGAGCGCCACCGGAACGATTCCCAAGAGATCCCGGAATTCGACATGCTCGCCGAGCACCATCCAGGCGAACAGCATGCCAAGCGGCGGCATCAAGAAATGGTAGGCGCTCGCTGCGGTCGCTCCACAAACCTTGAGCAGATGAAACCACAGGAGATAGGCGAGAATCGAACCGCCCAGCGTGAGGAAGGCGAACGCGGCCAAGAGGTGGGTGTTCGGCACGATATCGCGAACATCCGACATCGCGAACGCGATCGGCAGCAGCACGATGCCCGCCGCCAGATTTTGCACGCCGTTGCCGATCCAGAGACTTCCCTTCGGCGCCAGCAACTTGAACAGGATGGTGCCGATCACGATCGACGCCAGCGAGGCCAATGTGAGCAGGATGCCGTGCGGGCTGTCGGTACCGACCGACATGCGGTGCCAGACGATGAAGCCCACGCCGAGAATGCCGAGCAATAATCCCGTAACCTTGCGCGAGGTGAGCTGCTCTCCGAGCAAAAGCGCGGCCAGCATGGCAGTGAATACCGGATTGGCGCTGACGATCAGACTGCCGAGGCCGGCGGAGACGGTTTGAAGTCCCGAATAACCGAGGCCCAGATAAAGCGCGTTGTTGGCGAGGCCGAGAATCGCGAACACAAAGGTATCGCGAAGGGACAGCGACCAGGATTCGCGGCGAAAAGCGGAAATGCAGAGGATCAGGATTCCGGCCAGCGAGAACCGTGCGGCCAACAGAATGAGCGGCGGGCAATAGGTCACACCGATCTTCCCGGCGACGAAGGCAAAGCTCCAGAGCAGGCAAAACAGGCCGACATAGAGTGGCAGCGAATTGAAGGTGGCGCGGGCAACCGGAACTGAGGGCGCAAGCGACATGGGAATTCTCCTTGAATTGCGATGTAGGTCCGCACCTTGATATTTGGAAATTAAATGTTAAGCTCATATCCAGTGGAAAAATGAATAGGCCAAAGACGTAGGTAACGCGATGCTCGATCTGGAGCTTTTGCGCAGTTTCGTCTCCGTGGTGGATGCCGGCGGCTTCACCCGTGCTGGCGAGCGCGTCCATCGCACCCAATCCACGGTCAGCCAGCAGATCAAGCGGCTGGAAGAAGATGTCGGCCAGCCGCTCCTCAACCGCAGCGGCAAGGACGTGACGCCGACCGAAGCCGGCGAGCGGCTGTTGTCCTATGCGCGGCGGCTGTTGGCGCTGGCAGAAGAAGCCCGCGACGTGATGACGCGGCCTGGAAACGAAGGCGCGGTCCGGCTCGGCGTGCCCGAAGATTTTGCCGCCTACCGGCTGACGAAATTGCTGGCGGCGTTTTCGCGCTCGCATCCCAGCCTGCGGCTCGATGTCCGCGCCGATCAAAGCGCCAATCTGAAGCGCGATCTCGAATGCGGCGATCTCGATCTGGCGCTGTTCAAGCGCGCCGCCGGCGAAAAGGGCGGCATCGCGGTGTGGCCGGAGCGCGTGCATTGGATCACCAGCAAATCTCACCCCGTTGATTCAAAGACCGGCTCGGTGCCGCTGATCGGCTATCCCGCCGGCTGCCTCTATCGCGCGCGCGCGATTCATGCGCTGGAAAGCGAAGGCCGCACCTGGCACATGGCCTATACGTCCTCCAACCTCGCCGGCATTCAGGCTGCGGTAGCCGCCGGCATGGGCTTGAGCATTCTGTCGGAGATCGCGATCCAGGCCGACCACCGCGTTCTCACCGCGCGGGACGGTTTCGCGCCGATCGACAAGACCGAGGTCGCGCTGGTGGCCTCCGCCGAAGCGAGCCCCGCGACGCTTCGGCTCGCCGACCGCCTCGCCGAATTTTGCGACACCGTGCAGGCGAAGGCGGCGTAGCGCTGCCTTATCGTCCCGGCTCCGGGCTGGAACGAAAAGAAGTTCCGATTCAATTGTCAAAGAGCCATGACCGACTCAACGCCGTCATTGCGAGCGAAGCGAAGCAATCCATCGTGCTGCAAGGAAGAAGGAGTGGATTGCTTCGCTCCGCTCGCAATGACGTTGATTTGCCCGACGTGGAAAGCGAAATATTTTTGCGAACGGGGCTGGACTCTTGTGGAAATACATCAAGGCGCGGAAGTGATTTGCCCGTCGGCAAATCACTTCAAGCCGCCGGAAGCCAGCGCGTACTCACAAATCGATTGGTGCGGCCTGACCAACGTCCGCTATGCCCCGATAGCGATCGAATTCCGTATCGCAGCGAAATGACGTGAGGTGCCAGGTTCGGTCCTCATAATGCGCAGGCGCAGACGGCCGGTCTTCCTCCGGGATCGGAAAGACACGGCGTGCGGAGCAGTTGCCCGGCCCATGCGTTATTTCGACCTGGCGGCTAAGGTAGTGGGCCCTCCGGGGCGAGGCCGCTAGGCGCGCTTGCTACGCTTCGCCGTCTCGCACTGTTTGTTGCAGCCGGCATCGAGCCGCTTGCAGCGCTTCCTTTATGCGGTTCGCCATGGCGTCAACCGCGGAATCCAGCGCGGCACATTAGTCCGAAAGCTCTCGTACTCCGTGCCGAATGTTTGCTTGAGCGTCGGTTCTTCGTACATCACCACAAAGACATGAAAAAAAAGCCAGAGTAGCGCGCCGTACCAGAGGAGACGCCAGTCACCAAACAAAAGGGCCTGACCAAAAATGACTGCGACGACCGCGATGTAGATCGGATTTCGCACGTAGCGATAAAGGCCAGTCACTACGAGCTTTTGTGTCGGCGCGACCGGGGCGGGCGTCCCCAGCCCCTCCAGCGCAAAACGGGCAAATGAATCCACAAGTCCGGGCACTCCGACGATGATCAATATACCGCCGAGGATGCGGGTTAGATCGACGCCGAGAAAAGCTGGCCGAAATTCCCACTGCGTGACCCACCAGGGGACGAAGCCTGCCAGCACCAACGGCGCAATGACGAAGAACAGAGCGGAGCCCAAGACGGCAATTGCTTTCGACACTGCGTACTCCCACGACCCGACAAGAATAGCTTAGCAAATCACCTTCTGCTACGAGCATTGAACGCGGCTCCACAATTAGTTGTCCCGGCCGTCGAGTTCTCTTCACCTCGCTTCTGATCTTCAGGCTGAGTTCCGGTATGGGTCATTCGCGACCGGGTCGAGCCAGCGCCATTTCCGGCCATGTCCGCTATGCCGCCGAAAGCGAAGTTAGGATTCTGAGCACCAGCTGCTCCACGGCGGCGGTTGCGGGTCGATAGAAGCGGCGAGCCCGATGTAGCAAAACTGGCCCGGACTGCAACATGGCCGCTTCTTCCGGCCCCCCGGCCCGATCAGCCGCCAGCAAACAACTGTGCGTGGACGTCGCGCAGTTGCCGCTTCAAGAGCTTGCCGCTCGGATTCTTCGGCAGCGTCTCGGCGAACACGATCCGCTTCGGCGCCTTGAACGACGCCAGCACCGCTTGCGAGTGCGCCAGGACATCCGACTCGGTCAGCGAGTGGCCCTGCTTGATCACGACCACGGCGACCACCGCCTCGACCCAGCGCGGATGCGGAACGCCGATGACAGCTACTTCCGAGACCGCGGGCAATCGATAAAGCGCTTCCTCGACCTCACGGCTGGCGACATTCTCGCCGCCGGTCTTGATCATGTCCTTCTTGCGATCGACGACGGTGATGTATCCCTCCTCGTCAACGGTGGCCAAATCGCCGGAATGAAACCAATCGCCCTCGAAGGCAGCTTTGGTGCGCTCGTCATCATGGAAATAACCGACCATCAGATGCGGCGAGCGGTGGACAATTTCGCCGACTGTGCCAGGCCCCACGTCGCGCATGGCGTCATCGACCACCCGCGTCTCAACATTGAGCACCGCGCGTCCGCATGACCCCGGCCTGCGCAGTTGATCATCGGGGCCAAGCATCGTCGCCAATGGCGCAATCTCGGTCTGGCCATAGAGATTCCACAGCCGCACCTTCGGCAGGCGCTGGGCCAGTTCGCGAAGCACTTCGAGCGGCATGATGGAAGCGCCGTAATACCCCTTGCGCAGGCTGGAGAGATCGGTCTGGTCGAACAACGACGAGCGCAGCAAGGAAATCCACACCGTCGGCGGCGCGAAAAAAGAACTGATGTGGTATCGCTCGATCAGCGGCAGGAGATTGTCCGGTGTGGGATAGGCCGTAATGACGTTGGTCGCGCCGATATAGATCGAAGGGCCGAAGAACGCGTCGAGCTGCGCGCAATGATACAGCGGCAGCGCATGAAGGGTCAGATCATCCGCGGCGATGCCGGCATCGACGATGCAACTGACATATTGCCAGATCACCGCGTCATGTGTCAGCATCGCGCCCTTCGGCGAGGATTCCGTTCCACTGGTATAGACAATCTGCGCCAGATCGGTGCCGGCAAGCTCCACTTCGGGCGGCGTGGTTTGACAGCCGGCGAGGGCATCGAAGCCGATCATGTCGACCTGGGGCTCGCTAGCGCCCTCCGCAGGTAGCCAGATCAGGTCTCGCACGGCGGTGTCGAGGGCCTTCGCCGCGCGCGCCAAAGGGGCAAGCCCGGAGTCGGTGGCCAGCACGGTCGCCCCGGCATGGCGGAGAATATAGGCGACTTCCTCTGCCTTGAGCATGAAGTTGATCGGCACCAGAACCGCGCCGAGCCGCGCCAGCGCAAATCGCATGGCGACGAAGGCATGGGAATTTCGCGCCAGCACCGCGACACGCGTGCCCTTGGCGACGCCTCGTTCGGCGAGGCCCGCGGCCACGCGTTCGCTGATGCGGTTAAACTCGGCATAATTCCAGCTTGTTTCGCCGCACACCACGGCCAGCTTGTCGGGCGTCCTCGCGGCACTGCGGCGCAACAAGTCGGCAAGGGTCTGGCGACGGATGATGGAATGCATGGCGGCGTCCCCACAATGGCGCTGTGGATGCCAGTCTGCCTCCGCTCTTCAGCGCTTACAAGGCGCGGTGCGCGATCAATAACACCGCGACGCCGCGATCACATGCAGCCTGGAATCGCCGAGCACATGCGCCAGAAAGCTCGTCGCCTGGAATATTCTTGCAAAGGCCTCGTCGCGGATGCTCAAGCCCCCGGTATAGGCGCCAAACGCCGGCATCACGGCCCGCGCGCCGTCGCTGGCAAAACAGCGCCGCTCCATCCACCGCGCGCGCGTCGCCACGCGTGCCTTGGGATGCAGATGGCCGGCGATTTCGCCGATAGCTCCCGTCGGCTCGTGACGGAACGCGATCGGGCCGATGGCCACTTCGCTGGCGACGATGCCGCCGAGATCGGGCGGCAATGCCGGGTCGTGGTTGCCCGAAATCCAGATCCAGTTGCGCCGCATTTGCATCGCCGAGAGCGCCTCGCGGTCGGGCGCGGACAACCGCTCATGGGCGCTACGGTCATGAAAGCTGTCGCCGAGCGCGATCACTATCTTCGGATCGTGGCGGGCGATGACCGCGGCGAGCCGGCCAAGGGTAGCAACCGTGTCATAAGGCGGCAGCAACACGCCGCGGGCGGCAAAGCTCGAGCCTTTTTCCAGATGCAGGTCGGAAACCACGAGCAGGCTCTGCTCTTCCCAGAACAATGCGCCGGAGAGATCGGCGGCAAGCGTCACCCCGGCGACATCGATGGTGGCCGTGGACGCATCGGGAGTTTCGTCATTGAGTGATTGCGCGCGCCCCGTCACAGCCTATCCAGTCGCCTCTTTCACCAGTTCGTCGGCGGCTTCCGCCAACAGCTCATCGGAGGCTTCGCCATAGACCGCTTCGCGGCCGATTTCCAGCATTACCGGCACCGCCAGCGGCGAGACCCGGTCCAGTTCCCTGTGGACGATTCGCCCCTTGATTCGCAACAACATATCACTCAATCGGCGAAGATCGAGCAAGCCCGTGGCGGCATCGGCGCGCGCGGCGCGCAGCAAAACGTGATCGGCCTGGTGCTTGCGCAGCACGTCGTAGATCAGGTCGGTCGAGAACAGCACTTGGCGGCGGGTTTTTTCCTCGTCGGTAAATCGCCGCGCAATCAGCCCCGAAATCAGCGCGCAGGTGCGGAACGTGCGCTTCATCAGCGCGGATTCCGCAAGCCACGCCTCGAGGTCGTCGCCGAGCATGTCCGGGTCGAACAGCGCGTCGAGATCGAGCCGGCCTTGCCGGATCATGAACGACACATCGCCAAGCCCCCAGATCGCGAGCGCGTACTCATTGGCGACAAAGCCGAGCGGCCGCATCCGTGCGCGCTCCAGCCGCCGCGTCAGCAGCATGCCGAGCGTCTGGTGCGCCAAGCGTCCCTCGAAGGGATAGCAGACGAGGTAATGCTTGTTGCCGCGCGGAAAGCTCTCCACCACGAGCTCGCGCGTGCCGGGGACGCGCGACAGATGCGCCTGCAGCGACAGCCAGTCGCGCACTTGGTCCGGCAGGCCGTTCCACGCGCGCTTGTCGGCGAGCAGTTTTCGGACCCGTTCGGCCAGATAAGTCGAGAGCGGAAACTTGCCGCCCATATAGGACGGCACCTTGGGGTCGGAATCGTTGGCGCGCGAGACATAGACCTGATCCTCGGAAAGCTGTTCGTAGCGCACCACCTCGCCGCCGAAGACAAAGGTGTCGCCGACCGCGAGCCCCTCGATGAAATATTCCTCGATTTCCCCGAGCACGCGGCCGCCGCGCCCCAGCGCGCCGGAGGGGCCTGATCCGCCGCCGCGCGAACGCACCAGGCGCACCTTCAGCATCGCCTCCTCGACGATGGTGCCGACGTTGAGGCGATAACTCTGCCGCACCTTGGGATTAGTGACGCGCCAGCGACCATTCTTGTCCTGCTTGATGCGCGCGAAGCGCTCGTAGGTTTTCAGCGCGTAGCCGCCGGTTGAGACAAAATCGACCACGTCGTCGAAATCCGCGCGGGTCAGGCCCGAATAGGGCGCCGCGGTCAGCACTTCCTCATAGAGCTCGTCGGAAAGAAACGGCTCGCCGCAGGCACGCCCGAGTACATGCTGCGCCAGCACGTCCAGCGCGCCGGTGCGCAACGGCGGGGTATCCTGCGCATTCTCGTTGACGGCATCGATCGCGACACGGCATTCCAGCACCTCGAAGCGGTTGGCCGGCACCAGAACCGCGCGCGAGGCTTCGTCGATGCGATGATTGGCGCGGCCGATCCGTTGCATCAGCCGCGAGGCGCCCTTCGGCGCGCCGATATTGATGACGAGATCGACGTCGCCCCAGTCGACGCCGAGATCGAGCGAGGAGGTGCAGACCACGCCGCGCAGCCTCCCCTTGGCCATGGCGTCCTCGACCTTGCGGCGTTGCGCCACGTCGAGCGAGCCATGATGCAGCGCGATCGCCAACCCGTCGTCGTTCATCCGCCACAGATCCTGAAACAGCATTTCGGCCTGGCTGCGGGTGTTGACGAACACCAGCGTGGTGTTGTTGCGCCTGATGAGATCGTAGACCTCATTGAGCGCGTGGCGCGCGGTGTGGCCGGCCCAAGGCAGCCTCTCGCGCGTGTCGAGCATTTCGACGATCGGCGCCGCAGCACCGCCTGCGGTTACGATATCGGCCGCTTCGATTTCCCCGCCGCGCTGCGGCACCAGGAAGCGGGCCAGCGACTCCGGCTCGGCCACCGTGGCCGACAGGCCGATCGCGCGCATCTCGGGCGCCAGCCGCCACAGCCGCGCCAGCCCGAGCGACAATAAGTCGCCGCGCTTGGACGTCACCAGCGCGTGCAATTCGTCGAGGACGACGCGCTTGAGCTGTGCGAACAGAAACGGCGCGTCGTCGGACGACAACAATAGCGCCAATTGTTCAGGCGTGGTGAGCAGGATGTCCGGCGGGTAGCGCCGCTGGCGCTGCCGCCGCGACACCGGTGTGTCGCCGGTGCGGGTCTCGACCTTGACGGCTAAACCCATCTCGGCGATCGGCGTTTCCAGATTGCGCGCGATATCGACCGCGAGCGCCTTCAAGGGCGAGATATAGAGGGTGTGCAGGCCGCGGCTTCGCTGCACGCCGCGACCGGTGGAGGTGAAGGCACCGCGCGGCGACCGCGCCGTGGCTCCCGATTTTTCCTGTGCCGCGAGCGCGACCTTCTCCCCTCCCCCCGCGCGCGCAGCGCGTGGCGGGGTCCGAGGCGAGCGAAGCTCGCTCTCGAGGTCGGGGGTGGGGGGTGCTGCACCAAGCTCAGTGCCAATATGAGAGCGCGAGCTCGTGGAGCTACCCCCCACCCCCAACCCCTCCCCGCCGCTTCGCGGGGGGAGGGGAGAAGAGCGCGCCGGAGACGATGAAGCCGGGTATGAGCGTGTTTGAGAGGAAAGAGACGAAAGCTCCACCAGCGTCGGCAGAAACCCCGCGAGCGTTTTGCCGGCGCCGGTCGGCGCGATCAGAAGCGCCGAGCGGTCGTCTCGGGCTTTTTCGAGCAGCGCAAGCTGGTGCTCGCGCGGCGACCAGCCGCGGCCAGCGAACCAGCGGCGAAAACGATCCGGCAACAGCTCGGCTGAAGGGTCCGGAAAGGTGGGAATATTTCGGGACGGCACGGCCCAAGAGGTAAGCCGTCGTCGCGATTTCGTCGAGGGGCTCAGTCACCTTGCCCCGCTTGCGGGGAGTGGTCGGATTGCCAACGGGTCGGCGCAAAGCGCCGCCCGATGATAAACTCCGCAATCCGAGTGAGGGGGTACAGGTTTATCAATCGACGCTCCACCTCGTGGAGAGGCCCCTCACCCCAACCCTCTCCCCGCAAGAGCGGGGCGAGGGAGAAAACTACTCCGTCACCGGCTGCTCGGAGATTTGCCAGTCCTTGCCGTCGAACACCGAGATGTGGAGCGTTTTCATTGGCGAGTAGTCGTCGGGCGTATAGCTGTATTTGATGTCGTCGAGGAAGAACGGCGAGTGGAAACCGGCGAGCGTCGTGGCTTGTCTCAGCACGTTGTCCCGCGTCAACTCGTTGCCGCAGCGGCGCAGAATTTCGCCCATCGTGACCGCCTCACCGTAGCCGGCATAGGCGATGGTATTGTCCGGATCGACGTTAGGCAGATATTTCGCGCGCAGCGCCTCGAACGCCATCACGTCCGGATCCTTCAGCCAGCGGCCGGTTCCGGCCTCCTTGGAATAGCGGATCGCGACGATGTCCTTTGCATTCTCGAAGCCGGCGGCGTTGAGGATCGAGCGGCCGGTCGATCCCGCCGACAACAATTGCAGCGGCTTCCAGCCGAGTTCGGCTACTTTTCGGATCGACTGCGACGACGCCTTGCCGGTGGAGATGTTATAGAAAACGTCGGCGCCCGACTTCGACAGGTTGATGAGCTGCGAATCCACCGTCGGATCGGTCAAATCATAGGTCTGCTCCATGATGACCTTGGCGGTGCCGCCGGCGTCCTCCAAAATCTTCTTGAAGGGGCTGAGGAAATCGCGGCCGAAATCGTCATTCTGGTAGAGGATTCCGACCTTCGCATTCGGCTTGGCGTGCACGACATGCTTGGCGAGAATCCGCGCCTCGGTCGGGTAAAGCGGCAGGCCCGCCATGGTCCATTTGTAGTTCTTCGGATCGTTCCATTTCGACGCGCCGGTGTTGAGCAGAAGCTGCGGCACGCCCTTCGAATTGAGATATTTGTGCACGGCGGTCTGCGGCGCGGTGCCGAGCGATCCAAACAGCGCCAGCACTTCTTCCTGTTCGACCAGCCGCCGCGTCGCCTCGACGCATTTCGGCGCGCTGTAGGCGTCGTCCAGGGTCAGGAATTTGATCTTGCGTCCGTTGATGCCGCCATTTTCGTTGAGCATCTGGAAATAGGCCTCGCCGACCCGGCCGAGCACGCCATAGAGCGAGCCCGGTCCGCTGTGCGGCACTGTCTGGCCGATCTTGATTTCGGTATCGCTCGCGCCCGGATCGTATTTCTTCTCCGCGGCCCCCACCGACGTTGTCGACGCGAAAACCGTGGCGATGGCGGTGGCGCAAAAATCGCGCCGCGACTGATGGTTGGTCATTGGCCGTGTTCTCCCTGCGCGCTGGTTTTTATAAGGTGCTTGAATGCAATGTTCCGCCTTTCCGCGATGTCAGGCAATAGGTGGAAATCACCATCATTTCATTTCCGACACCGGCGCGGATCACGGCTTTGCCGCGACCACGACCAAGCCGGGTACAGGAGTATTGTCTTCATTGCGGGCCGACAGCGCCTCGAGCTGCGACAGGGTCAAGCCTGCCGATCGAAGCGCGGCGCGCATGTAAACTTCGCCGTGGGCATAGCGCAGTCCCTCGCCGAGGAGGACGCCTTCGCCGCGATGGGTTTCCACGGTGAAGGCCAACAGCCCACCGGGGACCAGCACGCGCCTTGCTTCTTTCAGCACCGGAACGAGATCGGCGACATAGACCATGGCATCGGCCGCGAGGATCAACTCGGCGCTGGCGTCAGGTTTGCCGCGCAGGCCGTCCAGCATGTCGGCCACTTCGAGCTCGGCATAAAGGCCGCTTAAGCGCGCCCGCTCGATCATGCGCGGCGACAGGTCGATGCCGGTGAAATGATCGACTTCCTTGACGAAGGCCGCCGCCGCAAGGCCGGTGCCGCAGCCGAGATCGATGGCGCGCTTGAAGAAGGCGGGCTTGCGGACGGCGCGGCGCGCGGCCAGCACCGCCTTGAACAGCAGCGATGGCCCGCGATAGCCGAGGTCGTCGACCAGGGCCGTCTCGAATTTCGGGGCATATTGATCGAACAGCGTGCGCACATAGGCCGGCGGCATGTCAGACAATTCTTCGGCGCCGAGCCGCATCAGCCAGACGCTCGCGCCGTGGCGGTCGTCGGCATCGGCGTCGCGCGCGCTCTGGAAGGCCGCAATCGCCGCATCGCGCTCGCCGAGCTGGAAGCGGATTTCGCCAAGCGCAAACCAGGCCGACGCAAAGTCTGGCGCAAGTTCGATGGCCTGGGCCAGAAGATCGGCGGCGGCGGCGAGGTCGCCCTTGAGCTGCAAATCGCGCGCAAACTCATACCGCCGGTCGGCAACCAGATCGCCGGAGGACAAGAACAATCGCGCGGGCATTTTGCGAACCGATGGCAGGCTTCAACGGGTTGGAAAGCGGGACTCGAATGAGGAGAGCGCAAGCCTATATGATCAAAATGCGCCCGCAAGACATCCTGATGCCCGTGGCCGCCGGCCTGTGCTGCAAGCCCGGCGGCTTCCACATCGATCCGGTCCGGCCCGTCGAGCGCGCCGTGATCACCCACGGCCATTCCGACCATGCGCGGCCGGGGCATGGCGCGGTGCTCGCCACAAGAGAGACGCTCGACGTGATGCGACTGCGCTACGGCGACGACTTTGCCCGCAGCACGCAGGCGATTGCCTATGGCGAGGAAATCAGGCTCGGCGGCGTCACGGTCGAATTTCATCCCGCCGGTCACGTGCTGGGCTCGGCGCAGATCGCGGTGTCCTGCGGCGGCACGCGTGTCGTGGCCTCCGGCGACTACAAGGATGCGCGCGATCCAACCTGCGCGCCGTTCGAGGTGGTGCCCTGCGACGTCTTCATCACCGAGGCCACTTTCGGCCTCCCGGTGTTTCGCCACGGCGATGCGGCGGATGAAGTGAAGAAGCTGCTGGCCTCGGTGGCGCTGTTTCCGGAGCGCGCCCATCTGGTCGGCGCCTATTCGCTCGGCAAGGCACAGCGCGTGATCGCGCTGTTGCGGCAAGCCGGTTACGATGCGCCAGTCTATCTGCATGGCGCGATGGAAAAGATCACCCGTTATTACCAAAGCCGCGGCGTGGCGCTGGGCGAGCTCCGCCCGGTCAAGGGAATGAAGAAGGCCGATCTCGCCGGCACGATCGCGATCGCGCCGCCGACGGCCACTTCCGACATCTGGACGCGGCGATTTCCCGACCCGGTCACCGCTTTCGCCTCGGGCTGGATGCGGGTTCGCGCCCGCGGCCGCCAGCGCGGCGTCGAGCTGCCGCTGGTGATTTCGGATCACGCCGACTGGGACGGGCTGACCCGAACCATCGAGGCCACGGGCGCCGGTGAAATCTGGGTCACCCATGGTCAGGAGGACGCGCTGGTGCATTGGTGCACGACGCGCGGCCTCGCCGCACGGCCGCTCGACTTGATCGGCTATGGCGATGAGGATGAGGGCGAAACTTCGCCCGGGCCCGAGGAAGCCGACGAATGAACCGCTTCGCCGCATTGCTCGACCGGCTTGCCTATGAGCCCGGCCGCAACAACAAGCTGCGGCTGCTTACTTCTTATTTCCGCGAGGTCGGCGACCCCGATCGCGGCTATGCGCTCGCCGCACTCACCGGCGCGCTATCCTTCAAACACGCCAAGCCCGGCCTGATCCGCGACCTGATCGCCGAGCGCACCGATCCGGTGCTGTTCGCGCTGTCCTATGACTACGTCGGCGACCTCTCCGAGACGGTCGCGCTGATGTGGCCATCTCCGCAACACGCACAATCTTCTCCCCTCCCCACGCGAAGCGGCGGGGAGGGAGGGGAGCGCACCGCGGCTGGCCACAACAATCCGATGCCCGATCACAACAACCCTCCCCCGCCGACGCTTGCCGAAGTCGTCACCACGCTTCGCACACTCGGCAAGTCCGAGCTGCCGAAACAGCTTTCCCGCTGGCTCGACGAGTTGGACGAGACCGGCCGCTGGGCGCTGTTGAAACTCGTCACCGGCGCGATGCGGATCGGCATCTCGGCGCGGCTTGCCAAGACCGCCGCAGCCGAGTTTGGCAAAAAGGACCCGCACGACATCGAATTGATGTGGCCGGGGCTCACGCCGCCCTATCTCGACCTGTTCGCGTGGCTGGAGGGCCGCGGCGAGCAGCCGGTCAATCTCGATCCGGCCCCCTTCCGCCCCGTCATGCTGGCGCATGCGATCGAGAATACCGATTTCGCTGGTCTCGATGCGGCCGACTATATCGCGGAATGGAAATGGGACGGCATCCGGGTGCAAGCCGTCGGCGGCCGCGACGCGCACGGCCATATCCTGGCGCGGCTTTATTCGCGCAGCGGCGAGGACATCACCAAGAGCTTTCCCGATCTGTTGCCGTCGCTGCACTTTCAAGACTCCCTGGATTCGAAGCTTGATGATTCCCGAAAACC
>Ga0209167_10001205_pt1 | contig 15719 bp, 16 predicted proteins | sample Coa_R1_9_FD_187154 | JGI IMG/M metagenome (GOLD analysis project Ga0209167, IMG submission 187154) | Surface soil microbial communities from Centralia Pennsylvania, which are recovering from an underground coalmine fire - Coalmine... | ecosystem: Environmental > Terrestrial > Soil >... | reverse complement strand
CACTCAAGACATTGGCCATGCCGACCGAGGGTACGAACCCTCAAGCCGGAGTCAATGTCCCGGAGGTTGGCTCCGTTGGCCGGTTTTCAGGTGATCATGGATGGCCGGTTTTGGGTGTTCACCGAGGGCCTTTTGAGAAGAAGCCGATGGCCAGCAGGTGTTCAGCAGTGGCTTTCCAATCCGAACCGAGGAGGCTCTGGAGAGTACGTGCGTTGTAGTCAGTCTTCCCGCCTAAGAACTTCTCGATGTCTTTCCAGAGATGGGGAAACTCGGCTTGAAGATAGGTCTGGCGTTTGCGTTTCGATAGTTCCTCAAATCCGTACTGAATCGCTGCGGGACCAATGACCCAATCCGCTTTGCCCTCTGGGTCGGCTGCGTAACTGTCCTGCTGTCTTTGCTTCGCACGAATCAGCAGATCGAGGACGTCGCGCGGAGTTACAACTCCGCGCCCATCAGCACAACGGTTGCAAATCCAACGAATTGTGGGGCTCTGCTTGGGCCCCCTAAAAACAGTCGGAGGAAATATCTTGTCGAAGCACTGCGTGCGATAGGAGGTGCTTGCCTCCAGCTGATCACGATTTATCTCGAAATAGGTTACAAGGCCATCATTTGCAAAGAATCGCTTCACAACCATCGCAAGGATCTGATCTTGCGTCCAACGAAGGGTATCTGCCTGCCGCACTGTCACGTGAGTGAGGGCGGTGAAGCCTGCGTCGGCTCTGACTACTTGCTCCAGCATGTCGTCTCGCAGGAATACTTTTACTCTAATGCTGGCAGAGCTGAAATACCGCATGGCACGGAGAAGTCCCCGCAGCGCCGTCCTCTCCACATCCGAGCGGCGCGGGAATACCTCATCAAGCCGATCCACCATAAGCCACAGGGACAAGTGGCTTGCCTCCAGGACAGCCTCCAAGGATTGCTTGATGTCATTTACATACTTTGGCAGCGAATGTTCGGATGTTTCCTCTTCGGTCTTCTCTGAATGGTCCTCTGTTCTTGGTCCGAACAGATCGAACTCCAATTCGCCGCTATCACCCGGGGGCCGATACTTAATTTTTGGGCGCCAACGCGTGAGAACGTGTAACGTCCACTCAAGAATGTCCCTCAAGGATTTCTTCGCTTCGACCTCCGGAATCTTCGCATTGGCGCATGCCCTCCGAAAGTTCGCTATCTCCTCACTTGCGTCAGTTAGGAACCCGCAGTACCGCGCACCCTTAATGAAATGCTCATGTGCAAGGGACACGAGATAGATGCACCAGAAACTAACAAATTCCTCCTCCGAGAGTTTCGAGAATTGATCGGTGAAGGCGTGAAATACGGGGTCGCCGGGTGCTTGGATGCCATGCGCGACCACGACCTTTCGGTGTCGCAACAGAAAATCGGGCAGAAAGTCGACGAAGATCCGAAAAAGCGCGCTCTTGCCAGAGCCTTTTGTCCCAGGAATGAGGTCAACGCGGTCGTTCAGCAGATCGCTGAACGCGGACGTTTCGATTCTCGCTGTTTCGAGCAGCGTATCTGATTCGGCAACAGAAGATCCCAGATCAAGCCCTTGCAGCAACTCTGATAGGGTCTCGTTTTGATGAGTCATCAGGTTGGTGTTTTCCTCCGGCGCCGGAGTAGAGCGAAGTTGCGATGGTCAAACCCAGCGACCTGCCCCTCAGTGCACTCAGGCTTTTGCAGGCGAAGGCCAGAGAGTTCGTGGGCAAATGCGATAAGTAGCTTTCGTGCCCGCCTATTGATCCGAGGGCCGCTTTCGTTTATCCCGCACTGAGGAGAAGTCCACAACGACCACACGAGCACAGAAATCGCCGAACCCAACCGTGTTCACCAGCAGTGGAAGGAATTCTGGTGGCGCCTTTTCTGTCTTGAATTCGACCGGGCGCTCGGAGATCACCAGGAAAAGTCGCTCTGGAAGTTGCTCGATGGCTGCCTGATATTCGTCCCACCAAAGCTCCGAAAGAGGGCGAGCGCCCCTTCCGTAACGCATCGGGCCTCACCGCTCCGCCGTTTCGCGCGCGATCGATTCGCGATAGGCTTGTTTGCCGCGCTCAAGCGCCCCAGCAATGTCCGACTGCCCCGTCTCAAGGATTTCGGATACGCCGTGCTTACGCTTTTTCCGAGAAAGCGCGTAGACGAGAGAGGCGAAGACGCCTGCCATCAGGAACACCCACTTCGTACGGCCTGATCCGAGCGCCTTCTCGTTCTGAGAGCGCCCGAGAAGTGAGGTTGCCGGCCCCAGGCTCGAACTGAGCCGGCCCGCTTCCGTTGTGGGACTCAGCCCGAGATCGCGGAAATACTCTGCGAATTGATCGAGCTGAAGCGATTGCCCCGGCGTGAACACGCCGGGCACGCCGCTGACCACAATCTTGCCGTCCGCCAAGGGTCTTGCGTGGGCAATGGACGTAAGTCCGCCAAAAGAGACTCCGTAAAGTTGCGTGAAGCCCGCACTTAACTTCCGCTCGAAATCCTCTGGGCAGCATTCCGGTACCGGATACTCACAGTAATCAGGACAAAAATCCTCGGTGCGGTTCTCGACCGTGTTCTCCCTAAACCCGAACGAGAATATCAACACTCGCCTGGGCTGCCGGATGGTAACTCTCTCGATCTTCTGCCATTCGGCGAACGTCAGTCCACGGCAGGGTCTTGACGACAGCTTGTGAGTGAACTCGATGACGCGCTCCTCGGAGACTGTCGCGCTCTCACCGAGTTTGGGAGACAGAATGCTCTTGAGGACGCCGACGGTAATTTCGAGAGAGCCAGCCACCTCAGTCAGCGTCGTTTCGGAAACGCCCGCTTTGGCGGAAATCTTCACTTCGGCGCAGTCGCCGCAGCGGATATCCGTCGAGAAGACGCGACGCCAGTAGTGGCTGCGAATAATCCTTCGTCCGTCTTTGTCTGCAGCCTGACTGTCCGCCCACTCCTTGGAAAACCTCTCCATGCTTTGTGTCGACGGGCTTGAAATCCTGGGAATTTCATTGCTGCAAGCCATTTGGCTTCGATTATTCCGTATAGTCCTTCGGTGGTCAAGTCAAAATCAGCCCGGAACTCCGCGGTGCAGCGGGCAGGTCCACGTCGCCGCTTCGAGCTCAGCGTGCGGCCGTGAGGACAACAGAATCAGTAGACTCAGATGTTCAGCGGGCTGGTAACCCAAACGAAACGGTCGCCGGTTCGGATCGGTTCGACCGACCCCGCTAGAGTTTCGCGACCGCTTGTCGCATCTTGTCGGTGGATGTGCTTAAGTAGCGAGCCGTTGTCGTGATGTTCTTATGGCCCAGCAACGCCTGCACCGTACGAATGTCCGTGTTCTCAAGTGCCCGCGTGGCGAAGGTCTTGCGGAATTTATGCAGGTACCAGTGGCCACGAAGCTTAGCGCGCTCCACGACCTGCTTGAGCGTGCGGAGCAGATGGCCGCTGGCATTCCCTTTCAAGGTGGGAAAGACGAGGTTGACGTGCCGCCTCGGAAGCTCTTGTAACGCGGTCACCAGCTTCGGATGAAGTGGGACTTCGCGCTCCTCCCAATCTTTCAGGATGAATCCCTCTTCCGGCTTGGCTCGAACCGTCAGGTTCGCCTTCACGAGGTTCAGATCGGACCAGTGGAGGTGCGCAAGCTCCTGCTCACGCAGGCCCGTGTAATAGAACGTCTTGAAGACAGCCTGCTCTTCTCTTGTGCAGGCCTGGAAAACTTCTCCAGCTCAGCTTCATCGTAGGTGTCGACTACCGTCTTGGTGACTGACAGCGGCTTCACGCGAGCAGCGGGATTGGCCAGAGTCGAGTCACGAAACTTCTGCAGGTAGTAGTAGAAGCTGCGGATCGTGGCGACTTCGTAGTTCACGTTCCGTGGCGAGATCGGCTTTCCCGAAGCGTTCTTTTCGGCGAGGCGCTCATCGCGGTAGGCGTCAATGTCCGCAGAGGCGATACCGCCCACGAGCGTGTAGGGCTTGAAGAACTCCCGGAAATGCCCCAGGACCGCACGGTACCGTTTGAAGGTGTTGGGCCTCTTTTTATTCTTCGTAAACTCCAGGAAGTCCGCCACGGCAGCCTCAACCGTGAAGCCTCCATTTTGAGGCTTCGGAATCGGCCTGCCATTCTGAAGCAGAGCGCGCCCCGCCAGCTCGAACTCTTTCTTGCGCTTCGCCTCCAGGGCCTCGGACGGTGTAATGCCGGCCTTCTGGTAGTGGCGGCGCTTTTCTTCCCTCCACACGATGTAGAAGTGGTTGCTCTTGGCCTTTGCCCAGATGTAGCTTCCTGTCCGGCGATTCCTGGGTATAGGCTCCCATTGCCATCGGCCGATGGGCGTCTTGACGTACTGGAGGAGATTGACCCGGCGGTGCATGAAGGGCCCCCTGCGAAGCAAGAGCAGGGTAGTACAGCGCGAGTTTACTAGTCAATGCTCAATCTCAAGGGCTAGTACTTATCCATAATCGTATGATACTAAAACGTCTGGCGGAGAGGGTGGGATTCGAACCCACGTGCCCGCTTTTGGCAGGCAAGACGCTTTCGAGGCGCCCCCGTTATGACCACTTCGGTACCTCTCCGACCTTTGGGCAGTAGGACAGTGTCGCGTGACTCAGGCGGATCAAGCGTCCCGGCGCCGGACGATTCAGTCGTCACGCGACTCGATTCTGCGCCGGCGCCGGTGGCGGAAGAATTCGCGCAGGATTGACGCGCAATCGTCCTTGAGAACTCCCTCGGTTATCTCCACCCGATGATTGAGCGCGGGATGATTGAGCACCGTCAGCGCGGAGCCGCTCGCTCCCGCTTTCGGATCGCGCGCGCCAAACACCACCCGAGCCAGGCGCGCGTGGACGATGGCGCCCGCGCACATCGCGCAAGGCTCAATTGTAGCATACAGGGTGCAGCTCGTCAGACGGTAGTTCGCGAGCTTTCGCGCCGCACGGCGCAGCGCCAGGACCTCGGCGTGCGCCGTGGGATCGTGGAGATGGATCGGGCGATTGTGGGCGCGCGCGACCACACGTCCCTGGTGAACGACCACCGCGCCCACCGGCGCTTCGTCCTCGCGGTACGCCCGTCGCGCCTCGCCGAGCGCCAGGCGCATGAACTTCTCGTCGGTCGCAGCGTCGAGGACCACCGTGGCTCGCGATTGGGGTCGCATCCCGCTATCGTATCATTGCCGGCCATTGCCGGCCGGCCTCGCCGCACGGCCCGTCCTCTGGGATGACTTAGCCGAGGCGCTGCGAAATCGCGTTGCAAAACGCTTGCATTGCGATAGAGTGGTGGTCTTCAGTTCTGTTCTTCGTTCGTGTTCTTATCAATTCGTTGAGGGGAGAATTCCATGAAGACCGGCAATCGAAGAACGTTCTTGCGCGACGCGGCGGTGGGAGCGGCGGCCTTGGGAGCGATGGGACGCAGTATCCGCCGGCTTTGGGCGGATCCGTTGGGAATTCCCGTCGGCCTGCAGCTCTATACCGTCCGCAATCAGATGGCGAAAGATTTCGAGGGCACGCTGAAGCAGGTGGCGGCCATCGGCTACACCATTGTCGAGATGCCCGGGTTCTTCGGCAAGACGCCCACCCAGGTGAAGCAGGCGCTCGACGCAGCGAATCTCAAATGTCCGAGCGCGCACTATCCCGCCGCCGAGCTGACCTCCGGCGTCGACGAAAAGATCGCGGCAGTCAAAACGATCGGCGCGAGCTATCTCACGTGCGCCTTCCCGACGACTCGCCAGCTCCAGGAGCATCGCGTACCGATGCGTGAAACGACGCAGGCGCTCGAGCATATGAGCGCCGACGACTTCAAGTGGCTCGCCGACCTCTTCAACAAGCTGGGCGAGCAATGTCATCAAGCCGGACTCGAGTTCGCCTACCACGGTCACAACCTGGAATTTCAGAAGGTCGATGGCAAGGCGGGCTACGACCTCCTCGTCGAGTCGACCGATCCGAAGCTGGTGAGCTTTGAGATGGATTGCTACTGGGTGACGCGCGCCGGCGCCGATCCCGTCGCCTACATGAAGAAGTATCCCGGCCGGTTCCCACTGCTGCACATCAAGGACATGAAACCGGGGCAGACGCCGACGACCAACCTTATGCAGGGCGCGAACGCTTTCATCGAAGTCGGCAAGGGCTCGATCGACTGGAAGCCGATCTTCGAGGCGGACCGCAGCGGGTTGAAGTATTACTTCGTGGAGCAGGACCGGACTTCGCTCCCGCCGCTCGAGAGCGCCCAGGTCAGCTACGAGTACCTGCATCATCTGGAAGTATGAGTCCAGCCAGAGGCTAGCCACCTAGCTGAGAGGGCTGGCCGTTGGAGGGCAGCAGCTCGCCCTTTTCGAGGTGCCGGACGATGGAGGCGTAGCGCGCGGCGTGCGGGTCGTGCGTGACCATGACGATGGTCTTGCCGAACTCCTTGTTGAGCCGCGAAAGCAGCGTCAACACCTCTTCCGCCGAGGCGGCGTCAAGGTTGCCGGTCGGCTCATCCGCCAGGATGAGCTTGGGATCGGTCACGATGGCGCGCGCGATCGCCACGCGCTGTTCCTGGCCTCCCGAAAGCTGCCGCGGATAGTGGCCGAGGCGGTCGCCCAGTCCTACGAGTTTGAGCGCCGTGGTGGCGTGGTCGAGCCGCTCCTGCTTCTTGAGGTGGGTGAGCTTGAGCGGGAGTTCGACGTTCTCGAACGCGGTCAGCACGGGAATCAGGTTGAACGTCTGAAAGACGAATCCCACGTTTTCGTTGCGCCAATGCGCAATCGCGCGGTCGCTCAGACTGCGCAGGTCCTGCCCCAGCACCGTGATCTGCCCGCCGGTCGCGGTGTCCATGGCGGCAATCAGGTGGAGCAGTGTCGACTTGCCGGAGCCCGAGGGGCCCATGAGCGCCACGAATTCGCGCTCGTGGACGTCGATGCTCACGTCCTTCAGCGCGACGACGTGAAACTCATCACGGATAAATTCCTTGGTCAAGTGCTGCGTCTGGACGACAGTGTTCATCAGTGATTCCTCCAGCTCAAGCTGACGACGGGCCCGGCTGAATCCGATTTCGGACTTGCAGTGTGTGCAGTCCTCACGCCGAGCGCCGTCAGGCGCGACCTAACTTGGCCCATGGCGTGAGCCATGGGATGACGTCGCGCCAACAAGATCATTGAGCCCCGCCAAGGGGCGACATAACATTGGCATTCAGTCGAAAACGTAGCGCTCGTCATACGACACGCCGTGCTTCTTCAGGAACGCCAGAACTTCTTCCCGGAAGCTCATCCGCCGGTGATGTTTCTCCTGCTCGGCGATGTACTGGCGCACTTTCGCCACGTTCGATCGACTCACGCTGAAAGCCGTGTAACCCGTCTGCCAGGCGAATTCATTCCGCCTGGATTGGCGCGCCCAACCGCGACGAGTTGGCTTTCGCCTTTTCCATGACGTCGGCCAAAGCGACGGCCCGTGGAAATCGAAAAAGCAAGTGGACGTGATCCCTTACGCCGTTGATGAGAATCGGCCTTGCGCGCAGTGTTTTCACGACCTGCGCCATGTAGGCGAAGAGTTGCGGAGCCAGTTCGTGGTCAATCGCGGGCCGTCGGTCCTTGGTGCTGAACAAAACATGAACCACCAGATCGGAGTAAGTGTGCGCCATTTTATGCCGCCCCTTTCCGGGGCTCATTGCAGCTTTGGATGTCTCCTGATCCCATGGCTTACGCCATGGGCCAAAGTTAGATCGCGCCTGACGGCGCTCGTGCAAAGCGGAAGCTCCGCTTGTGCGCCACCCTCTCCCGCAAGGGGAGAGGGTGGTAATCAGATACTACTCTCCCCTCCCCCCTTGCGGGGGAGGGGCAGGGGGTGAGGGGTGTAGGCTTACGCCGGTTTCACGCGCACGCGATCGCCATCCTTCAGGCTGTCAGGCGGATTCAGGATTAAATCCTCGCCGCCGATCAATCCCTGATCTACGCGCACGTTTTGCCCCATCGTCGGACCGGTCTTGACGGCCCGCCGCACGGCCTTCCCACCCAGCACCACGAACACGGCATCGCTCTTCACTGCCGACGCTGGCACCACGATCACCGGCCGGGCCGCGGCGGCGCCGCTGCCGGCGGCGGACTTCTCGTCCGCGAGGAAGGCGACGCTGGCGTTCATCTCCGGCCGCAAGTAGGAGTCGGGTTGGAGGACCTTCACCTTTACCTGCACGGTTGCCTTCTGGCGGTCCGCCTTGGGGGAGATCTCCGCGATTACGCCGTCGTACTTGCGATCGGGGTAAGCGTCCGTGGTGACGGTGCCCCTTTGCCCCATATGCAGCTTCGAGAAGTCGTTCTGGTTGATGTCGAGCTCCACCTGCAGATCGTTCAGGTCGGCGAGCGTCACGACATACCCTTTGGCGCCTTTGTCGCCCACAAAGCCGTTGGTGACGAATTCGCCCTTCTCGACGGCGCGCTCGAGGATGGTGCCCGCGACGGGCGCGCGGATCACCGTGTTATCGAGCTGGTCCTGGTCGTAGGCCACAACGCCGCGCGCCTGATCCACCTGGCCCTTGAGCGAATCAATCTCCTCCTGCCGTGGACCGAGGCGCGCCAGCTCGTAGACCTTGTCGAGTGAGATCACGTGCGCCGCCGCATCGTCGTACTTCGCCTGCGCGTCATCAAGCTGCTGGTGCGACATGACTCCCTGCTTGGCGAGGTCTTTGATGCGGTCGAGCGAAACCTTGGCGTCGGCCATATTGGCCTTCGCTTGTTCGAGATTGGCCTTCGCCTGGGCAATCTCCTGCGGGCGCGACCCGTGCTCGTCCTCAAGCAGCCGCGCCTCGAGATTCTCCAGGTTGCCTTTGCCTTGCTCGAGCTGGGCGCGGTATTCAGAATCTTCCAATCGCACGATCACCTGGCCGGCGGTAACATGATCGCCCTTCTCGACTCCAATCCAGGCGACGCGCCCGACCACCTTCGAGGCGACTTCAATCTCGTGATGCGCGACGATGTAGCCGGTGGCATTGAGGACGACGGCCGGGTCTCCCGCCGCAGAGCTTCCACCCCGTGTCGCGACGCGCATCGTCTGAACTTCCGGGGCGGCGTTCAGGGTCTTCTCGTAAACCACGCGTCCGGCGCCCAGCAGAACGAAGAGCGCCACGCCACCGATGATCCAGCGCACCGCCCACTTGGAAGACCCAGGCGGGGGATCGGTACGCGCCGGCTTGCGGTCGATTTGCAGACTCTTGAGTTCGTCCATAATAGACCGGATTTCTTTTCAATAAGATAAGCGTACGCTATCATATAAGTCGTGGTTTATCAGTAAGATACATTTCATGGCCCGTTGCACTTTTTGACCGTTGTTGATTCTAAACCACTTCTTCGGTTCGTTCCTCGAGTTTTGAGTTTTTTTCATTAGGTTTTCGGGGTCTTCCTAGTCCCTACTCCCTAATTCCTACTCCCTTTCCGCTCACACCTGCCGCAGCGCCGTCAGGACTTCCTTACGTGACGCGTTCCAGGCGGGGAACAGGCCGCCCACGGCGCCCATCAAAACCGCGAAGAGGATTCCGGTGAGCATGATGGCCGGCGTGACCGTCAGGTTGAAGTCAGTCTCGGCAAAGGTCTGGAAATTACCAACGCCTGTGGTCACCCCATTGAGCGGCAAGACGAGCAGACAGCCGATCAGGCCTCCCAGGATCGCGAGCAGCAGCGACTCCGAGAAGAAGCTGAGCAGGATGCTGGCGCGCGAGAATCCGAGGACGCGCAGCGTGCCGATCTCCCGCGAGCGCCGCGCCACAGCGGCGTACATCGTGTTCATGGCGGCGAAGCTGCTTCCCACGGCCATCACAATCGCCACAAAGGTACCAAGGATTTGCAGGAACTGGCCCGACTGCGTCTGCTTGGCGTAGTAATCCTGCTCCAACTCGCCGTCCATATTCATTTGCTGGTCATTCGAGATGTCCTTGACGAGGGCATCGGCAGCCACGGGATCGGTGGCATGCACCAGCGCGGAACTCAAGACCTCGCTGCGGTTTTGGTCCGAGCTGAGCTGATTGAGATCAGCGTAGATTTCGCTGTTGGTTGCGCTTTGACCGGCGGACATGATTCCCACCACGCCCCAGTCGCCGGTGCCGAAGTGAAGCTGCTTGCCCAGTTGAGCTTCCGGGAAGCGCTTGGCGATCGATTCGCCTACCACCACTTCGCGATGGCCGGGATTAAACCAGCGGCCGGACACCAGCTTCAGGCTCTTGCGCATCTCGATGCCGATGGGCGTCAGGCCGCGCACCGTGACGTTGGTGCCGTCGGGAGCGTCGACGCTCACCAGGTTGATGACCGTGACCATTTCGAGCGACGCCATCGGTTGTCCCGACGCGTCGCGCGCGATCCCCGGCTTATCCTTGAGGACCTGAAATCCCTGGCGCGTGAAATTGCTGACCAGCTCGGAATTCGATCCTTTGCGCAACACCAGCACGTTGAGTGGATCACCGGTCGATTTCAGCGAGGTGGCCAGTCCGTGGACCAGCGCCAGCACGGCCAACAGTACCGCCACCGTGAGCGAGATGCCGAGGGCCGTCATGATGGTCGTCGTCTTGCGAACCACCAGATTGCGGAAGTTGTAGGCGATGGGGATAGCCATGATCAGTCTTCGCTCCTCAGTGCTTCAACGATGGAGACGCGCGAGGCGTTGAAGGCCGGGACGAAAGCGCTGGCCGCGCCAATCATCGCCGCCACGAGCAGGCACATCACCGCCACGGACGGGGCAATCGTCAGCGTCTCGAGCTGGGCGTTGAACGTCGGCATGCTGCGGACGGCGCCAGTCAAGACCGCAGCCAAGCCCAGTCCCAGCACCGCGCCGAGCAGCGAAATCATCACCGCCTCACCCACGATGATCCAGAGGATGGCGCCCGAAGTGTATCCCAGCGTCTTCAGCACTCCCACCTCGCGTCCCCGCTCCCGCACCGACATCGCGATCGTGTTCGCTGATACCAGCAGGATGGTGAACGTCAGCGCGGCGCACACACTCAAGAGAATCATCTTGATGTTGCCCAGAAAGGCCAGAAAGCTGAGCCCGAAAGCGCTCTGGGTTTCGGTCTTGGTCTGGGCGGGCGAATTGCGGAATTGATCGTCCACCGCCGTTTCGATGCGCGGCACATCGTCGGGAGTGGCGGCGAGCGTGACAAACGTCCCCACCTCCCCGCGTCGTGCCTCCGGCAGGCTTTGCACCAGATACTCGCGGTTGAAATAAACCGACCGGTTCATGAACGCGTCATCGGCCTGGAAGATTCCGCGGAGCGTCAACTCCAAATTGACGGGAAATATGTCACCGGTAATCGTGATTCGATCGCCCAGATTCCAATGCAACTTGTCGGCCAACTCTTTCCCGGCGATGCAAGCGCTGCGTTCCTGCTGGAACGCTTTCTTCTGGTCGTCGGGGATTTTCGCGTCGGAATAAATGGTAAAGAACTTGTCGGGTTCGATGGCCATGCGTGCAAACATGTGTTCGGGGCGGTCATCGATGTACTTGCCGCCGAACCACTGCTCGATTTCCACCTCGCGGACACCCGGAATCGCCTTGATCCTCGCGCCGTAGTATTGCGGCAGCGGCCGGGCCAGCGATACCTTGTTGCGAGTCACCAGGCGCAGCTCCTGCTGTGCCGACGGCTGGCTGAAGTAGAAGGCGTGATAAATGGCCATCATGAGTCCCAGCAGGCACAGCGATACGCCGATGCTGAGGGTGGTCAGGACAGTGCGGCGCCGATTGCGCCACGAATTCTTGAAGATGAGCGGTAAGTGTCGGCCCACAGTCACCTCCCGGTTTCCGGCCGGCGGCGGGTCCGGCTGCGAATCACGTTTATCGATTGGTTCAAAGCGGACGGCGCACTACCCCGTGGTGCCCGTCGGCCTGCATTTCACACTACGAAAATACGCGGCGAGAAGTTACAAGGTTCCCCATCGTCACTCCTCGAGGCAAGCTCGAAACGCGTAAATCCCTGAAGCGTACGGCGCGCGCTCGCTCGTCCGAAGTCCTGCCCGCGCCCGGGCCGCATTTTTCTCGAGCGACTTCCGCAGTTTCTCTTTGGCGCGGAAGATGAGCGTCTTCACGTTCTCGTGGCTCACGCCCAGCCGCTCGGCGATCTCCTCGTAGCTCATCTCATTGTAATAGCGCAGCACCAGCGGAATCGAGTAGCGCTCGGGCAGCCGGGCGATGGCGGCGCGCACTCGCCTCCTCTCCTCCTGCACGAGCAGAGCCTCGAGGGGCGAAGTATCCGACGCCGGCGGCTCCGGCCCTTCCGGATCCGCGGGCTCGAGGACGCGCTGTTCCGACCGGCGACGCCGCAGCAGATCGATGCAGTAGTGGCTTGCCACGCTCGCGAGCCAGCGCGAAAAGGGCAGGGAAGTGTCGTAAGTCTTCACCGCCACGGGTAGCCTCACGAACACCTCGTTCGAAGCGTCCTCCGCCTCATCGTGCGAACCCAGCAGGTAGCGGCACAGGCCCAGCACGCGCGGATGAAACTCCCGGTAGACTTCGCTGTACGCCTGCCGGTCTCCGCCTTGAAGTTTGACGGCCGCTAAGCTCATTCTTTCACCTCCGGCTTGGTCCACACCGGTTTCTGTTGGGCGATAGCGCGGATGCCACCCAGCGAGAACTCCGCGATATGGTCCGCGATGCCGTCGATTACCGCCGGCGTGTTGAGGCCGGGCACCAGGCGCGCGGCGACCGGGTTCATCAGTCCCACCATCTGCGTCTGGACGCTGCCCACACAAGCGCCGACTCGCGGATCAGTCGCCGGCACGCCCATGAGCTCGGCGACCAGGGCGCCGAGACGCACGCTGTTGGGACGAATCGCTTCATCAATGAAAAGGTCGAGCGCCGGACTTGGGTCGGTCATTTCGCGTCCCACCAGCTTGCCAGGGCAGGACGTTCTCCCCTCGCCTGCCAGGGCGCGCTGCAGGAACACGCGGATATAGTGACGCAGCCGCTCCTCCGGTGACTTTCCTTCGCCCGCGTCATGGGCCATCTCTGAAGTACGCCTCTGGTATTCGATGATGCCCTGGAGAATTTCCTTATACAGACCCCACTTGTCGCGGAAGTAGTAATTGACCGCAGCGACGTTGGCCCCGGCCTCGCCGCAAATGTCGCGCACCGTGACGTTGTTGAATCCGCGTTCGGCAAACAGCCTGGCCGCAGCCTCGATCAATCGTTGCCGGGTTTCTTGGTCGGTTACTGGAGGGGTCGTTGCCACTGCATCACCTCAAGGCTGAAAAACACTCGTATCAAACATCAATATGAAACAACTGTATAAATCGATTGTTTCATGTCTGTCAAGAGAAATTTTGTAAAATTAATAAGTCTATTAAAAGCAGAATATTACGCTGATGGCAGGCTGGTAATACCGGCGACTTTGTCAGGCGGTCTGTGCCGTCATGGGGCCGCGAATTTCAGATGCGAACTGCTAGTACGGGGCACGAACCGAGTTGCAGCACCCGATGTGTCGTCGAGCCAAAGAGTGCGAGGTCGAGCACGTTGCGGCCGCGTACTCCCATGATGATCAGGTCGGTCTGTGCTTCGAGCGCCAGTTGCACGACTTCCTGGTAGGCTTTGCCGACGCGTACGACACATTGGGGCTTGCACCAATTGAAGGCGTCAGCGGGTACCAGTTGCTCGAGCTTGCGCTTGGCCTCGGCCGTCGCGGCGTCGATCTGGCTCGCTTCGGGCACCTCCTCGAGCACGTGCAACAGGGTGATCTCGGCGTTGTACTCCATCGCGAGCGAGAAGGCGTAGTCCGCGGCGCGATGCGCGAAGTCAGAGAAATCCGTGCACAGCAGAATCTTGTGCAACTGGACGGGTTCAGCGTCCTTCTCCTTGGCCACGAAATCGTGCGCCGGCTTGCGCACCGCCAGCACCGGACAATGAGCCTTGCGCAGCACTCGTTCGGTCACGGAGCCCATGGTGAGGCGATCGAGCCCGCGGCGTCCGTGAGTTCCCATCACGATGAAGTCGACCGCCTGCCGCTCAGCGATCGACAGGATGCTGTCGATCGGCGTGCCCACGTGGACGACCACCTGGACGTGAAGGTCGGCGCCCCTCGCCTTGACGAGCTCCCGCAGTTGGGTTTCCGAGTGCTCGCGCAGTTCGCCGTAAAGCTGGTATACCGAGTCGGGCATGGCGTAATTGGCGTAGCCCGAGGTCAGAGGTTCGACGACGTGCTCGAGCACCAGCGCGGCTTCGTAGTGCCGCGTGAGCGAAAGCGCGTAATCAATGGCCTTCTCAGAAAACTCGGAGAAGTCGGTCGGGCACAGGATGCGTTCGATCTTGAGCATGCGTCACCTCGGTTGAACGGCCGCCGGGATTCCCGTAGGCCGTTCATTGTAGCCGACTCCTCCGCTTAGCGCAGCCATTGGGAGCCGAAGCTAAACCTGCGCCGCCGTCTCCACCTGAGCCGGCTTGCGCCTGCGAATCGCCCGGACGGTGCTGGCCTGCGGGCCTTGATCTCCTGGTTCTTCCGTAAAGCTCACCACCGAGCCGATCTTCAGCCCGTCGAACTCGCCCTCGAGGACGCTGTTGCGATGGAAATAGACCTCGCGGCCGCCGGGCGTCTCGAGGAATCCGTAACCCTCGTCAGGGAAGAGCCGGCTGACGCGCCCGCGCGGAGTAGGCTCGTGGGTCTTCACGTCGCCCCGCTGACGCCGCGCGTAGTCCTGCAGGCGGCGTCCGGCGGCTTTGAACGCGTCGTCAATCGCCTGCCGCAGATCCTTGTGCGGCGCTTTCAGCTCCAGGTGCTTCACAGTTTTTCCATCATCAACATGCTGGATCGAACTGTGCAAGCTCGGTTGCTCCTTTACCACGAACTCCGCGCCCGGCACGCTGAGGTCGATCCGCACGTGATACAGGCTGCCCCACTTGCGACGGACGTTGGGGCGTTCTACGACCACCCGGCAACTCATGATCCGGGGATAGAAAGTGTCCAGCTTGACGGCTTCCTCGCGGATCCAGCCTTCGACCAGGTCCGAGGAGTCCATATTGCGAAACGTGATTTGCAGCGGAAGTATCATGGCCACCTCCATGCCAATCCTTCCCACCCAGCTTAGCCTCCGCTCCCACTCGACTCTGTGACGCCGGTCACAACGCGGCGTGCCGGGGGATACGGCGCGCCGCCGGGACCTAAAGTACGTTATCCAACAGTCGGACGTGCCGCTCCGAACTTCGCTGAAACTGAGAAGAGCGGCAGACGGCGCAAGGCGTGAAAGGAGAAGAGATCATGGTCGGATTGCCGTTCGAGGATCGAGTGGAAGCGGGGCAGATTCTGGCCAGCCAACTTCGAGCCTACGCTGACCGGGCGGACGTGGTGGTGCTGGCGCTGCCGCGCGGCGGCGTGCCGGTAGGATTCGAGATCGCGCAGGCGTTGCGCGCGCCCCTCGACGTGATGATCGTCCGCAAGCTGGGAGTGCCTGGGCATGAGGAGTTGGCGCTGGGGGCGATCGCTTCCGGTGGAGTCCGCGTGCTTAACGAACGCCTCGTCGAGGACCTAGCCCTTTCGCCGGGCGCTATCGAGTCGATCGCCCGACGCCAGCAAGTGGAACTCGAGCGCCGAGAAAAGCTTTACCGGGGTGGCCGCCCGCCGATGGATGTTGCGAAGCAGGTGGTGATTCTCGTCGACGACGGTATTGCTACGGGATCGACCATGCGGGCGGCGATCCAGGCGCTGCGCCAGCAGGAGCCGGCGCGTATCGTGTTGGCAGTTCCGGTGGCTCCGCCTTCCGTCTGTGTGGAAATGGAAGGCATGGCGGATGAACTGCTCTGTCTCGCGCAACCCACCGGATTTTTCGC
>Ga0209167_10001203_pt1 | contig 15735 bp, 16 predicted proteins | sample Coa_R1_9_FD_187154 | JGI IMG/M metagenome (GOLD analysis project Ga0209167, IMG submission 187154) | Surface soil microbial communities from Centralia Pennsylvania, which are recovering from an underground coalmine fire - Coalmine... | ecosystem: Environmental > Terrestrial > Soil >... | reverse complement strand
GCCGCGCGGGCTTTACTGCGCCAATTTCGGCGGCGGCCAGGTGGATATCACGAGCGGCAATTTTGTGTTCTCGGCTTCGGAAAGTTATCTCATCGAAGACGGCAAGCTCACACGCCCCGTGCGCAACGCCACACTGATCGGCAACGGGCCGGAGGCGATGAAATATGTCAGCATGGTCGGCAACGATCTGAAGCTGGACGAAGGCGTGGGAATGTGCGGCAAGGAAGGCCAGAGCGTGCCGGTGGGCGTCGGTATTCCGACCGTGCGCATCGACCGCATGACGGTCGGGGGAACGGCTTGACGCGTGAGGCGTCGTCTTTGGCTTTGTCCTGGGATGCGCTGCCGGAAGTCGCACGGGACGTAGTCCGGCAGGCGCTGGCGGCCGGGGCGAGCGACGCGGAGTGCACCATTTCGGAAGGCGACGAGTTTTCCGCGAACGTGCGCATGGGCGAACTGGAAACCCTGAAGGAAGCGGGTTCGCGCGGCGCCGGATTGCGCGTGCTGATCGGCAAGCGCATGGGAGCGTCGTATACGTCGGATCTCACGCCTGAGGGTATTCAGCAGATGGTTCGTTCGGCCGTCGATCTGGCGGGGCTGACGACGGAGGACCCGCATGCAGGTCTGCCGGGAGCCGATGAGCTGGGTTCGCTCACGCGCGATTTGGGGTTGTTTTCCGACGAGACCGCCAAGCTGCCTACGGAAGAGCGCATCGCGATCGCGAAACGCGCCGAGGCCGCCGCGCTGGCGGTCGACGCGCGCATCACGAACTCCGAAGGAGGTTCTTTCGATTCGAGCGTCGGCGGACGCGTCTTCGCCAACTCGCGCGGGTTTTCAGGCGCGTATCGAACCAGCTACTGCTCGGTCTCGGCCGTTCCCGTCGCGACACAGGACGGCAGCATGGAGCGCGACTACTGGTACAGCAGCGCACGGAATTATCACGGGCTGGAAGATGCGGAGAAGGTGGGGCGCAAAGCGGCGGCGCGCGCGTTGCGGCGGCTGGGCGCAGTGAAAGTCGATACCCAACGCGTGCCGGTGGTCTTTGAGCCGCGCACGGCGCGTACGCTGCTCGGCAACATTTTCGACGCTGTCAACGGCAGCGCCATTTACCGGAATGCGTCGTTCCTCGCGGGGAAGATCGGCGAAAAGATCGCGGACGAACGCATCACGCTGATCGACGACGGGACAATGCCCGGGCTCTTCGGTTCCTCTCCGTTCGACGACGAGGGCGTGCCTACGCGCCGCACACCGGTGATCGAGCGTGGTGTGCTGAACAGCTACCTTCTGAACACGTACACGGCCCGCAAGCTGGACATGAAGACCACCGGCAATGCCTCGCGCGGGATCACGGGCAATGCGGGCATCGGTCACGGCAATTTCTTCCTCGAAGCCGGCACGCGGACGCAGGAAGAAATCATTCGGGGCGTAAAAAACGGATTTTTCGTGACCGAATTGATCGGCAGCGGTGTCAATATCGTTACGGGCGATTATTCGCGCGGCGCGGTGGGAATCTGGATCCGGGATGGAGAGCTGGCGTTCCCGGTTTCCGAGGTTACGATCGCCGGCACGTTACAGGAGATGTTGAATGGAGTCGCCGAAATCGGCAGCGATCTCGAGTTCCTCAATTCCGTTTCCGCGCCGACCATCATGCTCGGAGAAATGACCGTTGCCGGACGTTAAGATTTCACCGGCGAGCATTGTGATCGGGCTCGCGATGATTCTGATACTGGGGGTTTTCGGCTGGCTGACGTTCGGTCCGAAGCCGCCACCTCCGCCACCACCTGTGCTGACCGCGGAAGCAAAGCAGTATCTCAATAACCTGGTGCTGACCAATGTTCATATGCAGGCCGCCGAAAGCCTGGTGAACCAGCGCGTGGTGGAGATTCTGGGCGACATCTCGAACAAGGGCGACCGGACGGTCAGGCTGGCTGAAGTCACTTGCGTGTTCAACGATTATTACGGCAAAGAACTGAAGCGCGAGCGGGTCGCGATCGTGGGGCAGACGACAGGGTTGCTGGCGCCGGGCGCGTCGAAGCCGTTCCGGCTGGCCTTCGACGATCTGGCGGACACGTGGAACCAGGCGCTGCCGGCGCTGGTGATCGCGCAGATTCAGTTCAAGTAAGTCTCGGGTCGCGAATCAGGTTGAATTCTCTGTCGGATCATCGCGATCGGCCGGTAAACGCTACGCCGTCAGGGCGGATCTCCAGTATCTGCGACGCCTTTAGAGGGGACGACGGGCCCTCGTTGGGTCCCGGAGGTCGCGGCGGAACTCTCCTCAGGTGCGCGACGACACCAGCGCGACGACTAAATCAGTTGGCAATTGGCACTCGTTCCACGTGGTCTACGACAACAAAATCCAGCTGTGCGCGGATTGGTTCCAACCTCAAGCCCAACTGTTCCTGAAGCGCAGTGAAAAGAGAAGGCACTTCGGACGCACCGGGTGTCTCCGATTGCGTGGTTAGCTCCTGCGGGTTCCACTCCAACTTAAGGTCATAGAGCGCCCTGAGGCCGGTCTGATTAGCCACCGGATGCCCAAGGAACCCCGGAAGTGCGTCGGCCAGCTCGGTCATCGACCATTGGTGCCCTTCAATCAGCCCCTGACGACCAGTATGATACGTCCTCGGTCCCGCCGATTCGTGGAGTTTGGGACCGCCTTTCGCAACCACCAGAGCGTAGGCCGGAGCCGGTCGAGTCTCGTGATGCACTGCCAGTTTGAAGCGATCGGAGAGCATCCTTTGCATTAGCGCGGGGAGTTGATCGTGCTGATATTCCGTTGGGAGCTTCGCGACGATATCGAACGTGTTGGTCTCCAGCCAGTTCGGTCCCGCGATCTGGAAGCCCTTTACACGGTAAGCAATCCCGATCAACGTTCGGAGGGAAAGGTTATCGATCCTTACGAGCGCCTTGTCCTCTTCGATCCCGGCTCGCTCAAGTGGGGCGCCCGACGAAATGTGGGGCCTGACCGATACAGCCTCAAACTCTCTTGCCTGGGAAACCTGGCTTTGAGCCAAAAGACAACAATGGGCTGCGACGACGAGTAGAATCGACCGAGCGCAAAACGCCTCAATACTCCGAGCAGACATTATGAGGCTCCTTCAACCTTGTGACGCCTCGCGCAGGAACATTGTGCACAGGATTCTGCTGGTGATTTCGCGCAAGGTCCGCCCCGAAAATTACCCTTTTAAACCGCGATGAGTCGCGAAGCATTTACTGACTGATGGACGATGTCCTCCGAAATACCGTCGCCGGTTCCAGATGCGTGTAGTGGCGCTGGCGACTTCAGATCCACGCCGGCTTTTAGCAGATGACATGCCGTCGTGTGCCGACGAATAGCATGCGGACCTACGCGCTTCCCGGCCAGGGAAGGTATCGGCGGCGTATCGCTCGACCGTGGTGTGAATCCCAAAACGCGTGATGGGTTCGCCGCACCTGTTCAGGAGTACATGGCCGGCCGACGGGGCGACAAGTCCACGGCTGACGGCATATCGATAAATCCGCGCAGGGCGCCGGAGCTGAGAACTGGCGAACTGACGCGCCGGAACCCAGGAATAATCGATCCACACTGTCGGGCTCCTTTATGCGATATTCGAAACATCTCGACTCCACGATGCCAGGCGTGTTGCGGGCCGAGGATGAGGGCGGGATCGAATCCGTGGGTAGGTGTTGGCAAATGGATAAGAAAGTCGGGATGGGCGATTGCGCCGGATCGCGTGCAACCATAAACATTTCGGCTGGTTTGAGCGTCTTACTGCCAGGGAGGTCTGTGAGGAAGTATGCGCCTTCTCCTGATATTGGTCGTGTCCAGCGTTTCGGGCCTGGCTCAAACTCCACTGGGTCGGCTTGTGAACACGAGCGGTCCTGCCAACAGGAGTTTTCAAATCGGCGGGACAGTCCGCGCAAAGTGGTTCGCCGGCAATTGCACAAGGACGGTGGTGTTGGAATGCGCGAGATCGGCAGGCGTTTCAATATTTCCGCCATGCGGGTCAGTCGTATCTGCGCCGCACAACCCCAGCCGGGTTTGAGCACTGGGTGCGCTGAAACAACACAGCCTCGCCCTGAGCGATTACCAATGGATGTCCCTCCGCTTAACGCGCGGTTCACGCCCGAACATATACCATGCGGAAACGGCGACGAAACTCAGCATCCCTAAGAACGCCCCCCATGATTTCACAAGAAGCAGAGGGCGGCTTTGGCTGGCGTTGGTGGTTGCCCGCTGCAACCGAGCCTCACGATATTGGTCGAGCGAATCCGCTGACAGTATCCTTATGGTTAGTTCAACTGAAACCAGTTGCTCGGACACTAGGTAGGTGTTTGTCTCGTAGGTTTTTATCGCGCCCCGATTGATCTCAGGAACATGCACGTCACCATGGAGGAGGCATCGCCGCACATCTGGAACTTTAATTCCTTTCGGAACGTCACCGGAGCCGGTGATCCGAATCTTGGACTCCGATGGAACAGCCTCATTTGTTCTGATTTTCTCAGGCCAGGGAAAATTAATCACTCTCAGCGGAATCTTCATCTCTTCGCCGCAGTCTAGAGTCAGAGGCGCAATATCTGACTTGAAGTATCCATTGAGCGAATAAGGTCCGTCGACTTGGAAACTGAACTCCTTCCCCGGAGTGACCGCACTTGGAAGATTCTGAACGACATCAATAGTGCTGACGCTACTGCGGCTGCTCACCTCCTCTTTGTCGCGACGCAACTGCGCGAATCCTTTTGAAGCTAGTGAACCAAGATAATTTATGACAACGATGTTGACAATCAGCCAAATCGCGAAACGGACGCGGCGAGACATATGGAACTAATCGTACTATCCAGCAACCGATTTCTTAGGGTTGCCATTACTCAATACCCCGGTCGCGGAATTGCCCGCAGGTCCCGTGACGTGGTTTCGTCCGCGTGAACTATGACCTTATTGGCCTGACCGATGAGGTCGTCGTCCAGTTGCGGCCCTCCACCGGATCCGGCGAACGCAAGCGCATAATAATCTGCTGGGCGTACTGCAGGAATTTCGTATCGGTCATTGGCATCGCAGCGGGCGGTGCGGAAAAACGGGAACGACTGTAAAGCAGTGTCTTGCGGGATCAGGAGCACGAGCCCGCCGGCACATTTCTCCGCAGTTCCGTGCAGCGTGCCGCCACCTGTCCTGTAGACGATCGTGATCGGAGCCGTGCCGGCTGAAAGGTCCGTTTCCGCGGTGGCCAGGTCGGCATCGCCGACGCGGACCCCGGCTATGTAGTACGGCGGGGGTGGAGTCATCGAAGCAATTCCGTAGCTGCCGGGGTAGACATTCTTCAGACTGAAATTCCCCTCCGCATCCGGGGTGGCGATAAGAGCCCCCAACTCATCCGGTAACTCGTCTGCTTTAATTCCCTCGGAAGCTTTGCGCGCCTCGGCGGCGCCCGGCACGTTGCGCGGGATCGGCGGCTCAAAGTGTAAATCGGTGTACAGCATCCAATTCGACCTTCCGGGATCGCTCCGGACCGGGCGGCTATGGGGCATGAGGAAAACGGGGAAGGGGTCGGGTGCCGGCGTACCTTTTTGTGTTTCCATCGCCACCCTGCCGCGCAGTGTGAAGGGCGGCGCGAGGTAAAGTTTCACGCCCTCCAGTTCGTGATCCGCCATGTCGATCCATTGCGTCGCGCGACGCTTCTCGCCACCGCTTTCCACTTCTGCTGCAAGACGCCACTCGCCATCCGCTACCTGGGGAAATGCGAACGCGCCATCGGAGTTCGTTTCGGTGCGGAGTGTCCGCGCCGGGTCGGGCTTAAACATCGGGTGACCACTCGCCGGGTCCTGTTGCTCGCCCAGAGTGATCGTCGCGCCGGGCGCCGGAGTACCATCGGGGTTGAGAAGGATTCCGCGAACCGCGTGTGACGGCACCGCCAGCAGCCGGATCACGATACCCGATGACTCGCCGCCGGACCGCAGCGCGATTCTGGATGCTGCCTCCAGGCTGGCTACGCCGGGATAAAAGGTTCGTGTCCAGATCAGTCGCTGGTCGCTGCCCGGTTCGGGAACAGGAGGCTTGAGGCCAGTCGGTGGCAGCACCGAAAGAATGTAAGCGCCCGGGTCAAGGCGCAGCTCAAATTTTCCTGTGGCATCGGTGGTGACCGGTGGATCTTCGCGCCCGATAATCTGCAGCAGTGCATTGGCGATACCCTTCCCATCACTGTCCACGACGCGGCCCGAGATTCGCGGCTGGGTAGTCATGCGGCCTTCCACCTTTATCGTGTTTCCATCGCCGCTCACCTGAACCTCACGGCTGCCAGCCATGGGGTCGCTCGTCACATAGCCCGGCGACGCGTATCCAAAGCGGTAGGAGCCGGTCTTGACACCTTCGAACCGGAAGTGGCCCAGCGGGTCGGCAGTCGCAAAGTGGCCATTCTCCGGATCTCCGGCCGCCGGCATCAGGAAAACCCGCGCGGCTGCGATACCGTTGCCGGTGAAGGTGTCGACAATGGTGCCCTCTACCGTTTGCGCCGCGACGCTCGCAGTCAAAAGCAGCATGCAGCAGAAGGCGGTCTTCAACAAAATATCCGCTGACGATTTCACCATTGCCCTCAACCAGAGTGATTCCATGTCCGACCGGCCTGCAAAAGATTATCCAATAGAGAAAGCGTTGTTGCGACGGAAAGGAGGTCGATACTCACGTGTCACGCGATTTCACAACTGTGATGCCTTCTCTCAGCCAGATACCATGCCGACTCGGTCCAGACTAACTTTGCCTGGCCAAAGAGTTGTTGTTCTCATCCCAATAACGACGCAGCGTTTCTTGATTCCAAAGTCACTCGTACTTTCCGCATCGTCGAAGCGGCCGCAACCTCGCGGATCGGCGCTCGCCGACATTGGTCCATCCTGGTCGCCCAGGGTTTACCTTGCGCCAGTGAACTTGACGCATAACGATTTTGGTGATTGCAGATCCTGGTGGTTGAGGGCTGGGACTGGTCGAGATCCCGTTGAGCGAAGCGAATTTCGCGAAGTTTGGCGTGAGCACTACGCCGACGATGGTACTGGTGGATGGGAAAGGTATTGTCCGGCTGTACAATCCGGGCAACGGGAGTTACGAGCTGCCGGCGGCGAAGATTGAGTCGGCTCAGCGGGGTTCGCGGGCATTTTCCCCGGCACAGTTAATCGCTGCGGATGAAGTGAAACTGAGCCAGCCGGTCGACGACGCGGTCTTCGAAGTTCCGTCCGAGACGCGGAATGGGCCACGCCCTGAGGGCAAAGACAGGCGACGATAGTTGCGCCGTGCCGGTATCGAAAGAGCGCGGCTGTCGCCGCATGTCCCCTCATAGCTCATCGCCACATAGTCATGTGGAAGTCCTTCGGCGAGAGCGCCCGTTCGACGGCGTCGTATTGCCAGGATAGCGCCGCGAAAATTATGCCCAAGACAAGGAAGGCTCCGCAATACGATTGAAGTTTCCGGGTCCAGCCGCGGCTCCGGGCACGCATCAGGGATCTCAGGGACAGCAGCACGAACAGCACGGCCAACCCCGCCTCCACGGGCCGCACGACGAAGCGAAATAATTGGAACACGAAGGACAATATCGTAGCGGGGCCGAATGACGCCGTTACCAGATAAACGGTTCCGGTGTCCTGGTCCAGAGCCATCGTGCGCGCTCCATTTTCGGTGCGGACATTCTGCACGACCGTAAATTTGTCCGGGGAGTCCTCATGCACGACGGTCAATGTGCCATCGCCGCCATTCGAGCTGAACGCCAAGCCTGTTTTCGAAGCGAAGGCGCTCGCATCGGGCCCGGAACCGATCGGAACTGTCGTGACGAGCCTGCCGGAGTCGGCGTCGACGATGGCCATCACCTTGTTTGAGCACACGGCAAACAGGCGCCGGTTTTCGAGATCCATGGAAAGGCCGCTGGGACCGTCACAGCCCGGCATATTCCAGTCCGCCCGGATTGAGAGGTTTCGCGAGTCGATTGCGGTCAGCGTGTGTTTGCTTTCGATATTCACGAACACCGTGCCCCTGCCGTCCGCAACCGCAAACTCCGGATTGCCGGTCAGCGAAATGGTTCCGACTGGCTGGCCGCTTACGGCATCGATGGCAGTGGCGCTGTTACTTCGGCCATTAAAGGTGAAGACGCGTTTCGAAGCGGGGTCGTAGACGATCGCATCCGGGTTTTTGCCGGTTGGCGCCTGGCTGATCGGCTTCAGTGTCGTCAAGTCGAAGATAGTCACGGAGTTCGCCTGGCCATTGCTGGTGAACCCTCTTCCGAGTTCGGGAGCCAATGCTATCCCGTGGACTCCCAAAGTATCGGGGATGTCGCCCAACGTCGCTCCCGATTCTCCATCGAGCACCATCACGTGATTCCCGCGCGACACGAAAACGCGATGGCCGGATGGATCATAGGTCAGGTAGTCCCACCCTCCGATGCCACCGACATCGACTCTCTTCAGGAAATGGTAATCGGGAACCGCGGCATGCAGCGTCAGGCTCAGCGAAGCCACAATAAGCTGGACAAGAACAGACTTGCCTCTCAAATCCACACCTTCCGGTTCTTTCAAGTGCCCAAACGGTTCCGCGTAAACAAGGGGCCTAATTGCCCGACGGCCTGTTCTCGCGAAGCGGGCCAATCATATCATGCCGGGCCGGCTTCACAGCGTGTGGCGAGGACGATCGTGGCGAGAACGATCGTCCTCGCCGTCGTCCGCGTTTGCCTCGTAATCAGAAGAAGGCAGGCCACTGGGTAACGATGGCCTGCCCCACTGGACCGGGGGCGTGTCCGGTTTTTGTTGGATGTCACACCACGCTCCCACCTTCGCTACGATGATGGTGGATGCAGATCCTGGTGGTCGAGGATGAGCAGCGCATGGCCGAGTTGCTGAGGCGCGGCCTCACCGAAGAGGGTCACCATGTCGTGGTGGCGGGGGACGGCGCGACCGGTTTCGAGATGGCCCGCGCGGCGCAGTTCGACGTGATCGTGCTCGACATGATGCTGCCGCAGATGGACGGACTCACGGTTGCGCGCCGTCTGCGGGCCGCACGCAATCAGACGCCGATACTGGTGCTGACGGCAAAAGACGCGGCGCCCGACGTGATTCGCGGTCTCGATGCGGGCGCCGACGATTACCTGACCAAGCCTTTTTCGTTTGAAATTCTGTTGGCCCGGTTACGCGCCGTCAGCCGGCGCGGAGCGATCGCGCAGCCCGCGTGCCTCACGGCGGCCGACGTGACGCTCGATCCGGCAACGCGACGGGTCACGCGCGGCTCCGCCGAGCTGAGTCTGACGCCGCGCGAGTTCAGCCTGCTCGAACTGCTGCTGCGGAATTGCGGGCGCGTGGTGAGACGCGAGACCATTCTGGAATCCGTCTGGGGATTCGATTGCGATGTGAATGAAAACACTCTCGAGGCGTTCGTGCGCCTGCTGCGCCTCAAAGTGGATACGCGCGGGCCGAAGCTGATTCATACGGTGCGCGGCGTCGGCTATGCGCTGCGGGTGCCGTGATGCGGGCGCGCTCTCTGCGTTTTCGGTTAACGGTGTGGTACGGGTTGGTGCTTCTTACCGCGCTTTGCCTGTTCAGCGGATTGATCTGGCTCTCCCTTCGGCAGCGGCTGTTGAGCGAAGTCGATCGGGGCCTGGCCGATCGCGCGGCGCGATTCCAGATTTACGTCACTAAAGAGACTGCGGAGCTGCCGCCCGTCGATCTCAGAGATGAAATGGAGGAGTTCTGCCAGGCGCTGCCACCGTCGGACCGTCTGGAACTCCGCAGCGCGCGAGGCTTCGAGTTCCATTATCCGGATCAGGCGTCTGCCGGCGGGACGCCCACTCGATCAGTCGAGAGGAAATTCAGCATCGGGAACCACAACTTTCAGCTGCAGCTCAGTTCATCCCTTGCGGCCATCGACCATACGCTCGATCTGCTGAGGCTGCTGCTTCTCAGCCTTGTTCCGCTGGTCATCGCGGTCGCCTGCGCCGGGGGAGCGTGGCTGAGCCGGCGCGCCCTGAATCCGGTGGATGAAATCACTTCCGCCGCGCGCACGATCGGAATCGATAACTTATCTCTGCGATTGCGAACACCCGAGACCGGGGATGAACTGCAGCGTCTGACCGAAGTCTGGAATACCATGCTGGGACGTCTGGAAGCGGCGGTGAAAACCCTCTCCCAATTCGCCGCCGATGCTTCGCACGAATTGCGCACGCCGCTCGCGGTTATCCGAACCAGCGCGGAATTGGCGCTGCGGCGCGCTCGCTCGCCCGAGTCCTACCGCGATTCGCTGATCGAGATATCGGCGGAGGCTGAGCGCATGACTCAACTTGTGGACGACCTGCTGTTTCTCGCCCGCAACGATGCGCGCGCTACCGAGATGCCGATGGAGCCGGTCGATCCGGGGGGGCTGCTGAGCGAAGTGTGCGGTGAACTGGTGGGCGTTGCGAATGCTCGTCAGATCCGGATACGCCGTGAGGGCTTCGCGGATCGGGCGGCGATGGTTTCGGGCAATCCCGCTGCGCTGCGGCGTCTTTTTCTTGTTTTGCTCGACAACGCGATCAAGTACTCACATCCCGGTTCGGAGGTGATTGTCGCCCTCTCGACCGGCGATGGAACGGTGACGGTGACGGTGATGGATTTCGGAATCGGGATCCGCCCGGCGGACCGGCCTTATATTTTCACGCGCTTCTATCAAGCCGATAAAGCGCGGACCGATGGAGGGTTCGGGCTGGGCCTTTCGCTGGCCGAGAGCATTGTGAAGGCGCACGGCGCGGCCATCGACGTAACGAGCGAGGAAAGCTCGGGTACGAAGTTTCGGGTGGTGTTTCAGGCAGTCGATCGGGGTGCGCTTGTTTGGCAGCCGTTAACCGGGGCCGGCAGCCGTGCCGACACGGCGGATCGATAGTCCGCTCGACGTCAAAAGTGTTTTAGCGACGGACCTGGCGGAAGCCTTCAAGGGCGAATTCAAGATCCGCCAATGAATGGGCTGCCGTGACGCAAAGCCGCAGGCGCGCGGAACCCATCGGGACCGCCGGAAACAAAATCGGAGTCACGCAAATCCGCAGTTCGCGCAGATGCCCCGCCATCAGGGCTGCTGTGCGTTCGTCGTTCAGGATCACCGGTATGATCGCCGTTTCGGAGTGGCCGGTATCGAAGCCGAGTTCGCGCAAACCGTCCCGCAGAAAATCGGAATTCTGCTGAATCCGTTCCACCCGCTCGGGTTCACTTTTCAGGATGGCGAGAGATGCCCTCACCGCCGCAACCGAAGGGGGCGCCAGCGCCGCGGAAAAGATGAACGGCGCCGCCGAGTGCTGCAGGTAAATCGACAGCTCCTGCGAAACCGCGACGAAGCCGCCGTTGGAAGGAATCGCCTTGGCGAGGGATCCGCTCCATATATCCACTTCGTCCGCGGGGATCCCGAAGTGTTCATCGGTGCCCCGTCCATTCGCCCCAAGAACCCCCGACGCGTGGGACTCGTCGATCATGAGAAAGCAACCGGCCTCGCGTTTGATTTCGACCAGCTCCGGCAGATTGCAGATATCGCCATCCATCGAAAAGACGCCGTCGGCGACGATCAGCGTGCGGTTTGCCGGGCCTCCGGACGACAATTCGTGCCGGAGCGAGTCCATGTCGTTATGCCGAAATCGCTGCAACGGCACGCCTGCCAGGCGGCAGGCATCCACCAGACTGCGATGGGAAAGCGCGTCGAGAATCACGCGATCCTGCGGCGTCAGCAAACTGGCGATGACCGCCAGGTTGGCCAGATAGCCGGAACTGAATGTAATGGCTTCGGCCGTGCCTTTAAAGGCCGCAACATCGCGTTCCATGAGATGGTGCAGGTCGATGGTTCCGGTCAGCAGGCGCACGCCGCCGGTACCAGTGCCATACTTCCGGATCGCATCGATCGCGGCTTCGTCGACGCGGGGATCGCCGATGAGACCGAGGTAGTCGTAGGACGAGAGCATCAGGAACTCGCGGCCCTCGGCCTTGACCCACGGCCCCGAGCGGCCTTCGAGAGGGAGTTGATAAGGGTAGACGCCGCGCTCGCAGGACAGCCCCATCATTTCGAAGATCCGGCGGGCGCGCCCGTCGACCAAATCCTGTTTTTGTAATTTCCACTTCTTGCCGGATTCGAAGAAGCCGTCGAAAAGGTCGCCCGACCCGGCCGCGAAAGTGCGGGTATGATTAAGTTTGGTGCGATGTTGTGTCATTCAGGGCACAGCGGTGAAGACAAGTATACTGTAATGTTGTTCACTGACCGTAATTTTCGTGTCATTTATCGAAGGTTCGCGCGCAGGGGACCCCTGTTGTGCGCCGTGCTGGGGGTTATGGCATCTCTCTCCCTGGGCGCTCACCCTGCCTCGATTGCCGAGCGGTCGCCCGCCGGCCTCTGGAAAACGATCGATGACAGGACCCACAAACCTCGCGGAACGATCCGGATCTTCGAGGAAAACGGCGTGCTCACGGGCAGAATCGAGTCGAGCTTCAACCCCGCGGAATGGCATGAACGCTGCGATAAGTGTTCAGGCGACCGGAAGGACGCACCCGTAATCGGTTTGGTGATCATGCGCGGCCTCACCAGGCATGGCGCCGACTACGATGGCGGCGAAATTCTCGATCCGGAGACCGGCTTCGTCTACAGGTGCAAACTGGCGCTGAGCAGCGACGGAGACAAACTCTTCGTCAGAGGTTATCTCGGCGTGTCGTTGCTCGGGCGAACGCAAACCTGGACGCGGTTGGAAGAAACAGCGTCGCGGTAACCGCTGGTTGCCGTGTCGCATCCAAAGAGGCGGAGAGTACGAAATGGGACGCTTTCTGCCGCTGGTATCGCTTACCACTCTCGTTTGCATTTCCTCTATCCCCGGCTGGGCGCAGGGCCAGCCCCCTTATCCACAACAGCCGCCTTATCCCCAACAGGCGCCTTATCCGCCCCAAGGTAATACGGCGCAGGGCAATCCGCCGCCCACGTTTGCGCCCCAGGAACTCGATCAACTGGTGGCGCCGTACGCTTTGTACCCCGATCCGCTGCTGGCCCAAGTCCTGACTGCCTCGACTTTTTCGAGCGAGATTCCGGACGCGGACGGTTGGGCGCGCTCGCATGCCTACCTCACCGGCGACGGGCTGGCGCGGGCGATTACCGAAGACAACCTCCCATGGGACCCGAGCGTCATTGCTCTGCTGCCGACGCCGTCCGTGCTCGACATCATGGCGGGTGACATGTCACGCACCGAGGACTTGGGGGACGCGGTGCTGGCCAACCGGACGGCGGTGATGGACGCAATCCAGGATCAGCGGCAAAAGGCGTACAACTACGGCTACCTGCGCACGAACCAACAAGACAGGGTGGTAACCGCGGGTCCAGGCGATATCGAAATCCTGCCGGTGAATCCCACGGTTGTTTACGTTCCGTTTTACGACCCCAACATTGTCTTCTTCCGGCCGACGCCGGGGTTCTTCGTAGGAGGCGCAATCACGTTCAGTCCGGGAATCTATGTCAATGCGTTCTTTCCGTGGGGCTGGGGTGGAGTCAGTTTTGGCTGGAGAGCGCACACGATCCTTATCGGTGGCCGTCCTTGGGAGCGAACCTGGTCGAATCGGAGCGCCTATTTTCACCCGTATGCGGCTCCGGCGCGTCCGCGGGCGGTCAATCCGGCACCGCGAATGGAACGCCATGAGCTGCGGGAATACCGGCCGGCGCCGCGGGGCGGGGAGCGGCGGTAGAGGACCGAGGGCAGAGACTTTTTCGTGAAATCTACGTGATTCGCTTCCAACGCTTGAACGCTCTTACGTCGTCCAGGGACAGTGCGAACCAATCCCCTTCGCGGCGTTTATGAGCGAATCGCTTGTGCCAACAGGCTTCCACCCCGACAGGGTGATCAGTCTCGCTGCTTTGGAGCGTTGTCGGCGGAACCGGGATCTTGATGGCCAACTCGCTTCCTCGACGGCCAACGGAGTTCGTGCGGCGGATCTTGTAGTGAGGTCCGGATTTCATGAGATAAACGAACCCGGTCGGGACCTTCGTCTCACGCTGCTTCCCCATTGGTGCCTGTGCCGAGTTATTCCGTTCCTCGGCGCAGAGCGCGAGGATGTGGTCGAAACCTTGGTTTTGGCGACAATATGCAGCAAGGGCTGCGAGCAGGTTCCGTTTTCCACCGAACCGGTTAAACGCGTCGTGATGAGAAAAAGATGTGTCGGTCCTCGCCTTACGGCGAATCTCGCCCTCAATCGGGATCCTCCCCAGTTCTCTCGCCAATGCGGTGTACTTTTCCACAAGAACTGCGTCGCTTGTTCTCGCATACGGCCATGCGTACCCGAATCAAGCCTCGTCGGCGGTCGGTTCCGTCGGTCAGGCAGAGCGTGACGATACCGGCGCAACTGGCGGTTGAAGTCCGGCGCGTCGCGAAACGAAAACATTTGACAATGAGCCGGGCGCTGGTGACGCTCGCCGAGAAAGGCGTCGAAGCGGAAGCCGCGGCCCGCGAGAATTTAAATAGCGCGTACCAGCGATTCATGTCCGCAGGCGGCGCGGAACAAAAGAACGAAGCCGGCAAGGATCTGATCCGTGCGATCTTCGGCAGGACCGCGATTGCCGAAGATTCGGTTCTCTGACCTCCCCCGACCCGTTTGGGAGCATTTGCTCGCGCGCGTCGCGGAGCGGGAGATCTCGTTAGGCGACCTCGGCCGTCTGCAGGATTGGGTGAGGACTGGCCCGCACGCGCCCCACGGCGATTGGTACAAGGATTTCGGCTCGTTCGTTCTGTGCGGATCCGGCGAAATTCCCAAGACGGTTCCGGCAAAAGGGATGAGGCCTTTCGGGGAGCCAGTCGAGTAGACGCGGCCGGAAGCCAAAGCTAGGTAAAAATATACTTGCCGGGTCCACGGTTTTGCGCTTAGATTGATTCATGGATGTTGAGACGCCACACACCCTTAGGGAAGCAATCGCGTACTTCGCCGATCCCGACAACTGCGTTGCTTGGATGGTTGCGAAGCGCTGGCCGAACGGCGTAGCGTGCCCTACCTGCGAAAGCACTAAGGTTACCTATGACGCCAAGGCGCGGTGCTGGCAGTGTGCTAGTGTAGTGTCCAAGAATTAACTGGGCCATTCATTTCTTCTTTTTCCTGGATCGCGGGAGAGTGCAGCCGGGCTGAATTTGCTCCAGAGTCTGTCGGATCGCGAGAGCTTTTCGACGATGGAATCTACCGTGGCGGTCCATAAGAAGGGCCGGGGCTTTTCGTTCCAGGCCAGTAGGAAGTCGCCGATCGCCTGCTTCAGATCGGCCACGCTGCCGAAAGAATCACGACGGATCCGCTTACTGGTGAGTTCTCCGAACCAGCGCTCAACCAGATTCAACCAGCTCGAACTGGTCGGCACGAAATGGCAAAGGAAGCGCGGATGACTTTTCAGCCAGGCACGGACGTTGGCATGCTTGTGCGTGCCGTAGTTGTCCATGACGAGATGCAAGGTGACCTTTGCGGGGAACTCCTTGTCCAGTCGCCTGAGGAACCGCAGGAACTCCTGATTCCGGTGACGCTCATGGCACTCTCCGATTACGCGACCGCTCAGAACTTCCAGAGCCGCGAACAGGGTAGTGGTTCCGTTCCGCTTGTAATCATGCGTCATGGTCCCGCAACGGCCCTTCTTCAAGGGCAGACCAGGCTGTGTACGATCCAGCGCCTGAATCTGGCTCTTTTCATCCACGCACAGCACGATTGCCTTTTGGGGTGGATTCAGATACAGGCCCACGATGTCGGTCAGCTTCTCCAGGAATTTGGCGTCACGTGACAACTTGA